>Ga0265797_10008249_pt1 | contig 13936 bp, 10 predicted proteins | sample P2T30metagenome_FD_192433 | JGI IMG/M metagenome (GOLD analysis project Ga0265797, IMG submission 192433) | Plant litter microbial communities from East Loma Ridge, Irvine, California - P2 T30 | ecosystem: Environmental > Terrestrial > Plant litter > Unclassified | place: USA: California... | reverse complement strand
CGACAGGTGCAGGCCGGCGTCGTTCCAGTGGTTGTTGATCAGGTACTTGTCGGTGTCGTAGCGCAGGTCGTAGTTGAACGACAGGTTCGGGAACAAGCGCAGCATGGTCTTGCGCGTTTCCTCGACCGCGATACGGCCGTTGTAGAACTGTTCGCGCAGGTCGGCGTTCTGGGTGACCGCCAGCTCTTCCAGGCGCACCACCGGGATCTCCATCAGGCCGGCCTGGGGGCCGTCCTGCGGCTCGACGACGTCGAACTGCTGTTCCAGCGGGGCGTTCATCAGGGCCGCCAGTTCGACGCGGCCGCTGGCCAGTTCCTGTTCGATGCTTTCCAGCAGGCGCAGGTTTTCCAGCAGCTGGCGCTGGTAGCGCAGCGTGTCGACCGGCGAGCGCAGGCGTTCGCTCTCGACCTTGCGCGCATCCGCCAGCGCGGCCTCGGCCATGTCGATGGTCTGTTTGACGTCGTTCTTCAGCTTTTGCGCACTGACGGTACGCCAGAACGCGGTGCGCACGTCGGCGATCAGCACGTGCATGGCCTTGCGGCGGCGCTCGGCGGCGATCAGCACGCGGTCGGCGCTCTGCTTGGCGCTCAGGTAGGACGTGCCGAAGTCCAGCATGTTCCAGGTCAGGCCAAGGTCGTAGGCGGCGTGGCTGCGCTCCGACGAGATGTAGGGATTGGCCAGGGACGGCAGGCCGGTGACGGAGTCGACGCTGCGCGTGATCAGTTCCTGGTCGCGCCAGGTGTAGCCCGCGTTCGCCATCACCTTCGGCAGCATGTCCAGGTTGGCGGTGTCGAGCTGGTTCATGGCCAGCGCCTCTTCCATCAGGCGGGTGCGGCGGTCCAGGTTGTATTTCAGGGCACGGGCGATCGCCTCGTCCATCGTCAGCTTGAGCGTGATCGGCGGCACGTTGGCATAGGCCGCCTTGCGGTCGGTGGCCGCCTGTTTCTGGATGGCGTCCGTGGAGAGCGGCTGCACCTGCACGGTGCCGCAACCGGCCAGCAGCGTGGCGGCCAGGGCACCGGCGCCGATCGCTGCAAAATTTTTAGGCATGAAAGGGGTTAACCGGGCCAGCCGGGTCGCAGGAAAAGACATGGTCATGAGTGTTCGATGGGTGCAGGCGCACGGCGAAGCTTGGATCGGCACCTTATTCTTGGGAAATGCAACGATAAATACTGTGTAGGATTTTACCTACAGTTGACGTATATCAACAGGGGGAAAATTTCCTGTAACTCTTATTTGTAGCCGTGCGACAACAAATAGTTGTACACAAACTATCGGTATGAGCAGCAGAGAAACTGCGGATCTGTAAACGACAACACCAGCCCGTGGGCTGGTGTCGTGCCTGGCATCAGGCGGGGAATGGCCCGCTAAGGGCCCGGGCTGGGAATCAGTAGCCGCGGCTGCCGGTGCCGCTGCCACCGCTGGTGGTGCTGGAACCGCCCGAGGTACCGGTGCCAGTGCCGGTGGCGCTGCTGCCGGTGCCCGAACCCGAGCCGGTGCCGCTCATGCCCGAGCTGCCGACGCCCGAGGTGCCGCCGCTGCCGGTGCTGCCGCCCATGCCGCTCGAACCCGACTGGCCCATGCTGCCGGTGCCGCCGGTGCCCATCGAATCCGACGAGCCGCTGGTACCGCCCGAACCGGTCACGCCGGTCGAACCGCTGGAACCGGAGCTGCCCGAACCGCTGGAGCCGCTGGAGCCGCTCGATCCGCTCGAACCCGAGCTGCCGGAACCACTCGAACCGCTGGAACCCGAGCCGCTGGTGCCGGAGCCGCCGCCCGAGGAGCCGGAGCCGCTCGAGTTGCTGGTGCCCATGCTGCCGCTACCCGAGGTGCCGCCGCTGCTGCCCGAACCGCTGCTTTGCGAGCCGCTGCCCGAGCTGCCGCTGGCGCCGTGTTTGCTGGATTTCTTGTGCTGCTTCTTGCTGGAGCTGCTCGACGAGCTGCCCGAGCTTTGGTCCTGCGAGCTCGCGCTGCTACCGCCGCTGGTCGACGAACTGCCGCTCGTCTGGGCCTGGGCGGTCATTGCACCGCACATGGCAACCGCAAGGGAAGCACCCAGCAAGCCTTTCAGCAACTTATTCGTTTTCATGTCGATCTCCTAATAGATTTGGGGCAAAAAACTCAACAATATCAAGAAGATAAAGCGAGGTAGCGGAGTGTAAGGCGGTCGCCACCAAAGGCGGCGCGCGGTAGCCGTGCGGAAAAAACTCGGCTGCAAAAATGCGACAGAAAAGCGACATCTGCGACTGACGCGCCACGTAGACGCAGCAAAAAGAGCGAACGGGTCAGCGCTGGGCGGCGCGCCCAGGCCGGATGCCCGCAGCCTCGGCCGAGAGCGTGCCCATGCGGGTGTACAGGTCCAGCACATTGCTTTTATCGTCCGGGTAGACGCGATTCGACAGGAACACGTAGAAGGCGCGCGCCTGCGGATCGATCCACAGCACGCAACCGGTGAAGCCGGTGTGGCCGTAGCTGCCGACCGGGAACACGGTGCCGCGCGGACGTACCGCATACGGCGAATCGATGTCCATGCCCAGGCCGCGCGGCGCCAGGCCCGGCGGCGACTGCACCGTCGTCATCAGGCGCACGCTGCCCGGGTCCAGGATGCGCACGCCGTCCAGCACCCCGCCCGCCAGCAGCATGCGCGCGAAGCGCGCCACGTCGCCCACGGTCGTGAACACGCCGGCCGAGCCGGCCACGCCGTCCATACGGCGCGCGGTCGGGTCGTGCACCACGCCGCGCAGCAGTTCGCCCGGCGCCAGGTCGCGGTGCGCGCCGCCATCCGCGCGGCCCAGCTGGGTCGGCGCGATCGCGCGGACATCGGCGTCGACGCGGCGCAGCGGCAGGTAGCCGGTGTCGCGCATGCCCAGCGGCGCGAAGATGTGGGCCTGGGCATAGCTTTCCAGCGGCACCCCGGTCACCTTTTCGACCAGCTGGCCGAGCAGGATGTAGTTGATGTCCGAATAGCGGAAGAAGGTCCCGGGCGCATGCGTGACGGTCCGGGCGCAGGCCAGCGCATGGGCGGCGGCGCGGCCCTGCCAGGCCGGGGACGCGGGCAGGCCGGCGGGCAGGCCCGAGCTGTGGGTGAGCAGCTGGCGGATCGTGATGCTGTCCTTGCCGTTGCCGGCGCACTCGGGAAAATACGTAACCAGCCGGTCGTCCAGCTTGATGCGTCCCTGCTCGGCCAGCATCAGCACCATGGGGGCGGTGGCCAGCACCTTGGTCAGCGAGGCGGCGTCGAACACGGTGGCGGGGGTGTCCGGCGCTGCGTTGTCGTCGTAGACCAGGCGGCCGTAGGCGCGCTCGTAGACGGCGCCCTCGTGCTCCAGGTGGAACACCGCGCCCGGCAGCTTGCGCGCGCCGATGGCATCGCCGATGGCGTCGTCGATGCGGGCGAAATAGGCGACGTCGAGCCCGGCGTCCGCGGCGGGCGCTGGCGGCGTGGCCGGCTCCTGCACGGCGCAGCTCGCCAGCAGCGCGGCAGTCGCTGCGGCGCTCAAGGCGGCGCGACAAACGGTGGCCAGCATTCGGGTCGGATCGATACGCATGGAACGGATGGGTCGGCTTGATCGGCCGGCCATCATAGCAGGGACGGACGCGGCCAAGCTCAGCCCTTGTCCCGCAAATCGAGCGGTCTCCGGCGCGAAAAATCCGATCGGCGTATGATTTCACACATGATTCCATTCTCGATACTCGATCTCGCCCCCATCACGGAAGGCAGCAGCGCTGCCGAATCCTTCCATCGATCGCTCGACCTTGCCCAGCATGGCGAGCGCTGGGGCTACAACCGTTTCTGGCTGGCCGAACACCACGGCATGCCGGGCATCGCCAGTGCGGCGACCGCAGTGCTGATGAGCTATGTAGCGAACGGCACCAACACCATCCGCGTCGGCGCCGGCGGCATCATGCTGCCGAACCACTCCCCGCTCGTGATCGCCGAACAATTCGGCACCCTCGAGTCGCTGTTCCCGGGACGCATCGAAGTCGGCCTGGGCCGCGCGCCCGGCTCGGACCACACCACGGCGCGCGCCCTGCGCCGCAACCTGGCGTCGGACGCCGACGAGTTCCCGCAGGACGTCGTGGAACTGATGGATTACTTTGCCGGCTCGCCGCGGCGCCAGGTCCGCGCGATACCCGGTGCCGGCCTGAACGTGCCGGTGTGGATCCTCGGCTCCAGCCTGTTCGGCGCCCAGCTCGCCGCCGCGCTCGGCCTGCCCTACGCCTTCGCCTCGCACTTTGCGCCGCAGATGATGATGCAGGCGATCGACATCTACCGCGCCACCTTCCGCCCGTCGGCCCAGCTCGACAAGCCGTACGTCATGCTCGGCTACAACGTGTTCGCAGCGGAGACCGATGCCGAAGCCACGGTCCTCGCGACCTCGATGCAGCAGGCCTTCGTGAACCTGCGCACCGGCCGCCCCACCCAGCTGAAGCCGCCGGTCGAAGGCTATCTCGACCTGCTCGGCCCGGCCGAACGCGGGATGCTGGATTCGGTGCTGTCGTGCTCGGCAATCGGCGCGCCCGACACTGTGGCCCGGCAAATGAAGGAATTCATCGCGCGCACCGGCGCCGACGAGCTGATGATCACCTCGCAGATCTTCGACCACAAGGCGCGCCTGCGTGCCTACGAAATCACGGCGGACATCCAGCGCGCGGGCTGACCGTTACGCTGAATACGTTTCAAATTGTTTCCTCGGTGGCGTGGCGCACATTCAAACCTTGCCGCTGCGCCTACCCTGTTCATCAACAGGTGGCCGTCGCGCCGCCGCTTGAACTGGAGAACAATCATGAACACGAAACTCGTTACTTCCCTGCTGGTTTCCCTGTCGCTGACCCTGCCGGCCGCCGGCGCCTTCGCAAAGCCGAGCTGCGCGAAAGGCGCGGTCGCGGGCGCGGTGGGCGGCCACTTCATCGGCAAGCACCATGTGCTGGGGGCTGCCGTCGGATGTGCCGTCGGTCACCATATGAACAAGAAGCAGCAGAAAGAGCAGGCGCGAGCGCAGGCCCAGGCGCAAGCCAACGCGCAGGCGCAGGCCAATGCGCAGGCTGCGCGTAACCAGCAGGCTGCCGGCCATCGATAAGCACTCCTGAGAGCGCGCTCAAATACGTCGTTCCGCGAAAGCGGGAACCCATACTGAGCCATCGAAATCCTGGAATCCTGTTACTCGGCATGGGCGAGTGGTGCCAGTGGCACCACTCACGCTTTCACGGAATGACGTGCCAGCGATCAAGCATCCCCCGTCCCCGCCTGGAACGCATCGATCAACGCCCTGGTCGACCTCACCTTCCCCATCGTCTTGAACACGCCCTCGCAGGCAAAGCGGTGCGCCTCCGCCTCCATGCTGCTCATCGCATCCTCGGCAAAGATCAGTTCATAACCCTGGTCGAAGGCCGCGCGCGCCGTCGATTCGACGCCGTAGTTGGTGGCGATCCCGCCCAGCAGGATGGTCTTGATGCCGCGCCGGCGCAGCAACTGCTCGAGGTCGGTGCCGTAGAACGCGCCCCATTGGCGCTTGGTCACCACGTGGTCCGTGGCCTGGACCTGCGCTTCCGGCGCGAAATGCAGGGCTTCGGGCGGCGGGGCCGGCGTGCCGGGTTTCTTCATCGGGTTGTCGGCCGGCTGCGGCAACAGCTCGTCCAGCAGCACCCGCACGTAGATCACCATGCCGCCGCGGTTGCGCATTTCGCCGGCCAGCAGCACGCAATTGCCGACCACGGTTTCGGCCCGGTACGGCGCCAGCGCGCGCCCGGTATTGAAATTCTGCAGGTCGATCAGCACCAGGGCGGTGCGGGCGATGTCGATCGTCATGTCGTTCATGGTCGCTTCCTCCTTGACCCCAAGTATTCACCAGCGCCGGAATTGGCGGCGCGCGCCCGGCATGATAAATTTCCCAAGATCATCAACCGTGCATATCCCATGAAAAAACTCGCCACCGCCGCCGCCTGCTCCCTGCTGGCCGCCTGCGCCACGCCGCCCGCCGCGCTGACCGACTACAGCGCCAACTCGGGCAACGCGCGCAATCCCGACCAGCTGGCACTGGACTTCGACAAGGCCGACCTGACGCTGCGCGTCGAGCCGGCCAGCCGCAGCATCCGCGGCGACGCGCTGCTGACCTTCGGCACCCGCGCCCCGGTCGCGCGCATCGACCTCGACCTCGACCGCAACCTGCCGATCGACGCCATCGAGGTCGACGGCCAGCCGCTGCAGGCATCCAGCTGGAGCAACCCCGAGGGTCGCCTGGCGATCACCCTGCCACGGCGCCTGGAACCCGGCCAGCAGGTGGCGATCCGGGTACGCTACCATGGCCAGCCGCATGTGGCCAAGCGCGCCCCCTGGGACGGCGGCTTCGTCTGGTCGCAGACACCCGACGGCCAGCCCTGGGTCGCCAGCGCCGTCGAAGGCGAAGGCTGCGACCTGTTCTGGCCCTGCATCGACCACCCGACGGGCAAACCGAAGCAGGTCGACGAACACATCTCGGTGCCGGCCCCGCTGGTCGCGGCCGGCAACGGCATCGCCATGGGCGTGACCGAAGCGGATGGCTGGCGCACCTGGCACTGGCGCACGAAAAACCCGAGCACCTACGGCATCTCGATCAACGTCGGGCCGTACAAGGTGCTCGAAGGCGAATACGCCAGCCGCTACGGTAATAAAATCCCGCTGCGCATGTGGTACCTGCCGCAAAACGAAAAAGGCGCGAAGGAACTGTTTGCCGAATTCCCGCAGATCCTGGACTTCTTCGAGAACACGATCGGCCCCTACCCCTTCGGCGACGAAAAGATGGGCGTGGTCGAAACGCCGCACAAGGGCATGGAGCACCAGACCATCAATGCCTACGGCAACAAGTACGTCAAGACCGCCTACGGCTACGACGACCTGCTGCAGCACGAATTCGCCCACGAGTACTTTGGCAACCAGTTGACCAATGCCGACTGGGACGACATGTGGCTGCACGAAGGCTTCGGCACCTACATGCAGCCGCTGTACATGCAGTCCCTGCGCGGCGACCAGGAATATTTCGCATCCCTGATGACGATGCGTTCCCACATCGAGAACAAGGCGCCGGTCGTATCGGGCAAGCCGCGGCGCGAGGAAGACGTCTACGATACCAAGCGCGGCGGCCCCGGCCAGGACATCTACAACAAGGGCGCGCTGGTGCTGCATACGTTGCGCGGCCTGGTCGGCGACGAGATCTTCTTCCGCGCCGTGCGCGAAATGGTCTATGGCACGCCGGACCCGAAGCCGGGCAATTTCGCGCCGCGCTACGGCACCACGCCCGAACTGATGGCCATCTTCAAGCGCGTCAGCGGGCGCGACCTGGACTGGTTCTTCCAGGCCTACGTCTACCAGGCCGCGCTGCCGGAACTGACGGCCACGCGCAGCAGCAACAGCCTGCAGCTGGCCTGGAAGACGCAGAAGAACACGCCGTTCCCGATGCCGGTCGAGGTGCGCGTCGGCGAGCGCATCGTCAGCGTGCCGATGACGGACGGGCGCGGCAGCGTGGAGTTGCCGGCCGGCGTGCCGTACACGCTGGATCCGCATTCGAAGATCCTGCGCCGCGAGGTGCATATCGAGCATTACCAGCAATACCTGGAAGCGCAGCGGAAAAAGAAGCCGGGCGCCTGACAGGCTGGCCGCGCGTCAGAAACTGGTCTCCAGCGTCGCCGTCAGCCGCTGCCCGCCGGGATACAGCCAGCGGCGCTTTAGTACGGCACCGCTGGCGTCGAAGTAGCGGATCTCGGGGCCAAAGTCTTCGCCCAGCAGGTTGGCGGCGGCCAGGCGCAGTTGCAGCTTGGGCGTGAATTTCCACAAGCCGTAGACTTCGAGGTCGCGCCGCGCGCGGGTATAGGCCCAGCGGTCGAGGCTGACGCGGGCCTGTACCGCACTCTTGAACGCCAGGCTGGTGCCGGCCGTCAGGCGGCCGGCCTTCCAGTCCAGCCCGAACTGCGCCGATAGCGGCACCTGCTGCTCCATCCGGTTGTCCGGTCCGGGAATCGAGTCCACGCGCGACCAATTGCGGCTGAGGCTGGCACGCAGGTCGAATGCGGGCGCTTCCTTCCACAAGGTCTTCAGCGGAAAACGGGTTTCCAGCTCGAGGCTCCGGGTCCGGGCGCGGTCTTCGTTGACCGGAGTCATCACCCAGCGGTAGCCATCGAAGAACACGCGGTTGCTGGTGTAATTGCCGATGCGGCGCGCCGAAGCGCCGACCGAGACCATCGCCTCCTCGGCCCAGTAGTGCTCCCAGGCGAAATCCAGGCCCCAGGCCAGTTCCGGCTTCAGGTTCGGGTTGCCCTGGTAGTCCGCCTCGACCGGGCTGTTGTTTTCCCAAGTCTGGCGGCGCGGCACCAGGCTGTCGATATCGGGCGCTTTATAAGTGCGGCTGACTGCGGCGCGCACCTGGTCGCCCTTGCCGTCCTTGCTCTCCGCGATCTTCCAGACCGCTTGCGCCACCGGGCTCCAGACGCTGGAGCGGATGCGCGTGGGGTCGAAGCCGGTGCCGGACACGTCGGTCTGTACGCCTTCCCAGCGCACGCCAAGATAGGCCGACACGCTGGACGCGAGCTTCCACTCGTCCTGGGCGTACAGGGCCAGGCGGGTGATGCGGGCATCGAAATCCGCGTCGGCGAACAGCTTGGGCGGCAGGGGCTGCACCGTGTCCCGTTCGTGGCGGCTGTCGTCGCGCCAGTTGACGCCGCCATCCCAACCCAGGGACAGGGCGTGGCCCTTGAAGGCACCACCTTCGAATTGACGGGTGATCTTGCCGGTCGAATTCACGCCGCGGTCGCGCGTGTGGACCTGCACGCGGTCGTCGGTCGCGAGGCGGTCGGCGCTGTCGTAACCGGTGCGGGATTGCAGGTTCTTGTCCTGCATGCCGACGATGCCGAGCTTGGCTTTCAGCGCCGTGCCCGATGCGAAGGCATGGGTCCACTTCAGGTCGGAGCGCAGCATGGTGCGGTCGTCCCTGATCGATTGGAGCAGGTCCGGCACCGGCGGCGGGCTGCCGATCGGCGTGGTCACCAGGTTATGGATGCTGTCGCGGAAGTGGTCGCCATTGAGCAGGGTCTGCCATTCCAGCGTATCGCCGCTGTCGAACTTCCAGTTGAGCTTGGGCGTGAGGCCGAAGCGGGTCATGCGGCCCCGCTCCGGCAGGACGGTCGCACGCAGGGTGTCGAGCGCGCCGCCGGGGGCGTAGAACTCGTCGCTGATGGCGACGCCCGAACGCGACAAGGTGTCGTGGTTGGCGTTCGCCGACAGCGAATACGAGAACTTGTCACCCTGCTCGGCCAGGTCCAGCGCCGCGGTCGGACCGCGCATGAGCTCGCGCGTCTGCTGGTAGCCCAGCTTGGCCTCGCGCCGCTTCTTGCGCGTGCTCTGGCGCAGCACGATGTTGATGGTGCCGGCCACCGATTGCATCGAGAACTCGGCGGTCGGCGCGCGCATCACCTCGATGCGTTCGATCAGGTCCGGCGCCAGCGAATCCAGCTGGAAGCCGGCCGGCATGCGTTCGCCATTCACCAGCACTTGCGTGTAGCCGCCCAGGCCGCGCATCTGCACCCGGCCGCTGCGGCCATCGGTACTTGTGACGGTGATGCCGGCGACGCGCTTGAGCACGTCCAGCACATTGGTGTCGCCGTAGCGGTCCAGTTCTTCCCGTCCCACCACGATCTTCATCGCCGTGTCGTCGCGGCGCGGGTCGTAACTGGCGGTTTTGCCCGTGACTTCCACCTGCGCGACCGGCCTGGCCGAGTCCGCCTGCTGGGCGCCCGCGGTACTGGCGACGTGCACCAGCGCCACCAGTACGGCAAGGTCGCGCGATGTGGAAGCAGTAAACATTGACTTCTCCTCGCAATGGTTATTGTTCATTTATGGAACAACAATATTCCACTTCGATGTAGAAGTAAACATAAACATTGCAATAGTTATTGCTACTAACTAGCAATAACATCACATGGCGCTGGTAATGCATATGGGCGCGCCAAAACAAAAACCCCCGTATCGACGGGGGTTTTATGGTTCGCTCCGCATGGTACGGAGCAGTCACGCTTTCAGTCGCAGCTTACAGCGGCGGCAGGATACCGTCCTTGTACGGTGCGCCAGCCAGTTCGAGGGCGCGGCGCAGTTCGGTGCGCAGGGTCTGCAGCACGCGGCGCAGGCCGTTCTGGTTGGTGCTACGGTTGGAAGCGGTGGTGGTGGTAGTGGCAGCGTTCATGGCAACTCCTTGTCTATTCGTTCGCGTTCATTTGATAGAGCAAGTTTGCGCCTCCACCAGATATAAATCCAATTTTCATTTTGGATTACCGCGATAATAAAAACAAATACCTTGATCGATTGTTCATCGTTCCCCGTGAGGACCGATATCACCACCACGAATTTCACCTGAGCAATTAAAACTGCTCAGTTGAGCGGCTTCCCATCCACGTCGATCCTGCGCACTTCACCCAGGTTCAGCGCACGGATATCCTTTTCCACCTTGCTCAGGTCCCCCACCACGATCCATACCAGCTGCTTCGGCAACACGGTGCGTGCCGCCAGCGTATTGATCTGCTCCGGCGTGGCCGCCAGCGCTTTCTGGGTATAGGTGTTGTAGTAGTCGGCCGGCAGCTTGTACTGCAGGATGGTGCTGTACGCACTGCTGAGCTGGCTCACGGTTTCAAAGCCGCCCGGCAGGCCGAGCGTGCGGTTGTCCTGGGCCGCCTTCAGTTCCTTGGCGTCACCGGACGTCCGCCTGCGATGTCGCCGTACTCGCGTGCCAGTTCACGCAGCGAATCCGCGGTCTTGTCGGTCTGCACCGGCGAATTGCTGAAGAAGATGCGCTGGCCCAGCGCCGGCACCATCGACGAGCCGACGCCATACGACCAGTGCTTGTCTTCGCGCAGGTTCATGTTCATGCGCGAGCTGAAGGTGCCGCCCAGCACGTCGTTCAGCAGTTCCAACGGGACCGCTTCCGGCGAATTGCGCGGCGGCGCCAGCTGGGCGCCGACGATGTTGCTCTGCAGCGCGCCCGGACGGTCGATCAGGTAGACCACGCTCTTCGACGGCTGCGCCACCTGGGCCAGGTTCTTCTTCGGTACCTCGCCCTGCTGCCAGGCGCCGAACGATTTCTCCAGCAGCGGCTTCAGCTCGGCCATCGTGGTGTCGCCCACCACCAGCAGGGTCGCGTTGTTCGGACGGAACCAGGTCTGGTGGTAGCGCTGCAGGTCGGCGCGGGTCATGCGCTCGACCGCCGCTTCGGTGCCGCTGCCGGTCAGCGGCAGCGAGTAGGCGTGGCCGGGGCCGAACAGCAGGCCCGGCAGCACGCGCAGGGCCATCGCCTGCGGCACCGTCTTCTCGCGCTGGATGGCAGCCAGGCGGTCGCGGCGCAGGCGCTCGAAATCCGCTTCCGGGAAGGCCGGATGCAGCACCAGGTCGGCGTACAGGTTGAGCGAGCGCGACAAGGTCGGCTTGAGCACGTTCATGCTGACGAAGCCGCTGTCCAGGTTGCCCCCGGTGCCGAAGGTGGCGCCCAGGCCTTCCAGTTCGCGGCTGATTTCCAGCGAGGAGCGGGTCGGCGTGCCCTCTTCCAGCATGCGCAGCGTCAGGCTGGCCAGGCCCGGCAACTCTTTCGAGTCCGAAGCGTAGCCGCCGTCCAGGATCATCGAGAAATTGACCACCGGCGCGCCGTGGCGCTCGGCCAGCACCACCTTCAGGCCGTTGGACAGGGTCTCGGTCTGCATCGGCGGCAAGCTCAGCTTTTCAGGGTGGCCCGGGGGCGCGCCCTTGCTGCGGTCCAGCTTGGTCGGCTCGGCGGCCAGGCCGGTCGGGAAGGGATCGACCTGCAGCACGTAGTCGCCGTCGCTCAGCCAGTCGACCATGGCCTGGCGTACCTGGGCCGGGGTCGCATCCTTGATGCGCTGCAGATAGACCTTGTAGCAATCCGGATTGCCGGTAAAGGTCACGCAGCTGGCCAGCACGTCGCTCTTGCCGCCGAAGCCGCCGACGCGCTCGACGATGCGGGTATAGCGCGCCAGGAAGGCGGTCTTGGCCAGGCGCAGTTCTTCCGCCGTGGGACCGGATTTCATCAGCGCGCGCAGTTCCTCGTCAGCAACGCGCTCCATCTTGGCGACGTCGCCGCCCGGGCGCGCGGTCAGGGTCATGTCGAACTGGCCGGCGATCTCGCTGGTGTCGTCGCTGGCGCTGACTGCGGTGGACAGTTGTTCCTTGACCACCAGGCGCTGGTACAGGCGCGAACTCTTGCTGCCGCCCAGCACGTGGGCCGCCAGGTCCAGCAGCGGCTCTTCCGGCGTATTCGCGCCCGGCACGTTCCAGACGCGGTAGATGCGCGCCTGCGGCACGCGGTCCTGCAGGGTGCCGCGGTGGGTACCGGTCCGCTTGGCGATCCAGGCGCGCTGCTTGGCCACCGGCGGGCCGGGCGGGATGTCGCCGTAGTATTTCTCGACCTTGTCGCGCGCCTGCTGCGGCGTGATGTCGCCGGCCAGCACCAGCACCACGTTGCTCGGGCCATAGTTATTCTTGAACCAGTCGGTGACGTCCTTCATGGAGGCGGCATCGAGGTCTTCCATGGCACCGATCACGGTCCAGGAATACGGGTGGTTCGCCGGGTAGGTGTTTTCGGTGAGGGTCTGGTAGACCAGGCCATACGGCTGGTTCTCGCCCTGCCGCTTTTCGTTCTGCACCACGCCGCGCTGCAGGTCCAGCTTCTTCTGGTCGAGCACGCCGAGCAGGTGGCCCATGCGGTCGCTCTCGGCGAACAGCGTGTAGTCCAGCATCGAGGTCGGCACGGTCTCGAAGTAATTGGTGCGGTCGGTGTTCGTCGTACCGTTCAAATCGTTCGCGCCGACGCCCTGCAGGGCCGAGATGAAGACCTGGTTGAAATTGCTGCTGCCCGAGAACATCAGGTGCTCGAACAGGTGGGCGAAGCCGGTCTTGCCGCGTTTTTCGTTCTTGGAACCGACGTGGTACCAGGTGTTCACGGCCACCACCGGCGATTTATGGTCCTCGTGCACCAGCACGGTCAAGCCGTTCTTCAGGGTGAACCTGGTGTAGGGAATGTCCGGGATCGGGATGTCGGCCGCGGCTGGAGCCGCTTGCTTGACCGGCGCCGCTTGCGTCAACGCCATTGGCAGCAGGGACAAGGACAGCGCCAGGGCGCCGAGACGAGGAGTGATACGCATGCGCTTCCTTTCAGGACAAGGTGGGCGGCACGGCACGGGTTGCGCCGGTGAATTATTTATTCTATGACATCCTGAACAACCGGCGTCATATGCATTTGAAAATATTGCATTTCCATGTAGTTCTGGACTGACAGCCGGAATAGGAGTGCTCCGCCTGCACGCAACCGGCATCAGGCGTATCATCTCTTCTTGCCCAACAGCGAAAGGAATGCCTCATGAACCAACGACGCTCCTTCCTCAAAAGCTCCGCCGTATTCGCTTCGGTGCTGGCGGCACCGGCCGTGAAAGCCGCATCGAAAACCGCGCCGACGCCGGTCGGCCCCGCCGCGGTAGCGCCGAACGAACGCATCCTGCGCCTGTACAACACCCATACGGGAGAAAACCTGCGCAGCATTTTCTGGGCGGAAGGCCAATTCATCCCGGACGCGCTGCAGGACATCAACAAGCTGCTGCGCGACCACCGCAACAACAAGATTTCCGCCATCGACCCGCAACTGCTGGTGCTGCTCGACAAGGTCAGCGCCCAGTTCGGCGATCATCCGACCCTGCACATCATCTCCGGCTACCGCTCGCCGGAAAGCAATGCCAAGCTGCATGCCAACACCAGCGGCGTGGCCAAGCACAGCCTGCACATGGACGGCAAGGCCATCGACGTGCGCATTCCCGGCCAGGACCTGGCCAAGCTGCACAAGGCCGCCATGGCGCAGAAAGGCGGCGGGGTCGGCTATTACCCGGATTCGGAATTCGTGCACATGGACGTCGGCCG
>Ga0265797_10008248_pt1 | contig 13936 bp, 22 predicted proteins | sample P2T30metagenome_FD_192433 | JGI IMG/M metagenome (GOLD analysis project Ga0265797, IMG submission 192433) | Plant litter microbial communities from East Loma Ridge, Irvine, California - P2 T30 | ecosystem: Environmental > Terrestrial > Plant litter > Unclassified | place: USA: California... | reverse complement strand
AACATATACTAGACAGGTATCTATGCACTCTGTTGCATAGTCAACATATCCGGCTCTAACAGGCATTAGGAGCAAAACAGCCCATGTGATGCCTGCCTAACCCAGTTTAATAAACCCCCCGCCGCCCTTAAGGTACGAACCTTGGGAAGGGTCGTGTTTCGGGCGCGCGACCATGGAGTTGTAAACCGCGGCATCTCTCGACGTCACTTTGCGGCCAAACATTATTTAGGTTGTCCATCTCACACTTTATAAAACCCAGCACGCACACACACAGACACACACAACATGGCCCTTGTCAACTACTCAGATAGCGAGGATTCCGGCAACGAAGCGCCGCCCGCAGCACCAGCAGCGAAAGCCACACCTTCAGCGAAACCCAAACTCATCAATCGCACCGAGAGCAAGAAGATCAAAGTTGAACTACCTCAAATACGACCCGAGCCCGGACAGCAAGAACCCGCACCAAAGCGCGCGAGGACTGCAGGCGCGTTTAGTGGCTTCAACAGTCTGCTTCCTCCGCCGAAAAAGACCGGACAGAATGCGCCCAAGCCAGGCGTCAGCCTGAAGACGAGCTCGGAGGCTGCGTTCAGTCGCACGCCTGTACCAACATTGCCTAGTGGAGGAGACGGAAGTGAAGATGCGGAAAAGCCTTCATTACCAGTAGCAGTTGAGAAAGAAGAGGAGACGAAGACTGTGGGAAAGCCTACGAGGTTCATGCCGCTGAGCGTCGCGAATGCAAAGAAAAAGAAAAAGCCGCTTGTTCCCAAAGCACCAGTCGTCGTGAAGGAAACTCCTCCGATCTCGGTAAAGGAAGATGATTCTCGGGAAACGACACAGGCAGAGGTACCATCGAAGCCCAAACCGAAAGTTTCCCTCTTCTCGTTTGGAGGCGCAGACACCGCTCCACTGGAGAAGTCCAGTGCAAGCTACCAACCCGAGTTCACCAATCACGACACCACCACCACTCCAGTAGAAGAACCCAACAACCAGAATCTACCACAGCACGCCCCAGCGCCCTCAAACACACTATCCGACATCGCCTCAGATCTCGATCTCACACCGGCACAACGGCGACAACTCTTCGGACGAGGCGGAGCGAACGCGGGCAACATCGCACACTTCAACATGGACGCAGAATACCGATCGAACCAAGAGCTGGCCGCTGCGGGAGAGACGTTCGAGCACAGACAAGTCAAGGCCATCGCGCCTGGAAAGCACAGCTTGCAGCAGCTCGTCAACAACGTCAAAAGCCAGACGGACGCGCTGGAGGACAAGTGGGCAGAAGGCAGGAGAAATCGCGGCGAGGGCGGGAGCAAGTATGGATTTTGAGATTGGCGTGTTGTTTTGTATTACAAACATCCTCATTGAGATGTGGATTCGGTCTGATACGACCAGAAACTCTATCGGAGACGACAATGCACTGTTTGCTGTGATGGAGGGCTTCGTGCAGTCTGTTACGCTTTACTTACGTCAAACGTAGGAGATATGATTCCCACAAAGCAACAGGAGATGCCGGACTGCGCTGCATACATCTCGACCTGGCGAGCGCCGCACAATCTCGCCGTGCGAGTTGTTGGCAATGGACGCCCGAAGTTCAGAATTCACTCACAGTCATCCGGATTGGCCGTACGCTCTGCTGTATCTACACGACAACGGGAGGAAGGCGGCGGGCAGGGTTTGATGTCATGAATGATTTGGCGGTGTTCAAAGCCATAAATTGATCTATATCTATAAGTCGTAAAGGTCCACAAGGAAACATTCATATGCTCAAGGCTCAAAGGGCTGGCAATGTCTGCAAGCTGCAAAGGGGAAATGGGCAATGTTTGGAGAAACATATCAAGAAAGGTCGTTCGACGAGCGCTGGGCCATGGCTGCTGGCTCGTCCTGTCCAGAAGACATAGATGACGTCTTCTTCTTCTCGTCGGCTTTGGCCTTCTCCTCGGTCGTCATGGGACGGTTGCGCGAGCTGATTGTTGGGAAGTAAATGCCGGGGTGCGCTACTGTCAGGCAGATGGCGGCAATGGCGGTCATCCTGTTGATGACTTGTCAGTAAGGATTTTTCATGAGTTTCACGAAACTAGGCATAGGCTCGAGCGACTTTGACTTACATTCCGTCGAGAACCATGAACTCACTCTCCCGGCGCATCAGTTCTCCGCCCCATCCGCCGGCCATTTCGGGGAGACTGTCGGTATGAATTAGCAAGCGCAAAATGTGGGTGGTCTGCAATATTGTTGGTCCTTACCGGTACACGCATCGAATGAAGATGGTCATGAAACCCAGGGCCGAGCATCCGAGGTAGAACAAGAATTTTGTGTTTCCCAAGGCTTCGGGTGTTCCGGTGGTGGGCGCCTTGGTGCGCCTGTTGCGGGCTAGACGGAAAGCGAAGTCGGTGGTGAGGACAATGCAAGTGGCCATGGTGGCGACTTGGAAGGCAATACCAGCCATGATGAGTCCGTTTCCGACATCGAGAAGGTTGTCGCCGTTTGTTGCGGCTGATGCAATGCCACCGCCGGCTGCTTGCGTGAGGATGGAGACAATGTCGCAGCCGATGAACTGGGCAGATTTGTTAGTATATCGAACGACAGATCGCTGAGAGCGGAGTTTAGCAAGCGACTCCTCGTCAACTTAACACTTACAGCCCAAGTGTACCAGCGCGGGGCCAGTCTCGAGCTCTCCCGGCCAAGATGGAGGATGATGTGCTTTATGCTAAGATAGAACCCAGCCGCCAAGAAGGAGGGCGCGAGAATCAAGCAACAGACTTGCATCTTGAATCCATCCGAAGACCAGGGATTCTCGTTCATCATCAGGCGGCCGCCGTATCCGATGGCCTCAAGCCCGCATCCTATGGCGACGACCGTTGTGAAGGCGCGGACTTGTGTCTTCCATCCTATGGCGATCTGGCCGAAGAAGCATAGTGCGAAGACGACCAGGAGGAAGACGTTGCCGCCTAGATTGGGGTAGTAGCCATAGGTGGTGTATTCCACAGGACACTCGGGTGTGACTTCCGTGCAGTATCGGGTGGACATGATCGGAGGCGGTATTGTTGGAGAGTATTGCTACCTTAGTAACAGGACGGCCAAACCTCTCTCCTACCTGGGTAGAGTGCGGTGTGCAGTACTTAAGATGGTCAGACTGGCAGCTGAACTGAAGGAAGCAGTCGCCAGTTTTCAGACGACGGGCGGATTCGCATAGGACGGATCATTGCCACCGACATGCGACTCGTTCGTTCGTGCCGACACTCCAGTAGTAAGGGAGAAAGAGAGCGGGTTCGACATTTCTTTGCCGCTAACGTCGCACTTGATTGGCTGTGAAGACATCGCGTATTCTACGCGAGATGCGAGGTGGCCCACATGCACGTTCTTCGCCGGAAAGATTAGACTCCGGTGCTTGGTCCACCATTGGGGGCGAATATATAGAGACACACGTTGGTTCATACTCCCAGCGATCCGTCTCGGTTAATAAGTCTCCTTGGAAACTCAGCCATGGCTTATCGTAAGGACAAAGCCGCTCGTATACTAGACTATGTTGAGCGCCTGCTCTCTCTCCAGTCTCCCGTTCTTGCGTCGTATATCGTATCGTGTATCGGACCCTAACTCCTTTGTGTGCACTACAAAGCCATATTAGTCGCCCGCCATCATGCCTAGCCGTCGCGCACACACAAAGTCTCGCCTTGGTTGCGTCCAGTGCAAGGCTCGGAGGGTCAAGGTATGCGCACAGTATCTTGACTGCCTTGACGGCCACAGCACGCTCACAGTTCGCCGCGTAGTGCGATCAAACATACCCGACATGTAATAATTGTGTGAGGCATGAAAAGACCTGTGTCTACGGCCAGATCAAGCCCTCCACCCCTAATTCGTCGACTGGGTCGAAAGTCACAAATGGCGAATCGCCAGAGAACGGTGCGACCTCGTTAACCGGACCAACATACGATTCCCTGGACATGATGCTGATGCATCACTTCTGCACTTCGACAGCGAATTCCATGTCGGCGTCGCCCAAAGCACAAGAAGTCTGGCGCCAGGCTGTTCCCGCCTACGCCAACAGTGGCAATCTCATGCTCATGCACGGAATCCTCACTCTTGCGGCACATCACTACGTACACACACACAGATCCGACTCAGATCCCGTAACGCTGCGCAGCTACCACACTCGCGGCTTGTACCACCAGCAGCTGGGGCTCCAGATCTTCCGCCACCACGTACAAAACCCCAGCGATGACCAGCCGCACGAGATCCTGTTGACTTTTGCCGCCGTGCTCGGTACACTCACTTTCGCCGATGCGGACACCGAGCCTAAGGCCTTGACCTTTGAGGATGCACTTGCTCTGCTCGCTGTCCTCCGCGGGACGCAGGCCCTGTGGCGAGCCGGCAGCGGTGTGCCGCCAGAATCCGACCTCGCGCCCGCTTTCTTCGACCCGCCGCCGCCAGTCTCCAGAGCAGAGTTGAGTAGCACTGCTTCCGCGCTGGGTGATTTGCAGGCTGTTGCTGAAGACGATGTTCGGAGGATATCCATCGCGACGCTGAAGGCTGTGGCCGAAAGTCAAACCAGCTCTGAGTTTCGTATGTTAGGGATATGGCCGGCAACCTTGTCTGACGAGTTCCTTCGTCTGCTGAAACTAAGAGACGGCGTCGCTCTGAAGGTATTTGAGCACTACTGCACAATTGTAGATTCAATGTGCCATCTGTGGTGGGTGGGTGACCTTGGGAACAAATTGAGGTCTGCGATCCAAGCCAGTGCAGCAATTGGTTGATTGTTGTTCGGGTAATGCCTGGCGTCTCGGCGACCAGGCACATCCTCTTGTCCGTGGCTAGCAATACCCTGCACAACTGGGCAAAGAGTCCCCCTCGTCATGGCTTCACGCTGTTTACAGAGAGGGTTCTTGCGATGCCTAAGCTAGTTGTTCTCGGACAGCAAGGGTTTGGAAGCGCATCGCTCAGGAATGAGCACACGCGCCTTCGAAGATCTTCATCGTTAGACGATGTCCGCGACAGCACTGACAGAGGTGTAAGTATGGGGCACAATAATAACCTAGCGCCGAACCACCACCGATCCGCTGGAGAGCAAAAGATATACCGGTTTGGACGATGTACTACATGCGCCGTCTTGCCGCCGCCGTAGCAGCGACGCAAGAACAGAACCTACGCTATATCCTCGCTGCAGTCACAATCTCGTGTGGCAGACAATCTTGTACGTCGTCAGCCATCGACATATTCATAACGCAATCAAGTCAAAACTGGCATTGCTGCTGCCGTCCACACACCCGCTATAATTCCGCTCCTTCCTTGTATCTAATGCTTGTATGCGCCAACACCAACACCAGCGTTCCTGCCTCTTTGGGGCATGTCTTCCCCTACGAAATCCTCAGCACCATTGGCAAGACACGCGTTTCCGAACAACCCCTCGCCATTGAGCATACCAACTATCTAGCACAACAGATATACACAGCAATCTCTACCCTTGCTGCCTTTGATTCGTCGAGCTCGTTGATATCGCCGCTCCGGAGAACAAGTCCGGGAGGCTTTCTTTAACTGGCATCTGCAAGCCATGGGACTGATTGGCTATACGAGGCAATTGAGCCCATTGTTTCCCATTTGCAGTAAGCGACTAGGAGTCTTGCTTGCTGTGAAATTCCGGCAATACTTGTTGCGCGCTCATTGTTGTGGAGTATCATTGATAACGAGTACATCAGCAGCTTTGTTACTAGTCTCTCAGGGGACGATACATTTCTTGAGACAGGCTATAGCTAATATCACCCGAGTCTGTCACTGTGAATGTGTCGCCCGAGAGGCTACCAGTACACAACTAATGTACATGACTACTCACAACAACCGGTCAAGATAACGAGGTTCCACAAGGCTTTTCTAGACTATAGCCGGCAGTCATAGGCCGCCGGCTGAAGATTCGACTGCTATAGCCTCGGCATTCTGATCTTGCTTCGCCTGGATGTTGCTGGATGTTTATGCGACAATAGAAAGCGTGGTTTCTAGGTAGACGACTTCACAGTAAAGTCCTTCAAATTATCGTTGTTCGACGCACTTTTTAGAGCAAAGCATGCAATTATTACAGTGCAACGGCGGCGGTTTAACGGAGTTGGCCGTTGGAACTCCATTTACTGAATCCCTACTGGATCACCCGCTAAGGGCTCAACCCCACGCCACCTGAGGACTCGGTAGAGGCGTCCACGTGCTAGGGTGCTGGCCTCCATCTGAGATTGGATGCAGTCGCCGCAGCACAAGGTTGACTTCGACCATTGCGTTTTGTCGAGTCTGTGCCACATGCAACCTTGCTGCGCCTAAGTGCTAGCCACCAGAAGACGAACAATGCAAAGCCGAAGCTTGCTTGGTCTGGCGCCGCGGCTCGGTCTGATCGTCAAAAGCAGAAACACATGTGACATGGGTATGTATAGCGCACTCCAACAACGAACGGCCAGCCTTGCGAGTCTGCCTACTCCGCCGCTATCGCCAAGCACACTCGCATGGCCAGGCGGTTCGATGCAAACGAACGTCCTGTGGTCAGGGAACGAGCATCGGGCTGAAGCAGAGACAAAATATCGACAGCTGCGGCAAGCCAGACAAGAGAGGCTCAGCATGCTCCTAAGAGAGTCTGGGCGAGCGTCAAGGTTTGGAGACATGCAGTGCAGCCTCAGACATGAACCTCACGTACCGCCACCGGCCTGGCCTCAACCCTGGCCTGCCATCCGCTGAACCCTTCGGCAACCCCGGTATCAGCCGCTGACGAGACCCAACGAGAGACGTCGTACGGGTCGTGCTACCACCCTGATGCCTCAGTGATGTGTCTCGGGCAGCCTCTTGACAGGCTCTTGATATCACTGTTTCTTATCTGCCAGGCAAAAGGGCCGAAACAAGAGTTCTGGGCGAAGCAGCAAGCAAAACGTGGTGATCGAGGCAGATCAGTATGCAGACAAGAGGCGCAATAATTGCTTCTCCCTCACCCTCTACCTTGGCATTGGAAGGCTGCGAGACCTTACCGCTTGGGGGAAACCGTCGCCCATCAGGTCACGAAAAGGCTGGGCGATAAGCGCAATAACGGCCTCTCATACGCTGCCGTGCGGATTCCAGGCCCCGCACCGCCCGCTTGGACGAAGTCCCCCCCGCGTGTTGGAGAAAGCATGCGACGAGACTCGCTTGCTTCCTGGTCGTGTGCTTGAAGGCGTCTTGGAATCTGCGCTAGACGCTCCTCAGCTCATTTGGTCTGGCAACCTGTGTGCTCGCCAATCGTTCTGCAGGCGGCCCCATGTCATTCAATAAAAGACTCGCGTGTGCCACTTTGTTGCGGTTTTGATCTCCGTTGCTGACCTGAGTCTTTGACTTTTTTTCCTCCCTCCTCCGTATCGATATCATATCTCCTCACCACTGAATCGTCCTTGAACGCCTTCCATCGATCACCTTCGACCGCCTCGGGCACAATCCTTCGCCATGCCTTTCTGGGAGAAAGGTCCTACTGAGAAGGAGTATGTTTCGCATTCGCCAGACGGACACGACGGACACGACATCGTCCACGTCCAGGATGGCGAGATCTCCGAGAACGCCGACAACCTTCAACGTCGATTGAACAACCGCCAGATCCAGCTCATTGCCATCGGTGGTAGCATTGGTACCGCGCTTTTCGTCTCCATCGGTGGCGGCTTGAACAGCGGTGGACCCGGCAGCTTGTTCATCGCATACACTATCTACGCTTGCATGCTAGCTTTGGTAAACAACTGCATCGCCGAGATGACTGTTCATTATCCGGTCTCGGGTGGATTCATTCGCTTGGCTGGTCACTTCGTCGACGACGCCGTGGGCTTTATGGCCGGCTGGAACTTCTTCATCTACGAAGCGCTTTTGATCCCCTTCGAAATTACTGCTCTCACACTGGTTCTCGGCTTCTGGAGTGAGAACATCCCCGGTTGGGCCATTCCTGTGGCTTGTATCGTGAGTACCGGCGCAGGCATGATTGATCCACCCAGCAGAAGCTGATTTGTTGAACACAGATTCTCTACGGGTAAGATCTTCCCCAGCGCGACAGCTCCCATTGCGACCATCACCTATACCCATCGCGCCCTGCCAATCCCATCCTGCCCACAGCAACATTTCCTTGAGCCACCACCCATCCTTCCATTCGCGCCGAACCCTTGCGACAAACCCCATGTCCATTGCGCCCACCCTTCTCCCATGCGTCCCGCTTGGTCTCAGACCTCCAGCAAGAGCCCGTTTCCTTTGCCAATACCCACAGATTTGCCCATCGCGAGAATTCCAGATCTCTCTCCATGAGCGCCAATATCGATACTAACCTCACATTTAGTCTCCTCAACATGCTTGCAGTCAAAGCTTATGGTGAAGCAGAGTTTTGGCTTAGTGGTGGCAAGGTATGAAGAATGTCCTACCACCGAAACCTTCAGTTTTGGGGTTTTGGTAGTCGTGACGGCTATCCGCTGTCATTCTGATCTCTTCCTAGGACTGCTTATTGACTGACTTCCTTCCTAGGTCATCCTGATCTTCATCCTCTTCTCCTTCACCTTCGTCACCATGGTGGGCGGCAACCCTCAAGGCGATGCATATGGATTCAGGCACTGGAACAACCCCGGCGCCTTTGCCGAATACCTTTCTAGTGGAAGCCTGGGACGATTTGAAGGCTTCCTCGCCTGCATGTGGAGTGCTGGTACGTTCGAGAAATCGTTAAAATATTTGACCAGAATGAAAATCCTAATTTTACTGACACTTTTTAGCCTTCTGTATCGTTGGACCCGAGTACATTTCCATGGTGGCTGCCGAAGCCAAGCGCCCTCGCATCTACATAAAGAACGCCTTCAAGACCGTCTATTGGCGTTTCGGTCTCTTTTTCATCATGGGCGCCCTGTGCGCTGGTGTTGTGCTCCGCTCCGACGACCCAACGCTGGCCGAGGTCACAACCTCCGGTGAAAAGTCAGCTGCTGCATCGCCTTATGTCATCGCCATGACCAACATGGGCATCTCGGTTCTCCCCCACATTGTCAACGCCTTGATGGTGACATCGATCTTCAGCGCTGGCAACACCTACACGTACTGCGCCACTCGTAGCTTGTACGGATTGGCTCTCGAAGGTCGCGCGCCCAAGTTCCTGCGTTACTGCACCAAGAATGGTGTACCGCTTTACTGCTTCTTCGTGGTCATGTGCTTCCCCTGCCTGTCTTTCATGCAGCTCAGCAGTGCGTCCAGCGAGGTCTTGAATTGGTTGATCGAGTACGTACACTGGCGCCCTTTGCAAGTCGATCTTCCGTTGCTGACTTCTGTTTCTAGTTTGATCACGGGTGGTGGTATCATCAACTACAACATCATGTGCTTGACCTACATCTTCTTCTACCGCGCCGTAAAAGCTCAGGGCGTTGACAGGCAGTCGTTCTCGTACACTGGTTGGTTCCAACCATACAGCGTAAGTCGTAAATCCCCACTCTTGCCCGACGCATTCAATACTGACAAACCCAATAGGCTTATATCGGTCAAGCATGGATGATCTTCATCATCCTCTTCTACGGCTACTCCTCCTTCAGACCGTGGAGCGTGCAGAACTTCTTCATCTACTACACAATGCTGATCCTTGGTAAGTCCTCATAACCATCTCCATCAACACGTCGACCAATGCTAATCGATCCTTCCAACAGCGGTCGTCACTTTCAGCGGATGGAAACTCATTAAGCGCACCCGATTCGTCCGCCCTCTCGAGGCCGACCTGGTCTGGGAGCGCCCCAGCATCGACGCCTACGAAGAGACCTTCTACGGCCCTCCCGTCAGCTTCTGGCGCGAGATGGCCCAGGTCGTCGGCATCGGCAGGGTCAAGGGCGGCAACGACCCCAGGAGAGGAAGCATCTCTGGCTAAAAAAAAAAAAAAAGGTGCCGAACCCTTCGTAAAAAGCAAGAACGAGAGAAAGAACCGATGTTCCATTCTTATTTCAATCGGACACTTCTGTTTTCTCCTTTCTTCTTATTTCGATCTGATGTGTCTTGACGATTTTCCTTTTCTCTTTCAACGATCTTTCGTCGTCCGATGTGATGCCGTGTGTTGTATTGTATGATGTACATATGGGAACAAGAAGCATGCAACCGTCCGGCTCTGTGAGAATAATACTTGCAGCAAAACAGTTTATTGAGGTGTAATCCATTCCTCAATTCGACAATCATTCAGAAAAGCTCGAGCTTTTGTTCCATCATACCCAAAAACAATCCACACTTATATGAACAGCAGCCGATCTATCAGGGGCTAACCTTCTCATTCGAACGCCCCGGTTGGAGCTCCAAGAAGTGCTGCGGTTGGTGATGAAGGCACGGGCAAATTATATCGGGTTGCGGGTATGGCTGTATATGCATGGTAATGACATACCTGTAGTGTGTGGCAGGGGGGCGGCACGGAGATTTGGAAAGGACTTTGCGTGCATATAGGAAGCTTTGTTTATAGTACTGCATTAGTTGCGCGATTTTTCCTATTGGTCCATGAACTCCAATTTCTATTGGCATGGCTGATGCGAATACGCGAACGCTGCCGTTGCTGTCATCTGCCATATGTATGGAAAGGTTTTGCAGGCGAGCAGGTATGCGTGAAGGGTCACACTCATCATTCCAATATTATGCTATCTTATTTCGTACAGAGGTTGCCACGACGTGGCTGGTATCATTCGATGTAACAAAAAAAAAAGGCTGCGACAATTGCTCATGGCCAAATCGCAGCCATGAGTATTGAACAGAGAAAAAATATCATCGTGATGTGGATCAGAGTACGAGCTTCCGCGTGCTTTCTGAATCCTCACCTCCATGTCTCGGACCCTCTCCCGTGACGGGCGTGCTGGCCTGCTGCACGACGGTGACAACTTGAATCCTGTCGCCTTCTTTCTGATCTGACCCGCGCGAAGACCCGGGTCTGATCTCGGTCCCGACCATGTCGTCGTCGTCGACCAACGTGCCGTCGTAGACGTCGGAGGTCATCCTGCTGTTGTTCTTTTTGTTGGCAGCGTTGCGACTGAGGATGTGCATGCCGACACTGTCACGCTTGTTCGTCACCGTCTTCCTCTTCTCACCAGTCGAGGCATAGCCGCCAGACATGTGCCCGCCGATAGTGACGATGCCGCCGCTGGAACTAGCTCCCCGGCTTGAAGAGGCGAACATGCGCGGGAAGATTCGCGTGAGGCTTGTTTTGAGGGTCGGCAAGCAGGAGCAGATGATGCCGATGTTGACTTCGAGGTTGCTCCAGAGCGCTGCCATCGGGTTATCCCAGCTTATGTCTTTCGATACTGAGACGGCGTATAGCGATTGGAGGCGTAGCAGAGATACAATGCACGTTATGCCACCCAAGCAGAAGACAAAGGTCAATGCGAGGCGCTGGCGCTTGGGTAGGTTTAAACTCTTGATGACTGGTAGGGGAAGTATGGCGATAGCCACGTCGGTGAGGATATTGAAGCCGGCGTTGGTGAACCTGGATTGATGTTACTTGTTGTATTTGATGACGATGGGTTCTGATATCACATACCACACGACCAGACGATCCAAGCATTTTCCTTTTGCGTTTGGATCAACGTTTTGGATCCAGAAGTAGCTGATCGGGGTGCAAGAGAATATTGCACTGAAGAAGGTCCAGCAGGAGTACGCCGAGATGATGGCAATCAAGGCGTAGCATATCCTGCGGAAGTTCGGTTGCGGGAAGACTTTGTAGATAATTAGTACGCGGCGAGACGAAAGAACATGGGCTCAGCGGCGCTAAACTGAGTAACAGAGGGACTTACTTCTAAGGTATTGAAGCAAGATGGCCAGCTTGGCGCAAAAGAGGGCCGAGTAGTAAACCCATAAACTTGCCCAGAACCATTTCCCGGCCCATATGATCTCGTGTTCGGTAAGTGTGCTTTGGTGTCGACCAGTGCCGTACTTGACTGATCGATATAAAGGTTAGCCAACGCCCAAGTTATATGTAGACGTCTTGAAAGTGTCTTTACTAACCTTGAACGCACATCGTGGTTGTCAATGCCACTGCTAAAATCTATATATGTTGTCAGAAACGATCGTGATAACATCAGTGCCTCGACTAACAGTTGCGAAGGCGATGAAAACATCATCAGCGCCGCCCATCCCATTTAGCGAGATGCGTGTGTAGAGCCTGAGTACAGTGCCGAGGACAGCAACAATGGTAAAGGCCATTGTCACTCCCGCGACTGCATCTCCAGAGGTGTGGCCACCAGCAGCCATCTTATCGTATGTACTCCAAACAGTAAGAGTCGCAGCGAGATAGTAATGTAACTTGTCAGGGTAGAATTGAAATGGAATGCAGCGTAAAGGCGAGTGTATAAACCAAGAAGGTGTGCGTGTGGTGGATTGCCAACGCTACCCGTGAGCTGAGGATCACAGTCGCATCATGGACTTATATCACAAGTCCCAGACTTTTCCTTCCTAGGTGGTGTGAGGGTTGATCGTCGTCGGGGGTGTACCGGCGAGCAGGGCCGACCTTATGGCACCCCGAGCTGAGGAAGTTCACGTGCTGCGTTTGGACGGCGCTCGTTCGCGTACCTGCAGGTTCGAGACGCCTACTGGTTCGCTTGAGATGGCAAGGTGATGGATCCCCAGTTAGAGCTCGAGGGCTCAGGGTTGTGGTGAGCCCTCTAAGAGCTACTATGTGCTACTGTAAAAGAGTCAGAGCGCCTTGTAGATCGGAATGCAGCCGAGTCGTTCGTCTTGTGTTGTTCCTACCGGTGCAAATGCGAGTCGAGAGCTTGTTCCTGGAAGCATATAGGCGATGCATAAGCCTGGAGATGATGAGCTGAGGTCAAGGGCTGTATTGAGGTAAAATGACAATTGACTTTCGCAGTCAATACTGAGTTCGCATGGCCATAAAAGGCTCGCAAGCGTTACCATCCGCTTCAGGAGACTTGACAGGTGACAGCCCAGCTCACCGGCCCCCCGAAATGGTGAATAGTCCATGGGTTCGTGCAACTGCTACTGCTGCACCCACGAAGACGGGCCACCGCTCCCCGTCTGTGTGTAGGTGGCTATGCACCGTGACTCCGTGAGTAGTACATACCTTGACTCATGATATTGACGTACTCACGCCATGTGTCTGTGCGCCTCGAAATCCAGCCGTGTACCCGGTAGCCACGCAATCTTTCCGCCATATAGGTTGGCATGTTCGCTACACGCGCAAATGCGAATCATCGATGTGAATCCAGAGACCAGGAAAGTGCATGCAGGAGGATTGAGTGGGAGGTGTATCTCGTGTCACCCTTCTGTGCATTGTTAGACACTCTTTGACTCGCGGTCAACATCCCCACGTCTCCACATCCCGTTTGAATCATCGTCGACAGACAACGGCTTGCCGACTGACATGATACATTAGCTGCGAGGCGTTATCTAGCAATGATGCGCCAGTACAGACGCTAATCAAGAGCACTTTAAGATCGGCGGTAGAATAAATCGCAACACTGATGGTCACCATGCTCGTTCTTCCGTTATGCCCAGCTTGCCAGGATACGGGTTGTCTCCCCGGTCACCGCATCGGTTCTGCATTGGAGGACGCTCGGGGAGAAATACACGTGGCAGTGGCAGCGCAAGGATACGCGCACGGCACTTGCATGCCTGCCGAGAGAATAGTTTTCCTCGTACCCCTGATCGATCACGAAGTCAAGAGGTGAGGTGAGCTGAGGTAAGTCATAAAGTCTGTAGGAAGCTCAAAGGATGGAGGCGTAGGCAGGCAGGCAGGAAGGGAGGAAGGAAGGAATGAAGGAAGGCTGCTTGAGATGTGTTTCACATAAGTGTTAACCTTTTTAACCGTCGTCCATCCCCCGCGCGCAACCCAATCCATCAAGCTTACCTAAATTTCCACGTCGTATATTCCGAAAACGTGGCGTTCTTGGTGAAACTCAAAAAAGCGTGATGTAAATTCGTCTTTCTGTACGACAAACAGCCATTACGGCGTAGAAATTAC
>Ga0265797_10008247_pt1 | contig 13936 bp, 10 predicted proteins | sample P2T30metagenome_FD_192433 | JGI IMG/M metagenome (GOLD analysis project Ga0265797, IMG submission 192433) | Plant litter microbial communities from East Loma Ridge, Irvine, California - P2 T30 | ecosystem: Environmental > Terrestrial > Plant litter > Unclassified | place: USA: California... | reverse complement strand
GCCGAGCTGGGCGCGCTGGTGGCCGGCGCCAACGATGCGCAGATCGCCGCTGCCGGCGAGTACGGCCGTTCGCTGGGCACCGCCTTCCAGCTGATCGATGACGTGCTCGACTACGCGGGCGATGCTGTCGAGATCGGCAAGAACCTGGGCGACGATTTGCGCGAAGGCAAACCTACCCTGCCGCTGATCTGGCTGATGGAACACGGCACCCCGGCGCAACGCGAACTGGTGCGCAGCTGCATCGAGCAAGGCGACGAGGCGCAATTCGACGCCGTGCTGGCGGCAGTGACCTCGAGTGGCGCACTGGACTACACCCGCTCGCAGGCCGAACAAGCAGCACGCCGCGCAGCGGCGGCGATCGCCGACCTGCCCGACAGCGTGTACAAAAACAGCCTGCTCCAGCTGTGCAGCTTCGCGGTTGACAGGAACCATTGAGCTTATTTATAGTTTCCCCATCCGGGGTAACTCGCTAGATGCCCCGTACCGTCGGGGTGTAGCTTAGCCCGGTAGAGCGCTACGTTCGGGACGTAGAGGCCGGAGGTTCGAATCCTCTCACCCCGACCACGAATTCCCTTAAAAAACAGCGAGTTATGAACTCGCTGTTTTGCTTTCTGGATGGCCCAGTGGCAAATCAGTGGCAATGTCCTCTTTTTGCACTGGCATGGATAACTTTTCGAGCTATACGGTGTTCCACAACTACGGAGCATCGCCATCATGGCATCCATCGAAAACCGTTCCCGCATCCAAGTCACCGTCAAGAACCGCGACGACCTCACCAAGCAGTTCGCCTATAGCGCTGACAAGGCTATTCAAGTATATGTCCAGAAGCTGCGCGACGAAGGGCTGAAACCCCGCCTGGCCAGCCTGAACGACCACTACATCGTCCGCACCCGCAGCGTCAGCGGCAAGAACCAATGCATTGTTGCCCACAGCGAGCCGGAAGCCATCGACGTCAAGCATCGCCTCGAGAGCGAACTGCGGCGCGGCCTATTCATCGACTACGGCAGTGGACAGAAGGCGAGCCTGGCCGACCTGCTGGTTCGCTACCTGCGCGAGGAAGCACCGCGCCACAAGAGCTTTGAAGTCGAAGGCTACAAAATCAACGCACTGCTGGAAGATGCCGGCCTGCCCAGGGAGGACCTGGCCGCCATCGTGGCGGCGCATCCCAACCCGCATCCGAAAGTCGCCAGCATGAAGATGCGCAAACCTACCGGGACGCGCGTCGGCCAGCCATCTGAAACGGGTAAATTCATCCGCAAGCCGTTCGCCGCCGTCGTTCCCGACGATTTCACAGACTACATCGACGAGCGCTGCCAGGTCGTCGAACCAGCCACCGTGGACCGGGAAGTCGACCTGTTTTCGGCGGTGTGCCACCTTGCCATCGACACCTGGCGCATTCACGTCCTCAAGAACCCGATGGATGGCGTGCGCCGCCCGCGCTATTACAATGAACGAGACCGCCGGCTGTCGCTTGATGAAGAAATGCGGTTGCTGGGCGCCGCGCGCGACGAGGACCGCGAACAGTCCATCGACCGCCGCCTCGAAGAGCTGATGCAGCACGAACGACACGAAGCGAACGGCGCCACGACCGTCTACCGCCGCAAGCAGATTGTCAAGGATGCCCGCCAACGCTACCTGAGTGACGCCGAGGCTACCTGTGTTCACCTGCCCTTGTTTGAGACCGTCATCCACTTTCAGTTGATGACAGGCGCACGGCGCAGCGAGACGCTGACCTTGACCTGGTCTAACGTCAACCTGGACTCGCAGACGGCCTACCTCCCGGAGACAAAGAATGGCCGCGCTCGAAAGCTCCCCTTGCGCCGCGACCTGGTCGAGATGCTGCGCCAGCTTCCACGCAATGGCGACCTTGTATTCCCTGTCAGTGTGGACGGCTTGCGCAAGGCATGGGCGCGGATTTGCTCGAACGTGGGCTTGACCGGGGCCGCCGAGCTACGTGTGCACGACCTGCGCCATGAAGCCATTTCTCGCGTCGCCGAGGCAGGGAGCAACACGCCTGGCGGTTTCTCCCTGGTAGACCTCCAGCATTTCAGTGGCCACCGTGATGTGCGCATGCTGCTGCGTTACGCCCACCTGTGCACGCAGAGCCTTGCAAAGCGTCTGGACGCGGCGTTTGCGGACGATGAGCAAACGACCACTCACCACGGCATGCGGCGACTCAGGAAAGGCGCCAACGTGACACTGACGGAACTCGTTGCAACGAACGCGACCGAACCGGGCGAAGTCAACCAGGAGGAACATGAAGCTTCGCATGGACCCGGCACAGTTCCGGTAGCACTGGCCAGCACTTCCCGGTCAAACTCCTGCGGTAACGTCGTTCATATCGACTTCAAGCGGCGAACTGCGTAGGTACATGGCTCAAGATGCCTGCCCATCGCGGGCATCTTGAGCAAGCGCCCTCTCAGGGTCGCGCCGCTGCGCTGCCAATGCCCGATTTGGCACGCAGTGCCTCGTAAAGCTGGCCCGGACCCAGAATAATATCCAAAAGGCCATTCAGGACGCGTTCTGAGCTCAATGCCTGCGCGGTCATCAGTTGGTGAGCATCGCCTGCGTCGATGATTGCGTCCACTAGCGCCGTCCTCAAGTCCGGAGAATTGTCGAACTGATTCTTGCTGTTGCTAGCGGCTTGGCGCACCAACATCTCATTTTCCAGCAGTTTCCCTTTAAGAACGCCGTTCACATATATGAGCTGGTCGCCGTCGCTGAGGTCTCCCTCGAACAGGCCGTTCACCTTCTCGATGATTTCGTTCAGATAGGCCTGCTGTTTTTCCTGTACGCTGCCGCTGCCGACCGCATCCATGGGCGGCAGCTTGTAACTGCCGTCCGTATTTAAACCCATAGTCTGCTTGCCATGGCTCTTCAAGGTATGGTGCGTCAGCACGACCTTGCTAAGGTCCACTGTATCCCGTTCGCGACCAAAGTCGAGTAACGGAACGAGTCGCTTATAGAACAAGAAGCGCTTCTCGATGTCAGTATTGCCGTAGTCGAAAATCTGGCTCAGGAAGGCATAGAGGCGCGTGTAGGCGCCCATGTCATTCTTGAACAGCAGCAGTACCTCTAACTGGTCCTTGGCAGCACGCGCGCCCTTCTCGTCATGCTTCTCTTCCGCCAGCGTCATGTCCTGCTGGGCGGCCTTGTAACGCTTGAGCAAACGGTCGGCAACGGGTGCGATGGCAGCGTCGAGTTGCTTCTGGGTGCCATTTGGGTCCAGGTCCACCTTGGCGACGCGGTCCACCTCGTAGTCGTCGTAGAAGCCGGTCGAATCCAGCTTGGCGCGCAGGTCATAGACGAGGTGCGGGTCGGTGACTGCTTCCATCTCGGCGGTCTCGTAATAGGTCTTGAAGGCCTTGAGGATTTCCGCCGGCTCGTTCACGAAGTCCAGCACGTAGGTGGCGTCTTTGCCGGGATAGGCGCGGTTCAGGCGCGAAAGCGTCTGCACGGCCTGGATACCGCCGAGCGTCTTGTCCACGTACATGCCACACAGGAGCGGCTGGTCGAAGCCAGTCTGGAACTTGTTTGCCACCAGCAGAATATGGAAATCCGGCCCCTTGAATACTTCGCGAATGTCCCGGCCGCGCAGGCCCGGATTTAAGGCCTCGCTGGTCTCGGTCACCGCCTCGGGGAAGCTTTCGGCATCCTCCACCTCACCGGAAAAGGCAACCAGCACGCCCAGCGGATAATTCTGCTTGGCGACATAGGCGCGAATGGCCTTCTGCCAGCGCACGGCCTCCTTGCGGCTGCCGACTACCACCATCGCCTTGGCCTTCCCTTCCAACAGCGGCTGCACGTTTTCGCGGTAGTGCTCCACCACGATTTGCACCTTGCTGGCTATGTTGTAGGGATGCAGTCGCACCCACTGCATCAGGCCCTTCATCGCCGTGCTGCGCTCGACGGCCTTGTCGTCCCATTCCTGCCCGTCATGGGCCAGCTTGAAGGCGAGCTTGTAGCTGGTGTAGTTTTTTAGCACGTCGAGGATGAATCCTTCCTCGATAGCCTGGCGCATCGAATAGACGTGGAAGGGTTGCGGCAAGCCGTCCGCCCCTTTCCGGCCGAACAGCTCTAACGTCTTGGCCTTGGGCGTCGCGGTAAAGGCCACGTAGGTCAGGCCTTTCACTCCGGCGCGCGCCTCCATCTGCGCCGCCAGCAACGCTTCGGCATCTACTTCTCCGCCGTCCTGCAAATCGGCCCATTCCTGCGCCGATAACAGTTGCTTGAGCTTGGCTGCCGCCTCGCCAGTCTGCGAGCTGTGGGCTTCGTCGGCGAGGACAGCGAAGCGCTTGCCTTCGGTGGCCGCCAGTTCCTGCACGGCCTGCAAGGCGAACGGAAACGTCTGGATGGTGCAGACGATGATTTTCTTGCCGCCCTTGAGCGCCTGCCCAAGCTGGGCGCTTTTGCTGCCGTGCTCGTTGGTGATAGTGGCCACCACGCCAGTAGTGCGCTCGAAATCGAAGATGGCCTCCTGAAGCTGGGCGTCCAGCACCGTGCGGTCACTGACCACCAGCACGCTGTCGAACAGCTTATTGTGCTGCGCATCGTGCAAGTCGGCCAGGAAGTGCGCGGTCCAGGCAATCGAGTTCGTCTTGCCCGAGCCGGCCGAGTGCTGAATCAGGTAACGCTCGCCGGGGCCCTTGTCGAGCACGTCGGCGACCAACTTGCGCGTGGCGTCTAGCTGGTGGTAGCGCGGGAAGATGACGGCCTGCGGCTGCTTCTTGTCGTTGCGCTTGCAGATGAGGTAGCGGTGCAGAATGTCCAGCCAACTATCGACCGCCCAGACTTCTTCCCACAGGTAGGCCGCGGCGTAGCCGTCGGGATTGGGTGCATTGCCGGCGCCACCGCCGTTGCCCTGGTTGAAGGGCAGGAAGGTCGTGGCTGTCCCCGCCAGCCGGGTAGCCATCATGACCTCGGACTGGCTCACGGCGAAATGCACGAGGGCGCCGCCGGGGAATCCGAGCAAAGGCTCCAGTACGCCCCCCTTGGGCTGCGGATGGCGGTCTTCGCGGTACTGGTCGACCGCATCATGCACGCTCTGGGTGAAATTGCTCTTCAGTTCCGCCGTAGCGACGGCGACGCCGTTCAGGAACAGCACCAGGTCCAGTTCAGCCTTCGGATTGTTGGGAGAATGGCAGACCTGACGCACCACGCGCAGGCGGTTGGCGGCGTACTTCGCCCCGATGGCTGGGTTGATGGCCAGCGCCGGCTTGAACTGCGCCAGCTCCAGCGGCGCCGGCAGCCCCAGCATCTCTACGCCCCGGCGCAACACGTCCAGCGTACCGCGCTCGTTCATGTTCTTGCGGATGCGGTCGGCCAGCACCTGGGGCAACGCCGCGCCATGGGTCTTGGCTAGGCGCTTCCAGCTGTCGGGCTGAGTTGCCTCAATCCAGGCCAGCAGGTCGGGCAGGAACAGGCCGCTGGCACGGTCGAAGCGAGCGGCGTCGCCTTCCTCGTACAGCCAGCCATTGGCAGCCAGGTGGGCGCAGATTTCGGTTTCGAAGTGATGTTCCTGGTGCAGGTTCTGGCTCATATTGTTCTCTGATTTTTTCTTTAATACGCACCTTGGTGCCGCTCAGTTTTCGGCGTAGCTGCGCTCCAGCAGTGCCTGAGCCCGTTGCAGGTCGAGGGGCCCAAGGAGACATAGTTCCACGTCGCCAGTTCCCCAATGGCCCACCTGGCTGACGTCGCGGCTGAAGCCGTCCTCGAACGCGACCGTGTTGGGGTCGAGCTTGAGCGTAATAATCAAGCGGTTCGGATAGACGATGACGCAGGCAAAATTCTTCAGCCGTCTGAACGCGGTGTAGAGCTTGAGTGCCTTCTGCTGCACGTCGTCACCCAGCGACAGCAGCAGCGACGCGGTCTGCTCGTACAGCGCACGAATATCCGGTGTGGCCAACGCCAACTGTTCGGCCAGCGACTTGTCCTTACCCTGCGGCTTGGGCACTTCCTGTTCGACGGGAGGAACGTCCGTTGGCGTGGGCTTCACAGCCGTGGCATCCGCCACGCTCTGCGCGTTCACCAGTTCCAGCAGCAGGAGGTCATCACCAAACAGCTTGTAGCGGATGAGTTCGATGTTGCGCGGTATCTGCTGCACCGCGTGCTGGTCGTAACGGGTGAAGTCGGATGCGATGCACAGCAGCCGCGTTCCCTTCCATTCGATATGTTGGGCGGTCTCCTTGCCAAACTTTTCCATGACGAGCCACCGGAATTCGGCCTGGTGGTCTAGCAGCCAGTCCAGGTAGAACAGCCCTTGGTTAATGACGTTTTCGGTGCTGTGGCGCTTGTACTCGACGATGACCGGACAGCCGTTCTCATCCAGGCCAAGAGAGTCAATACGGCCTCGGTGCGTCTTGCCGGTAGCGTATTCGCTGGCGAGGAAGCGCACGCCGAGGAAGATTTCCATCTGGCCCTCGATGAGGGATTGCAGGGTCTTTTCCAGTGGTGCGGCTTGGCTGGTGAGTTCGGTGACCGTGCTGGTGCCGTGCAAGCGGAAGAGTTGGATGTCGCTCATGCAGCGATGGCCTCCAGACTACCCAGTACGGCTTGAGTCATCGCGCCGCGCACGTCGATTTGACCGGTCACGGCGGCGGCGATAAGGGCGGAGCGACGCTCAAGAAGTAGTTCGATACCCCGCTTTGCGACAGCCTGTAGCGCATCAACTTTCGCGAGCTCAGCATCGAGGAACATGACGACGCCATTCTGTTCCTCGATTGGCGGTCGTGCGGCCGAGAGCGAGGTAATTTGGTCCACGTTAAGGTTCATCTGTGTACTGACCGTGGCCGTCTGCAACATGGGCGCTTTCATTGCGATGAGCAGGTAGTATAAGTACTGAAGTTCAACGGCAGACTTCGGCACCATTCCTACAATACTGTCTGGGAAGTAGGCCGGGAAATTTAATATTGCAACGTCGCCGATATTTGCCGCGATTGCCATGACTAATGTGCCCGAAGGAAACTCTTTGCTTACAGCAGCACCACGCTCATTAAGCGTTTGTTTAAAACTCTCTATATAGCGCCCTGCGCTAGTGATATCGCCAGTTTGAACAAAAGGGTAGTCGCCATCATAGAACGCGGGGTCATTTCTCGGCCGGTGAGTAAACTTCCCTCGTAGCACATAAGCGAAATGGCGAAGCTGCAAAACAGACCAATGCGCTGGTACTTCTCCCAACCACTCTACGCCCGAATCCTTCATTGGGACGCTGGCGTTGAGGCCTTTGGTGACGGCGTGGAAGATGGTGGCCTGGCGCTTTTCGGTCAGCAGGGCGATGAGCTTTTCTTGCTCGACAATTAACTCGTCGATTTTGGTGGTTTCGCGGTCGAGGAAAGAAGCTATAACTGCTTGCTCACGGACCTCTGGCAGTGCCAACACAATATTTCGCATCTCGGAGTAATTGGTACTCCACAGGTCCGCGACGATGCCTTTTCCGTAGCGGTAGAACTCTTCCTGAAAAGGCACGCTGCGCAGAAGATGATGAGCAAAGCCGATTTCAATTCCTGTCACCGGACAAAGCACGGTATTGATAAGTGAAACTGAACCATCTTGCGTAGCTGCACCTGAAGAACCTTTGCGGTCCGACCGACTGTTAATGACGAAGTCGCCAGTAATAACCTTCTTCCTGTTGTCACCATCATCAGTTTTCGCAGCTGTTTCCAATTGAGGGACAATTCCAAGCTTCGTCACAGAGAGCGCGGGGAAATCTTTATCACTTACTTTTTCGCGCCGCTCTTCAAAAAAATAGCCCAGTCGGCGAATGTTCCAGTGTGCCGGAACATCTCCAAGCCAACTGGTTCCGCTGGGCTTGTACGCGCCATATTTCGGCAAACTCATTCCGCCAACTCCTTAAGCATCTTCATGATGTTGGCCGTTACCGTCTTCAGTTCATCGTCGATAGCATGCAAGCTGCGCGGCGGCTCGAACACATAGAAATGGCGGTTGAACGGAATCTCATAGCCCACCTTGCTCTTCTCCGCGTCAATCCAGGCATCGGGCGCATGTGGTAGCACCTCGCGCTCGAAGTAGGTCTGGATGTCGTCAAGCAGCGGCACGTTCTCAGTATCGCGCAGCGCACTGTCAGCCTGGAGCTTACCCTTCTGCTTGCCCTTCATGCCCAACACCGGATTGCCGGCCTCGTCACGCAAAGGCCGCTCGACGGTGATGGTGGTGTAGCCGAATTCCTCGTTCCGGAAGATGCGTGAGATGGGCACACGCTTGAGTTTGCCTCCCTCAGGCGCGGCAGGCAGGTTGTCGGTGCCGGTCACAAGCTGGGGTCCGCCCAGCGCGACGCCGGCGGAATCGAACACGGTAACGAGTTCGGCCTCGATGAAGTCGCCGAACAGGCGCGTGACGGTAGCGATATGTTCGTCGCTCATTTCCTTGCGCTTGCTGCCTAGGCTCTTGCGCATCTTTCGCCAGAAGCCGCTTGCGTCGATGAGCTGCACGAAGCCCTTGCGGTCGGCCGGCTTCTTGTTCGACAGAATCCAGACGTAGGTGGCGATGCCGGTGTTGTAGAACATATCGGTCGGCAGGCCGACGATGGCCTCCACCAGGTCGTTCTCCAGCACGTAGCGGCGGATTTCGCTTTCTCCGCTGCCGGCCCCGCCGGTGAACAGAGGCGAGCCATTGAGCACGATGCCAAAGCGGCTGCCGCCCTCGCCATTCACAACCGGCGCCATCTTCGAGAGCAAATGCATCAGGAACAGCATGGAGCCGTCGGAGACGCGCGGCAGGCCAGGGCCAAAGCGGCCGTCGAAGCCCTTCTGCTCGTGCTCCTGGCGTACCGCCTTCTCGACTTTTTTCCATTCCACGCCGAAGGGCGGATTGGACAGCATATAGTCGAACTTGCGACCGCTGTGGCCGTCGTCGGACAGCGTATTGCCAGCGATGATGTTCTCCACCGGCTGGCCCTTGATGAGCATGTCGGCCTTGCAGATGGCATAGGACTCATCATTGAGTTCTTGGCCGAACATGGTCAGGCGCGCCTGTGGGTTGTGCTCCAGCAGATATTCACCGGCAATCGACAGCATGCCGCCGGTACCCGCCGTAGGGTCGTAGATGGTGCGTACCACGGCGCTGCCGGGCGTCAGCACGTCGTCATCCTCGATGAACAACAGGTTCACCATCAGCCGGATGACCTCGCGCGGGGTGAAGTGTTCACCGGCTGTCTCGTTTGAGATTTCGGCGAATTTGCGAATCAGTTCCTCGAACACCAGGCCCATATTGGCGTTGTCAACCACTTCCGGATGCAGGTCGATGTTGGCGAATTTCTCGGTGACGAGGTACAGCAAGTTAGACTTGGCCAGGCGCTCGACCTGCGTGTAGAAGTCGAAGCGCTCGAAAATGTCGCGAGCTGCTGGGGAGAACGCCTGGACGTAGGTATATAGGTTCTGGCGGATATGGTCCTGGTCGCCCAGCAGCTTGACCAGGTCCAGCGGAGACGTGTTAAAGAAGCTTTGGTTACCCGACGCACGGCGCAGGAACGGGTCCGGATTCAGTCCTGCCTTGGTCTTAGATTCGAACTCGGCCAGTACTGCCGGCTTAGTCGCTTCTAGCACGCAATCCAATCGGCGCAGCACTGTGAATGGCAGGATGACCCGGCCATATTCAGACTGTTTATAGTCGCCGCGCAGGAGGTCGGCAACCGACCAGATAAAAGACGACAGGGCTTGATGATTCATGGGTATGTAAAAACCTGTTATTTATGCATTTTCAGTAGACAGTCACTTTATCATTTCCAAACGGAATTACCCAGTCGCCAGTAAAGGCATCGAGGGCAAATCGCAACGGTCGCGGACCATTTAGCCAGTACGGTTTGAGAAGCCTGGTTTGCAAGACGAAGTCGCGCAGTCACCGGCCTCAAGCCGATGACGCAGGGGTGCCGCACCACGCCCCGCGTGGTGCGGGGCAAGGGCGTCCAGCCCGCTGCCCAGCACATCGCGCCCGGCCCCAGCCGGGCACGATGTGCTGCTTGGGGGGAGCCGCGAATCGCTGAACGCCCCAGCGTACAGAGGCCCGCCAACGGGCTGGCAGATTCGTGGGGGGCACGGCCCCGGCGCCCCGGGCTGCGCGCGGGCATCGTAGTCGAGTCAAGCGAAGCACAGACCGCAGGCGCCAGCCGGAGTCGGCAACGCGTCCAGCGGGGCAGAGTGAGTACGATGCCCGCGCGCAGCGTGGGCGCCCGCCGTTGGGAGCACGGGCTTCGTCCAGAAGACCGAACCGCCGGCCAGACGTCCAGTCTGGCGTAAAGGCGGTGGTGCTCCTGCCGCGCGAGCGGCTTCGCCTCCCCTGTTCGCTCCCCGGCGAACAGGCAATCGAACAGCCTTCGGGCGCTATACGGGTTATCGACATCACGGAGAGATAACCCTATGAAGGTGAAGGACGGACGGGCAATCGCCCATGACAACGAGGTGCGCGTGTTGCGCGCCCTGCACCGCTTCGGCTGGCTGCGCACGCGCGACCTGGCCGCACTGGTGTGGCAACGGTGGCAAGCGCGCCCTCTCAGCGAACCGGATTTCCGGCCACCGGCAGCGTCGGCTTCCGGGCTGAGGATGGCGCAGCGGACTATGTGCCGGCTGTTCAAGGCGCGCCAGGTGCTGCGCGGTCAGGCGCCGAATGGCAGCATAATTTATGCGCTCGCCGAGGCCGGGGCCCGACGCTTGCAGCGCCTGGGCGTGCCGGCAAAGTCCGGAAAGGACCTGGTGCGTAGCTTCAGCAGTGCGCAGTTTCGGCACCGGTGCATTGCGAACGAAATCGCCATCGGCGCCATCATCGCTGGTCTGCGGGTTTCTACGGAGCGCGAGATTGCGCAAAACCGCTGGCTTGGTGGCGACGCCGGCATCGCTGGCAAGAAGCCAGACGTATTGCTGCACCACGGCGGACAAGTCTGGCTCGTGGAAGTGGAGAAGAGCCGCAAGAATGCGAAGGAATATGCGCAACTGCTGCGGTGGCTGGCGCAGGTGGGCATCGACGCACTGCGCCCCTCAGGTCCTACGTTACTAGACAAGGGCCTGCACTGGGCGAAGGTCGTATTCGTCTGCACGCCAGCATTCCAAGCAAGGCTCTGCCGCGACCTTGCAGCAGCGGGTTGGAAAAAGAATGCAATCGACAGCATCATGATGTTCAAGCCGTCGCTATACTCTTTCGAGGACATAGCATTTTCATCTTGAGGTATGGGAGCGGCTTGGGTCGGTACCGCTCCGACAGCTTGATTCTCGTCCCGGCACAAATCTCGCCGGGCGCCCCGCCGGACGCGTCACCGACCCCGGCGGGGTTTTTCGTTTAAGGACCATATTCGACGCGCCACACCCCTGGCTGGAGGCCAGGCGCTGCTATCTGATATGGCTTTTGTCTCACGCGATGGTGTCGGGGACCAGCAGGCCGCTCTTCAAGCGCCGATAGTAGGTCGCCCGACTGACGCCTTGCGCGGCCCAAGGTTCGCCCTCGGCGGTGCGTGTCGCCGGGCGGCCGCCTCGTTTGCCGCGCGCGGACTGGATGGCTGAGAATTTTTCATCGCTGAACTGACGCCAGGTCCACCTCGCCACACTTCTCGACACGGCCTTTACTTCCGAAAATGACAGTGGGGGCGTGAAAACGTTGAGCTTTTCCGCTTGCCCGAGAACAGCGCGCTGCCAGTGCTCGGACGTAGCGGCATTACGCTTGTATTCCCTCACCCATTGGTATGACCAAGCGCGCAGCTCGTCGAACAACATGCAATTGCGGCCTAGCCCAAGCATTTCACGCGGCGCGCGGCGCTTGAGCAACTCCACATATTCGGCCAGTTCGCCAAGCTCATAGAGCCGATGAACCCACAGGGTGCGCCAAGCCTCGTGGAACGGATTTTTCGCGATGAGCCCGGCGTAGCCAGGGTCGGCACCCAGCTTCGCAAGGAACGCTTGCTGCACTGCCGCCGCATAGCGAATAGGAGCATCGCGCGCGGCATCGCTCATGCCGATAGGTGTCACAAGGCCGTAAAACAGATGGGCATGGGCATTCGCCGGATTGATGACCGTTAGCGTTGGCGGTGGCAGATTGGCCTTTTCCCAGGCGTATGCGGCACCTCGATAGTCGAGGTCAAAAATCAGCCACGCCACTTCGAGCGGTGCGTTGGGCTGGAGATGCCTGAACTGCAACGCGGTGGCAGTTGGGCGAACGACAAGTCCGCAAGTGAGGTCATTGGCACAGTATGGCCGGCGTGGAAGCCGAGCTTGAAAAATAGTGGAGGTATCCATCGGGGCTTGCGCCCCGGCGGTGCGTTACTTCAAAAATGTCCTTGTACTGCAAAATCCCCAATGGTTGTCCTCATGCGCATGCCGGGGCTTTTCTATCAGGTGGTTAATAGGCGCGCGCCGCCTACTGTCCGCGTGTTTGAACGCGGGGCCGGCAGATGTGCGAGTTGGAATCGACCGCCCGGTCCGCGCTTAAGCCAGCAGCGGGGTCGGGGAGGCAGGTAGTTGGTCTTGGCAAAATCAAGCGCGATGTAGTGCGCACGTTCGACGTCAGAAATCGCGTGATGGTTGGCCATCTTCTCGTCCATGCGTGACAGGTTCAGTTGCCAGCGGGCGCCATCGACCAGGGCGCTTGAGCCGCGCGCGGCATGCTGCGAACCGGCATCAGCAGCGGATGCGCGGTTGGCATGGTGAATGCCCATCACGGCTGCTCCCGTGGCCTTCGCCAGGCTTTCCATGGCGACGACGAAGGCCGTCATCTCTGAACTGTTGTTCTCGTCACCGCCATGCATACGACGGAGAGGGTCGACGATAATGAGCCGCGCCCCTTCGCCAAGTGCGCGCAGTTCTTCATAGAGCAGAGTCGGGCGGTCATCGGCAACCAAGGTACAGGACTCGCCAGCCATCGGCAGCAACACGAGGTTGTCATAGAGGGCTGCAAAGCCCTGCTCGTCCAGCGAGAGCAGGCAGCGAATACGCTCGGCAAGCAGGCGGTCGGATTCCTCGCCCGCGAGGAAGACCACCTTGCCGGGCAAGGAGGATGGGAACAGTCCACCGGCGACTGGACGGCCAAGAGCCAGGGAAGTGGCGATGTCGAGGGCGAGCTGCGATTTGCCAGTTGCCCCCGGCGCCACGAGCAAGCCGAACGTTCCTGGCAGCAGGCCAGGCAACACGAAGTCGAGTGGTGGCAAGGGGGTGGTCAGTGCCCACGCCAGGTCCAGGGGCTTCAGCAGCATGGCGCCTCCCCTGCCCTATACCTGGCTTGAAGCATAGTGCTCATTCGCCGCCCTCCAGCCGTGCCAGCTTGCGTTCAGTACTAGCGCGCAGGCTGCCCGCAACGGAATACGACTGCTTGCTACACGTCTTGATTGCAACAGCGGGCGCATCTGGGCTTTGCCCCTCGGCAGCAGGTTCGAGCAGTCGCTTGGACAGCCAGGCGTAGAAGGCGTCCGGATGCCAGAAGACGCGGTTCCCAAGCTTGGCGGGCGCAGGCAGAATTCCTTCGTTAATCCAGTTCTCGACCGAACGGATGGAAATGTCCAGCAGGTCGGCGACGGCCTGTTTCGACAGTGGCGTAAAGGGTGTGTGGTGAAGTGTCATGGAGGACCTCCGTAGTTCAGGTCCTTCGTATAGGCAAACCGAAACGGAAATCAGGCGCTTTTCGTGCAGGTAACCGAAATATTTTTGTAACGCAATGTTGCAGGCTGATTTGACGCGGATAGCCAGTGGCAAATCAGTGGCAAACCGGGCTGGATTGCCACTGCACGCAGCTTCGCGCAACGGCACGAAGACACGTGCAAGTCATTGTTTTATAATTAGCTGAACTAACCCGCGAACATCGTTTCAAGCACGAAAAGCCCGTTCGGGACGTAGAGGCCGGAGGTTCGAATCCTCTCACCCCGACCAGAATTTCTTCTTGCAGAACAGCCGGCATCGACCGGCTGTTCTGCTTTGCGCCTTCCCTTTCCCCAATAAAAAACCCGGCA
>Ga0265797_10008246_pt1 | contig 13936 bp, 11 predicted proteins | sample P2T30metagenome_FD_192433 | JGI IMG/M metagenome (GOLD analysis project Ga0265797, IMG submission 192433) | Plant litter microbial communities from East Loma Ridge, Irvine, California - P2 T30 | ecosystem: Environmental > Terrestrial > Plant litter > Unclassified | place: USA: California... | reverse complement strand
TTCTGACACAGTGACAAGAAATCGGCCGATTCCGGCGCGGCGGAGTGGGGCAAGGGAGAATTTTTCCACGCGAGATCGAGCGAAGGATGGCAACCCTACCAAAGTCTCGCTTGACAACCAATCTGATGCCATCTACAAGGTTGGTGCAGTGAGTTCAATCAATCTTCTGCTTATCAGATGATCAGATAGACCAGTGGGCATCCGCCATTCTTCCCAGCGGCATTGCAGGCCTCCACCTCAGCCGCATCTAGCTACTCACGTACTGACTATCGTGCCGACATCTATCGCCGCCGAGCGTGGTATCGTGCCACTTCCGGCATCCATGTGGTGGCCGATGCAGGGCTCAGAAGCGAAGGCAGTATTAATATGTCTTTGATGTGCAGGGGATTGCTTCTGATCTCGTGCTCGCATCTTTGGCTTTTTAGAGATCAGATCCTCGGATCGAGATGACTGCGATCAACAACCCATCAAGTTCATCGCCTACCGAGATGGGTACTTCCAACGAGAAGGGTCTCGCCGAGAATGTGGTCGACCGGGGGGTTCACGCCGACGATGAATCTGACGGCAATTCGGAGCTCAAACAGGCTGGTGTCAAGCAAGTCGAGGCTGTCACGCAGGCCTGGTCGCCGGCGATGATGTGGCTTGTCTTTGTCCTGTTCGTACAATGGGCCAACAACAATACACAGCAGTCACTGACACCTCATTGCAGTCTTTACCTCGTTACATTCGTGGACACTCTACTACAGGCTGTGCACAGCGGCCTTGTCGCCTATGTAACGTCGTCCTTCAGCCAACACGGTCTCTTAGCCGTCACGTCCATCTTTGGCTCCGTCGTCGCTGGTGTCGGCAAGCTGGCCATCGCAAAGCTCATCGACATCCGCGGCCGCTGCGAGGGCTTCTTATTGATGATCCTCTTCATCATCATCGGCATGATTCTCAAAGCGCTCTGCGAAAACGTGGAGACCTACGCCGCTGGTCACACGTTCTACTGGGTTGGACACATTGGCCTCAGCTACATCATCAATGTCATTGTCTCGGACATGACTTCTCTCCGCAACCGCATGATCATCTGGGGCCTCTACATGTCTCCTCGTCTTGCCTCTACCTTTGGAGGTCCCAAGATTGCAGAACTGTTTTACGAACACTCGACATACCGTTGGGCTTTCGGTTCCTTCACCATCATTCTTGTTGGTTTCTCCATCCCTGTCGCCGTTGTGCTGATCATGAATGAGCGCAAAGCCAAGATTATGGGCCTCCTTCGGAAAGAGAAGAGCGGACGTAGTTTGCGGGAATCTACGATTCACTACCTCGTCGAGTTTGATGGTAAGTTCTTATTTTCTTCCATGCATGTTTTTTTTACCCGACTGACGCTCCTCTAGTTGTTGGTATGGTCCTCATTCTTGCAGGGTTTGGCCTGATCTTGATTCCCCTCAACATTGCTACCCGTGCTCCTCAAGGCTGGGCAACTGACTACATCATCGCCATGATTGTTGTTGGAGTCGTCTGCCTCGTGTTGTTCGGTCTCTGGGAAAAGTACCTTACCAAGGTTCCTTTCATTCCTTACCGATTTCTGAAAGACCGCACGATCATCGGTGCCTGCTGCCTGAGTGCTTTCCTCAACATGTCTATCTTGTAAGTTTGTTCGTTGACAGGGAAATGGTTGTTGAGACTGACCGAGCCTCCAGTGCCTGGGATACCTACTACAACTCCTACCTCCAAGTCGTCCACGGCCTCAGCATCTCCACTTCAGGCTACGTCCTGAACGCCTTTTCAGTCACTTCCACCATCATCGCGCCATTCATCGGCTGGGGCCTGCGAGCTTACGGCCGTTACTACTGGCCTGCCGTCTCTGGTATTCCCTTTGTCATTATCGGCACCGCATTGCTTATTCATTTCCGTCACCCCGGCACCGACATCGGCTATCTTGTCATGTGCCAGGTCTTCCACGGAATCTGCGGCGGGATTTGGGCAATGACCGGCCCTCTCGCCATCATGGCGTCCGTCGACCACCAGGAAATAGCCGTCGTCCTCGCCATATACGGCATGTTTGGCTCCATCGGCCAAGCGATCGGATTCGCCGTCTCGGGATCCATGTGGACGAACGACATGCCGAAGGAATTGTTGAAGCACCTACCCTCCAACGCCAAGAACGAAACCATGGCAATCTACGGCGACATCACCAAGCAGATGGCATTCCCCGTCGGGTCTCCGATTCGCGACGGCGTCATCGCTGCTTACGGCGTGGTGCAGCGGCAGATGGTCATTGCTGGCTGCGCTTTCTTGCCTTTCATCATTGTTTCTGTCTTGGTCTGGCGCAACCTGCCCATCAAGGAGAGGAAGCAGACTAAGGGTACCGTGTTCTAGATGGGCATGTGGTGGAGGTGATAGAACCATGAGTAGGGTGACGGCGGACCCTAGCAAGCACCGAGGCTGCAGCACCCAGCCAGCGGCAGCAAATCCAATTCACATCCTCTCAGTCAGGCCAGCGTCAAAGCAAGACTTCCGATACGTCCCTCAATCGTCTTTCTCGGAGGAGCATAGCGCCTCGGTCATGACCCGCCAAGCCCGCGTGCGATGCTTGAGGGCGATGTGCAGGACGGATGTAGGTTTGATCTGGACTTGTGGAGTGCAGTTCTCGGGGATGCGGCGTCTGCAGAGACAGGAACAGGTATTTCACTTTCCTTGTCAACCCGCGCAGAGCTTGAGACCTTGTATAGCTCTTTACCGCTTGAGATCGGCCTACCTGTTCACGATCAGTGTCATCAATCATCAAGCTTTGGCTTTCACGGACGAGGCAGTCTTAGAAGACTGGATCGAGATCTGAAGCTGCGCCTGGTCCTGAGAACTGGAATCACGACAAGGACTACTGTACGCTGCTAGATCACGATAAAATCGTATACAGTCAAACATACGATTATATCGCTGGTGCCCACTGCTATCTCGAACCACTGCTGATCTCCATGGTCAACCTCGGTTGCCTCGGCAGATAATTGCGTTCGCACTCGCGTCATCACAGATCTACAGGCTAAGCTAATAACACCACCCTCCTCGATGGAGCATTCACCTTATCACACGCGACCAATCGCCTAACACGATGTCCTGAAGCAGCTGACCTCTACCGAGAAAGTAGCCGCCCTTCACCCCGCTTCACAAAAGTGTCAAGTCTTAATCAGCAGAAGACCTGGCAGGCCATTCGCCAGTCGAGCTAAGGTTCCGTCAAGATAAGCTCCAATAAGGCCCGCAAACGTTGCTTAGACCCGTCCAAGCTTTACCCTGTATCTTGGAGAGGCATGAACACCTTCTTCTTTGCGATAAGATCATTCATCGTCTGCACCCCTCATCGTTTTTTTGCATGGACAATGACGAACAGGACGAGAGTGGGGAACAAACACTTCTCGCGTTGTTGGCTTCTCAAACTTCCGGATCTGACATAAGTAAGATGGATCTTCCTCCTATCAGCTTATCATCTCGCCAAGTGCGTCTTCGAGTTTCTTTTCGAGTTTAACAAGTTTGATCGATCATGCGTTTCCAACCCATCACCGTCCTTGCAGCTCTTGCTTCGGCAACACTTGCTGCGCCCACCAACAACTTCCAACGTCATGTCCTGCACGAACGCCGACAGCCGTCTGAGAATTGGATGAAAAGCGATCGCGTGCACAGCGATGTCAAGCTCCCCATGAGGATTGGTCTGGTGCAAAGCAACCTGCACGATGCCCATGAGCGTCTTATGCAAGTGTAAGTTGATCAAAACCTACTTGACTGAAAGATGAAGCTGTAAAGCTAACGACGAACGTCACAGTTCGGACCCGGACTCCAAGTCTTACGGAAAATTCTACTCGGCAGAAGACGTCCATGACTTGTTCGCCCCGGCCCAGGAACGCGTCGACGCAGTCAAGATGTGGTTGACCAAGGCTGGCATCGAGGCTGAGAGGATCTCCCGGTCCGTCAACAAGCAATGGATCCAACTTGATCTCAGCGTTTTGGAAGCAGAGCAGCTTTTGCAGACCAAGTATCACTTCTACGACCACGCGGCCACTGGAAAAACGACCATCGGATGTGACGAGTAAGTCTACTTTGCCTTCATAGTCAACTCGCAGGATCTGACTGACTTCGTTAGGTACCATGTTCACGAAGACGTCAAGCACCACGTCGACTACATCACTCCTGGCATTCGACTCCTCGCATCGCGCTCCTCCCGTCCCTCTACCAACGACTTGCAGAAGCGCACCTTCGGCTGGGGCAACCAGAAGCCTCTACCGCCTCTCCTCAGGCCACTGCCAATGGCGCTCGAAGCCCTTCTTGGCTTGCCCCTGCTCACACTCTGTGATGTTGCCATCACTCCAGAGTGTATCAACGCCATGTACAACATCACGAAAGCGACCTCTGCGGTGCCTGGCAACGAGCTCGGAATCTTCGAGGATCTCGGCGACGTCTACGCCCAGGAAGACCTGAACCTCTTCTTCCTCGCTCTCCAACAGCGCATCCCGATCGGCACACACCCTAAGCTCGAGGCAATTGATGGCGCCCAGGCTCCTGCGAGCGTGCTCAATGCCGGCCCCGAGTCTGACCTCGACTTCCAGATCTCATATCCCATCATCTGGCCCCAGAACTCCGTCCTGTTCCAGACCGACGATCCCGTCTACGAGGCAAACTACACTTACGAAGGCTTCCTGAACAACTTCTTGGATGCCATTGACGGCAGCTACTGCACGTACTCCGCATTTGGCGAGACTGGCAACTCCCCTCTCGACCCTCCTTACCCCAACCCAGCTCCCGGCGGATACAAGGGCCAGCTGCAGTGCGGCGTATACAAGCCCACCAACGTCATCTCCATCTCCTACGGCGGTCAGGAAGCCGACCTCCCTGCCTCGTACCAGCAGCGTCAGTGCAACGAGTTCATGAAGCTTGGCCTCCAGGGTGTCTCCGTCCTCGTAGCATCGGGCGACTCCGGCGTCGCAGGCCGTCCCGGCGACGGCAGTGACAATGGCTGTCTCAACAACGGAACTGTGTTCTCCCCCGACTTCCCTGCGACATGCCCATACCTGACCACCGTCGGCGCCACCGTCCTCACCGGCTCTCCCAAGTCCGATCAAGAAAGGGCCGTCACGCGCTTCCCATCTGGCGGCGGCTTCTCCAACATCTACCCGATCCCATCCTACCAAGCCGACGCCGTTGCGACCTACTTCCAGACCTCGCCGCCTCCGTACAAATCATACTCCGGTAGCACTTACGGCGATGGCGTCTGTATGTGTTCCTTCTCCAACAAAATATTGACCTCCGTACTAACCTGTCAATAGACAACCGCACCGGTCGCGGCTACCCCGACGTCTCAGCAGTCGGCGACAACATTGTGATCTTCAACAAAGGCGCCCCAACCATCATCGGCGGCACCAGCGCTTCCTGCCCCGTGTTCGCCGCGATCCTGACACGCATCAACGACGAGCGTCTCAAGGCTGGAAAATCCACAGTGGGATTCGTGAACCCCACCCTTGTAAGTCATCCACCCATTCACACCCGTATGAGACAAGACCCACGCGAAGACCATAGCTAACAGCGCAACACAGTACAAAAACCCAGGTGTCCTCCACGACATCACCGTCGGCAGCAACCCGGGCTGTGGCACCGACGGCTTCGCCGTGTCGAAGGGCTGGGATCCTGTTACGGGTCTCGGGACGCCGAATTACCCGGCTATGTTGAAGTTGTTCATGGGGCAGTAGATATGATACGGTAGAAAGAGAACTTTCGTGGAGCTGGAGATGAAGGATGAAGTGGATATTACGACAACCACCATGATTGGAATGAAGAAATTACGCATGCTCACTGTTATCTACGACCCGGTCTCGTCATAATGAGGCATCTAGGTCTCCCGCTCACAGCGCCTTGGAAACGATGCCATCCGCTAAGACTTTATTTTGACCCTGCAAGGATGTCTCCTTGCGGCTTCTTTTTACTGTTGTAGCAAGTGGTCATTAAATTATCTTCTCGCATGTCTTCTCCAGTTTGAGATGGGGATTACGTAAGTTATAGTGGATCATCCTTCTTGTCTTCGAGCGTCAGCTTTCGTCTAGCTGCTGTCTGTCAACGACCTCAACCCTATATCACTAGGATTGATTGTCATACGAGGTGCTTCTTGTATCTCTCGATGCTCGCTAGCACGATACATGGTCGGATGTAAGTCGAGACTGTTCGTCGGCGTGAAGTACACTCTCAAGGGGTGTAGGTTCTGTAATTACCAAACTTTAAAAAAAGTGTTGTCCGAAGACTCGGTATCAATAGCAGAAAAATCGGTCAGAGGAACGTTCAGGACTGTTGAGCATCCCTCAAATATGTTAATTAGTTGATGAGAACTTTCCTTCTGGTGTTTTGGATGATAAGCAATTCGTTTTCTAATGATTACTTAGGTGATAATCCTGGACCTGATCCCAGATGTTTTGAACTAACAAACAGAAGAAGAGGACCAAGCTAATAGCAAAACGCCCCAAGAATACAAGTCATCAAGTCATCAGACGGCCCCTATTGCTAGCCAGTAAACAATCAATCTAATCAATACGAGAACATGTCCATCAAAGAACTCCAAACCATCATCGAACAACCTTTGAAATCCTCAACGAGGCAATCCTTGTGAAGCCAACCTGCCCATCAATCCGCAGTCGGAACGGCGCCGCGAATACACCGCCAGGAATCGGTAGCGCAGTCGTCTAACGAGAGCTGTGTCTTCCACCCAAGCTCCCGCTCCGCACGCTCTGTAGAAGCGACGCAGAACCCAACATCACCAGTCCTTCGGCCCGCACGCTGCACCGGAATCGGTCGAGACGTCGCTTTCTCCATGCTGGAAACAACCTGAGCCACAGTCGAGCCCTCGCCAGTCCCCAAGTTGTACGCGCGGAAAGCGTACTCCGCGGATCGAGTCTCGGCAGCTGCAAGCGCCGCGAGGTGGCCGCGCGCAAGGTCGACGACGTGGATATAGTCGCGCACCGCAGTGCCGTCGCAAGTCTCCCAATCGCTGCCGAAGATCTCCAGAGCGGGTCTCTCGCCTTTCAGGACCTGGGTGACGACGGGGAACAGGTTCGTGGGCTTCTGACGGGGGTCTTCTCCTAGTGTGCCCGAAGGCTCGCAGCCCACGGGATTGAAGTAGCGCAGGGCGGTGATGCGCCAACTTGGGTCGGCGTGGGCTAGGTCTGCGAGGATGGCTTCGCCGAAGTATTTGGTGCGACCGTAGGGTGAGGTCAGACCTCTCACGCCTGGGACGAGCAGAGTTGTGTTGTCGTTGTCCATGGTGTCGTGGTGGACGAGTTGTTCCTCGCGTACGGGCTTGCCGCCTTTGCTGAGGATCGAGCCGTAGACGGTTGCTGAACTGCTGAAAACGAAGTTGTGGATGCCAAAGTCGTCCAGTAAGGCGAGAAGGTCGATCAAGCCCGACACGTTGTTCTGGTAGTACTGCAAAGGCTTTTTGGTGGACTCTTCGACGGATTTGTGTGCTGCAAAGTGGATGACACCCGTGATGTGGCACAAGCGAGTGGCCGAGAGTTCCGGGTCTTGAACAAGGTAACGTCCCAGGATTGTGCGCATCATATGGCTGCGGTAATCGGCCTTGTGGAGCTTGAGCTCAGGGCAGACCTTGCCTTTGGATGACCAGTATTTGCTGGCCAGGCGCTGGATTTTGGTAAAAGCCGAGTCGTGAGAGTTGCTCATGTTGTCGACGACAACAACGTTGTAGCCTTGCTTCAACAATTCCAGTGAGGTGTGGGAGCCAATGAAACCAAGTCCGCCGATGACTAAGATGTAATCCCTGCTGTCGACATTCACAGGTGTGTTCAGGTCCACAAAGTCGTTGTCGAGATCATCCTCGCTGATCGAAGACCGACTAGACACCGGCGAGATGGACGGAGAGGGAGAGGAGTATGACGAGTAACTGGTTGAACGACGCATGGCTTCGAGGTGTTTCTGATGGTGATTCGAGCAGAAGATTTAGTTTGGTCCGGTCAATGATCTGAGTAGAAGAGATAGTTCTGTTCAGTCGATGATCCGAGTAGAAGAAGTTGCTTTGGTTGGTACATAGAATGTCCACCTAGCAGCATCGCTCAAGACCATATATACCTACGCTCGTGGTATTCTGGTCCATGTTTTGCTAGCACCCAACACACTCAGGGAGTCCAGAACGATCATGGCGTGGTCCAGAAGCGCAAATCCAACAGAATGAGTGCTCGGAGGTGTGAACTCGCTTCTTCGCAAAAGCCACAACACTTGGTATAGCAGATCTGCAAGCAACTTGAAACTGATACCTGCGATCAGGTCACTGCATTGCCTGCGCCATTCTGGATCGATCTAGAAAGCTGACTGGCCTGGCCTTTGCCCGCTCAATGCCATGTGCCATTGACAAATGTCGAACGCCACGTGCGGATGAGCAGAAACGACCGCCACGTGTGGCCGAACGGACCCGGACGCCACGTGCAGTCGCCTACCTTCAAAGTAGGGCAACATCAGTCTTCAGGACCGCTGCGTTGGGTGAACTCCTCACGGTTGGTACCGATCTGTGGTCAGCTAACGGGTTGGTGTCTCAGTTTGTTTCTCCGCAGCCACCTGGCTGGGCTCGCCGTTTGTCCCCAATCGTTGAAACAAGGTTGGATCCAGACTCAATCGAGGACACAGATTCCATCTTCAGGAACAGGTCGATCTGGAACATCGTGAAGAAGGGAGTATGTGTCCAAGGTGTAGTGCAGTATCGACCGATCTCTACTTCACACATTACATCCGTTGAGTGCTGCTACACACACCATGTTGTGAGATGACAGAGCAAGTCAGATCGGACTCGGTAGCCACAGCCCGCTGAAAATACTGAAAAGGACTGGAAGCGTAAGATCGCTGACGTATAGGACGGCTCGAGTGTGAGGCTGGACGGCAGAGGATGTCACTGCCGCATAACGGCTGAGAATCACAAATCTTGAACCGTGGTAGTGGTGCAAGTCTCGTCTTGGTACCTGAAGATCGACCGCTAGGTACAGACTATTCCCAATTGAGCGCTCTAGCGGCTATCCTTCCTAGATTCTATAGAGTCGGATGCAAATTCATGACGAACCTGCAAACTATGATCGACGGCTAGATCTACCCGAGGGGCCGAGCAAGCCACTTTTCTCCAACGGCACGTTTCTAGCAAGCCGTTTCTTGGTAACGGAAGGCCCCATTGAGCATTTGCACTACATTCTCTCGGCCTGCGGCAGGCCTCTGTTTCTAGAAGGGGCTTTTGCGGAGATGCATTCTTCAGCCTACGACCGTAACTCGGACCAGTCTATGTTCAACATGGATTCGAACGTTCTTAGACCATTCATGCTATTCGCAGGGCAGCGTGCCTCTCGCGGGCGCCGGTCTGGTTCTCGCTCGCTTCTGGTTCGTGGCGTCCGACATGTTTCCTGCGAAGAGACTGAGAAGACTCAAAAGGTAGGCCTTCAAGGTTCTGTTTTCCACTTTATCCATCAGTCACAAACCACTCAATCATCTCCATGCCCCACACCTCCACTCCACAATATACTGGTGGGCAGGCCTTGGAACATCACTACACAATGACAGGCAACGATCAGACAACAAGGTTCGGAGCCAGGCGATGGCTGCGAAGAGTGCTCCCCAGCACGAAAGATGTGGAGTCTGGGCAAAGCTCTCGTCTGGGTTCAGTCAGTTGCATCGACGACAGCCAATCAACCCCGTATCAAGTTCTCGATACACCAGATGACCCTCAAGTGTCCGAGAAAGTAGGGGTTGGCCTCAGAACCCTCTCTGAGGGACCAATCGTACCAAGCCTTCCTCCATCTCCGACTCTTTCTCCGCTCCCTTTCGGCCTACAACTACAGCCACACTCACAAGCCGATCTACTCCAACCTCCAAGGCCGGTGCTCACTGCCAGGACTTCTTCAAACTACTTCACACCCGCCGACATCTACAGCGCAGACCCCAACATTCACAACGATGACATCTACTCAAATAGCGATGCTGCATCGTCTAGAAGTAGTCTGGCAAGCAGTACTCACAGCGGCTTCCGCCCTCTGACGGCACAGACTACAACCAAAAGCAAGCGAAGCTGTACGGCCAACCCCTGGACGCTGTCGAAGATCGGTTGGCAGAAGTTCACGTCCGTCTTCGATCCGCAATGCTTCTGGAAGATGATCGACGTGCGGGAGATCTTCTTCCCCTTCACCTGGAAGCGATACATCACCTTGACGGTCATTGCTCTCTTGATTGGCGCTCTCGTCGTGACGGAGCACTTCTTCCACTGGATGACCGCAGCAATGGACATCACAAGAAGCAACATGCTACCTGTACTCGTACTTGTTCTCGGGCTTGAACCTATGATGATAATCATCATCCTCATCTTCGCCAAGATCCCAGATCTGGACAAAGCGGACGCCCCAACAACAAAGACCGAGAAGACTCCTGACCTCGAGGCACAAAACCACACACTGGCCGAGGGGGTGTCCTCGATAGCCGACCATCGTACTGCCCTGGTAATTCCATGCCACGACAGCGACCACGAGGCCATGCTTCGGGTCCTCGCATCAGCCTACCCCCACTTCAGGCCTTGCGACATCTTTATTATCGACAATGCGCGCTCCATGCATCCCAAAGACAACACCTTCCGCGAGTTCATCCGCAGTCAGCACGAAGATATCAACTACATCTGGAGTCCCGTCGGCAGCAAGAACTACGCCCAGCTCGTCGGCGCCGTCGCTGCCGAAAACCACGAGTTTATCATGACCGTCGATGACGACGTTTGCATTCCCGCCTCGTTCCGGCCTCCGGTCCACAAGATCAACGATGTCATGAAAGGCGTTGGCTTCCCACTCAAAGCGACCAATGCCGCTGGCGATGTGAGCTTCGGCATGGTCGCATGGCAGGACTGCGAATACCGCATGGCCGGTCTGACCAAATTGGCCGAAGAAGAAATCTGCGGCGGCGCTCTGTTCCCGCACGGTGCTGGCTGGTTCTGCGAAAGGGAAACAATGGTTGACTTGATCAGCAACTACCACAGCCTCGACTTCATCGCCGAGGACGTCAACACCGGCCTCTCCATGATGCGTATGAAGAAGACCATCGGCTTCGACTCCTCCTGCGTCCTCGAGACCGAAGTTCCAACGACAGTCTTCGGGAAAGGCCTCAACTGGTACCACCAACGCGTACGCAGCTGGGAGATGGGCCGCCACGGCCGCCTCCTCGCTTTCCTCGACCGCTTCTTCTTCTCTCTCAACGGCTTGAGCCTCAAGAACCCGCTCGCCATCATCGCCCAGAAGTTCATCTTGTTCTACAGCGTTGCCTGCATCATCGTCGACTGGGTCCGCATCCCGGTCATAGTCACAATGGGAGCCAACGGGGACTACTGGCGACAGGCCGGACTCCTCAGCCTGGTCTCCATCTTCCCGATCCTGTGGTTCAAGTACGTTTCCTGCCGCCGCCGCCCGGATCTTCAGCCGTCCTTCTGGGGCGCCATCACCATTCCGCTGTACAAGCAACTCTACTACTTCGTCTCGGTCATCGGCGCCATTCGCGCGCTTGTATTCTACATCGGAGGACACAAACGGCCGCTCACTGTCAAGCAGATGATCGAAGTTGGCGATGAGCGGGTGCTCTGGCTCGATCCGAGATGGGCTGCGAACAAGGGCTTCCTGGCTGACGAGGGAGTTGCTCTTCGCTTAGTCAAGGAGGATGGTGTTCAGGATGATGCGAAAGCAGACCCTGCTGCTACAGAAGGAGTTGCATCAATCGTTATTGAAGAGAAAGATGTCCTGCCTTTATCGATTGCATCTCTACCGCAGATGTATCACTTTAAAGCTTAGAAGACTAGCTAGACTAATGAACTAATCTGTTTCGTTCTCTTACTTCTTCTGTCTGCTTCTTACTCTAACTTTAGAAGCCTCTGCGTGAGGCTCATAGTGATCGTTTGACATGATTTAGCTAGGCTCGGTCTCGTATCCTGTTTCTGACCCTAGGTTAGAGGTCACGTCGCTAGATGAGACTGTGACGTCTGGCGTGCCAGATCGGTTCATGCGACCCTGCGTAGTGTCTAATCAATCTGGACCAAGGCTTCCAGGTGCGTCGTTCATACCGCCGTCTGATGTGGGACTGCTGCAGCTCTTCCTCATCTTACTTTGGGTAATGCTCCACGACATGCATGTCGAAACCTTCTGCTCCTCCGTCGTTGACCCCTATTAGGTGAAGCGCGTCATCCTCACCCTCGCCCTTTATCTGCTCCATATGCACTACTTGCTCTCCCTCATCTCCCTCTTCTCCCTCGTCTCCCTCACCCAAGTCGTGGTTATGCGGCTTGACAACTTCTTGTCCCTCTCCAGCGGATGGTCCCGGTTCTAGAGCGTTGTTCGTGATTCCTCTTAGAATATATTCATGATATTTCGAAGGATACAAGTGTTCTCCGACTTCTCTGGAAGACCTTGCTTTACTGCTCGGGAAACAAGGCTTGACTCATTTCAGCGCGCACTGGGTCAGGTGTAAAGGTAGACCGGCCTATATAACAGTAAATGAACCCCTAACCCTAAACTCTCCATATAGGTCCGACTTGCGGCAACGACTGTCAATTTGTGTCATAATCGCGTGCTGGCGTATTGGTGTTGGCGCGTCGTTGTTGGGACCCTACTGCCATGATTGCCACACGGGGAATGAGATCGAGTAGAGTCGGAAGCTCATGCCTTTGTACCTCAAACTTCCCTAAAGAACTATATGCCACCCTACATCCTTGCCCTCAAAAGTAACCCAACTACAAAGCCCTCACATCAGTGCCCAAACACCTCAACAAAGTACTTATCCATCGCATCAACATCCTCAAGCCCTCCCACCCAACCGACGTGCATATCAGGGCGCACAACAAGAACCGCGCCTCGACTGCGGTCCACACCCCACAAATCATACGCTCGACCGTCACAGTAGCGGTCGTAGTGCACAGCTGCGTCGACGCAGATCCGGCTGTAGTCCCAGCCATGGTAGTTCGGGTCGAAGGGACCTCTAAGGATCTCGGGGAAATCGAACAGCGAACTGGCTTCGTAGCCCTGGCCGCTGTGGATGGTGAGGAGGGAGACCATAGAGTCCAGAGGTCGCTCGTGTTCAAACGTGATGGCCGGGTGTTGGGTTCCTGTTGGGTCAGCGCCGCTTATAGTGTAGCGGGATGGTGCTTTGAAGGGGTAGTGGTAGCGGGTCAGTAGCGGAGATGTGTCTTTGGCCTGCTCACTGCCGCTTTGGAGTTTGGAGCAGAATCTTCTGACTCTGTCGAACTGCTGTTCGGAGTCGCAGTCACCCGCTAGCAGGACGATTCTGAATCGTCCGTCGCTGGATACATATGCGCCGAATGGATCGACCCCTCATTTGGATCGACCCCCTGTTTTTCCGATTCGACCAATCACTGACGCGGACAGAAAGTCGGAAGCTGGAGAAGCCGCTAGGCCCATTTCGGTCAGCGCGTCGCTCTTCGTGTCTCAGTCGCGCCGTTCGTTCCTGTGTACTAGCTCTCGTGCAACCAGTAACGCCATAACGCTGACATGACGACAAGAAACGATACTGCACTGGATCTCTTCCACTTGCTACCAGACCAACGGATCTTGGTATGCCGAGCATGCAAGGCGGGGGTTGTGCCGCAACACCTTGTGACCCATATTCGAGCTCACCATCGAAGACTCTATCCTGACTTCGGAACGAAGCGATCTACAGCCGAATGGGTGAAGAATCGCTTGCTAACGTCATTACCGTGTGAGCTTCTTGATCCTCTCGCTGAGAGCATACCTGTGCCTCCCCCAGACACGAAAGCTTTCCCGGTCCTGAAGTTGCACGTTGGTTACGGTTGTACGCATTGCCCTATTGTGTCGAAACGCGAAGAGGAAATAAGAAGGCACTACAACATCTGCCATGCCGAAGTTCGGCGTGGACGTGGCGGAGCCGTGGCCAACTC
>Ga0265797_10008245_pt1 | contig 13938 bp, 13 predicted proteins | sample P2T30metagenome_FD_192433 | JGI IMG/M metagenome (GOLD analysis project Ga0265797, IMG submission 192433) | Plant litter microbial communities from East Loma Ridge, Irvine, California - P2 T30 | ecosystem: Environmental > Terrestrial > Plant litter > Unclassified | place: USA: California... | reverse complement strand
AAATTATCTATATTTCATATAGATTTTTATAGGATAGAATAGAAAAAAATTAAAAAGAATAGATATCTTAATTTAGACTAATTAGGATTAGAAGTTAGGTAGTAGAGAGATTCCTTAATTATCTACTTTTCATCTACTTTTTTATAAAATATTTAGGCTACCTAACTTCCTAGCCTAAGTAGAGTAAATAAACCTACTAAAATTAAGATCTAAATCTAAGCTAATTAGGCTTCAAAGTTAGGTAGCAAAATTAGCTTTAAATAATCTCTAGATCTAGAAGATTTTTTTTAGATACTTAAGTTACCTAACTTTTAATCCTACTAGAGCTAAAATAAAAGATAAAACCTAGATTTTAAATCTAGACTAATTAGGCTTAGAAGTTAGGTAGTAGAGTTATCTCAAAATCATCTTCTAAAGTAGGGGAATTTTATAAGATAGTGAGGTTACCTAATATATAGAGTAAAGTAGGTTAAATAGAGCTTACTAGATTAAGAAATAATTGTAAGCTAATTAGGCTTTTAAATTAGGTAGAGAATATAGCCCTAAATTAAGTTTAGATACTCGAGATATTTACTAGCTTTCTAGGTTACCTAATATCTAGGCCTAAATAGCTTAAAAACAAGTTTTTAGAATAGGATTTAGATTGAGGCTAATTAGTATACAATATTAGGTAGGGGATATATCTTAGGATTAGGTCTAAGGTAAGAAGATAACTAGATACTTAGTCTATCTAATATCTTAGCCTATTTAGTAGATTCCTACTTCTCTAGTAGATTTCTAGTTCTCTAGTAGATTTCTACTTCCTTAGTAGAATTCTACTCCTTTAGTAGGTTTGTACTTCCTTAGTAGATTGCTACTTTTCTAGTAGATTTCTATTTCTCTAGTATATTAAGTCCTTCCTCTTTTTTCTTCTTCTTAATACTAGTAATAGAAGCTAGCTAGTACTAGAAGTAGGCTACTTTTTTAGAATACTAGACTAATAAGGTTATATCTCGCTAATCAGGGCTAATTTAGGCTGATTCTGAGAAGCTAAATTAAAATCTAGTATCTATCTCTCTAGTTTAAAAGTCTTAGTATTAACCTACTACTCTAGGAGCCTAGGTACTATTTCTTAGAAACAGTTCCCTAGTAGGTATTTAGGGGTCTTATTTTTAAAAAGCTATATCTCGCTAATTAATAGTCAAATTTAGCTATATCTTCTAGGATCCTAGCTTTAAATTCAAAAATTTAGCTAATTAGTAAAGTTTTACTCCTTAAGTTCTAGGAATCTAGATAAGTAAAAATAACCGAAAATAGCTAGAGTAGCTAAGTAACTCTCCCTTCTAGTAGCGCTATTAGAGTATAACCTTACTTATCCTCTATACTAGTACCTTCTTAAAAATAATAGAGTCTTTGTTTAGGATAGGAAGCCTAAATAGTTTACTAGGATATTCGTAAGTTATAGTATAAATACTATTAGCCCTAAATACCTAAATATTAGATCCCTTCAAACTCTATTAATATTTAGATCTTACTAGGGGAACCTATCGTAGCAAACGAGAGCAGAGAGGGAGCTATCGAGCTTAGGTCTTTCGCGAGGACTAAGGTAGGTAATACTTAGTCGGTAGTATATAGCAATTCTCATATAGTAGAGCTCCTTAAGGATCTGCGCTATGAAGATCTTTAAGAAGATAAAACTATAGCTAGAGAAGAACTCGCAGACTCTATATACAGGTTGCGAAGGTCGAGAAAGCTTGCAGCTATATAGCACTCTCCTATGATCTCTTCATAGCTAAGTTATACAAATCCGCACGATAGTGCGCGAGCGCGCGAGTCCTAGTTCGCTTAGGCACTCGTTTTAGTAGCATTCAATCCAAGTTAGGTACTAAAGAGACCTATCGGCAAACAATCGTCTCTGAAGAAGCTTTACGATTGGAATATTGATTTTGTTGTTAGCGAGGTCGAAGAATAGTTAGCGTACTAGTTCAAGTCCTATGGTCGATAGTGCTAGCATTCAAAAACTGATAGGGTTACAATATCTAAGTAGGAAGCAGATGATGCTATATGGCCGTCGACAAACTCTTCCTAGCCACTCTTAACAATCCCTACGCTAGCAAAGCCTGCGATGCTAGTTCTGTGATCTCGGAGAAGCTGATACTCAACACCTCAATAGCGTTGCCCTACAGATCCGCAACATACACGCACTTGACACCATTCCTAATAGGATCCGCTGTCAACCTAATCAACAAAAGCATCTGGGTCCGGATACGTTAGGCAGATGTGGAACCAGCCGCCGCGGTTGTACTCGAACTCTAGCGCAGGCACACATTGCGGGTCGACAAACTCTATGATCTCGAGTCCTACGTCGTTACCGGTAGTCATCCTGGCTACTTTGACTTGCTTGAGGCTAGATAGGTACATCTCGAAGATTGAAGTGTTTAGAGATTCGTCGCGTTTGAGGTAGTGAATTGTGTCGCCGACGAGCTTGAAGTCGCATGTGGTCGTGTAGAACGCGACTGCGTCGACGATCGAGGGAACCGAGATTGCGACATGGTTCAAGGATATGCTCTGATTGTGGTTAGCGAAAGGGAAGCGCTCTAGTGATTGGCCAGATTTCGTAGCGGTTTTGCCATGTTGAGGTGGTTAGTTATCTTGCTCTATGATGTGGGTTGTGCGATGTCAATTAACGGTGTTAGCATTAGCTCAAATAAATAGTGCGTCAATAGATAACCGGCGATAGATGCGGCTGAATCAGCTGAATTCAGCTCTTGTCTTGGAAGCTCAAGTGCTGGGCAGCTAAGATGTTGCTACGAAAGATTCTGTGCGCGGAAAGGGCTATGTCCTCTATTAACCCTCGCTTGTCGCCTCATACTACTCGTCGGAGTGAGCAACATTTTTGGATACCAGTGCGCGCTCGCCTGAGTGAGATAAGCCTTGCCCTAATCTTCTAGCCATCAAGCGAGTATGGGCATCCCATGTTCTGTCCTTTTGCAAGTAAGGAGTGTTGTTCCAGTGACACGAGTGAAAATTCGCGAATAAGATACAGATCACCTCTACAACATATCCTCAAGCGCTCCGAACCTCAACATGATCAGTCCGCTTTTCGTCTTCCAAAACCTCTTTCGCAGAAACAAGTCCGACGTTAGCTTGCTCACCATCAAACAGCCACGCGACATTCTCCAAAGTAAGACCGCGGGTCTCGGGGTACTTGAACCAGACGCTAAAGACCATAGCGACTAGGACCGCGAGGAATACAAAGTAGTATTTCCACTGAATTGCATCAAGCGCGATTGGGTTGACGAAGGTGTTGAAGAAGGTGAAGGTGAGCGAGGTCATTTGAACGAGGGCGAGGCCCTTGGCGCGCAGCTTGTAGGGCCAGATCTCGATAGGGTAGGAGACGACGAGAGGTGTGAGGGCGATGTCGTAGCCGAAGAAATAGCTGTGAGGTAATCTTGATGAATAGTTGCTCTTAGACATGCCGAAGATGACGTGCACGTTGACTTACATGAAGAGGAAGGGTATGACAGCAAGCCCAGTGGTTGCATTACTGGTAGAGGCGAAGCTGCCTGACAGTCCTGTGATGACGATATACGAAACCAGCATAACGATGGCCTGAGAAAATTAGTCGCTGAAACACAACGTGGATCGAGATGACTTACAGAAGTCATGAAGAGCATTCTTCGACCAAGACGATCAACAAGCATAGCTGCAGTCACGGCCCAAATCAAGTTCCAGATCTGTAGGCATGCCGAGATGAGAGTCTGGTCATCAACGGAAGTGATGCCAACAGAGTTGAGGATGATCGACAAGTAGTACGAGACCACGCCGTTGCCAGACCACTGCGCGAAGGTACCCAGACTAATGCTGATGAACAAGCGGTGGCGGTTGCCAGGGGTAGCCCAAAGATCGGTCCAAGCGGAGTACTGCTCGGCTTCCTTCTCAGCCTGGATGGTCTGCTGGATCTCCGCCATTTCGAATTCGATCAAAGGGCTTCTGATGTCACCGCCGGCGTGAAGGTCGGCGAGGTTCTTGCGTGCCTCGTCGATACGATCGACTGAAACAAGCCAGCGCGGCGATTCAGGGATCATGATCAAGCCAGGAATACCGACGAGTGGGAGGAGCACTTGGAGCAGCGATGGTAATCTCCATGCCCAGCTGCCTTCGTAATTGCGGGTGCCGAAGGTTGCCCAGGCTGCGATCACGGCTCCGAAGTACCAGCCGCAATTGTACTGTTCAGGACGACGTAAGCTCTGGGCCGGATGAAGATGGGGAGTAAGCAGTCACAACATACCATAGCAGAGCAGATACCGCGGTGTGTCGGGTAGGCATTTTCGGCGATTAGCAACGGTACAGAGAGAGTGAAGCCTTGCGAGAATCCTTGGAACAAGCGAGCAACCACGAACGAGACATCATCTTTGGCCGAAGTCTGAACCGCAATACCGATGGCGCACATGGCAAGACTGATCCAGACCGGAAACTTGCGTCCATAACGGTTGGACACCCAGGCAGCCACAGGATAGCCAACTGCACAACCCAAGGAGTAGATACCGTTGATGAAGCCAAGCCAAGCTCCAGAGGGACTGTCCATGAACTCTCGCCATTGAGGGAGAGCGAGCAGCCCGTTCATCAACGATCCGTCGAAACCATTGGAGCCAGAGAAAAGCATCAATGAGATCACGCAGATGTTCGTCTTGATCAGATAGCTCTTCTTGTACCAAGGTACACCATCTTTTGGAAGGACAGCCTCAAGCTCGTCATTGGTAGAGCGAGGCGTCTCAGCCACCTCAGCAACGTCCACGGCGCCCATGGTCTGTGATGGTGTAAAGATGGGCTGTAAGATCGTGTCTTGGAAGAATGGAGACAGACCCAAGCTTGGGGTGGGTTGATCTGTGAGTAACAAAAGACCTAAAGAAAGATGCAATGTTCCAACCTACCACTGCAAGTGGATGCTGCCCTGTATCTTATAGATTTGCAAGAGACATGTGTCGGTATAGCTGTCTAGAGGTCTCTCGAGACGAGGCAGAGGTCATATCCCGGTTTTGTGCTCTGATACCGGTAAGATGCACAGCCAAGTAATGATTGCGATGCCATCCTCACCCGGTTGTCGTGAAGTTGTGGGTTTGTGTTGAGGTTCAAGTGCCTAGCGCCTTGAATAACATGCCGCAGGACCCATTCCGAGTAATGCGTCGACTTGGCACTGTTCGAAATGCCGCGGAACGATCAGAGAGCTCGCTGCGCCTACTGTAGGTTCAACGTGTCTTGCGAACATTGGAGATCAGTGTCGAGTGTTCTCATCATGACTTGTGGCGTGTGAGTGGCATTGTAACACCAGCGGTACAGTACTAGAACAGAATGCAGATACATCAACGAGGAGAAGGAGATAGAGGGGCCCAAAGGGCTTCGGGACCACCAACTGAGGAACCCGAACATCCACCATCTGTCCCTTGTCCTCAATACTGTGGTGGGGCAGCATCTCTAATCTTCAGTCTCCAGTTGGAGCCCCATGATAGCCCCGCAGGCGTGGAGAGTTGCACATCGTGGAAAGTCGGTCCGTCAAGCCGCAACTTGCGGATGCTTTTGCTATTCGTATCCGATTGTGACCGGTGTGCATCCGCGTTGGCAAAATCTTGGTCGCCGAGGTTGGGAGGTTTTAAGGCCGAGAGTCTTGCTAGTGCATGACTCGAAACAAAACCCGCCGGATGACACAACTCCAGCTGGCCTCTAAGTGGCCTCCAGCGGAGAAATACGGCTACGCTTTTAGCCGCAACGGACCGGTACTGCCGTACTGGGAGAACTTCCGCATCGCAAACAGAATACTTGTGCAAGATGCCACTACTGCCTCCACTTCTCACGTGGTGCTCAAACCCGCCATAGCCCTAGATCGCCAATGAGGTGATGACAAAAGGCTTCGTCTACCCTATGTCAGGGACAAGTACTTAAAATGCTCATGTATCGTGATGTCGCGTTCAATGCAGACAAGTTGCCGCCTCTTTCTCACACAATTGACAACTAATGGTGTTGGTATACACACCTCACAGGATGACGTACTCCAGGGCTGAGAGCGTTCTCGCGAAACTGACATTGGAGGAGAAGGTGAGATCAATGTCTCAAATCGCTTTGGCGACCGCTAGTCTAACACCATGGCCAGATCAGCTTACTTGCTGGCTCCAACTTCTGGGAGACTGTTGCGATTCCTGAGAAGGGCGTCCCTGCGCTCAAGGTGAGTCTCTCCTTCTGGTACCCATTTTCTCACACATATATCACACAGTGCTGATTACACTAGACCTCCGATGGACCGAATGGAGCTCGTGGTGCAACCTTTCGAGGCGGCATCACCGCCGCCTGCTTTCCCGCTGCTTGCAGTGTTGCGTCCACATTCGATGCCGACCTTGCATACAGAATTGGTGTAGCTCTTGGAGAGGAAACTCTTACAAAGGGTGCCAGGTGTCTCCTTGGGCCAACGATGTGTGCCCACCGCCACCCTCTTGGCGGTCGTAACTTCGAGAGCTTCTCTGAGGATCCCTATCTCGCCGGCAAGCTGGCCGCTCAGAATGTGCTTGGTGTGCAGTCTACCGGCGTGTCGGCTACCATCAAGCATTTCGCGGCCAACGAGCAAGAAACTCAACGTCTTAGTGTCGAGGAAATTATCAGCGAACGGGCACTTCGAGAGATTTACCTGAAGCCTTTCGAAATCGCTGTAAAGGAAGCCAAGCCCGGAGCGGTAATGACAGCGTACAACAAAGTGAACGGCCACCACGCAGACTCGCAACCCTTCCTTCTGCAACAAGTCCTTAGAGGCGAATGGGGCTGGGACGGCTTGATCATGAGCGATTGGGGCGGAACCAACTCCACTGCTGCAGCTCTCAATGCTGGTCTTGATCTTGAAATGCCCGGGCCCACGCGCTGGAGGAAAGTTGAAGACGTCTTGGAAGCCATCAAATCTGGCGAAGTCACAGAGCAGACCATCGACGACAGAACACTCAATGTCTTGAAGTTCTTGGAGCGTGAGAAGTGCTTCGACGATCCTACAATTCCCCCAGAGCAAGCTATCAACAAGCCCGAGCACCAGTCCCTCATCCGCGAAGCCGGAGCTAAGGGTATCGTCTTGCTGAAGAATAAGAATGACGTTCTGCCTTTGACCAAGGAAAATATCCGAGGCAAAAAGGTCGCGGTCTTTGGTCTGGCCAAGGAATGTCTATACAGCGGTGGTGGCAGCGCCACTGTGAGCGCGCACTATCAGATCTCGCCGTGGGATGCCTTGAACAAAGCTTGGAAGGACGACGATGTGGAGCTGGTCTTCGCTGAAGGTATGTTGGTCTGGTTTCTATGGCGGCAAACGACAGATACTAACAGATCCTAGGCGCTCGGACAATGCGTCAACTTCCACTCATCACCGAGAATGTCGTCGACAACGACGGCAAGCCCGGGTTCACAATTCGCAAGTACAATGTCGGAGAGACAAAGGCATATGAGACGATCAACGGGCACCCGAACTCCGAATTCTCTCTTCTCGTCAACATGAACGTTGTGAACACGAACGTTGAACTGGAAGGTGTCTTGACAGCCACCAAGACCGATGCTTACTACATGACTCTGACCGGTCTGGGCCCTTCGAAAGTCTACATAGATGGCGAAGTTGTCTACGAGCAAAAAGAAAGCATTTCCGATCCGATGGGCTTCCTGCTCGGTGGTGTTTCGGCACCACTGGTGGAATTCTCTATGAAAGCTGGCCAAGAATACAAGATCTTAGTCACGAGCTCACCGCCTATCGCTCGGGAAGGGGAAGATCTTGGCATCCTCGAGGGCAAGGTCGGAGTTCGTTTGGATTACATGTCGAAAGAAGAACATGACAAGGATCTTCTGGGCGAAGCTGTTGCTCTTGCAAAGGAAGCCGACTACGCACTCGTCTTCACGGGCCACACCACATCTTGGGAGACCGAAGGTCAAGATCAGTTGAGCTTCAATTTACCCAAGGATGGTAGCCAGGATCGGTTGATCGCAGGTGTTGCAGCTGCAAACACGCAAACTGTCGTCATCAACTCAACCGGTGTGGCGATCGCCATGCCATGGCTGGACGAAATCTCTGGTCTTCTGCAAACTTGGTTCCCTGGACAGGAAGCCGGCAACTCAATCGTGGACGTCCTCACGGGCAAAGTCAACGCAGAGGGTGCTCTCACATGCAGCTTCCCTAAGGAGCTGACTTCCGCTCCAGCATACGGAAACTTCCCAGGCGAGTACACCGGTCGCCAACTCACTGTCAAATACGCCGAGGGCGTCTTCATTGGATACAGGCATTACGATACTCTGCCCGCGGAGAAGCTCAACTTCCCATTCGGCTATGGTCTGTCATATACTCAATTCGACTTCTCCGACTTCCAAGTTACTACAAAGTCTGAGAGCGAATGGACAGTGTCCGTCAATGTCAAGAACGCTGGTAGCGCCAGCGGCGCAGTCGCTTTGCAGATCTACGTGGGAAGCAGTAAGCTCGTTTCTGAGAACCCGATCAAGGTTCTTGTCGCTTTCAGCAAAACAACGCTTGGTGCGGGTGACTCGCGGGTCGTCGACCTCGCCGTTAAGGCTCGAGACTTTGCTTCATGGAGCGAGAAAGAACAAAAGTGGGTAGTTGAGGCCGGGGACTACAATTTTAGCCTCGGTAGGAATGCAGCTGATCTGGTCTCGACCGCGAGGGTCGCTGTTGAAGCTCAATCGGAAGCACCTTGATGCATGCGCGTGGTGTGATGCTGACAGCCTACGATGAGACGGACGGCGCGATGAGACGTAGGGCTGTATAACGACAACAAGTCCAATCGTATTCAGAGGAGGCAACCATCAATGCCTTTCAGGGCAGCAGGACTCATTTATAATGCCAATCTACTCCTGACATATCTTCTCGGACTTTGTAGTTATCCTCAGCTGTTTTCAGAACACCAAGATCGATATCAGCAACGATCATCCCCTCCGAACTATCCTTCATAGCAGAAATCGGACCAACGAACGGCACAGCTATCTGCGACAACCCGACGTATACATCTGGCGGTCCGCCGGAGTTCGCAAACACGACTGCGCAGCTGTTCTCAAAGCATCGTGTTGTGATCAAACTGTTGAGGAACAATGTCTCGAAACCAGGATTCAACTTCAAGCCAATGGGGCACGATTCATCCAAAGTCCAGCAAGTGGGCACGATAATGATATCAGCGCCATCTCGAACGAGTTCCCTGAACGCTTCAGGGAAGGCGAGGTCCCAACAAGCCAGTAGACCGATCTTTCCCAATGGAGTTTCGATTGCGGCGTGCCTGTCTTGACCACGCGATTGATGCGGACGTTCGGTGTGCCAGAGGTTCTTCTTTCGGTAAGAACCGAGGATCTTGCCATTGTTGGAGATGAAGTATGCAGTGTTGAAGAGTTGGAATTCGCCACCAGTATCTTTGAGAATATTGCTGCCGGGTAATGCGGCTCCGGGAGTTGCTGGATGTCTCTCGACAATAGTTCCAGGCACAATGCACACTCCGAGTTCCTGCGCCAGTTTACAGTAACCATCGAAGTATTCCTGAAATTGTGATGCCTGATCTATATAGACAGGATCCTCCGGGACATAGCCATTCAGGTGGTACCTGTCGCTACGTTAGAATCGGTGAGTGGAGTCAATTGCTGGATCACCCACTCTGGTAACACAACCAGTTGCGCCTGTTGACTGGCAGCTTGGCGGATGTAGTCACAGGCTTTGCTAAAATTGCCCGACATATCGAGTGGCTAAAATTTACATAAGAATCAGTGCTGCTGTATGATTATGTTGGTTCTAATGTCTGTACCTTCGTATGCAGTTGGATGACTGCGACCCGCACCGTGGCAGACATGTCTGGGGATTGGCGACAGAGATTCGTGGAGAGTTGAAGGCTAAAAAGCAGAACACGGTTACTGCACTTACCTATATATGACTGCAGCTCGGTATCATATAGCGTGTTCCATGTGCAGGATCTTTAATGGTGTCCATCGACTACCGCACTTCCCCAGCAGTTCCACACATCGGAAAACCCTCTTGACACTGGCAATCGCTAAGCAGTCCTCTTCAGCAATCTAGATCTTGCTGGACACCAGAATGATCACGCCATAAGCATTGAGATTGACAACAAGTCAAGATTAGAAAGAATCCTAGACCTATGGGAGTGTTCCGAAGTCTTCGTTCGCATGTCTCGAAGTAGATGAACACCATCAAGCTTCGAAGTGAGATGACTACAAAATTATGCTGACGGCGTGGTAAGGCATGCTGCTCGCCATGTGGAACAGGCTCAGGCGGCACGGATGTCGTGGCAGTGGTGGGCCTCGGGGGTGGTCGAGCTGGGCGGGGAACATGATGACGAGTCTCGCGTGCTCCTCGCTTCCTTATCTTGCCTAATCGAGAGACTGAAGGGAGAGATGATTAGCCTTGATACGTGCCGCAACAAGTCTCGAGCTGCAGGCTCTTTTGCCTGCAGTTCAGTTTGGCGCTTAGGGCGCGCGCGCAAGATGATGCCTGACGGCCCTGACCTTGTCTTAACTCTATCTGTTGAGGTTGACGGCATTTTGTATTGCCGACACGTGCGCATGATGATGCGGCCTGAGATACTATAGGCACTCGCAGGACACAACGTACCGCCGCAATTGTCCATCTAGCAGTGAGTATCAAAATCCTCTTTCTCTTGTCGGTCTTCGACGTACAGCAGTCACCATGGAGAAACAAGATTGGTGGCGCGAGGCCGTAATTTACCAAGTCTACCCACAATCGTTCAAGGATACCACCGGCACCGGACAAGGCGATCTCAATGGCATTACCTCCAAGCTCCCGTACCTAAGAGACCTAGGAGTGGACGTCGTATGGCTTTCTCCGATCTACGCGTCCCCGATGATTGACATGGGGTATGATATCTCCGACTACCGTGCCATCAACCCCGATTTTGGCACTATGGAGGACTGGGAGCACCTGATTCAAGCAGCACATCAGATTGGGCTCAAAGTCGTTATGGACCTAGTCGTCAATCACACTTCCGACAAGCATGAGTGGTTTCAGAACGCTGTGATAGGAGGCGACAAGAAGGATTGGTACGTTTGGCGAGGGAAGGGCGAAGATGGCAAAGAGCCCAATAACTGGGGTGCCATCTTCGGTGGATCTTGCTGGGAGTGGAACGAAAAGTTGCAGGAATACTACTTGCATGTCTTTGACGTTACACAGCCAGATCTTAATTGGGAGAATCATGAGGTTCGGAACGCGGTCTGGGACGTGATGCGGTTCTGGCTGGACAAAGGATGCGATGGCTTCAGAATGGATGTCATCAATTGCATTTCCAAGACACCTGGATTCCCCGATGCTCCTGTTACAGATACTCAAAGTCCGTATCAGTATGGCCTCGTCCATCGATTCAACGGGCCAAAGGTGGCGGAGTATCTTGGAGAGATGCACGACCGGGTCCTCAAAGATTATCCGAATGCCTTCACTGTAGGAGAAGCACCCGGGATAAAAGACGCTGAACAGGCGTTGCCACTTGTCAAGGACGGCAGACCACTACAAGTAAGATTCTCAAATTGGCGCTTGTCTTTGTCTTCTCTGACCCATACACGTGCAGATGCTCTTCCATTTTGAACACATGTACATTGATCACCAACCCGGCAAGACATGCTTCAACTACAAGCCCTGGAAGCTCACGGAGCTCAAGGATATCTTGGGCGGCTTCATGGACTACAACCAAAGGCACGGCGGTTGGGACAGCTTGTATCTGGAGAACCATGATCAGCCACGAATCGTCAGCCGTTGGGCAAACGACGGCGTCTATCGTGACGCTTCTGCAAAGATGTTGGCACTCTTCCATGCTACCGGCCGGGGGACGATCTTCATCTTCCAGGGACAGGAAATTGCGATGGTGAATCCATCATCCTGGGCGTTCGAAGAACTCCGCGACTTGGAAGAGATCCAGTACTACGAGGCCGTCAAGGCGCAGAACGGAGATCTAGAGGATGCACTCAAACAGATACAGCGCATCGGACGAGACAATTCTAGAACACCAATGCAGTGGAGCGCGGAACACGGCGCAGGATTCACATCCGGGACACCGTGGATAAAGGTCAACGAGGATTACAGAAAGTGGAACGTCGAATCTCAGCTTGCAAGGGAAGACAAGAGTGTGCTTGGGTTCTGGAAGCAGCTGCTGAAAATCAGAAAGCAGCATCCAGCACTTGTCACTGGCGCAATCACAATGCTCGATTACGAGAACGAGAGCGTGTATGCGTACACACGAACAGGCAAAGGTGGTCGCTATCTTGTGGTCTGCTCGTTCTCCGAGGAAGATGTGACATGGGCGAGTCCGGTCGAGACCGGCATTCTGTTGCTTGGAAATCATAGCATAGGGAGCAGCGATACCGGATCTGTGTTGAATTTGAAGCCGTTCGAGGGCCGGTTATACTACCTAGAGACTTGAGGGCCACTTTGGCCGGCATCAATGATATTACCAGATCAGAGCATGACATATGTATCTAAGCTCTTTCGAGTATTGCACATCTGGAAATGATGTCACACCATGATATTCTTGTTCCTGATTATTCACTGTCTTTTAAGCGGACACAAAGGATGTACCGCCGATCAGCTCGGAAGAAGCAGGGAGCATGACGGGAGTTCTTGATCTGATCTAATGTACTAGAAGAATTTTCGAGCTCGCTGATCGAGACAGGCAAAGAGCTTCAGAGCCTTCCTTCGATCAGGCTGGGAACGCGCTTGCCTGGCTTACAATATCGCAGCTCGTGATCCTTTGTTACAATCTCAACGGCGGTCCTGAGGAGACCCACAATGGATACAATCTCTGCTCTCGTAACGATGTATGGAGGAGAGATGATCACAAGTTCCACATCAAGCTCTCCTGTCTTGCCCAAGTTGCCAAGCACATTCAATCCTAGTTCCGCAGCGACCTCGACAATGCGATTCGAAAAGTTTTGCTCGCGTGGGAATGGCGTTTTGGTTGTCGTGTCGAGGACAAACTCTACAGCCCAGAAGAGGCCACGGCCGCGGATGTCGCCAACATAAGGAAGATGGCCGAGCTGTTGTCGCAACTCAGATTCGAGACGTCGGCCCATAGCTTTGACGTTCTCGAGAACAGAATCTCGTTTGATGACGCGCTGTACTGCAAGAGCGGCGGCACACGCTGTCGGATGGGCTTGGAAAGTATGCCCGTGAGCTAGAACTTGAGTGCCTGCAGCAATGCCGTCGAAGACTTTCTGTCGCAACAGCACACCTGAGAGCGGCACAAACCCTCCTCCTAGAGCTTTCCCAATCATCTGAATGTCGGGTCCGTCGATGCCATCTTGCTCCCAAGCGTGCATCGTCCCTGTTTTCCCCATGCCACACATGATCTGCAGGTATTAGCTTTCGATGCTGCAGGAGATTGACGAAGAAGCTCACCTCGTCGAGTATCAAAAGAGCGCCATACTTATTGCACACTTCGCGGACGGCTTGCAAGTATCCTTGAATCGGTGGAACGCATCCAAGAGTTGTGCCACTGACTGTCTCTGCAACGAACGCCGCAACTGTATCCGGACCGAGCGCTTGAAATGTGTTTTCCAATTGCTGCTTCAATCTCAAGACGTACTGAGCGTCTGTCTCTCCATCTTCTTTCGCTCTGTAAGAATAACACGGATCGACAAACGTGACGTTGCTTGAAATCCATGGACGATAGTACTCGCGCCGGGACTCATGGCCGGAAATGCTTAAGGCGCCGAGGGTGTTGCCATGGTAGCTTTGCTTTCTCGCGATGAAGTTTACACGCTTCCGCTGTCCGATCTCGTAGAAGTATTGTGTTGCCAGCTTCAACGCCGCATCTGTTGCTTCACTGCCAGAGTTGACGAAGATGGCTTTGGTCAGTCCTCCTGGGCAATCTTTGAGAAGCTCGTCAGCAAGCTCCTCGGCTGCATCGCAGGTGTATCTGCTGCCAGAATACACAT
>Ga0265797_10008244_pt1 | contig 13939 bp, 13 predicted proteins | sample P2T30metagenome_FD_192433 | JGI IMG/M metagenome (GOLD analysis project Ga0265797, IMG submission 192433) | Plant litter microbial communities from East Loma Ridge, Irvine, California - P2 T30 | ecosystem: Environmental > Terrestrial > Plant litter > Unclassified | place: USA: California... | reverse complement strand
TGTCGGCGCCGGAGCGGAAGGCTGGGCAGTTTCGCTGCGCAATGACACCGCAGACGTTGGCGACGCGCCAGCAACGGTAGACGTGACGATGCTGCCTGTACTGATGCCGGTTGGGTTCACCACTATGGGTACGACTATCTGCAATGTGTTGCCGTCGCCATCGGTGGTCGTCCGGGTTATAATTGTGCTAACTGGGCTTGTGAAGCCATCGCTGTCATCGTCGTCGCTTTCGCTGGTGGTGGTGGTGGTGATCGGCTTCGGTGCAGCGGCGGTCGTCGTAAGAGGGGCACGCGTGGTCGATGGCGGCACGTAGCTACTCGAGACGGCATCATATGCATCATCCACCACCTCTGCCGGTATTGTACAGCCTATCGCATCGCAATACAGTTCTAGCGGGCCGAGGACGAGTTCGAGGGCCCAGTCGTCTGCATCGCAGTTGGTGACGGCGCATGCGACGGCGCTGGGGAGGTAAGAGGCGCTGCTTTCGCTTGTCTGACATATACCTGCACAACCATCAGTCCATGCCGCAGTGAAGCGATAAAGGCACCGACTCACATTTCCTATAGCCGCAACCCGCTTCTGTGTTGCCTAAGCAGTCCTGCCAACATTTGGGCAGGCCTTGCAGCCACCAGTCCCGATGCGCAACGGCACCCAGCGCGAAGACATGCGCAAACAATAGCCATTGCCCAGTAGAGACAAACATGATCGTACAGTTGGCAAAGAGCGACGTGGTAGCGAACGACAGCCGTGGTGAGGCAAAGGCGATTGCAGCCTTAAGGGGACCAGTCGTCCACAACCTGCTGTTTTGCGCCTACCACCATCACGTCTGTACTCAAAGGAGTCGCATGGCGAGTGGCGCCTGCATCCTTTACTGACCACTATCAGCCGGAACCAACCAGTGTGTGGCATTGATCGTCGCCGTCATCGTGTCTATCCGCTTGCGTTTCAGCTTCGGGGAATATGCAGGCGAGTCGGGAGTCCGCTTGTCCGCTTTCTCACCATAATCACACAAGCACTGTTTGTAAGACAATGCGCTACCATTGACACTTCGGGATATTTACGTTAACTATACGCGATGCTGACTCCTGAATAGAGTGACGTCTACTTTGCATGCGGAGTGACCACGGTGAAGTTACCCCAACCTCCGTTCTTTGCAGCGTTCTCAATGGCGGCATGGTGTGCATCGAGGCTGAAGGTGGCGACCTCAGCGCCATTTCTTTTCCCAATCTTTAAGAATCCAGCTGTCACCATATTGATGACCAGTTGTGCTGTAGCGGGTTGATACATCCACCTTCCCGTCACCTGCAAGTTCTTGTGAACCATAACAAGATGTGGCAGCACAAGATCCCCGCCTGCGCCACCACTCAAAACGACTCTCCCGCCACCTTTGAGGGCATGCGACGCCGCTGAGAGATACAGTGGTGTTACGAACTTCCCAGGTGTCCAATCATTGTAGACATCGACACCATCTTGTGGAGCGACCCCTTTGATCGCAACGGCATCGCGTTCTACGTGTCCCGTCATCACCACGTGCTGTAGGCGATCCGGACTCCCAAGAGCGAGTTTCATGTCTTCCAATTTCTGCTTGTTTCTTCCCAACGCGATGACATTGGCGCCGAGCGCCAGCGCGACTTCCACAGCAGCGCCACCAAACGAACCGCCCGAAGGTCCAATGACGACGGTCTCACCAGCCTTGATATTTGCTGCCTCGATAAGTGCACCGGCCGCTACCATGTACACAGGGAGAAGAGTGAGATCCGCGGAAGTGTACGTCAACTCGCCCAAGAGACGTTGCTCATTTAGCAAAAAGCAGTTTTCCAACGGCACCTTTTGAAATTGTTGCAGTGATCCATCGCGCCATTCATGCATCAACTTCTGGTGCGCATCCGTATCATCGCCCCCATGATGGCCCTGCATGATGATGACTTTTGGGTCGTCTCTGGCGCGAACCGTTGGATCGACGTAGACCAGATCTCCCGGCTTCATTTTCACAGAATCCGATCCAACGGCGTGAATGCGACCAACGGCCCCTGGGTTTGGAACGAATGGTGGCTTGAGATGAAGGGCAGCGAGCTTGCCACTATGTACGGCATCCGTGTACGGGGTCAGAAACGTTGCTTCAATGCGGATGACCGCTGAGCCTTGAGTCGCATTGGGTATGGGTAGAGAAACGACTTCCGAAGGAGAAGAGAAAGAAGAGAGCCAAACGGCGCGATTGTTCAAGCTTTCTCCCATGTTGTAAGTCGGATTGTGCTTTGATATCTACTTACTGGCAGATGGGCTTCTCGTCTTATACATGGCGGTGGCGCATATTCATAGATTGTAGTGACGTCGCACTCCTTTCAGTCTACCCCGACATTTGCAAAACCTCCGCAATGCTTTGCAGTCGTGCACCGGAGCCCTGGGTCACGACGCGTCGCTGTCGCAAGCATTCAAGCGCATTTGATACTGCTCTTATTGGAGGCGGTAGCATATATCGAGCGATCATACCCGTGTACGTATTTTGACTGGAGTTTGGTAATCAGCAGCATGAACACGTACTGTTGACGAATGCGCTACTACCGGTATAGTTCATTGGTATTCTACATGCTGATTGGATATAGTTTGTCCGTTCGACGAAGCTTGTTCGCACATGATTCGTACAACCGGAGTTGTCGGCTTTAGAGCAAGGCCGAGGGCGACTCTTACGATCTTCGATATGTAACCCATGCCCCAGAACCAAGACGTGAATCATTCCCAACTGCAGACTATCTCTTCTATTTGTCTAGGCACTTCTTTGACATCTGCACGACTGTCGGGTTATTTACGTAGGCATCTTTATCTTATTGATAGCGAACACGTCCTACAGGCTCTTCTAGGCTCACGGTACAATCTTGACTTTACATTGTAGGCTTGGTGGAACAATGTACTCTGATTCTGGGGCCACCCCAACAGATGGTAATATTTATGTTGGTGTTTGGTTCTAATCTTCTCGTTTGCAAACGAACGAGGTGCAATCATTGCATACACTTTGCTAAAGGTGAGAAGTTGAACTGAAGTGACAGTGGCGGTGCATGATATGTTTCCGTACAGTATGTCCAGGTTGAGGCTAACTATGACGTCCGTTGTTCGGTAACTTAACTCGACAAAGAGACAGCAGTGAAGATCTAGAAGTGTAGCTGCACAGGCACACCGCGTAGGTCATGATGCATATACAGCTCGCCAGATAGGGCATCGGTTGCCCATAATCGTCGGTCTCAGTATTCTTTGTTTGTCTGAACCTTCCGCAGACCTCTTGACCCAATGTCACGATCATGCGCAAACACGAGCTCCAACCCATTGTCTGCATTCGCACGTATGCCAACCCCTTCGTTAAAAGTACTAAGATTGTCGATGCCCACAGAGACGTTTCCCAGATGGTCAGGTCGTTTTGATTGTAGAGCGAGAGCCACAAGCTCGATAGAGGAATTCCAGGCTGTAGAGCTACGGCCTGTGAATAGCATATAGGCGAGGTAAAGGACAGTGACGGCGCAGTAGAAACATAGAACTGCCATCGAGAGGCGGACAGATGTGGAATGATTCCCATAGCCGAAACCGTACCAGGTACAGATGAAACGAAAAGGAGTCATACTGCTCACACCCGTACTCAACGCGTCTTCTCTCCCGTCCAAGTCGTAAGAAAAGCTTGGGATATCCGAGATGGCATCTGTCAACGACACGGCGAGTGCACCGCTCAGTCCACCGCTCAGTTCGAGGTCTCTAGAGGTCAACTCTTTTAGGAATTTCGGGTCCTTTAGCTCGTCGATATCATCGTAATCCAGAACTATAGGTTTTAGCGCCTTAGTAGTCCACGGCGGCATAGGTTACAGGTTTCTGTATGCAACGGCTTGTTCTTCGAAGTAGATTGCCTCAGAGTTGTCCCAAGAAGCATTAATGGTGCAGGTCGATACTTCCCAATAGCCGTATCTTTGGAAGCTGGGTACCGACGATACCATCTCAGACAGCTTTATTGGTTCAGTTCTGACTGTCTCGTTTTCTAGGCGTTAGACGTGTTGGAAGAATATGCCGATCCATGCTTGGGATCCTGGCTCAGGCGCAGCCATCCATACAGGCTCGAAAGACTGGATAGTAGTACTGCCATCATTGACAAACATCTCGCCAGAATCATTTAGCTTCTGAGTCAACATGCCGAGCGTCGATATTGTAGCAGTTCTGAGCGTATAATCTTGAACGTATATTACTTCGGCGTCCAATTTCCAGGATTTCTTAGAAGTTGTGCTGCAGATGACTTGAACGACGGGCTGTGGAGCGTACACTGAGAGTGTGTAGTTACCGATAAGTTTACCCCCAATAGAGACGCCCCGAAAAGAAAGTTCATTGAACCCTTGCCGTATGAAACCAGTCGGTACCGTCGCGTTGCTGATTCCTACGTCTGGAGATTTAAATGCCGATTCCAACGTTAAATTTACTCGTGATCTCACAGGCCGTGGAAGCCCGGGGAGTGCATCAGGGCTCCCGTACTCAGAAACTATCTCAACTACGGTATTGTTATCAACAGATGACCGTTTTCGCAGGTCATACTCCAATGAAGTGCCGATAGTTTTCCAGTTACTGCGGTATGGTCAGTGAGTGCATGTATAATGGACTAGAACTCACAATTGGAGATCATTTGCTCTACCTATAGTAGAGGGGAACAGTTGCTCATACGAAGCATTTGTGTAAAAGGTGAAAGCCCCGGCATCACGAGCACTACCCGAGCGAGGAGTCATGAGGACTGCGCTCGAAGGTCCGACCAGAGCGGTACTGATGAGTTAGGTCGGTATCGCTATAGCAAATAGGACTCTGCGCCAACCGTAGAGAGCTGGAGACACAAAAAGAGAAATAAAGTCTAGAGACCAAATGTACGATAGCTACGTTGCCCGCGCAATGCCGGATAATGCTCCTAGAGGTACAAAGTTGCGCAAGGCCTCAGTGCGGATGATGTAAACTGTGATTCCTACAATCGAGACTTGCATAAGCAATTCATGGAACTTAGCGACGAATTGTAGGACAGTTGAATCAGCTGGCGAAGTGAAGCTAAGAAAGAAGCTCAACCATTGTAGGTAGAGGAGCGCCATAGCTCCACCGAGCGGGATGAGATGCAGCAGCACATGTAGTATCGCCAATCTTCGACTGTGATATATTGCGACCTTGCGACGCTCTGCGGAATTCTTTAGGGAAGAGGGTCGGCCGATCCTGATCAGGAGGATTTGTAACCGTAGCTGACGCATCCAGTCCCTTATCTTCAAGTCGCGCTTTTTGGGAGGCGTTGTTCTTTCGTCTTCCAGATTGTCCAAGAGTGCAGTGTTCATTTCTTGCCGCCTACAGAGGTCAGTATTCGCTCAAACATTCTGGTGGACACACATACGGTAGCTCTGTCATCTCTTCTTCAGGCTCAGCCTTGCGACTCATGGCTGATGGTGAATTGGATGGCACGAAGCTTAAGCAAAGAAAAACCTGGAAGCTGATTGTTTATCGGAACCTGCGAAAGCGCCTGAGCTGGGTAGCAAGACGTATTGAGGAATTAGGTAAGGTTGAAGATATCTTGAGATGCGTTTTTGTACGGCAGCCAAGCGTTACACCACACCAACTGAATAGGCTGAAACAGGCTGACATTGGGGGCCAACGCCACGAACAGGAATGCGGTAGGAGGGGTGTGCATTACGAGATGATAGGCTCGGCTAACGGTAAAGAGGAGCCCTATACACCAAATCAGTCGATCTGACTGCAGTCATTCACACAGCATGCTTCGTCATCGAACGCAAAGTATCCATTGCCCCCGCGACCTCATCGCTCCCAAATACATGACAGTAACGGCCCGAAATTAAAGCCTCATTTTCCGTAATCAGTAGAGCCTTTGACGATGTGATGTCTGTATCGAGACTCGGTATATTTGAGAGTAGGTAAGTAAAGTTCATCGAACGCACTTAGTCCCAAAGACGCGATTGACACAACAGCCGCGAAGCACGCGACGGGAAGTAGTCTCCTATGATTTCCCTCGGTTCTCCCATGCCAGGCACGGACTGATTGTAACAGACTGATGGCGGTATCAAAGGCTACAGGTGAGTTATGTAAGACAGCTTGTCGTTGATGATAGATGCCGTCCTGCGCTGCGTTTGTTGAAAATGCCAAGTGCAGCGTAAACCGTACGATCTTCCAGAAACTGCGCACGACTAGATTAGTGTATATCGCGATGAACGCAATCAAGAGAGCGCCTTCTTGCTAAACAAGCGTAAGGATTGCCATGTGGAGTGCGCCTAGAGGAGTGAAAATTTGGTGCTGGACTACTCAGTGTACGCGAGGGATGAAAGCGACCGCTTCAGAATGTCTAAAAAAGAAGTTGGATTGACGAGAGAAGAGCTCGATATGAAGGTTCAGAGTAAGCCTCAAACGCACAGTTTGAGCTCGTGCATTGCTGACCTGAAAAGACGTACAAGCTGCAGTCTTTTGATATACTCGTTATGGATATCGAATAATTGTAGTGGAATGAGCGTGAATAGTTAAAATTGACTCTGGAAAACAACTTGCAACTAGACGTATCCTCCAATTGATAGCATCAGCTCAGAGTCGCTGAGACGTGTGGTCAGTGAAGACGAAGGGGGAGTGAACTCCCTTGCTGTCTACAGTGACCAGCGGAAGGTCTTTTATGGGAACGCAAGAGAGAAATCAGAACAAAAGGCGAAGTTGAAGGAAACCGTAAAACTTAGGATCCCTGCATCATGGAGCGAGCTTTGACGGACGGCAGTGTTAAGCACATATAGAGCATCCTAATATCCTTATATCAGCTACAGCTCAATGGAAGTGAAGAAGCCACACGCTTTCAAGGCTGAGATCATACGAGAAAACTTACCTGTTGCTAATCCGATACAGTCAGCCTGCCCGGATTGACCGCTGCAGCCAAATTTCTGCAGGCACGCAGCATAGCCGAACTCGCAAATCCCTCCATCACCTGCATATTGACAACTATCAAAGGGATCAGGGCATCCCTGGATGCAATCGAGCTTGTCATATTCCAAATAACAGACTGAACACGGCAATCTCCTCAGAAAGGCTTCCTCGTTTTGAGCCCTCCGGATCCATAGCACTTACATCCGTTGAAAATGCCACCATTGGCATCAGTCGCGTAAGCGCACAACGCTCCATCACCGTGGTTGCTAGACCCGTCTCTCTCGGCGCAAGCCTCGTGGACCTTGTGGACTGTGACCGTGTCAGTGATGTAACCAACCAAAGCTTTCTCGAAGTAGCAACCCACCGCCATTAAGGTCGTCCCACCATGCGTTGTTGGCAACCCACACTCCATTGGCGTCCTGAAACCAGGGAAGTGCGCCGACGGTGGCTAAGGTGGCAGCCAAGACAGCAAGATTGATGATTTGCATGTTGACTGGTCTTGTCTTCAGTCTCGAGATACGGAATAGATAGAACCCGTTGAGCGTCGTAGCTAAGTAAGAACAGGATAGTAAGCTAAGGAATGCAGTTGTCACTCTTCTTAGTAGGATGAGCAGTGTTCACGACGGGAAAGAGTATCTTTATACTTCCAGCTGAAGGATCGGGAGCCTTCGCGAGCCCATGCCTTCGGTCTTGATGATACCTGATGACGTTAAATTCTATTAGTATCTTAACCCTAGCCCTTAGCGATCCTTCTATCAAGTGATATAGTCAGCGAGCCTGCTGACGCTGGGAAATCTGATCTATGCGAGTTGTTGGTTTCTCTAAGTAAATACCTATTCCGTGTTGCTTTATGGGGAAAATCGATACTCGCCCTCTGCAAGTAAGCTTGTCGCACAGCGTGGACCTTGCATGATAGCGGCTTGCCAATTGAGGAGCCAAGAAATCGATCGGACGTCATGCTATGGGAACAAGGCACAGTCGTGAACCAGACCGGTCCCTGTTTTTGGACAATTCAAAGGGAGCAACAACTACGCGAGCTGCTACGCCAAGTAAGCCCTATCCAACCTCTAGCACAGTAATCAATCGAGTCCTCGGTTTCCGACTACCTCCATAAGCTGCTCTAGGATCATCAGGGCGGACAGGCCCCGTGTACCCCCGCGTTCCAAGGGCGTAAATATGTGTTAGACAGTAGTTACCATTACGAAATGATTACCATCATCGCTCGATTCTCATCCTCCTAATGTTAGTCTCCATTAAGACCTGATCTCTAGCTGCATTGGCATCTCCTCCTTCTACTTCAGTTGGCCTAGTACGCCCTCTTGGCCCAATACGCCTTCTTTGCCTACCCGAGAGGACGGCCTTAATCCGATTTGGATCAAGCAATTTTTAGTAGTAACAAGAAGAAGCGCCTCATGCCATCCATGACTGACTTTCCAGCATACGTCTGGAGGGTCGTTGTAGAGGGCTTGAGGAAGCCTGTGTACCCGTCCGAGGCGGAAGACGGATGTCTACAATGACATCCACAGGAGAAGGCGACACCAACTCCCGCGCTCTCATCAATACCACCTTTGCAAGGGTCCGCCCTCAAGTGATGGAGGTTGTAGCCAGGTGTCCCCATCTCTTGCATACGAACCAACCAACGAGTTTAACAACACTTCGAAGCGCCCCAGTGTCTACTTAGCTCCTTGATCAGCCTCCGTTGTTTATTCTGCTCTGCGCACGCCTGCACGTGGATGTTCTCGATCCATCTGCCTTCGATCTTGTGGTAGTGCATGCGTACACGCAGCGATAATGTCCTCACCAATGTTAATTCCGCGCGACGCGCTGCAAATCGATATTCAATCTGTGGACGGTCTAACTGCCAGCGGCAAGGGATTCGTAAAGCCAGCGTCTTTTTCTTTCACGCGCCCTCTGCATTGCATTTTTCCAGAGGGAATGGCACCGTGGATGCAGCTTGGGCAGTACACTGTGGGCCACGCAGCCACACGCTGGATGTCGCCAGCAAAAGGTCTTTGCTCTGGAGTGCGCGGTGATAATGTCTGTCAGACTGCAGTCTTTGCCGGACGGTATGGGATGTATTTGTGCGGAGTGACCGTGGTGCTCGTGGTGTTCGGTGTGCGAGGAATACGTGCTATCTTGTGAGCCTCGCTCGCTGGTCTCATACTTGATGTCATCAGCACTGGAGACGTACGACGTGCCATCTGGGGGCGGTCGTAGGCTTGCTGTGCGCGGGCTCTACTCAGGAGGGAAATGTGATGCTTAGCTTAAGGGCCGCCTTGCCATGTAGTCTTCTCGCCGCCGGTCAATCGCATATACACTTCTTGGTCTCCACCACGTCCCTGTCATGTGCGAAAGAGCGAAGATCGGCTGCGGCCTACATGGGAGATGCGGAGAAGATCAAGCGTCACACATCGCCAAGGTTTTGTGTCCAGATACCCAATGCTTCTAGTTCCAACGACAGACACGTTGAGACAAAGTGTTAGGTGATTGATGCAGTCGCGAATTTGTGCTGATCATACTGATAAACATGCATACGATGACATGTATGGTTGTTTGACAACAGGGGCGGCAAATCTTCATTATGATTTAGCGGCTTTGTAGGCAGTGGGCGTTGCGTGATGTCCGTCGTAGAACCAAGGAGGTTGTATTCCGCTTCAAGGCAAGAGGCAGGCGTAGCAGCCGTCTTAGTAGCGATTCAAGCTAGCTCTGCCTCAATAACACTTTCCACAGAGTGAGGTGGCCTACAGATGTTAAGCACCTTTAATCCCGCACTTTCCACCAGCCCCCACCACTCAGCCTCCGTCCTCTCCTTCGCACCAAGGCACGCCATCATGGTGATATCGGACGTTGTGACACGAGCGAGCGGCTTCACAGAGCTGACCAAACTTTCGTGGATGAGCAGCTTTGAGTATCCGGGTTCCATAGCTTCAGCAAGGTGAGAAAGGATCTGCTTCGCCTGTGCGTCTTCCCAGTCGTGCAGCACGTTGTGCATGAAGTAGATACGGGCACCTTTCACGGGCTGTGGTTCGAAAAAGTCATGAGGGTGGATGGAGATGGTGTCGTCAATAGTCAACTCCTTGAGAATATCGGGCAGGTCTTGAAGCACCAGACTGCCCTCGGGGATATCAGGGTGGCGCAGATGGAACTTGATCAGGTCGTGGCCCTTGCTACCACCGACATCGACGACTAGGGGCCGTTCAGGCTTGGATTCTTTTACAAGAGTCTCAGTTGGGTAAACGTCAACCCAGGGCGTCAGGTTATGCTTGGAGTGGCTCTCCATGGCATCATTGAATTCCCTTGCGGCGGCAGGGTTCGCGCCAAGGGACTGGAACAGATTTTCATTTGAGCCTCTCATGAACTGCCAGTTGCAGTCGTTGGGGTTAGTAGGGACCTTGTATCCCGTCTTCTTGAGGTAGGCAGGCAAAGTCCTGAACATAGGGGAATTGACGAAGCCATAGAATTCACCATAGACATTGGCGAGGGCCTGATCCTCAGCGAGAGCGCGTATCCACGGTGTAGGCTCATAGGTGTCCTCGGCGGTCTCGATGGCAAGATTCTGCCCAGAGATTTGCCGAATCATACGTCCTGCATCGCCGTCAGAATGCTCATCTTGAGTTAAGCAAAGCAGATATGTAACCTACGAACAAGCACTACGTCGGCACCCGTTGACTCGGCCAGCTCCGCGCAAGTCTTCTCCCCGCCTCCTGTCTCAATCCATTTGCTGAAGACACCCGCGTCAATCAACGTCTTGACGCATGCATTGGTGGCCGGGTTGACCCAACAATGTTGCCAAACAATGTCCCACGGCTTTTGTACTTTGCTCAAGGCCAGCGTCAGCGCGTCCATGGCACGGACGCGCTCTGCTTCGTTAACGAAGGAGTTCGCGTCGAGGCCCTCCAGGGCTCCGATAAGTTGGTCTGCTGATGCCATGTTGGAAATAGGAATTAACTTTTGGGGAAAGATGCAGGAACAACGGAAACGACACGCGGTCTACTATTTGACAAAGGGAAATGTTCTTATCTACCGTAGGATTCTGACCATGTCTACCGGTTGACTAGAGGGTTTCCAGTACTAAAGTAGTTAGTAGATTTCTTGTAACAGATAAGCGCATACTAAGGTCCATTTTTCTTACATGTACTTTTCCTGACACGTGATTTGTCCTCAGCGACCCTATGTAATCGGCATGGGCAAACTTCTTAGGTATCATCTGGTCACGCGGCTACTCGATACAGTGATTAATCCTGGATTAAATTGAATGAGCCGCACGATTTAATGCCATGCGATTCGAATTGGTGAGCACTGATCAGTTGAGGACACGGTATCCGAAATTTGAGTGAGCAAGGGTATCTCAGGGGCAGACCCACCTGTTCTGCCCCCCGCGTACTTCTCACGCCACTTTCGGCATGTCGTGCTTGGCATGCAGCCCCTCAGACTCGTGCGAGCGACCTTGACAGGACCTACTGGTTGGTATCTATTGTAGCAGTTGAACCTTGGTGTTGCTGAAAAGTCTGTATTAAGGACTTGAAATAAGGTTTTCACTAAGGGAACGTGAGACTTCTTGTAGAAACATGAAATTCAATGCTGCTTTGGGTTCGTGTCCAAGTCGCATTCTTTCACAGTTCTCCACCTTGATAACATTACCTCAACAACGTTTCAACAACACCAAAGCTTGCCTAATCACATCATCACCACAATGCTGCTGCCTTATCGCGCGTGTGGATTTCTAGAGGAAGTACTGCCCCCCACATTGACACCAAGCTAAGTGTCACAATCGTCAATTGGCTTCGCCCGTCGGTCACCACTTGCGCTCATGGTCACCTCAAACTCAAGTGTCTTGTGGATCTGATCCGCGCCGTGGTAAACAAGCGGGATGTCATCGATGCTTTCACCTGCGTGGCTCGACGTCCTCTCCTCGTCACCCAATTGATGCCCTTGAAGTTTATCCCACCTTCCGCTGGTGCTAGATAGCCCTCGGTGGGTGGCGCTGCTGCGTCTTCCCTGGCTGATGGTCTTACTGCCACTGAGAGTCCGTACTTTGCCTCTGGTCAAGCGGAAGAGTGGGCCCAACGTGGGCAAAGAGGAGCATACCACGAGAATACAACCCTCTTCTAGACCGAGTATATCGAGAAGCGGAACCGGGTCTAACAAAGTTAGTTTTGTGCTGAGAAACGTGTGGAGTGAACGACTCACAAGTGGGGTTCTCAGCCAGTACTACAAAAATCTCCCCAAAGATTGTGAGTTTGTAGATGGTGAGGATGGAGGCTAGGATACTGAGGCCCAGCGCAATCGAGACCAGGATGCGGTTCTTGAGCGGCATATTGAGGCGCATAATGAATGGAATCGGGTACAGGGCGAAGAATACATCTAGGAAGGCAGAGTAGGCCGAAGTGAAATAGCCCAAATCTGACATGACCTTGGTACTGGCACATTTTCCGCCCGGCATGGTTCTGTCCCAGCCGAATTCAACCGGATCGCATTGCTTGTACCACCAGATCGAGGTAGCCAATATACAGGCCTGGGAGCTGAGCGCGAGGCCCCAGAATAGTATCGTCGTCTTGAGGCCGTAGTCCAGAATCCGCTTGAGAATAGCGATGATGGCGAACTTGGGTAGCGAAAACGTCCATATCAGTGCCGAACTGATGATTACATTCCACTTGAGAGCTCGTGGTATCAATGGGGGATCGATGGCCTCCATTCTTCGTCCAAGACCGTACTGGGTGCCGATTGTGATCAGGATACAGGTGACGAGCATCACAACGACGCAGAATACGGTGATATAGTCGTCCATACCAAGGCCGCCGCCTTTGCTGGATATGCGAGTGCCGACTCTCAACGCCACGAAGGCTACAAGACAATTAGCTGCCATTCAGCGCAACATAAGAGGGCTACTCGCAAGCTGTGACTGCGAACATAGACCAGCAAGCCCTATCAGCGATGATGCCATAGTCTTCCACGTCCCACAATCCCATGATGTTGACGATTGGTGTTGCAAAGGTTTGTAGAACGTGAGACGAACTTTAGACCCTCCTGGCGCGATAAAGTGGGCTCATGGTTCAATGCACTGCCGTGGGATGCGGCATAGCATGGGGCGTAGGATTTGACCCATGTAACGGCCAGAATCCTTCGCTACCTAGGTAGCCGCGTGAAGTATCGATCTTCGCTACCCAGTTGGACGTGTTATCTTGATTGTCAACTGATACTGTGAACAAATGGTCGACAGGCTGATCAGAAACTCCTACAGGGGAAAATGGCTGAAAAATCGTTTCGTACAGAAGATGTTGCACGACTCAAGCCAATCAAGACACAACGATCGCGAGCTACCGTCCAGAAAGGTCAAAGGATTCATACCCCAGGAGTTTGCGATGCCTTGCCGAGACTCCGCGTCGAGGTGTCCCTGTGGTTCATGACTCATTTGACCGACAGACAGCTCTCTCCCAGAACAAAAACATGCACCGTGAACGGCAAGCGAGCCGACCACCCCACCGAGATTGCGCCACTCTCTACTTTCAGCTGCAATGTCTCGACAACACAACAGAGAATTACTCCGTTATAAGGATATATCTATCCTAGCTATTCAAGCGATAAGAGAAGGCGCTTCTTTAGTGGACAACACGTTGCAACAATCTACAACGTTCGTCGAAGCACCCTCCATGACCGACGCGCCGGAACGACATCACGATGCGAATCCTAAGCCAAATCGTCAAGGCTTACGAAATACAAAGAAACCACGCTATTTCGATACGTAAGAAAGCTATATACACGAGGGTTTGCGCCTACGCTAGAATATGCGCGCGGAGTGACTCACTAATCGCTTGCTATACACGGTGATGGCCAGGTTGACGAGAAATGGGCCAGCAACCTCGTCCGTCGCAAGCCTGAGCTCAAAGCTCGACTGAATCGACAGCAAAATCGCCAGAGATTCCTGTGCAGCGATTCAGCGGTCATTAGCCCTGTTTTGACCTTGGACAGAACAAAAAGAGGAAGTACCGCATCCTAGATGAAGATACCTACAACTTTGACGAGACTGGCTCCA
>Ga0265797_10008243_pt1 | contig 13940 bp, 12 predicted proteins | sample P2T30metagenome_FD_192433 | JGI IMG/M metagenome (GOLD analysis project Ga0265797, IMG submission 192433) | Plant litter microbial communities from East Loma Ridge, Irvine, California - P2 T30 | ecosystem: Environmental > Terrestrial > Plant litter > Unclassified | place: USA: California... | reverse complement strand
CCCAAGGTGGTCATGGTGTCGCGAAAGTGTTTCGGACCGCGTGCATTTCGCGAACGACATTCGCGACAGCCTGACCCTCGGCTTGCTGGTCGTAGTGGCGCTGTCGCGAAACTTAGGACATGTGCGAAACGAGGATTGGTTGGCCGGTCGCGAAGCGAGCGCCGGCGACGCACCATCTTACACCCTTGATCGACTTGCAGCTGAACGCATCCAGTCGCACAGATGTGCGGCTATCGATCTGAAGGGTTATGATGACGTCGAGTAGGTTCGCCCATTTGGTTGCGTGTACTGCGGCACTGCCGCTCATCCTCGGCGCTGTCTCGCCAAACCCGGAGTTAGCCGGAAGGCGGATTGCGGTCGACGTTACGGCAGCTGATGCGCCAGTTGATCGGTTTTACGATCTATCGGTGGGCGCAGACTTTCCGGGAACGCTGATCCGCCAGGATAGCCAGGCGCAGCTTGGGACCGCGGTGAACGAACTCGGCTTTCGCTACTTACGCTTTCACGGCATCTTTCACGACGTGCTGGGTACCGTGCGAGTGGTCAACGGGCGGGCAACCTACGATTGGAGCGGGATCGGTCGCTTGTATGACGCGATGCTGGCCAAAGGCATTCGTCCATTCTTTGAACTGGGGTTCACCCCCAACGCGCTCAAGACGTCGAACCAAACCTTGTTCTACTGGAAGGGTAACACCTCTCATCCCAAGCTCGACCAATGGCGCAATCTGGTGGATGCGTTCGTTCAGCATTGCCGCGCACGCTATGGGGAGGCTGAAGTCCGGCGCTGGTATTTCGAGGTTTGGAACGAGCCCAATCTCAAGGACTTCTGGGAGGGAGCCGACCAGAAGGCCTACTTTGATCTTTACGACGTGTCGGCCAGAGCCATCAAGGCGATTGATCCTGCCTTACGCGTCGGCGGACCTGCGACCGCCGGAGCGGATTGGATACCAGCATTCCTCGATCACGCTGCCCGTGACCGGATCCCAATCGATTTCGTAACCACTCATACTTATGGCGTCGACGGCGGATTCCTGGACGAGCAGGGCAAGCAGGACACCAAGCTGTTGATGTCGCCCGATGCCATCGTCGGTGACGTGCGCAAGGCTCGCGCCCAGATCAAAGCCTCGCCGTTTGCCGACCTACCGCTCTTCTTCACGGAATGGAGCGCCAGCTACACGCCACGCGACTTCGTCCACGACAGCTACATCAGCGCGCCATACATCCTGTCCAAGCTGAAGCACAGCCAGGGGATGGCTCAGGGTATGAGCTACTGGACCTATTCCGATCTGTTCGAAGAGCCAGGTCTCCCGCCGACGCCGTTCCATGGCGGCTTCGGGCTGATGAACCGCGAGGGCATCCGCAAACCCGCATGGTTCGCCTACAAATATCTTCATGCGCTACGCGGCAAGAGCGTATCCGTCGCCGACGAGAACGCGATGGTCGCTGTCGATGGCCGGTACACTGCGGCATTGGTGTGGGACTGGCATCAACCTGTGCAGGAGGTCAGCAACAAACCCTTTTTCACGCGCCTAGTGCCCGCTACTGCCAGTGCGCCGGTTAGCTTGGCATTCGCTCATGTCGCACCGGGGCAGTATCGCTTACGGGTGTACCGCACGGGCTTCCGTCACAACGATCCGCTCTCTGCTTATATTGATATGAAGCTGCCCGCGCAGCTGGATCCGGACCAGCTTGCACGGATGCGTGCCCTAACTGCTGACGCTGCCGAAGTCGATCGAGTGATAAGTGTCAGCAAAGATGGGCGACTATCGATACCCGTTTCGATGGACACCAATGATGTGGCTCTTGTAACGCTGGAGCCGGCGCGCTCAAAGCAGTAGATAATACAGCTCGGGGTTCAACGCGGCCCCGAGCTGTTGTCGCAGAGTGGGAGATATAAGCGACAGCCGAGAGTTAGCACTTTCGCGACAGCCCATGCCGGCTTTCGCTCAATCACAGACATTTTAGCGCTTGGGCTCCGCTTGCGTGCTCGTACTCAAACGGTGAGCGGTCGCGACCGAAGGTTGCGCACCAGCAACAGGCTCGCGAACATCACCTCAATTCCCCCCGCCGCCATTGCCGGAGACAAGGGCAGCGAGGCTTCGCCGAAGATCACGAGTAGGCCAACTCCGCTCATCAGGCTCGCCAACAACCAAAACAAACGGTCACCGTAGATTGTCTTGAACAGGGCGTAACGTGTGCCAGCGGCGATTGCCGCAACCGCAAAGACATACTCGGCACGCAGGGGGATCAACAGCCACGCGGCAACCAAGCCCCCAATCATAGCAATCGTGCTTTCCAGAGCCGCGCCCGCCAGCGGGTTCCCAGGGGCCTCCTTCGCCCGACCGAACAAGGTGCGGCAGAGGAAGGTGCTGACCGGATGTATAATCATGCCGCCGATGAAGAGAACCGTAAAACCGCGCCCCACCCCTTGGCTCTGCGCCGTGATGGCTGCTGCCAGCCACACCATCCCCGAAACCAACACACCTGGCCCTCCGCCGACGTAGGCGCGACGGAATTCCTGCTGAGCTTCAATGATGTGCATTCTTGCCCCCATGCGTCATTGTCGTATGCATGGCCCGATCAACGTCCGCTCTCCACCCAAAACCCGACATGGTGTCGCAAAAGCGGCGACGCATGCGACGTCCGGAACGCAGCATTTTCGCGACAGGCGAGACAACGATCACGTCGCAGATGAGGACGCCAAAGGTTAAACCGGTGAGCGGCACAGGGCCGAATATGCCAGGACGCCTCCATTCAGTAGGTCGCGGTGGCTTACCGTACGAGCCGACAGATCTCGCCCGTTCAGCATGATGTTGCATTCCTTACCAATCACGATCTGCCGGATTTTGAGCCTCCGATTGTTAGGGAGCTGTATCACAATACGCCGCGCTGCAGGCCGATTGAGAACGTAAGAAGGCTGACCAGGCACGAGCGGATAAACGCCGATCGAGGCCCACACGTACCAGGCCGACAGCGCGCCGCCATCATCGTCCATCCCCTCGGCAAAGCCGTGAGGCGAGAAGCTCAGCTGATGAACCGGGCGGGGATATTTGCGCTGGTTTTCGTACCAGTGGTCGATGGCCTGATCACGTAGTCTGGCAACAAGCTCATCCGTCCGTTCGGGATGGTCGGTGATCGCGAAAAGGAAAGGCGCGTGAATGTCCGGTTCGTTGGTCATGTTGAAGAGTTCGCGATCGAAGAACTCCGATAGCTCGGCATCGAAACGGGCAGGCCCGAGCGCCTGTTGCCGGAGCCAGGACAGGTCGAACACCGGTGCCCAGCGATATTGCCACAGCGTGCCCTGGTACAGGCCGCGGGCCTTCACGACGTCGCCATCCGCGCCCAAGTCGCGAAAGACATTTAGCCACATAGCCCTATAGCGAAGAGCACGCTCGCGAAAATCCTTGGCGAGATCGTCGCGACCACGATCCGCCGCCAGTTCGGCTACCGCCCACTGATCATAAGCCAGTTCAAGGCGCTCGTCCGGCGTGGCCTGAGGCAGATTCTCCGTCTCCTTCGCCATTGCCGCAAGGGCAATGGCGGGATCGATCGTACCGAGACCTTTGCGATACAAGTCGAGCAAGGCGACACCGGCATGCTCGGTCCGGACGCTTAAGAATGGTTCGGTGGCGCTCGCCCATTGCGCCTTACCAGCACCGAACAGCCCGACCAGTGAGTCCGCGATGTCGCCAGCTACCGTTGGCGCTACCAGCGCGACGAGCGGTATCTGCGTGCGGTAATTGTCCCAGAGCGACCAGCCCGAATAGCGATGATGCCCCGCCGGTGCTTGGCGAGCCTGCCCGTCGGCGCCGCGGAACCTGCCCTCGCTGTCGTCGATCCGCGCCGGCAACTGCAACGCCCGGAACAAGGCGGTGTAGAACAATCCACGTCGTTCGGCGGGCGCGTCGAAATCGATGCGGGACAACAGGCGGTTCCAGTCGCGACGGGTTTGCCCAACCAGCCGGTCGAGGCTCCGTTTCCCCAAATCGCTACGGAGCGTCGCCTGCGCCGACGCCGCGTCGACGGTCGAGAGCGCAAGCCGAAGCTCGATGCGCTCGCCGGCGCGCACCGAAACCGCGAAACGCAGCACGCCGTCCGGGGCAAGCAGGCCGGGCCGCGATACGGGCCGTCCACTGACGAGCAGTCGCGCCGCGATCGACAGGTGATATATGCCCTTGCCGCACACCGTTGCGTTGGCCAATCTTAGTCTGAGGTTGCCCGCTTCACGGGACAGCCATTCGTGCCCGACATGCTTGGCGTAACTGTGGGTCGGGTCCAGCGCGACTGACACGGTGCCGGCACGCGACACGGTGAAGCGGCTGATCGAGACCGACTGGCCCGCCGCCAGATCGGCCGTGATAGGCGTCCTGCCATAGCGGACATGATACCAGCCAGCGCCAGCCTTCTCCGTGCCATGGTCGATGGGGGACACGCTCCCTTCGCCTTCATAGGTAGCGCTGGTCAGCAGGTCGCCCCCTCCCCCGCCACATCCGACGCCTTGCGCGCGTGTCTGCGAAAAGCCCTTCAGCACCGCGGCGGAACGCTCATAGCCGATGTGGTTGGCGGGTTCCGTGTCGGGCGCGAGCTGGACCATGCCGAACGGCGCCGCGGCGGCCGGCGACAGCTGGCCGCGATCCCCCGCCGATCCCATGAAGGGATCGACCAAATCCGCAGGCCCGCGCGCCAGAGCGGTTGCCGGTGCGGTCACCGCCGCCAGCACGGCCAACAGGCGGCAGCGGATCATGCGGCGACCTCGATGCGGTCGTTGGCGGCTTTGTCACAGCGATAGAGCGCCGCTCCTTGGCTTCGCATTGCATTCCTTCCCAAGCGGGTGACGGGCACGACCGATCGTTCGTCGACGTGGGAGCGATCCGCCCCGGCTTCGTCGTCGAAGGTGATCCTGCCCCAGATGATGATCGTCGCTCCATCCAGAGCATAATGTCCCGACCCGGCAGGCGAGACGTAATACCCGGACGTGAGATAGGTAATGACGCTTGCCAGGTCGCATCGACTCCCCGGTGCGCCCTTGTTGTCTCTTTCGCTCCACGTGCCGGCGAGCCAATCGAGCGTCGGCAACGGCATATGGCTGGGTGCGGTCACGGCGGCCGGCCCCGGCGTGGCGGACATGCCGCGGAGTCCCCCTTTGACGACCCGTACGTCCGTCAGCGGCGATCGTTCGACGCCGATGCTGCGCAAGCCGAACCCACCCGCTACGGCGAGGCAGCCGATCGCCACTATGGCGATTACCCGGAAGCGACGGTGCCGCGCGTCAGCCATCTGCCGCGGTCACGTGCCGAGCAGGGTGTTGAGCAGCGCGGCCAACCGATAACCTGCCTGTTTTAGTCGTTGTGCCGCCACCGGATATTTGCTCGCCGCATAGCCGGATGGCAATGCGACCGGCGTGTCAGGGCAGGAGGGCGCCTTATAGTCCCAGCAGGCCGGAAGAATGTCATAGATCTGCTCGCGGGCGAGCCTGCTGCTTTCGCTCGCCCACTCGCGCGGGGTGCCGCCGCCATCGACAGCGATGCCGTTGTTGATCAGCTCCTGCGCCAGCAAGGCCGAAGCGACGCCGTGATCATTGATGATCGTATCGTCCCAGATCGCGTGAATGGTAACCGGTGATGATCCGTTCAGCGTCACCAGATTATAGCCGATCGGATCCGAGCCGTGCAGCGGCTGGTGGAGATCGCCGACGAGGTGGATCAGGTACTTGAGCGCTACTTCGCGATCGGCTGCCGTCCGGGTGTGGTCCATCAGGATAACGCCATAGAAGGCAATCGCCTGATCGGCGCACATTGCGGTTCCGGTGCAGGCATGGTCCGGCGCCGCACTGCCGTCGATCGGAATACGTGTCGTATGTACCGGGTCGGTCGCGCTGCGTTGCGTGTCCGCCCAGGAAGCAACCTTCGACATATGGGTCGCACCTTCGGTCGCCAGCAGGCCCTTGATCTCGTTCCAGACCGCAGGTCGCAGGTTTAATTCGGCAACGTTCGCTATCGCTGCATGCCCGGTCTGGCCCCAAGCCAGGGCGGCTTGGGGCACCGCTAGTAGCGGGGGAAGCATCGCAAGTAGCAAGATCTTGGACGTGTTCATGGCGTTTCGATCCGATGCAAGGAGAGGAGGCGTGCGCTATCGGCGCGGACGAACGAGGGAGAGCGGCACGGCAAGACCCATGGCTTCATAGCCGGCGTCGCCGGGATGAAGATGATCGCCTGAGTCGAAAGGCGGCTTGATCGCCGCAGGTTGCTGATCAGCACGTAGTGCTGCTTCGAAATCGATCACGGTATCGAAGGCTCTGCTGGTGCGGATCCACCGGTTGGTGTCCTCACGGGTCTGCTCCATCGCCGACGTGAGATATTTGGAACCCCAGCCCGGCGTTATCGTGCCGCCGATCACCCTGATGCCATGTGCATGGGCCATGGCGATGAGGCGGCGATAGCCCTGAATCAGGTCTGCGCTCGTGACCGGCGGTTCCCCCGGCGCGCCAGCGCGCCAAATGTCGTTGATCCCTTCCAGCAAGATCAAATGCGTCACACTCGGCACGGATGCGACGTCGCGGTCGAACCGCTCGACGGCGGCGGTGCCGCGTCCCTCACGCAGCAGCCGGTTGCCGCTAATCCCCATGTTGACCACGCCGCAATGGGGGCCGGTCTTCTCCGTCAACCGGCGCGCGAGAACACCCGGCCATCCGCGCCAGCCGGGACGCGTGCCGCGAGCCCCCTCCGTGATAGAATCGCCCAAGGTCACGATCGTGCAGGGGGCGGAGGGGTGCTGCACCGCAACCTGCGTGACGAACGGCCGCAAGCGGCGTGGTTGCAGCCCGGTCCCGTCCGCCGGCACGGGTGCTTCGCTGAACGCCAGCGGAAAACCCGCGTTGCCACCAACCGTAGTGCTGGGCCCGAGTGTCTCGACCGTGATGATGAGATCGTCACCAGCCCTAACCGAGACATCTACCGGCAAGCTGATGAGCGTGTTCCCATCCGCGATCCGGACTGTTGGCCCGGAGGCAAAGGCGATCGGCCGCTCAGTCGCATTAAGAAGCGCAAACCCATCCTCTCCCGCCGCCCGCGCCACGGTGACGCGGCCGATGTCCAGTGGCACCGCACCTTCCGGATTAGTAAAGGTAAGGCGCAGGCCGTCGCCCGACTGGCTGGAGCGCAACCGATAGCGATAGGTGCCGGCAGGCAGCACATCCCGAGCGGCGTTGATCGCTGGCGACGTGGCGTAGCCCCAGGCGCCACCCCAAGGCGTTTCTGCGACCTTGGGCGAGGCGTCGACGGCGCTGCCCACAGCGAACGCGGCGAGCAGAAGGGTGAAGCGTCTTATGCTCATTGCCGTCACCCTTAGTATTTGAAGCGCAGCGCGGCGGAGAAGGTTCGCCCTTCAAAATAGACGCGGTCCTGAACGTCTTCCGATCCCCAATAGGCGCGCTGCGGCCGATTGGTCAGGTTCGTACCGTCCAGCGTGAGCGACAGGTTGCGGTTGAACTTGTACGTCGCCGACGCAGCCAGCCGTTCGATCGGATACCAGTTCAGGTTCTTGGTTGGGTCCGTGAGATTGTAGCTAAGGGTAAAGCGGCCTCGCCATGAATAGCCAACCGTCGCACGGAACCGGCCATCATCATAGAAGACCGAAGCATTGTAGCTATGCTTAGAAATCCCTGCCGTCTGCCCGGAAAAAGCTGCGCTAGCGCTGGTCGCTGGCAGATCCTGCTTAGAGTCGACATAGGTGTAGTTGCCTGCCACGCCGAAATTCCGAAGGATGCCAGGCGCGAAGTCGAAGAAGGTGCTGAGATTGACCTCGGCACCCTTGATCATGCCATTGCCTGCATTGATCGGTTGGGTGACGTTGACGATCCCCAGCGCTCCGGGGATGGTCGTGTCCGGCTGGACGACGTTGACGATGTAATTGCTTACCTCGCGGCTAAACACGGCAGCGCTAGCGAGACCGGCCCGACCAAAATAGGCCTCCAGCGAGGCGTCCCAGTTGGTCGAACGGATCGGTAACAGGTCGGGGTTTCCACTAGTCACATTGCCGGTATAGGCTCCCGACCCCGCTAGGACCTGCGCGAAGGTCTGGCTCGGATTGAGCTGGGAAAAATCAGGCCGACTGAAGGTCTTGGTCCAAGCCAGGCGCAACTGCAGTGCGGGAGTGAAATGCACAACCGCACTAACGCTAGGGTCAAGATCCAGGTAGTTCTGGCGGGCGTTGACCGGCGTGTAGGCATAGACAATAGCGGACGATGTCGGCGTGCGCGTCGCTGAATATTGCGTGCCAGCGATATCGAGCTTGGTGTTGACCAGGCGCAAGCCAGCAACGCCGTCGACGGTCACACCACCTAAATTCACCCCATATTTGAACTGGCCATAGATGGCATAGCTCGCTTCATTGCCGTCGAACGCGGATTGCTGTGTGTCCGCGGGGCGCCCATCATCGGTGAACAACTTCGTGGTCAGTAGCGAGTCTACATAGGCGTTCAGCGTTTTAACCTTGCCCATGTCGGCAAGCTGGCCGGCATTATAGCCGACCCAACCACTGGGCAACGTTACATCGTCGGCCGAGACACCGCGGGTCAGGCTGACGGGCGTCGTACCTCCGGGGAAGGCTGACATCGGTAGGTTCAAGCGATTGAGATCAGCCAAGCCTGTACCTGTGCGGGATTCAGCACTCCGTGTGGCATAACGAAACCCGGTTTTGAGCGAACGCAAAAAGCCGGTGCCCGTGTCGAGATTGAGGTCGGTGCGCCACTGCACGCCATCACCCTTCTGGCGTGTACGCGTGTCGGAATAGGCACGGACGTGAAACCCACCAACATTGGACAAGTCGATGTCTCGGTAGGTGTAGGACAGCCCGCCGAATTTGCTGTCGCTTTGAAATGCGGCGTCGATCACCGGCGCCTTGTTGAAGGATAGCAGGAAAAGCTGCTGGTCGGTGTTGATCCGCGATGTCGTATAGACTGCGCTGGTGGTCAACGTAGCTATGCCGGCGCTATAGTCGGCGCCGAACTCGATCTGCGTTGTATCGAGCAATTGGCGGGTGTGATTTGACCGTGGGCCGGAGTCGGCGGTGGCGGTGAAGGTGGCGCTCTTCACGATATTGGTGCCAGGCACGAGCGTCACGTTGCTCAGCGGCGTCGTGGCTGCGATGTTAGTCTGGAGATCCGTATCGGTGTATTCGTTATCGTCTGTGACGTTGGTGGCGCGAAGGTACATACCCAGACTATCCGTTGGGCGCCATTGCAACTCGCCGGTGATGACCGGTCGTTCGTAATTGCCCTTCGGGTTCTTGAGGAGGATGCCCGTAGGCAGGATCTGTCCCGCACGGTTTGTCTGCGGCTGCAGGCTTTCGCGATAGATCTCGTAATAGTCGCGCTTCAGATACGAAGCATTGATCATTACGCCGACCTTGCCGATGCCGGTGTTCCAGTTGCCAGCAACCAGCACGTCCGCGTTGCCGAAGCCCTTGTCCGCCTGGTCGTCGTAGCTGCCGCGGAGGGTGCCGGCGATCGTAACCCCCGGTTTGAAATCGAGCGGCTGACGCAACTGCACGTCCACCGCACCGCCTATGCCGCCCTCAATCAGGTCGGGAGTTAGCGCCTTGTAGACCGACAGGGACCGGATCAGGCCGGCAGGATAGCTGTTGAGCAGGGTACGACGCGATGCGCCGGTATAGGCTTCCTGCCCGTTGATCATGGTCACGACGTTGGAGATGCCACGGATCGTGATGGACTGCCCCTCGCCGCGATTGCGGAAGATCTGCACGCCCGGCAGGCGCGCCAAGGCTTCGGTGGCGCTGTTGTCGGGAAGCTGGCCGATATCCTCCGCTGCCACGCTATCGACAATCGCGTCGGAACGACGCTTGATTTCGCGCGCCGTACGAAGGCTGGCGCGGTATCCAGTCACGACGATCTCGCCGCCCGCCTGTTGCTCACCTGCGGCGGGAACCGCCGGCGTGTCGTTTCCCACCTGTCTGGCAGCCCGGCGTAACACGATGCGCCCGCCATCGTCCGACGCGATCTCCAACCCGGTGCCGTCGATCAGACGGCGAAGCGCCACCCGTGGGTCCATTGGCCCCTTTACGGGGCGGGTGCGCACCGCTTCGAGCCCGTCGGCAGGTGCCACGATCTGCAACCGCGCCTGCTTGCCGAGCGCCGCGATGGCGGCAGGCAGCGACTGCGCGGGAATGTCGATCGCGCGGACCTGCGCTACGGCTGGCGAAGCAAGCACCATCGCGACCGCGGCCAAGCCGCAGCCGGACATAAACCGGATCTGCATGTCTGATAAACCCCCAAGCAACCGGCTCCTGCCGGCCTCGATCACTAGATGCGGCCCCGCAGGATTTCCTCCATTCCGCTCAAGAATCTTTTTGCGTTGGATTTATCGCGAGAGGAGGAGGTCAGCTCGATCTGCCCGGATTTTCAAGTCCTGCGCCAGTGCTGCGGCCTGCGCGAACCCGGCTGGATCGCTGGTCGAGTAGATGCCCGCTACTTTCAGGCCTGCCACTTGAGGATCGGTGATGATGATGCGCCGGTCGGAGTAGCGGGCGAACTCCGCTGCGGCCTCGCCCAGCGTCATACCTGTTAAATCCATCTCGCCACGCTGCCACAAGCTCATACGGTCGACGTCCGCCATCGATAGCGTCTCACGCCGGATCGGAGCGGCGGGTCCGACTGTCAGGCGGTCGCCCGCCAGAAGCCGGACTGGCGCGTCACCATCCCGGTGTACCTCCACGATCCCTTCGCGCACGGTGACCGCGACGGTGTCGCCATCGGTGCGCCGGACCAGAAAGCTGGTTCCGACCACCTGCACCTGCACCGGTCCCGCATCGATCAGGAATGGGCGATTACGGTCCTTCGCAACGTCGAAGTTCACTTCTCCTGCGAGCAGGTGCACGCGACGGACTGATTGCTCCAGAGCCACCGTGATCTCTGCATTCGTGTTGAGCGTCACGGCGGACCCGTCCGCAAGTGCGGCACGGCGGACGCTGCCCAGCGGTGCCGTTATGTGTTCGCCGGTATGCCAGCGGGAGACGCCAATGGCGGCGATGATTGTCGCTGCCATCGCGCTCAGCCCGCCGCCCAACCAGGCGCGGCGTGTTATCGCAGGTCGATCACTGACCGTCTGCGTCTCCGTGGTATTCGCTGCCTGCTGGATATCCTGGGGGTTCAACGCTGCCATACGATCGAAATAGGCATTGGCCGCCATCGCCCGGGCGAAGGCACCCGCGTGGCGAGGATCAGCGTTGGTCCAGGCCTCAAGCTCGTCCTGTTCAGCGGCCGTTAGTTCTCCAGCATCGATACGGACCGCCCAGCGAGCGGCGTGTTCGCTAAGTGCGGTCTGCGCGTCGCGCTCGCTCATGGGATATTGCTTCGTTTTGCGGATCACGTTCCATAGATGACGCCACGCGACGATTTCCGCCACGCCCTATTGCATCGGTCAGCATAGCTAGCGCCTTGACCATATGTTTTTCAACGGTGCTTTCAGCAATTCCCAGTTGGCTCGCCACCTCGCGTTGTGACAGCCCGTGCAGCTTGCGGAGGGTAAAGACCTCCCGGCAACGGTCGGGAAGCGTTGCGATCAGCGCGGCAACGTGTGCCAGTTCCTGCCGATCGGCGACAACCCGCTCAGGTGTCGGGGCGTCTTCCGGGATTGCGAGCACCTCCACGTTCGACTGCGCATCGATGGTGACGACGCGTGACCGTCGGAGCGACTGCAAAACGACCGATTTCGCGACCTCGAAGAAGTAGTTGCGCGGACGGTTGATGTGCTCGATGTCACGGAGCCCTGCCAGGATCGCGTAGCTTTCCTGCACGACATCCTCGACATCCATTCCGACGGCGCTAGGTCGTCGCGACAGCCACTGTCTCAGCGCCGCTTCGTGCGGGAAGATGTGACGGCCCAGCCAGGCAGCTCGTTCGCGGGACACAGTCATGATCTAGCGACTTAGGCCTTGGGGATGACAATCCAGAGACAGCCAACATCACCTGCGTCCGTTTCTCGCCGTTCGAGGGCGACCAGCCTTCTCTAACAACCTCCCTCCGATCAACGGCAGTTGCAAGGGATTGTCTGCTATCGGCATCCAAGACGCTTAAACCGCTTATCACTCGACCATCAGGATTAGCCTCTGTCGCAAAATGGCGGACATTCGAGACGTTCGGAACTTAGCATTTTCGCGACATGGTTTAGCTGCTGCTCATCAAGGGCCGCCTTACCGTGGCCGGGGTGTGGCATTCTCAAAGGCCGAGAGGATGGGGCAAGGTCCGGCAGTCCCAGTTGCGCAATCTTCCTCCAGCTTCGCCAGCCACGCACGCGCGGCTCCCATATCTGCCAGCTGAATATCTAGTTGCGCGATGCGATGCCTTGCCAGCGCCCGCACCGCCGCACGGTCTTGCTTGCTGTTGAGCTGAAGCAGATCCGCCACTTCGTCGAGCGAGAAACCGGCGGCCTTGGCCGAACGTACGAAGCGTAGGCGCTCCACGTCGGCGTCCCCATACTGCCTGATGGAACCACGGCTGCCTGGCCCGGCAGGGCGTTCCGGCACCTCCAATAATCCTCGACGTTGGTAGTAACGGATAGTCTCGACGCCAACGCCGCCTTCTCGCGCTAGCCCAGCGATTGTCATTCCGGTCAAGGCTTGTCTCCGTACTAGGGTACGGACCTACATGGGTAGTTTCGTTCGATACGCCAAACGGAGACGTTCCCGTGACCAAGACTGCCTCTCTATACCGTATGGTAATGCCCAGCCACGTCTGCCCCTATGGGCTAAAGTCGAAGTGGCAGCTCGAACGGCATGGCTATACGGTCGAGGACCATTGGCTGCGCACGCGTGACGAAACCGACGCGTTCATGGCTGAACAAAGCGTCAAAACGACACCGCAGACCTTCATCGACGGCGAGCGGATCGGCGGTAATGACGACCTGAGGCGCTTCTTCGGCGGGTCCGTGCCGGCACCCAATGAAACGAGCTACCGCCCGGTCATCGCCGTGTTCGCCATGACAGCCTCTATGGCGCTAGCTGCCAGCACTGCCGTGCTTGGCAATCCGCTGACCACGCAAGCGGGCATGTGGTTCATCAGCCTGTCGATGTGCGTGCTGGCCATCCTCAAGCTTCAGGACGTCGAGCGCTTTTCGACAATGTTCCTGAACTACGACCTGCTCGCACGGCGATGGGTGCCATATGGCTACCTCTACCCCTTCGGCGAGGCTGTGGCCGGTGTGTTGATGACCGCGGGCGTGCTGACGTGGCTATCGGCACCGCTCGCGCTTTTCATCGGGGGCGTGGGCGCGGTTTCGGTGATCAAGGCGGTCTACATTGATCGACGTGAGCTAAAATGCGCCTGCGTCGGCGGGTCCACCAACGTGCCGCTTGGCTTCGTATCATTGACCGAAAACCTGTTCATGGTTGGCATGGCACTTTGGATGCTGGTGCGTTAAACGTCTCAGGCAAGGGAGAAGACGCGATGGGATACGGACGCTTCGCAGCCATGATCGCAACCTCGACGATTGTGATGTTCGGGTTGATGTATCTGAACACCTATGCCTTGGGTCATGTTGAGTTCAGCCAGACGCGCACCTGGATGGCGATCATGATGGGCGCCGTAATGGCACTCATCATGATCGGCTTCATGTGGGGCATGTACAAGAACCGACGTGCCAACGTCGGCATCGTCATGGGTGCCGTGGCCGTCTTCTCGGCGCGCTATGGCTGGTACGCAGCCAGGAGACGGTGAGCGACGTCGCCTATATGAAGGCGATGATTCCCCATCATTCGATCGCGATCATGACCAGCGAGCGGGCCCATATCCGCGATCCTCGGGTCCGTCTCATCGCCGATCGCATCATCGACGCGCAGGTACGCGAGATCGCCGAGATGAAACGGGAAATCGCGCGGCTTGAGGCGCATCCAGTGCCCGCAGATGCGCCGGACTTGCCCTCATTCCG
>Ga0265797_10008242_pt1 | contig 13941 bp, 8 predicted proteins | sample P2T30metagenome_FD_192433 | JGI IMG/M metagenome (GOLD analysis project Ga0265797, IMG submission 192433) | Plant litter microbial communities from East Loma Ridge, Irvine, California - P2 T30 | ecosystem: Environmental > Terrestrial > Plant litter > Unclassified | place: USA: California... | reverse complement strand
TCAATCAGCATACATATCCAGCCCAAGCCCCAAATCGAACATCCTGACCAACCGCCTCCTCGTCCCCGTTCTCGAGAACCTCGCCTCTTACGTGCAAGGACCGGTCGAAAAACGGCGCGATTATTTCTGCCCATGGGTGAAAGCGCCCGACTGGGCAATCGACCGCAGCGCGAACGGAAACGACTCTTTCTTCGACAGCCAATGGGGCCAGCCGCCGGCGAGAGTGGGTAGGGATCCACGATACCAGCCTCTGCCGCGCGGGCTGGATGTCAGGTTTGGCAACTTTGATGCGCCGATGGGAGGACACACGGTGGCTATGCCGATGCTGGGGCTTGATAGGCGATTCGGGTATAGCGGGAGGTTCTGAGTTGCAGTGTGAGAAAGAAACTCTCTGTGGGCATGTACCTAAATTTGATAGCCCACGCCGTCGCGGGAAGGGGAAGAGACGAGGGCTCCCACGAGCACTCGGCTGAGTGCGTGGACCGCGCAATGAGATCGTAATGTGTAATGAAATGGGTAATGTTAAAGTATCAAAAGATGAATAAAAATGAAAAATTCGACAGATTCTTGATTGTCCCGCCGACCGCGCGAATCGAACCATCATTCGGCACTTGGAGCGCCTGTTTTATCTGCATACGCCGAATGCGCTTTCTCCCTGTCTATCCCAAAATGCATGTATCCATGTATTCACGCGAGAGAATCGCCCCAAGTCCAGCTTTGGTGCTCTCTTCCTTCGCGCGTACTCTCCCCCGAGAGAGCAAAAGAAAGAAACGACGAAGTCATTAGAAAACCTAAAACATACATGTTGGCTGTCGAGATGCCGCGCACGAGAAGATGACTGTGAAAAGTACCGGGGAAGAGAATGGTAAATGTTACAGAGGAGGAAAAAGGAGACAAGGTAAGGTGACTGCTGCTGGCGACGGGCAGATTTTTGAAAAGATTAATATTTACAGGGTTTTGCGAAGGTGTTCAAGAGAAGAGGTATTGGGCTGGGGCACATCTCTAGCCTGCTATGAGGACCCAAAGGAGGAAGACTAGGTGGGTATGAGGGTCAGCTTGTGTTCGTTCAAAGGGTTTCTCTCAAATATGGTTTTTTCTCCTTTCCATGAGGAATGGTCAGACAAAGGGGAGGCAAACTCACAAATCATCAACACGCCAAACATCTTGGCCACCAGCCAGCGGTTGCCCTGCACGCGGCCCCAGTACTTCATCAGCTCGCGCTGGGCGCCTTCGACATTGTCTACCACGTCGTCGGTGTTGGCGTCGATTCGCTGGATTTGCTCGGCTTGTTCGGAGACCATCTGCGCCAGTTGGCCGAAGATGCCTCCTAGGTCTGCGATGGTGCGCTCGATGGCGTCGATTGCTTCGCCGCGCTGTTGGATGTAGCTGTTGCTGCTGTTGCCCTCTTCCATGATTTGGAGTTGTTGTTGGGATTGAGGGCTGTTGTTGTATAGGGGCGATGAAGATGACGGGTCGAGCGAGAGGACATCTTGTTGTTGGTTTGCCGCTATCGCGCTGCCGCCTGGTGTGCGGCTGCGTGATGGTGGTTGGTACAGGGGGCTATCCGAGCGGCTCCCTGAGGGTGCCAGATGGGATTGTGGGCCGGATTGCTGCGAGACGGACGAGACGAAGTTGTCCTGCCGCGAGCGCGAGGCTTGGATGTTTTTGGTGCGCACTTCGAGGACTTCTTTGAAATTGACGCCTACGTCTGCCAGTTTGCCTTGGAGCAGCATTACGACGTTCTTGTTGTGTTCGCCTTCTTGCCCGCCTGCTGCCTTGCTGGGTCCTCCTTGTGCACCGCCGCGTTGGATGGTTTGCAGATTACCGATTTGCTGGTTGAGACCTGCCAGATCTTGCTTGATCACGTAGGTGAGCTCGGCGATCTCGACGGGTCGGTCATCGAAGAGTGTCTTCCGCTTGGCCAGCTCGCCTAGGCGCTGCAGTTTGCCCATGGTCGCTGAGATTCCACGGCCGATAGCGGCGGCATTGCGCGCAAACTCGGAGCGCTGCCTGCGTGTGGGAGGTGTTACGGCGCCATTGCTTGAGACGAGAGGTTGTGCTTGGGGACCGCCTTTGCGTTGGCGCGCGAGGGTCTTTTGGGCTTGCGCCAGGATGGAGTGGAATTCGGGCGTGCGGTCTTGGATGGAGGAGGCCATGGCTGGGTACATGTGAGCGCGTGGAGCGCTGCTGATTGTGAGGTGTTGTAGCGCGGGCTGCGGGTGTTGTGTCCTTCCGGGAGGTCGTAGTCGAGGTTGCGGTACAGGGATGCGGCCAGGTGGTCTCTGAGGGCAGGCGGCTAGTGTTGGTGATTGGAACTCTGGGTCGGCGGTTCGTTTGATCGTAAATTGCGATTGAAACTTGGTACAGGCGAAGAGTCGTCCGGGTATCTAAGGTAAGGGATGGGTGAGGGTTTGTTGAAACGGAGCATGTAGCAGCAAGGCGCGAAGTCGAGAAGTCTGGCCGGCTCGCTTGTCGTCAGCGTGGTTAGCGAAAGTGAATGCGCGTCACGCCACAAGTGGCTGATGAAGCGTAATCTTATTTTGGTCTTCTTAGGTGGCTATCTTTGTACTATTTTCTATATTTTATACTATGTGCGTCTCGCCTTCTCTTCGCTGGGTTTCTGGACGTCGACGCGAATTACAGCGGATTGCTAGAACACACACTCGGCAAGACGTAGGCAATGTCATCAATCAAGGTACGGAGGGGATGCATGTATACACAGCAGTGTCCCGTTCAACCAATCATCTGGGACAGATTGTCACCAGCGTCGCGCGAATCTGTTCCAGTTTATTTGTTCCCCGAGAGCGCAGTACTTGCTTTTAAGTTACGGTATACGCATCCGACAGAAATAGATTGCATACATTAGGTGATAGGATCGGGCTTCAACGAGACTTCGAACTGGCTGGCAGAAGCATCCATGGTCCAAGGATCTCATGGACCAACTTCGTCCTGTGCGGTTGAAAACCGTCACCGGGCTTCCTCGAAACCTGACACGGACGGCCGTTGAATTGGTTGGTCCTTGTAATTGATGTGCAAGATAAGCCCCACTCGAGTTGACATGCAGGTATACGGTAGTACTGTATGTTCTGCAACAACTTGTCATCTTCCCAAATGTCAATGTTGGCAGGCAAACTGTCAGTTGGATCCATACTGTGATGCTATTGTATGGTCGCTCACTCTATATCATGTCTACCCAAATACGATACAATATTTTCTTTCGATGCCGAGTAATAAAGCATGTAATAATTACATAGGATCGGCAAAGGCTAACCGGCTTTTGGCCTCTCACCCTTGCTACCTAACTTGCTAGCCTCCATCTGTGCACCAAATCACCTCTCAGCCAGCATCATCATCATCACTCCTCCCGACTGCCAGCGAGCAAGCGCCTCGCGCAACACAACATCCACCATCATTCTACCCAGTAACACTAATTCGCCATCACCTAATAATATCACCGCCAATCCGCCATCATTGCCACACACACCACAGCCATCTCCGACGCGTGAATCCGCTCCCTCGAGCTTCCCACCTCGTCCAGACCACTTGTCCTTCGCTTTGTACGATGCGACTGTAATTGGCCGACGCTGCCACCCACTTCGCACACAAGACCACCAACATGTCGCAGCCTAGCCAGAATCCCGCAAACCAGCCCATCTCCTTCAAAACCGTCCCTGGCCGGAACCGCACCCAGAAATGGTCTCAGGCCAAGACCAACAATTACGACGGCGACGACTGGGGCGGCTACGATGACTACGACGACTATGGGTCACAACCAGAGCCAACGTATGCTCCGCAGCAACCTCAGCAACTGCAGCGCCAGCCAAGCTTCGACCGAGGCGTAGACACAGAAAGGAGGCAGTTCAGCTCCGGCACCGCGATCCACGACTCCGAGCGCTACACTAGCCCCAGTGGAAAGAATACTGGACAGGCGGTCCAAGATGAAGGAAGCCCGGATGAGACACGTCGGCGCATGCGGGAATTCAGTAATCCCGGCCAGGTGCCGCAGCCTCTGAATACTCCGCGAAGCCCTGTCGCGCCTGGAAGTGTCGAGCGGCCTCCCAGAAAGAGTAGCCTTGGGAGCTCGAGTCCTGATGCGCGGCCCATTCCCGCAGCCACTTCGCCAAACGCAGACAAGCCATTGCCCTTCATTCGACCCAGCGACATCTACAAGCGCATGGCCGAAGAGCAACAAAGAGAGAGGCAATCAATGGAGTCGGGACGACCATCCATGGACTCGGTCAACCGAGATGCTGGATCGCCATCGCTGTCTCAAAAAGCCCTTTCGCCTCAAAAGAGTCAGTCAAGCTTCGACAGGCGGCCTAGTCTGGGCCCGGTGAGCGAGAACATGGAGCCTGAACCACCTGCGATTCCCGAACAGCCTCTGCCTTCGAGTGCACACAGAGCAGCTCCCATCCCGACAACTGTACAGCCCACAGATAATCCCGAAGACCACCTGTCACGTCCCTCAGAGACTAGCCCACGATTACCGCCAGTCACTCGTCTTTCGGGCTTTGGTAGCTTCATGCCCTCTGACGAAGAGGAACGCCTCAGTGCCGTTGGGCTGGCCGCGTCTACTGCTGCCGCTAATGCTGCCGCTTCGGCACTCTCGTCAGGTTCGCGTGACGTCACACCCACAATGCCTGCAAACTCCAGCTACGATGACCCGGACTCACCAAACCAGCCACGTAATCCAGCAGCAGAAATTGCAGCCGAGCGATTGACTGATGCCCCAGCGGAGCAACTGGGTAGATCTGCTGATGAAGACCCAAGCGGACTCTCACATCAACCTTCTTCGGGTTTCCGCTCAGTCGTACACAAGGCTTTCGATAACCAGGGCGACGGATCTATTCCTGCGTCTCCCATTTCGCGCGACAACACGCAATCTGTTGTCTCCAGGAGCGACACAAATTCCACTCGCTCCATCAGCCCTATAATGTCTCGCGTGCCATCTGCCGCAACGGCGCAACAAAAGCAATTGGAACGTGATGCTGTCGTTCCGCCCATCGCTGAAGAAACCCCTCTGGAAGTTGCGCGTTCGAGACCCACGCAAGATACAGCTTCTCCGGCGTTGTCTTCCAGGACTAGCATCATGCGCAAGCCAACTCCCAGCCACAGCAGGAACGTGAGCTCGGAAGTCGTAGGCTTCACTCCCGGCTACAGGAGAAGCATGGAAACACCTTCTCCGAACAACTCTCCTGCGCGTACTCCTGCGCTCGGAGACACGGACCAAAGAAGATTTAGCGGACCCATGTCCGCGGTCACTGTGAATGAGCCTGAGGCTCCTGATGTTGATCCTACGGCGCCTGAAATGCCATCGGCTACGCTGGAACCCGTCGAGACTCCGTCCGAGACCCCGGGCTCAACATACCCTGGCGCAAGCTCCACAGATTACGTCAAACCCCTGCCAACTGCTGGCCGGGGAAGAAGTGGCACGGACTACAGTATGCGGGAATCTGATCTCGCACGAGAAGCGAATAACTCACCCGAGACCAACCAATCGCTTGCTGAGGCGGCCACAATGCAACAAAATCTCTTCCTGGACACTCACCCCAGCAACCCAACCTCACCTACCGTACTTTCGCCTACCACGGGACATGCAAGGCCTCTCCCGCTCCAGTCATCGTCTGGAAGTGGGAGAAACAGTCCTGCTGGCACTAGCCATAGTAGGGTTCGCAACATCGTGGATCAGTTCCATCAGATTGACAAGGACTCGAGAAGGAATAGCGCTGCTTCTGGTGTGTCGTCTAAATCCTCGTGGAGTAACTTCGCAGGCGATGATGAGGCCCAGCCGGGTATCCCTCGCAGAACGACTGGAGGGTCTGCACTTGCAGGTGATGCGACTTCACCAAGCGGCGATCTATCGTCCAGGCCTGCGGCTGAAAGATTAGAGAGCTTCAAACCCCACTTGCCAGGCGAGTGGATCAGTGCTGCACCGACGCCTGCGAGTGAAGTACCGGAGTCGATTGGTACTAGCACCCTGAGAGGTCGAGATCAAACTTTTAGGGACATCACACCCACACCTGCAAGGCCAGAGCCCGCAGACCAAGATGAAGAAGTTGATCTCACACCCACCACACGGAAGACCAGGCTTCAGGGCAACGAGCCTGCGGAGGACTGGAATGGATCGCAAAATCCTCTCTCTGCCGTCAAGCATGCAGGTGATGCGCTTGGCACCGCTTTCATGTCTTCTATGGGCTACGGTCATCAGACCCAGGATTTTGCCTCCAAAGACACTGCAGCACCTGTCGACGTACCTGAACTCCGACCACATCGTGAGACGGGCAACATCGACCACTACAGCGTTCCTGTCTTGAGACGCGAGGATAGTGACGCTCCGTCTGATGGTACAAACAGCGTGGCGAATTCTGTGCCACCTACACCACCTGAGAAGGACACCCCTCAGCCGGCCGGTCTGGCTGCGAACGCGGGTGGCAATTCTGCAAGGCCAGTGAGCAACTACTTTGCCGGCTACACACCAGATGCTCCGGCGCCGCTAAGCTTTGGCAAACAGTCATCAAACAATCCCCGTGACCTCGCGCCTCCGAGGCCCACAGTCTTGCCCAGTCTGTCTACTGACACTAGAGCCACCGACTTCGAAAGTGATCGCCTTAGGAAAGACATTGTGCGTTCCCTCGGGCCCGAGCAGATGGCTGATATTAAACGCGAGGGGATGCTCGAAGAGACGCACCGCACACAAGACGCTCTAGATGCTCCAGGAAACGAACGTAGGGTTGCCAGCGGACAGTCCGCCCTGCCTGCTTCTGAGATTAAGAACACAGATGCTCGAAGTGGACTGCCCTCGCAAGCAGCAAGGCCTGGTTTGTTGGGACAACGATTCTCTTGGGAAAATCGATCCACGGATAGCAGCAGTCACATGGCCGTCGTTGGAGAAACGGACGGAGACGAGAACAGAGAGAGCTACGAACGACCACGTTCGAACCAAGGCTTACACGTCGTCAACACGCAAGTCGTTGCAGACTCAGAACCCAGCACTGCAGAGGCAGAGAAAAGGACGGACCCACCTTTCATGCTCAACGAGCCTGCTGATGCTGAACAGCGACTTTCTACAGATCTTCCTGTCGGTACTGCCGCTCTAGCCGCGGGAAATGAAGGCAGCAAACCGGCTGAAAATATCATGAGCCCAATTGCAGAATCCCCTACAGCTTCGCAAGGCGGACTCGCCCAGGTGGCGCCTGCCCCCTTGGTTGAGGATGCTAATGAGAGCGAAGGAGCGCGAGAAATCGGGCCTCAGTCTCCTGTAGTACCGGCAAAGGACGATTCGCCGACGTTGTCAACCGGCCCTGCCGCTGCGCCTCAACCGTCGACAGCAGCACAAAGCAAGATTCCCGCTTTCCGCGATCTTGCCACTATCAAATCCACCGAAGACAGGATAGCGGCCTACGAATCTACCCGCCATCGTTTTGCAGACATGAACACGGGCCTCTCTGGATGGCTTTCCAGCATGCTCGCAGCGCACCCCGAGTATGCTAACGCTGGTAATCAGAAATACGAGGGTCCCGCTGTGATCCAAACAGCCGGCTTGAGCAACACGATCTCTGGTCTTGGTGGTACCATTCGAGGAGCAAGCCACAAACATAGCCCATCGATCCTGAAGATTGGAGGCGAGCGCAAAGCAAGCACAACCAGCACTACTGCTGCAGCGCCTACAAGTGGATCTAGTGGCGGACACGCAGATGTTGAGAAGATGCAGGCCAAGGGCAAAGACTTCATGAAGAGCGCCGGAGCTGGTGCTAAAGGCTTGTTTGCCAAGGGCAAGAGTCGATTCGGGAGGGGTGGTGAAAAGGTAGAGTGATCCCTTTTTCTTTCTGAGTTCTATTGCCTTGTTTGCCTTTTGCATTGTGCTTGTCTGCGCCGGACGAGATCTGGTATCTGCGAATGCGCAAATGGATGGCATGCTGAGTCTCGCTTCTCTTTCTGCGTCTAGGACTGAAAACCTGATCCTCTTCTGCTTGCCCGAGTGAGAATGCACTGGGCGGGTGATTTTTTTCCGAGCGTTTAGGAGGTTTGGTGATACCCTGGCGACTGCTTTTCCTGATCTTCTTTCACGACCTTCTCAAGGGATGGCCATCTCATGTCTTACTAGCTCTACGATGCCACTGACGAATCACTTTCTGGTTTACACATCCTTCACATTTCCTTTCTCAATCACTTTGAACCATTTGGGAGGACGCAAGCTCATGTAAGTTCTTCTCTTTAGGCCTCTTCGTCCGTTTCTTCTCCCCTTGCAATCGCTCCTGCTTTCGCGCCTGCTTCGCGTTCAGTCCAACCAGTCGAAAACAAGCCCTCCCAGCCTACCACTGAGAAACCGCAACCTGGCTCTCGCCCTGTCACCCCGACTGGTGCACACAAGGTAGGTGGTGAGCCAATGAAGGACGCCGATCTCACTTCGGCTACCAATGGTGCCGTTCCTGCAGACCGTCCACGCTCTGTCTTTGGCCGTTTACGCTCTGCGTCAAGGTCTGACTCCAACTCAAAGTCAAGATCTGGCAGTATCGTTTTCGGTAGTGGGTTTGGTGATGCAGGCGACCGCAAAAGTCCTGGACCTTCGCGGTCCGCCTCTAGAGCTAACAGTATGGTCTTCAAACGTGGAGAAGCTGGTGCTGAGAACCGCTCTACCTCGCCCGCGCCGGCTTTGCCCTTACCCCTGCCTCTTACAGAGCCGACTGACCTTGTGTCCGACGTGATGAAGCAGGTGCCCGGTACACCAGGAGTCTTACCCGGTCCTTCGGATAGGAGGCGAGAGGCGTGGGAAGACGATGATGCAGAAGTCGGCCAAGCTGTTTGGAGGGATGAACACGGGAGACTGGGCGTGCTGCCTAGCCCTTCGGTGCAGGAGTCTGTCAGTGCTGGCAGGAAGGGCAGTTGGATTGGTGAGCCTGTTGTGACGCCTTTAGAAGAGGTCAGAGGCGAGGAAGATGCTGCCGCGGCCGATTCTGAGAAGGGTGAATTGTTGGCCAAACCCGAGCCGGTGACGTCTGCCACGGCCAGCACTGCGCAAGAGGATGTTCGCGCGCAGGAGACGACCCCCTTCGACCGACCGGCTCACGCTGCGCCAGTGACTACAGAGCCGGAGACGACTACGACGGATGTTGCTTTGCCAGTCAGGCGTTCTTCTTTGCAACCCGTCAAGAACCGCGACCCATCACCCGAGCGAGTCGGCACATCTTACACTTTGCCTTCTCCTCCCATGGCTCGTCCGGCGCCAGAGAGGAAGTTCAGTGCTCTCGACGAGCTGCCTAGTCAGCAGCGTCGAAGGCAGTACACGCCTGTGGCCACGCCGCGGAAGATGAGTCTGGCGGATGGTGAGATGGGCGATCCGTTGCCGAACTCGGGAGCGATGCCCGCGCAGGGAGATTCCACGCCGCAGACCAAGCCATCGCGCCCAGCGACACCGGCTAATTGGGACAAGCTGAGCTTTGTCTCTCCCCCGAAGAAAGCTGGAGATTCTGCTTCAAGGCGGTCTTCCGTGTCGAGTTTGGGCAATTCGGAGAGTCACGATACTATTCTCAAGTCAGGCGCAGCGTCAAAGAGGCATTCCGTGGTTGGTATGCTGGACTCGTCTGCTGTTGGCGTGGCAGCGCCGGACGATCAACGTCGTAGCGTGTCGCCGCTTCCCATCGAGCCCAGTGCAGCGGGCCCTCAGAACCCAACTTCTGTCTCTTACTCCATGCCTGCAAATGGTTCGGCTGAGACAGGGGATTTCATGAATCGCACTTACCAATCGAGTCAGCCTCGCGAGCAACGTCCGGTATCCTACATGGCGCATAGCAGGAAGTCCAGCGGCGTTTCGCATCAGGACGTTGTCAACATGCAGCAAGCCAACAAGAGGTATTCGACGGGAGCGATGCCCGCTGACTATGCAGTACCAAGCGTGCCGGTCTATCAGCAGCAGCCTGCTCAACCGCTGTCTCGCGCGCCTTCCTTGGGCCATCCGCCCAGCGAGTATGATAGGCTCCGCTCTCCTCAAGCCGGCGATGCGGACAACATGGTTGGTGACACTTCCTCGAGGCGATCTTCTGGCTTCTTCCGCGGTCCTGAAATGTCTACTGGGGGCCTGGGTACTATCCCGTCTCCCAGCAAGATCGACGATAACTACAACGGTCTCGTCAACCCTCAAGGCTCCGAGATGGTAGACGATATGATACAAGCAGAGCAGCAAGAGCAACAACAGCCACAGCAGCCCCAGAAGAAGCGCAAGAGCGGCATCATGGACTCCTTCAGGCGAGCTTCCTCTTTTCACTCCAACGCAAACACGTCCAGTCGACCTTCGTCCTACGGCAGCTTGCCTTTAGCCGTCGCGGCGGCTAACAACTCCAACGAGAGCGCGCTCGCAAAGACCAAAACGCTTAAGAAGCCGCAGCGCGCTCCTCCGACTGCTGTCGAGCCGCTGAAAGCCAAGAGCAAACGTTTCTCTACTCTTGGCTCTATCTTCCGCCGCTCAAGCTCACAAGTCAGTCCTCGTGTGAATATTCCTGCTGAGGGCCAGTCGCCTGTGGGTCCGCAATCCGCTGCAGCGGCCACGCCGCCTAGAGAGTCTAAGAAACTCCGAAAGTCGCAGCCGCCGCAGCAATACCAACAGCAACCGCATCAGCAGCAGTATCCTCAAAGACCGGCTCAGTACTACGCAGGCCCGCCGCCTGGCAACTACGCCGCCTACGAGGCTATGATGCGCCAGCAAGCGCCTATGGGTGTTGCCCCTGATCAGTCGGTTCCGTCGCAGTATTGGCAACAGCAGCAGCAGCAGCAGCAGCAGCCCGAGATGATGAGCTCGCCTTATCAGCAACGACCTGCGGGATACTACCAGCAAGGTCCGCCGCAAGGGCAGTATCAGCAGCAATACCAGATTTCCCAGCCCAACTCAAGGACTCACAGCTTGGTTGGAAGTCCCGTGGCTGGGAATATGACACCGTCTGAGTACTACGCCGTTGCCTCGGCTCAGCCTGGAGTTATCCATGGACAGGCAACTTCGCCTCCGCCGGGCGAAGCAAGGCCGCAGGCGAGGAGACTTCACAGTGAAGGCCATCGAAGGCGTGATACAGTACCTGGCATCCCGGAAGCCAACAGCCCTGTGAACTCGTCCAATCCGGATGAGCAGGCTGAGATTGGTGTCGCGCATGCTTCACCGCCAAGGACTGTTCCTTCTCCTGCTCGTCCTACCATTACCACCAGGCAGTCTTCCATGTACTCGCAGTCGTCGGTAGTGGCGTCTCCCGTGGCGACTCAAACCGCACCGGACAACTTCCCTCAAGCGCCTGGCCGCCAGGACTACCAAACCCAGTACTGGCAGCATCAGCATCAGACCCAACCCGCGCGTGGAAGTAATGCTCTCCCGCCTTTACAAACCCAACCGCAGCCCATCCGTCAACAATCAGGCGACATCAACTCCATCGACCAACAAGTAGCCCGCTCGCCCGCTCTCGACTACCAACACCACCAACAAACTCCCTGGTCCATCAGCCTCCCGCAAGCCGGCGAAGACAACAGCTCAAACAGAAACTGCTTACCCCAGCAGCAAGCCCCTCCATTCCGCTCCCCTCAAGCAACTTACAACTACACAGGCGGCCCACCTGCCGCAGCCCGAGGCGCCGTACGCTCCTCTCCCCCTGCGCACCGCTACCAGGATCAATACAGCGCCATGAAGCCCTACCACTTCGTCCCGCCTCAGCAGATCCAGAACATAGTCCCGCAGCCTCGCTCCTCCCACCACTACGGCGAAAACGGCTCGAGCCCTGTCGACTTCTCCGCTCCGCCATCGCAAGCGCAGGCGCAGACATTTACCCCTGCGCAGCACTACCAAAACGCCTACGGAGTCGCTAGGCCACAACAGCAGCAGCAGAGGATCCCAATCTCGCAAACCCGCTACTATGGCCACCAGCAGCAGCAGCAGCAAGAAGAGGCGCGCCCGCTTTCGTATCAACGCTCTCCTTCGGGCTACTCGGGTAGGAGGGACGATGCGGCTGTTAGTGAGGCCGAGCTTATGAACATGAACACGAACACGAACACGAATCCGCATATGCGGGGCTCGAGTTATCCGGGGCAGGAGTGGGTTCCGGGGAGGAATTGATTTTATTTTGATTTTGGGGGATTCGCGGTTGGCTTGGCTGGGTTGTTGGTCGGGTTGAATGAAGATCGAAAAAATAAAAAACCAAGGAAGAAAAGAAAGAAATGTAATGAAACGATGCATAGCGACGGTAGAGCGATGTCTTTCGGGGGGGTTTTTTTTCTTCTGCTTATTGGAGGAGCGTTCCGGCGCAAGCAAGTATGTAAACTTCATTGGGTTTCTTTTTGTCTTGATAGATTGACTTTTGCTTGCTTGCATTCCTTTTTTTTTTTTCCCGTTTCGGCGGATTTTTACGATCATTCGCATTTCCAAGGTGCTAGCTGGGAAACGAGCGAGCATTGAGAGCGAGTGCAAAGTACACACACACACACACACACACACACACACACACACACACACACACACATATATATATAATTTAATCGTCAGTGGACATTCTGCACGTTTGCGCTTGCGCATCGAGGACTGTGTAAGTTTTGCCGTTTTTTTTTTTTTTGGATTTGTTTAACTTATCACATTCATGCCGGTCGGCTGCCGCTTCACTTACATCTCAAAGTCGCGCACTCTTATTGGCTCGGGAAGGGGACGCTAGCGGGTGTACACGAAATTCATGATGTCCCGATTTGCCATGGGAGGAGTCGAGATGCGTGTAACTTTACCGATTCTGATCGGATTGGAATTTTGGTTGGTGGGTCCTCATGCTGATGATTGGGGGTGGAATAATGTCTCTTGAGATTGATTTCGATTTTTGTAATATTCCAGCGCTGTTGCTGTAGTGAGTGATTGCTTGAAGGAGAGAAACTTATAATTGATCGACTATCAAGTATCAACAACAATGGCAACGGGATGATATTCCCCTTTTTTCACAAGTAGGCGTGTTCTGGGGCGATACCTATCAGATGCGACATCAGAATACGAAGCTTATCGCTCGACTCAGTTATCGCTCGACTCGTTTGAGCGCGATTGAAAGTTGCGGTGATTTTCCAAGTCCGCGAAATTCTACCGCGCTTTCAAATCACTGTTGTGACTGACTAGTCTACTGTACTACCTGTTCTTGAACTCCGCGAACCAACTCGTCTCCTCAATTTCCTCGAACTCTATTTTAGAAGAGACGTCGCAGTACATCCAGCGAAAGGAAACAAGCAACTATCCTTTAGGGGGTCCTCAAAAAAGAAATGGCTGCTCCATCCTCCCCAACGCTCCCCGGCAACAGCGCCACCACCACAAATGGAACCCTCACAAAAATCAACATCGGCACCCGCCGCTCACAACTCGCCATCGCCCAAGTCGACTCGATCATCCAACAGCTCAAAGACGTGACAGCAGCAGCAGGGTCGCCCGAAAAGTACGAATATGTCCCGCATGTCGTCAGCACCATGGCCGACGAAAACCAAGTCAAATCCTTCTCGGCTTTCGATTCAAAAAGCATTTGGACTGAAGAGTTGGAAGCACTGCTCGTAGAAGGGAAATTGGACGTTGTTGTGCATTGTTTGAAAGGTGCGTGAACGTCGATATCTCCTACTGACAATCTGGACAACACGGGATTCGCCACATCCAAAATAAAAAATCTGTCCGTCAATCCATGCAATCAATCACCCATTCATCCATCCATCCGATCAATATCAAACACCCATAGACCCAGCAACAGCACTAACAACCCCGACCACCAGACATGCCCACCACCCTTCCCCCCTCCTGCGCCCTCGGCATAATCTGCGCCCGCGAAGACCCCCGCGACGTCGTCGTCCTGAAATCCTCTTCCCCCTACAAGCGTATCCAAGACCTCCCCGCCGGCAGCATCGTCGGAACCTCTTCCGTGCGCCGCAAAGCGCAAACCCAACGCCACTTCCCGCACCTCA
>Ga0265797_10008241_pt1 | contig 13942 bp, 7 predicted proteins | sample P2T30metagenome_FD_192433 | JGI IMG/M metagenome (GOLD analysis project Ga0265797, IMG submission 192433) | Plant litter microbial communities from East Loma Ridge, Irvine, California - P2 T30 | ecosystem: Environmental > Terrestrial > Plant litter > Unclassified | place: USA: California... | reverse complement strand
AGCGGACTGGTGCTGGTGGCGTACTCAAGGCGCTCGGTCTTGTTGGCCACGTGCGGGTAGGTGAGGTAGTAAATTCCCTTGCGCTCAAACAGATAAGGGCCTTCCTTGAGGCCCTTGGTGGGCAGCTCGCCCAGGGTTTTGGGCGCCTCGGCCAGCTCCAGCATATTTTCCTTGAGCTTGGCCCCGTAGATGTTGCCCTGCGACCAGTACAGGTAGGCCTGCCCGTCGTGGTCGATAAACACGTTGGGGTCGATGCCGCGCACGCCCTTTATGGACGTGGGCTGTGGCACAAACGGCCCGGTGGGCTGGTCGGCCACGGCTACGCCAATCGTAAAACCCTTGCCGCCAGTGGTATCCCGGGGCGTGCTGGGAAAGTAGAAGTAGTACTTCCCGTTGCGAAAAACGCAGTCGGGTGCCCACATGCTGTAGCTGTCGGGCTGCACCCAGGGCACCTTGTTTTGGGTCACGATAACGCCGTGGTCGGTCCAGTCGGTGAGGTTGGCCGAGGAAAAGACGTGGTAGTCCTCCATGACGAACCAGCCCGCCCGCCCGTGCCCGGGAGTAGCCCGGATGTCATGGGAAGGGTACACGTATACCCGGTCGCCGAAAACCCTGGCCGTAGGGTCGGCCGTGAACTGGTTGGTAATGAAGGGGTTTTGGGCAAGGGCGGGCTGAAGGCAAGCGAAGGCCAGGGCCGCAACCAGCCAGTAGGTTTTCAGGGTAGGCATCGTATTTAAATAAAGGCCAGCGGTTTTCACTGCGCCAGGTGGTCCTCGATGTGGAAGTAGTCGAAATCGGCGTACCCGCCCGCCGCCTGGGTGGCGTAGTTGAACAACCCAAACCGGTAGCCCATAAAGTGCGGCAGCGTGTAGGCCATTTTGAGCGGCCCGCCAATGGGCTGCCAGTGCTGGCCATCGAGGCTGTAAAAGAACGTGGCCACATCCTTGCGGTCCCGAAAATCGCACTCGATTTTGAAGTACACCTTGTTCTGCGTGAGCGGCAGGCGCTGAATTTCGACGGGCTTCTCCGACTCGGCGCTGACCATCACAATGGCCCTAGCGCCCGCGCTGGCCTGCACGCCCACTAGGCCGTAGCGCTTTTGCAATACGCTGAGGCCAGCAAAGTCGCCGGGTTGCAGGTGGCTTACGTCCAGCGCCGCCGTGCCGGCGCACGCCGGCCCGATAGTGCGCTGGGTCAAGGTGTTGCGAGCCAGCAAAAACGACGAATCCACGCGCCCGGTCTTCAGGCGCAGGTACCCTGGGCGCTCAGTTACCGACCACAGTTTGTTATCAGGGTTGTGGTTCCACTGCCACACCAGGGGCAGCGCCGGCTCGCCCGCCCGGCGCGCAAACTCGTCGGAGGCGACTAGGCCGGGCAGTAGGCTTTTGTTGGCGGGCAGGGCTAGCGCCTCGGGCACCTTGCCGGCCGGGTTGCCCAGCACCGGCCAGCCATCGACCCACTGCACCGGCACCAAATAGGGGATGCGGCCCACGGCGCCAAAATCGCGGAATAAGTACGCAAACCACTCACCGCTAGGGGTGTCGATGAGGCCGCCCTGGGCCACGCCCAGGTCTTGCAGGGCCACCCGGCCTTCGTAGGGGCCGGTTATTTTGTCGGCCCGGTGGATGATGACCGTGCGCATCCCGCCGCGCGGCCAGGAGATATTGAAGAGGTAATATTTGCCCTTGATTTTGAACAACTGCGAGCCCTCGGCTGGCAGACCAGTGGCGCCGGCCGGGGTGCCGGCGTTCTCAATAATGACCTGCGGCGTGGTGCCTGGTTTCAGGCCCGAAACATCGGCCGTAAGCTCGGCCAGCTGCAGCTTGCCCGAGCCGTACACCATGTATACACGGCCATCGTCGTCGAAAAATAGCGAGTGGTCGTGCAGGCTGGGCCGGAAGGAAACGGCCTTCCAGGGCCCTTTTTCAATGTTTTTGGTCGAATACACGTGCGTCTTACCCGTGGTTTGGGCAAACGTGCTGACGTAGTACGTGCCCCGGTGGTAACGCAGGCTGCTGGCCCACGAGCCGCGCCCGTAGGTGCTCTGGCCGCGGGCCAGGCTCATGGCATCGGCGCTGGTTAGGGTGTCGTAGGCGTAGCTCACCAGCTGCCAGTTTACCAAGTCCGTCGATTTCATGATGGGCACGCCCGGGCTCATGTGCATGGTGGTGCTGCTCATGTAGTAGGTCTTGCCCACCCGAATCATGGACAGGTCGGGCACGTCGGCATACACCACGGGGTTGTGGGCTAGGGTGCCCTGCGCCCGCGCCGCTAGCCCTGGCCACAGGCTGCTGAGCCCCAGAAAAAAGAGGAGTATTTTCTTCATTTTGAGGAAGGCAAGTGAGTTGCTTGCGGCTTTATAATCTGGTACTTGCCGCTCAGGTGCATCAGGCTGAACAAGTACAGCAGGCCGTCGTAATACGGGTCAAAGTAGCCGTCTTCGTAAGGCGCCAGCTTGGCGTTCCAGAGGGCGTGCACGAAGTCGAGGCGCTTGGCGTCCGGGCTCATGAGCGAAGCCGAAGCCGACGTAGCCACCAGGCCCAGCGAGTGCCGCAGCTTCTGCACCTTGCCGGCCGGCAAGATAAAATCGGGCCGCGAGCCGTCCACGTTGAACTGGTCCTCGAAGGTAGTCAGGCCCTTCGTTCGTAGAAAACCCTGGAAGCGCCGCGCGTATTGCTGCTGCCAGGCCCGGTCTTTCCCAAACCAGTAGTAGTCCATGGCCACGTTCATGGGCACGCGCCACGAGTCGTAGCGAAACGCCGGCGGTGCCCACTTCGTCGCGTGGGGCCGGCCGCTAAACTCGGTGTAGTCGTAGTTGAGGCCGGTGGGCGCGGCGCAGGCGCGGTGCAAAAACACGCGCGCCGTATCGGCGCAGTCGCGGTAAAACTGCGCGTGGCCATCCTTCGCATATTCGGCCCACACCTCCAGAAAAGCCGGCACGTGGTACGACGGGTCGGTCCAGTTGTACATCTCGCCCACGGGCACGAAGCTTATTTGCTTGTGCTTGGTGTTAAAGAGGTTATACACGTCGCCAGTGCCGTCCTTTTTCCACGAGGCATCCAGAATTCGGCGCGCTTCCTGGTAGTAGTTAATGCCCGTATCGTTGCCCCAGCGGTTGGCGGCAAAGAGCAGGCTGGTTACGAAATACAGCTCCCCATCCGAGGCCGGCCCTTCCGAATTGCGCTTCATCGTGGCCGTGTTGATGCTCCAGGCAAAGTAGCCTGCCAGCGGGCCACTCTGGTGCTGCAAGTACTTCTTCGACCAGCGCCAGAGGCGGTCAAATACCTCCTTCTTATCGAGCTGCACGGCCACCATCAGGCCGTAGGAGAGGCCTTCGGTGCGGGCGTCCTCGTTCTTCACATCCGATACGTAGGCCATCGAGTCGCCCACCTCGAAATACACTTTGCTAGGCCCCTCAAACACGTCGTGGTAGGCCTGGGCCACCTTCTTGTCAATGTCAGCCTGGCTATAGCCCGCCTCGCGGAGCAGGTTGGGGTACTTATTCGTGTAAAAAGCGCCTTTCGGGGCCGCTGGGCGCGGTTTAGCCGGGGCCTGGGCCGCTGCGTTACCAGCCCCTAGGTACCCCAGGCAGAGTGCCAGCACGCCCGCCCGGCGGCCTAGGCTAGCAATAAATGAGTAGTTCATGGAGAGGATGGCGGCGAGTGGTAGGGTAGAATTTTAGCGTGGGGCTGGCTTTATTTCACTAGCCCTACCCCCTTGGTAGTCTGCACGATGGGCTGAATGGTGCCGTCGGGGTTGTAGTGCAGCTCATCCACGCAGATGGAGCGCCGGTAGCTGCCGCCGGTGGGCAGCGCGCCGTTGTGATAAAAGAAGTAGCTCTTGCCCTTATAGTCGGCGATACCGGGGTGCGTGGTGAAGCTGTTAGGCACGTTTTCCTGAATGATGCCGCGGTACTGCCAGGGCCCGGCGGCGCTGGGGGCGGTGCAGTACTCTATCATTTCGGGCTTGGTGCCGGCGCTGGCGTACACGAGGTAGTAGCGCTTTTTGCGCTTATACAGCCAGGGGCCTTCGATGTAGTTTTTGGGCGTGAAGGTGGTGATAGGGCTAGCCAGCTCCGTCATGTTGTCCTTGAGCTTCACCCACTTGCAGCTGCCGTTGCCCCAGTACATGTAGACTTGCTTGTCATCGTCGATGAACACGGTGGGGTCAATGTCATCCCAGGCGTGCGGCAGGTCCTTGGTCATCTCATTCACAATGAGCGCCTTACCAATGGCGTCCTTGAATGGCCCGGTGGGTCGGTCCGACACTGCCACGCCGATGGCCGAGCCGCCCTGGCTATTGTCGTCCTTCTTGTGAAACGTGGATACGAACCAATAAAACTTACCCTTGTGCTCGACGCACTGCGCCGCGTAGGCATCGCCGGTGGCCCAGGCAAACGTCTTGGGCGAGAGGCGCGTGCCGTAGTCCTTCCAGTGCACCATGTCGGTGGTGGAGTAGATGCGCCAGTCGGGCATTTTGTAGTTGGTTTCCTTCACCGAAGCCGTGTCGTGGCCGGTGTACAGAAACAGCGTGTCGCGGTACACAAGCGGCGCCGGGTCGGCCGTGAAAACGTCGCGGATAATGGGGTTCTGCGCCCGCGCGGCAGGGCTAGCCCCTAGTGTGATTAGAGCGGTGGCGGATAACAGGAGTGCGTACTTCATAGCAAATTTGGGTGGGATAAGTGTTTTTTTAATGGTAGTGTGCGGGCAAAAGCTACCGGGCCTTCAACACGTAGGTCTGGCCGGCGGCGGTCGGAAAATCATACACCACCGACGGCGCCAGCGTGGGCTGCCGGGCCACCGTTTTGGCCGATACCAGCGGCGGATTCACCACCGGGGTCTGGTAAAATGGATTAGGGTTTTCGCCCTGGGCGGGGTGCAGCTTGGGGCGGCCGGCGGCTACCATGGGGCGGCGCACCCGCATGCGGCAGTTGCCCCCTAGCCGCGAGGTGATGCGCACTCGCGTGAGCTGGCCCTGGCGCCAGGCCAGGTCTACCACGTAGCCGCCGCGGGCTACCAGGCCGGTTACTTCGCCGATGGGCCACGCGCTGGGCAGGGCCGGCAGGAGGTCGATGGCCCCATCGTAGCTCTGCACCAGTAGCTCGGCTAGGCCCGCCGTGCAGCCAAAGTTGCCGTCAATCTGAAACGGCGGGTGCGCGTCGAGCAGGTTGGGGTAGGTGCCGCCGCCCTCGCCCGAGTTGCCGCCCGCGCCTGCGCGCAGGTGCAGCTGCTCGGTAAGCAGCTTGTAGGCGTGGTCGCCATCTTGCATACGGGCCCAGAAATTCACTTTCCAGCCCATCGACCAGCCCGTGGAGGCGTCGCTGCGCTGGGTGAGGGTGGTGCGGGCGGCCTCAAACAAGGCGGGTGTGCGGTAGGGCGAAAGCTGCCCGCTCGGGTACAGCCCGTACAGGTGCGAGATGTGGCGGTGCTGGTCCTTGGGGTCGTCCACGTCTTGCAGCCACTCTTGCACCTGCCCGTGCTGCCCGATTTGCATGGGGGCTAGCCGCTCGCGCAGGGTGCGCAGGGTATCGGCAAAGGGCTGGTCGAGGCCCAGTAGCTCGGCGGCCCGAATGGTTTTCGAGAATAGGTCGAACACCAGCTGGTTGTCCATGGTAGTGCCGGCCACAATGGCAATCGGCTTACCCTGAACGGAATAGGTGTTTTCGGGCGATACCGACGGCGCCATTACCAGCCACTGGTGGGTGGGCTCGGGCTGCAAGGCATCGGCGCAGTAGGTGGCCGCACCCTTCAGCACGGGGTAGTACGCGCGCAAAAACTGCGCGTCGCCCGTGAACTGGTAGTGGTCCCAGAGGTGCTGGCTCAGCCAGGCCCCGCCCATGGGCCAGAGGCCGTACTGCGGCGGGTCGACCTGCCCCGTAATGCGCCAGATGTCGGTGTTGTGGTGTAGCATCCAGCCCCTAGCCCCGTACATGGTGTGGGCGCTTTGCTGGCCGCTCACGCTCAGGTCTTTGAGCATGCTGAACAGGGGCTCGTGCAGCTCGGTCAGGTTGGTGACTTCGGCCGGCCAGTAGTTCATCTCGGTGTTGATATTCACTGTGTACTTGCTGTCCCAGGGGCCTTTCAGCTGGTCGTTCCAGATGCCTTGCAGGTTGGCCGGCTGCCCGCCCGGCTGCGAGCAGGAAATCAGGAGATAGCGGCCGTATTGAAAATAGAGCGCCGCTAGGGCCGGGTCGTGGCCCTGGGCAAAGCTGGCCAGGCGCTGGTTGGTGGGCAGGGCGGCGGCGGGCGTCACGCCCAGGTTCAGGGTTACGCGGTTGAAGTAGTGCTGGTAGGCCGCCGTGTGCGCCGCCCGGGCCGCCTCGTATGGCTTGCCCACGGCCTGGGCCAGGTAGGCCGTGGCCCGCGCCGCGGCGTTGCCGCTCACATCGCGGTAGTTGATGAAATTGGTGCCAATCGACAAGTATAGCGTGGCGCTGGTGGCATGCTCGATGCGCAGGCCCGCATCGGTGGCCTGCACGGTGCCGCCGTCGGCCACGGCCTGGGCCCGCAGCTGAAAGCGAATCTGGCCAGGCTGGCCTTCGTGCTCGCTGCCGCGGCCGTCGAGCACCAACTGGTTGTTTTCGGCATGCTGGGTGTAGCTCAGCAAGCTTTCCGCGCTGAGCTGGCAGTTGATTTTGCCCGGCTGGCTAGCCGTGAGGCGCACAATAATTACCTGGTCGGGCAGCGAGCTAAATACCTCGCGCCGGTAGCGCACGCCCCCCACCTGGTAGCTAACCGAGGCCACGGCGCGGCCGATGTCCAAGTCGCGCTGGTAGTTCGTAGCCCCCTCGTGGCCGGGAAAACTCAGGTACACGTTGGCAGCCATTTGGTAGGGCATGCCGCTGTTGCCGGTGGGCTGCATTTTGTCCTGGGCCAAGGCCTGCGCCTCCACTAGCTGCCCGGCTAGTAGCTCCGTCCGCAGCTGCTTAATTACCGGCAGGGCATCGGGCTTGACGTTGTTATTGGGGCCGCCTGCCCAAATGGTTTCCTCGTTTAGTTGCAGCCGCTCCCGCGCTGGCGCGCCAAACACCATGGCGCCCAGGCGGCCATTGCCGAGCGGCAGGGCCTCGTTCCAGTTGGCGGCGGGCCGGTCGTACCACAATCGCAGGGGCGTCGGCGCGATTTTTTTGGCGTGGGCGGCCCCGGTGCTTGCCCAACAAACCAGCAGGAGGAGCGTTTGGGCCAGGCAATAGCGCAGGCGTAAGGTGGACGGCATATCTCTGAAAAAGAGTGATTTAGGGCTGCACCACAAAGCCGCCGCGGGCGGGCAGCGTCACGCTGAGGCTAGCGCCGCCCACCGCCCGCGTGCTGAAGCTGCGGTTGGTGGCGCCATCGGTGATGAGCGTGCCGCTAGCCAGGCCCAGCTTGCTGAGGTCGAGCTGAATGGTTTTGGGCGCGTCGGTGGCATTGATGCCGCCTAGGTACCACTTGCCATCGGGCGCCTGGCGGGCCAGCACGGCGTACTCGCCGGGGAAGCCGTCGAGCAGCTTCACGTCGGCCCAGCGCGGGGGTAGCTGCTTCACGAAGTTCTGCACGTAGGCGGGCTGGGCGGCCATGCCCTCGGGCACCTCGGCGTAGTGCTGAATGCCCGATTGAAACAGCACCGATAGCGCCAGCTCAAAGGCGTTGGAGGTGCGGCGCTGCTTGCCGTTGATTTCCGAAAACGCCATGGGCGTGAAGTCCATCGGCCCCACGGCGTTGCGGGTGAAGGGCAGCGTGGCGCAGTGCGTGGCCTCCTGGTCGGTATTGCGCTGGTCAAACGTCAGGAACTCGAAGCCCTTCACGGCCTCCATCGTCATCAGGTTGGGATAGGTGCGGTTCCAGCCCCTAGGTAGGGTGGTGCCATGAAAATTGACCAGCAGGCCGGCCTGCGCGGCGTCGGTCAGCAGGTCCTGGTAGTAGTTCATAAACGACTGCCCGTCGCCGCCGAAGAAGTCGATTTTTATGCCCGCCACGCCCATCTGCTTGAGGCGGGCAAACTCCTTGCGCCGGCTTTCAGCCTCGAAAAGTACCTTGGTGGGCGTTTGCGGCGCCTCGTTCCAGCTGCCATTCGAGTTGTACCACACCAGCAGCCCCACATTTTTGGAGCGGGCGTACTGCGCCAGCTCGGCCGTTTTCTAGTAGCCGATTTGGGTGTCCCACAGCGCATCTACCAGGCAATAGCGCCAGCCCATCGTGGCCGAGTATTCGATGAAGCGACGCTGCACGTCGTAGGTCGTGTTTTTATCGCCCAGCAGCACCCACGACCACGACGACTTGCCGGGCGCGTCGGTGAGCACGGGCGTTTTGGCGGGCGCGCTCAGGTCGGTGGTCAGCGTCGATTCGACGAGGGGGGCTAGCGAGCTGCCCACCACGATAACGCGCCAGGGCGAGCGCCAGGGCAGGCGGCTTTCGGGCAGCAGCGCGGCCTCGGGCGTGGTTTTTTCCGGGGCTTGCGGAAAGGCCACGCTATAGTCGGCATCGGGCGAGGTGTGCGCTAGGTGGGTGCCGCAGTAGCTGCGCCCCATGCCCGCCTCGGTGAGCAGCACCCAGCGCCCGCCCGCCTCAAACAACGCCGGAAACGACCAGCCCTGCCCCAGCGTAGAGGGCGTGCCCGCCGCGATGCCGCGCTGGTAATACTCTTCGTACGAAGGCTGCGTATTGGCAAACCCAGTCTGAGCTTTGGCGTGCAGGTGCAGCCAGCCCTTGGCCCCAGCCGGTAGGTGGAAACTAGTTTTTTCGGCCGTAATGCGCTGGATGTCGTTGCTTTTGCCTTCGATTAAATAGTGAAACGCCACCCCATCGTTCGACACCTGAAACACGACGCTCAGCGTGGGCGCCCCCGCCCGGCCCGCGAAGTGCACCACCCGGCGGTTGGCCCGGTAGCGGCAGTTGGCGCGCTTGTCGGTGGCTAGCTGGTAGTCGTCGGCTACGGCAGTTACCTGGTCGGCGCTGGCCAATTTCAGGCCCTGCGTGAGGTCGGCGCCGGCCAGTTGCAGGCCCAGCCGCGAGGGGCGCAGCAACTCGGCGGCGCGGTAACGCACGGTGTAAGTAGGCTGGCCCTGGGGCGTAACGCTCACGCGCACCTGCACGGCCCCGTCGGGGCTGCTAACGAGGACAGGCTCCGCTGCCTGGGCGGTGGCGGCCAGCATAAACGCCCCAAAAAAGAAAGACAAACGCATAAACAAGTGGTGGGTGGGAAGGCATGGGCGCGGCGCTACCACCGCGCCCGTTGCCGAGTCATAGTCAGTAAAAAAGGCCTCGGCCAGGCCGCCAACCAGCCAGTAGGTTAGCGGCGGCCGATGAGCGCTAGCCCCTGATATTATTTCTGGTAAACCGGGTCGTTACCCGCGTACTTCAGGTACTTGAAGGAGGCCGTGTTGGTAGTGGGCTGGCCCGAAGAAGTGGCGTACATCCCGAACAGGCAGCCAATGAAGCCGCCCGCTACCTGGGTGCTCACAAACTTGCCATCGACCTTGTCCTTGAGCATATTCCACGCCTTGCCGTTCTCCGAAAAGCTGAAGTTGTAGCTGGCGCCCTGCGCCTGAATGCGCAGCTGCACGCTCGCCGTGGCCGACTTGAGGGGCGCCTGCGCTAGCAGCTCCGGCTGCTTCGCATCGGTGGTGCTCTTGTAGAGTTGCAGCAGCGGCTTGCCGTTCTCCACTGATTTGCAGAGGTAGTAGAAGTGCTTTTCGTCCTGGAAGATGGCTAGCCCCGCTTTTTCGTTGGCCGACTTGGGCACGAAACTCAGCTCCGTTTCGGTAGTGCAGTACATGTGCTGCTGGCGCTTGCCGATAAAGGCCGGATTGCCGGTTTCGGCCGCCGTTTCGGGCTTGAGCTTCAGGGTGAGGCCTTTGGCTTTGCCCAGCGAAAAACTGCTGCTATCGACCGTGCGCAAAAACAGCAGTGCCGGGTCGAGCTGCTTTTCAAAGGTGAGGGTGTAGCCAAAGTTGCCACTCTGGGGCCGGGCGCCGGGCTGCTTTACCTCCGGGAAATTAGCCTTGTAAGAATACTGTACGCCGTTGGGGCCGGGGTTCATCATGGGCCACTCGTCCTTCCACTCTACGGGTACGATAAACGTCTCGCGGCCAGTGTTATAGTAGTTGCCTTCGTAGGGCCGCACGGCCAGGAAAATGGCGTAGGTCTTGCCATCGGGTCCTTCCACAAACTGCGCGTGCCCGGCCGAGGTGATGGGGTCTTTGCGGTCTTTGGGCAGCTCGCGCTGCGAGAGGATAGGGTTCTTCTCGTAGGGCACAAAGGGCCCTAGCGGCGCTTTGCTGCGGAAAACGACCTCGGTGTGGTTTACCGAAGTGCCGCCCTCGGCCGCGTAGAGGTAGTACCAGTCGTTGCGCTTCATCAGGTGCGGGCCCTCAATCCAGACCGGCTTTTTGCTGAGGTCCACGCCGCCATTGACCACGATTTTGGCTTCGCCCACGGTTTGTAGCGTCTGCGGGTTCAGCTCGATGATTTTGATGGAGCGGTGGCCGTCGTAGAGCGGCTTGTTGTCGGGCGGGTCGCTGTTGTATATAACGTAGGCCTTGTCGCCCTCAAAGTAAAGCGAGGGGTCGATGCCCCGCACCTCGGGCAGAAAGGTAGGGTCGCTCCAGGGCCCGGCCGGGTTTTTGGCCGTCACCACGAAGTTGCCCTTGTGGTCAATCAGCGTGCAGGTTACGTAGTACGTACCGTTGTGGTACTCAATGGCGGGCGCAAACAAGCCGCGCGTCATGCGGTCGCCCAGGAAGTTCATCTGCGAGGGCCGGCTGATGACATTTCCTACCTGCTTCCAGTTTTTGAGGTCGCGGCTGTGCATCACCGGGATGCCCGGGAAGTACGAAAACGTGGAATTTACCAGGTAATAATCTGGCCCGACCTTCACAATGCTAGGGTCGGGATAGAAGCCCGTCAGGATGGGATTGACCAACTCAATCGATTGTGCAAATGCGGCTGCGTGCGACAGCCAGCCGGCAGTAGCCGCCAGGAGCAAGGTTTTTACGTTCATTTTCTGAATGCTAGCGGGGATGAATAGTCCAGGCTCCCGCCACTTATAGCCTGGGGCCGGGTAGTAATTCTGGCCGCCTGCCAGAGCTGCCGGAAGCCCGTGCCGCGCTAAACATACAGTATCGGCCCCAGCGCAACAATGCCGATAGGTAGCGCCCCGCGCTGGCTAGGGTCGTAAAACCACACCAACGCGGGGCCCTGGCCAGTGCCCGCCGCCCGGCCCTTACCGGAACAGCAGAGGTGCAAACGTGTACAAATCGTGGCGCCACACCGGCCAGGTGTGCCCGCCGGGGTATTCGCTGTAAGTGTAGTGGAGGCCGAGCGCGTCAAATTTGGCGCGCATCACTTTGTTGTTGGCGTAGGCAATGTCTTCCGGCCCGCCCATCGACAGCCACAACTGTTTCAGGTTCTGGTTGATAGTGTCGGCATTGGTTTGCATAAATGCGTACTGCGGGTCGGATAGCTTGGCGTTGTTGGCAAAAAAGCCCGAGCTGAACACCCCCAGGTAGCCAAACATGTCGGTGTTGCGCACGCCCGCATACAGCGTTTGCAACCCCCCTAGCGACAAGCCCGCCAGGGCCCGGTTATTGGCCCCGGGCGCCACCCGAAAATTGCCTTCCACGAACGGAATTACGGTTTGCTTCAGCTCCTTTTCAAACGCTTGCAGCGTGCTTTCCGAAAAGCCGGCTAGCCCGCCGGGGCCGCCCATATTGCCGTCGAGCATCACGATGAGCATGGGTTTGGCTTTTTTGTCGGCCAGCAGGTTGTCCAGTATCAAGTCGGTTTTGCCCTGCTTGGCCCAGCCGGTTTCGTCTTCGCCGCCGCCGTGCAGCAAGTAGAGCACCGGGTACTTTTGGGCGGGGCTAGCCTCGTAGCCGGGCGGCGCGTAGATGTAGGCCTGCCGCCACGAATTGGTGACGGCCGAAAAGTAGCGCCGCACCCGCACGTCGCCGTGGGGCACATCGCGGAGGGCATAAAACCCACCGCTGCGGCTCGGAATTTCAATGCCGCTGGCCATGCGGCCCATGCCATAAAAAGTATCGCTGGCGGGGTCGGCCACGGCTAGGCCATCGAGCAGCAAGGAGTAGTAGTGCAGGCCCTGGCTGAGGGTATCGGTGGTGGCGGTCCAGACGCCGCTGCTGTCTTTCACCAGGTCGTATTTCCGGCCCAGGTCTACCTGCACCTGCTTGGCGGCGGGGGCTTTGAGGCGAAAAATCACCCGGTTGTCGGGCAAAATCTGGGGGTATTTGGCGTTGCGCACATTAGTGGCAGCCGGCGTGCCCAGCACGGTGTAGGTGGGCAGTGCGGCCTTATCAACCGGCTTAAACAGGAACTGCGAGAACATATACAACCCATTTTTCCAGACCTTGAAGTCGTGGCCGCCCGCCTCCAGGTAGTAGATGTGCGGCACGTTGTGCTGGTACAGGTACTCGTGCGTGCGCTGGCTGATGGGTAGCAGGCCGTCGGCGTCGCCGCACGAAATCCAGAGCAGCTTCAGCAGTTGGCGGGCCCTAGCGGGGTCGGGCACCAGTTCTTCGGGCTTTTTGGTGTTGGGTGCCGAAGAAAACCCGCCCACCCAGGCAAACTTATCGAGGTTGCCGAGGCCAAAATCCAGCGACTGGCCGCCGCCCATCGACAGCCCGGCAATGGCCCGGTTCTCGCGGGTAGTCAGGGGTTTGTACTTCTTTTCGATAAAGGGAATAAGGTCGCGCAGCAGGTCTTGCTCGAAGTTGGCGAAGGCCGCCACCTTGTCGGGGCCGTAGATATTGCCGATGGCCCGGTCGTCCTTCATGGCCCGGCCGTTGGGCATCACCACCAGCATCGGCTTCAGCTTGCCCTCGGCGTAGAGGTTGTCCAGGATAACCTGCGGCCGGCCGCCCCGCAGCCACTCCTTTTCGTCGCCCCCAATGCCGTGCAGCAGGTACAGCACCGGATACTTCTTCTTCGGCGAGAAGCCCGGCGGGGTGTAAACCAGCGCCTTACGCACCGTGCCCACGGTGCTAGAGGGGTAGCTGATGCTATCGAGCCGGCCAGCCGCAATGCCCGCCCGGGGCTGGTCGAACCCCGCGGGGGCCTCGCGCACGGAGGGCTGGGCTAGCCCCGGGCGGGTGGCCAGCAGCACCAGGCTCACCAGCAGGAAGAAGGAGTTTTTCATAGATTGAAAGCGCGTAGTACTCCCCGCAAAGGTGATACCCTGTACCCCTTGGGTCACCTATCGGGAGCCAACCGATTTTCCCGCGTTGGCCGGGCCAGCGTGCTGGTAGCGGGGCGGCAGCCCGCCGGCGCCACCAGCCACTTGCTGCTGGCCCTTGCCAGAAGTACGGCGGGCAAGCCAGTTATTTGGGCGCTGGCTAGCCCGTTCTACCACCTTGCGGCTAGCTCCTCAACCCTGCTATGCACCCGCTCCACGCCTACCTCCACCGCTTTGTGCCCCAGCTTACCGAGGCCGATTGGCAGCCCCTAGCCGCGGCGCTGCGCGGGCGCCACCTCGCGCGCGGCGCGCATTTTGTGCAGGCCGGCGAGCACCGGCCCGAGCTGGCGCTGCTGCTCACGGGCAGCTGCCGCCTCTACTACCCGCGCCCCGATGGGGAGGAGCTCACGACGTACTTCTTCTTCGAAAACCACCTGCTGGCCGACTACGCCGGTTGCCTCACCGGGCAGCCTAGCCAACTCAGCATTCAGGCCCTGGAGGCGACCGAGCTCGTGGTGTTCGACTATGCCGTGCTGCGCCGGCTCTACGATGAGCGGCCGGTGTACGAGCGCTTTGGGCGGGTGCTGGCCGAGTACCACATGCTGGGCACCGATGCGCGCCTGGTCGAGCACCTGCTGCTCTCGCCCGAGGCGCGCTACCGGGCGCTGCTAGCCAGCGGCAAAACTAAGATTCTGACGCGCGTGCCGCAGCACCTAGTGGCCAATTACCTGGGCATCACGCCGGTGTCGCTGAGCCGCATTCGGGCGCGGGTGGC
>Ga0265797_10008240_pt1 | contig 13945 bp, 9 predicted proteins | sample P2T30metagenome_FD_192433 | JGI IMG/M metagenome (GOLD analysis project Ga0265797, IMG submission 192433) | Plant litter microbial communities from East Loma Ridge, Irvine, California - P2 T30 | ecosystem: Environmental > Terrestrial > Plant litter > Unclassified | place: USA: California... | reverse complement strand
CGGTTTCGTACTCGACGTGGGCGGTGTTGATGGTGATGCCGCGTGCTTTTTCTTCTGGAGCAGCGTCGATCTGGTCGTAGGCTTTCGCTTCGCCGCCGAATTTCTTCGACAGGACGGTTGCGATTGCAGCGGTCAGGGTCGTCTTGCCATGGTCAACGTGACCGATGGTGCCAACGTTCACGTGCGGCTTAGTCCGCTCAAACTTACCTTTTGCCATTTTTGACTCCTAACAATTTTAAAATATTGCTGGGCACGCGCCCGACTGTCAGATTGATGTATTACGATGTATTGCGATGTATTACGACGTATTGCCAAATACAGGTACAGCGAATTCTGGTGCCCTTTACGTGGATTGAACACGTGGCCTCTCCCTTACCAAGGGAGTGCTCTACCACTGAGCTAAAAGGGCTTTTTTGTACTACGACTGCAACAAAACTGGAGCGGGTGAAGGGAATCGAACCCTCGTCATAAGCTTGGAAGGCTTCAGCTCTACCATTGAGCTACACCCGCGAGGTTCCGTTTCACTACATTGTCACTCAGTTTCCTTGCAAAAACTTGGTGGAGGGGACTGGATTCGAACCAGTGTACTCATAAGAGGGCAGATTTACAGTCTGCTGCCTTTAACCACTCGGCCACCCCTCCGCGAGGAACCGCAGAGTATGAAGCATAAAATCAAAACTGTCAACGCTCTAACACATTCTTGCTTGTGTTGTGTTGCTAACCGTCTGCTTCGGGGCGAGATTGTAGCGGCTACCCCTGCGAAATTGCAAGGGTTGTTTTTGCGAGTTCATCAAAAATCTTGCAGGTCCTGATTTCATGCGCCTTTGCGGCCAGGAAAAGTTTTGCTTGGGTCGCTTTCGTTGCCTGCATTGCTATAAAATCGCCCCGGCGTCAGACGGCGGGTGCCTCCCCTGAGGTGCCATCGCAGCTGCCGTGACTAGCCTGGAGCCCCGATTGAACACTCGACTGAGCAGCTGGCACAGCCTGCTGCTGGCCAACTTGTTACTGGCGGCCGCGTACGCCGCGGCCGGCCGTGCCGGCATGGAGCTGGCCCTCGCGCCCGGCTTTGCGACGCCGCTGTTCCTGCCCGCCGGCATCGCGCTGGCGGCACTGGTCAGCGGCGGCCCCCGCCTGCTGCCCGGCATCGCGCTCGGCACCGCGGTCATGACGGTGATCAGCCTGCCGCTGGTGCAGCCGGACATAGCCCTGGACCAACGCCTGACGGCCGCGCTTACGGCGGCCGCGACCGCGTCGTTGCAGGCGTATATCGCCATGCAGGCGTTCGTGCGCTGGGTCGATCCCGGCATCGACTCCGGCCGCGACGTGCTGCGCTTCCTGCTGCTTGTTCCCTTCCTTGCATTGATCGGCAGCACGCTGACGTTGTGCGCGCTTGCCCTGCTGGGCGTGCTGCCGGGCGACGACATGCCGGCCAACTGGCTGGCATGGTGGGTCGGCGACACCCTGGGCATGCTGATCGCCGCGCCGCTCACCTGGATCCTGTGCGGCCAGCCGCGCCGGCTGTGGTGGCGCCGGCGCTGGCTGGTGGGGCTGCCGCTGCTGGTGCTCACCGCCTTGTTCGTGACGATCTTCCTGAACGTGCGCCGCTGGGAGTGGAATCAGCAGATGCAGACGGTGCAGCTGAAGGCGCAGCAGGCTAGCGACCTGATGCAGGCGAAACTGTCGGAGCACGAGCGCTTCCTGTTTGCCATGTCGAGCGCGATCAACGGCCACGGCCTGGCGATGAAGGCGAAGGACTTTCAGCGCGTGGCGCAGGGTTACCTGACGCGCCATCCGGAAATGCTGTCGATGAGCTGGCTGCGCCCGGTCAGCGCCGACGAGCGCGCGGCGTTCGAAAGCTGGGGCCGCGAGAACGTCGATCCGTCGTTTGCCATCCGCGTGCCGGACGAGAACGGCGTCATGCACCCCGTCGGCAAGCGCGACATGCACATGGTCGCCACGTTCATCGAACCGCGCGGCAACCGCATTTATCTGGGCCTGGACATGCTGGCCGAGCCGTCGCGCGCGGATGCCGTACGGCAGGCATTGCAGAGCGATGAGCCCGTCTCGAGCGCGCCGCTGCAACTGATCCGCAAGGACCTGAAACGCGGTGTCGTGCTGCTGCAGGCCGTGCGCCCGCCCGACGGCGGCGAGCCGGTCGGCATGCTGCTGATGTCGCTGCAGCTGGAGAGCTATCTGCACAGCGTGCTGACGCAAGTCGCGTTCCCGCATCTGGCTGCCACGGTCGACGACCTGGCCACGGGCGACCGGCTGGCCACGGCAACCGGCGCCGGCGCGCCCCATGCCAGCGGCGCGATACGCCAGACGCTGCATTTCGGCGGCCGCGACTACCTGCTGACGTTGACGCCAACGGCCGCCTACGTCGCCAGCCAGCGCGGCTGGCAGAGCTGGTCTGTGCTGGCGGCGGGCCTGCTGCTGACGGGCCTGCTGGGCGGCGTGCTGCTGCTGATCAGTGGCGAGCGGGCGCAGATCCAGGCGCGCGTCGAGGACAGCACGGCCCGGCTGCAGGAGCGCGAGGCCCGGCTGCAGGCCATTCTCGACAAGGCGGCGGATGCGATTCTGACCATCGACAGCACGGGTGTGCTTGTTTCCGCCAACGGCGCCGCCGGCCGGCTGTTCGGTTACGCAGCCGAGCAGATGGCGGGCTTGCCATTCATGCAGCTGCTGCCGGCCACGCATGGCGAAGCGCCGGCCGTACTGCTGCGGCGCATCGCCGGCAGCGCCGGCCACGCGTACGAGGCAACGGGCTGGCGCCGCGAAGGCGTGTCGTTCCCGCTGGCCGTGTCCGTCAGCGAAGTGGAGCTGCCCGGCGAGCACCTGTTCGTCGCCATCCTGCACGACCTGACGGAGCAGCAGCGGGCGCAGGAACGCATCCACCGGCTGGCGCACCACGACCCGCTGACGGGACTGGACAACCGGCTGTCGCTGAACCAGCGGCTGGACCAGTTGCTGGCGCGCGCCGGGCGTGCCCAGGGCAGCGCGGGCGTCATGTTCCTCGACCTGGATCATTTCAAGAAGATTAACGACACGCATGGCCACCAGACGGGCGACCAGCTGCTGATTGCCGTGTCCGGCCGCCTGCGCGAACTGCTGCGCGACGTCGACACCATCGCCCGTCTGGGCGGCGATGAATTCATCGTACTGACCTCGCCCGACGCGACGCCGGATGCCGTCAGCCACCTGGCCACGAGCATCGTCGAGGTGCTGGCTCTGCCCTACCAGCTGCAGGGCCTGACGGTGCACAGCGGCGCCAGCGTGGGCGTGGCGATGTACCCGTCCGACGGCACGGACAGCAGCACGCTGCTGCGCCATGCGGACACGGCGATGTACGCGGCCAAGAGCCGCGGTCGCGGCAACTTCCAGTTCTTCTCCGCCGAGATGAACGCGGCAACGCACGAACGGCTGCTGCTGGAAAACCGGCTGTGGCAGGCGCTGGAACAGAATGAGTTCGAGCTGTACCTGCAGGCCCAGGTCGACCTGCACAGCGGCGCCATCATCGGCGCCGAAGCGTTGCTGCGCTGGCACCATCCGCAACTGGGCATGGTCGGTCCCGACCGCTTCATTCCCATCGCGGAGGAATCCGGGCTGATCCTGCCGCTGGGCGACTGGGTATTGCAACGGGTCGTGCAACTGCTGGACCGCTGGCGCGACCTCGGCCTGGGCCACCTGCGGCTGGCCGCCAACCTGTCGGCGCGGCAGTGTCATGGCACCAGCCTGCTGCCGCAACTGGACCGCCTGCTGGGACAAACCGGCATCGATCCGGCCCTGCTGGAACTGGAGATCACGGAGTCGGCGGCGATGCAGGACCCGGAACGCAGCCGCGAACTGCTGCAGCAATTGCGTGCGCGCGGCATCAAGGTGGCGATCGACGATTTCGGCACGGGCTACTCGTCGCTCAGCTACCTGAAACTGTTCGAGCCGGACCGCATCAAGATCGACCGCGGTTTTGTCAAAGATATCGAGACGGACCCGAACGACGCGGTGATCGTCACGGCCACCATCGGCCTGGCCCACGCGCTGGGCCTGGAAGTGATCGCCGAAGGGGTCGAGACGCAGGCGCAAGCCGACTTCCTGCGCAGCAAGCGCTGCGACGAAGGGCAAGGCTACCTGTTCGCCCGCCCCGTCACGGTGGCGGAGTTCGAAGCGCTGGCGTTCGCGTCAGTGGACGAGCTGGCGTAAAAACCCGGGACAGACGCTGATGGCGTTAAGTGAAGGCATAAAGTCAGCGAGCCGCAGGCATTTTCCCTAAACCCAAGACCGGGAACTGGGGTCAGACCCGCCGGGTCTGACCCCGGATCTGCGCCTTTGGGTGGATTTTTATGCCTGCGGCTCGCCGCTGTGGTTCTTAACTGAACGCCAATGGGCCTGTCCCGGGGTTTCAGCTGACAACGTCTGCCAGCGCCAGCACGACTTCCGGATCGAACTGCGTGCCGCTGCGTTCGCGGATCGATTGCAGCGCCGCCGCCGGAGACAACGCCTGGTCGTCGCTGCGGCCGTGCGTCAGCGTGTCGTAGGCATCCACCACGGCGACAATCCGTGCCGACAGCGGAATCGCCGTGCCGTGCAGCCCGTGCGGCAAGCCGCTGCCGTCGAAGTGTTCATGGTGGGCGCCGGCGATCTCGGCGCCGTAGGTCAGGTAGCTGACGCCGTCGACCATCCCCGCCGCCCGCTCCAGCACTTTCTGCCCCAGCCGCGCATGCTCGTCTTCCACGTGGGGCATGCGGTCCGGTGTCGCCACCTTGCCGACATCGTGCAGGATGCTGGCCAGGCCGATCATCTCCACCAGTTGCGGCGTCAGTTCGTCCGGGTAGGCGCCCCGCTCCCTCATGCGTGCGGCAATCCGCGACGACAGCTGCTGCACCCGGTGCGCATGCTGCTGGACGTCGCCATCGCGAAAGCCCGCCAGGTCGGCCAGCGCGATGACGGTTGCTTCCTGCGCCTTGCGCAACTGGCCGAACATGTACAGGTTGTCGAACGCGGCGGCGATGCGCTCGCAGAACACTTCCAGCAGGTCGCGCTGGATCTGCGCCAGCGGCCATGGCGGCGTGACGGAAATCGCCACGTCGCGATGCTCCTGCGTGCGGATGTACAACACGTTGGCGGGATGGTCGTACTGGCTTTTGCGCTCCGCGAACGCCTTGGCGATCGTCGCGGCCAGCGCATGATCGGCAGGCAGGTGTTCGCGCTCGGCCAGTTCGGCATAGCTGCCCGTTGCGGCCACGACCGTGGTACCGGCCTCGCGGCGGTCGGCAGCACTGCCCGCCTCCGCCTGCATCAGGCACAGCACACCGTCGGCGCCAACGTCGAGAATCGCGGAAACCTGGTTCAGCACGCCCGAAGCAAATTCGCGCAGCGAGTGGATCTGGTACAGGTTGGTCGCGCCGGCCAGGATCTTGCCGAGGCCGACGCGGCTGCGCTCCAGCATGTTCAGGCTCTCGTATGCGCGCAGCGCCGAGATCACCGTGGTGAACAGCTTCTGCGTCGTCAGCTCCGTCTTGGCCTTGTAGTCGTTGATGTCGTATTCGACGATGACGCGCTGCTCGGGCGCCTGGCCCGGCTGGCCGGTACGCAGCACGACCCGCACGATGGCATTGTGCAGCTCTTCGCGGATGCGGCGCGCCAGGACAAGGCCGGCGTCATCCGTCTCCATCACCACGTCCAGCAGTACCAGCGCGATATCGGGCGTGCTGGCGAGGATGTCGAACGCTTCGCGCCCGCTGTAGGCGGAAAACAGCTCCAGCTCGCGGTCCTTGAACGTGACGTTGCGCAGCGCCAGCCGGGTCACGGCGTGCACGTCCTGGTCGTCGTCGACGATCAGCACGCGCCACTGCCGCTGGTCCGGCGGCGTCGATTGCGCCGGCTCGTCTTCCTCTTCGTCCAGCAGCCAGTTATCATCGGCAGCAGTCGAATCCGTCATGCGTTCTCCTTCGGGGTCCCGTATGAGCGCAGCATAAATCAGAAGCCGCGGCCGTGCCACACAAACTTGCCGTACCGAAAAACATACGGGAGTCTGGTACGCTGTCAAAAACAAACACGGGGGTACATCATGCAAGACAATCCAGATCAGCTGAACGCCGCCGTCGATGGCGCCGGCCGCGAATTCCTCGCCTTTACGCTCGGCCGGGAGGAATACGGGATCGATATCCTCAAGGTGCAGGAAATCCGCGGCTACGAGGCGGTCACCCGCATCGCCAACGCCCCGGAATTCATCAAGGGCGTGATCAATCTGCGCGGCATCATCATCCCCGTCGTGGACATGCGCATCAAGTTCCACCTGGGCGAGCCCGTGTACGACCAGTTCACGGTGGTCATCATCCTCAACATCAAAGGGCGCGTGGTGGGCATGGTGGTGGACAGCGTGTCGGACGTGACGACGCTGACGCCGGACCAGATCAAGCCGGCGCCGGAGCTGGGCACGTCGTTCTCGCAGGAATTCATGCTGGGACTGGGCACGATCGGCGAACGGATGCTGATCCTGATGGATATCGACAAGCTGATGTCGAGCCCGGACATGGGGTTGAACGATCCGGCGAACCCCTGAGGTGACGCTGGTACGCCAGGCCGGCTAAAAGCGCGCGCGGCTAGGCGCAAGGGCGCAGACAGTGCTTCAGCACGGCAAGCCCGCCGCAACAACACCCTGCGCGCTTTTAGCCCGCCTGGCGTTTCGAGCAGGGGTTTTTGCCGGCCAAGTCAATGTTCTGGTAGCGGATCTCATACCGCCCCGTCACCAGATCCTCGACCACATATTTTTCGTGCGCCTGCACGAACACGTAGCGCACATTGGAGCGGCGCTCCAGGTCGTACACCTTGATGAAGACGGGGAATGCGTTGCCGCCGTTGTCCAGGGTCAGCTGCATGTCCTGGCCCTTGTTCGCCACCAGGAAGCCCGGTACGTACCCTGAGCGGGTGGGCCATGGCTCGCCATTGGGCGCGACCAGCGCCGGCGTTTCGTTTTCGCACTCGCCGCTGGCATCGGGCAGCACGATCTGCGACAGCGCCACCACCTTGATCGGCGGTGCCTCGGCCGATTCGGCGTCCGGCTGACCGCTGCGCGCCGTGGCCGCGCCCCAGCCGTCCTGTTCTTCCTTTTCCGCGCGCGGATACGACCGGCTTGCATTGGCCGACGGGCCCGTGGGACTGCCACCCCAGGCGGACGCCAGCACCGTCGACACCTGGCGCGGCTCGGCCACCGTCATCACGCCGCCCACCCAGCCCAGTGTCAGGCAGCCGGCGGCCGTCAGCCACCAGCGCCAGTTGCGCAGCAGCCGGACGGACCGGCGGCGCGCCACCGGCTGCTCGGACCAGGCCTGCGCGGGACTGTCGACGGGACGGTGCGTATCGTCGCGGGTGCTTTCCAGCCACTCGACTTCGAATTCCTCCTGGGCGATCCAGTCGTCGTGCTCCTTGCGCCGTTGCGGATCCGCCAGCGTGTCGTAGGCCGTGTTGACGATCGCCATGATCCGGGCGGCCTTTTCGTCGCCGAAATTCTTGTCGGGATGGTATTTCTGGCTCAGTGCCTTGTACGCGGCACGTATGACTTCCTGCGGCGCGCCGCGCGCCACCTTCAGATTGTCATAGTGTGTATGTATCTTTCCCATCGCCTCTACATTGTCAGCCGCGCGTCACGACGGGGTTTCGCGCCAAGTCAACCATAATAGCCGAACTCACAACATGCGTTACCGGAACGGCCTACAGCCGGTGTGCGCGGTCGCTGTCCGCCAGCGCGGGCGGCAGTTCCACATCCTTGCCGACGATGAGCACCTTGAACAACTCGCCCATTTCCGCCGGCGACAGCAGTTTGTGCACGGCGTTCGCCTGCGGCAGGTAGCGTTGCGAATCGGCGGGGTCGGTGCGCAGCAGCAGGTCGCCGATGCCGGCCGCCAGCAGGAACGCGGCCTGGCTCATATATGCCAGCACGTCCGCGCCCGCATCCTGCGCCGCCAGCGCGGCCGCCGTGAAGTCGACGTGGGCCGTGATGTCCTGCAAACCCGGCAGATAGAACGGATCGTCGTGCGCGTGATGGCGGTAGTGGCACATCAGCGTGCCCGTGCTGCGGTCCGGATGATAGAACTCGTGGCCGGGGAAACCGTAGTCGAACAGGATCGCCGCGCCACGGCCCTGCGCCAGCAGTGCGCCGACACTGCCCATGAAGCCGCAGGCCGTGCCGTGCAGCTCCGTCACGTACCCTTCTGGCAGCTCGTCCGCCTCCGGCATCTGGCGCGCCAGCTGCTCGGCCTGCGCCGTCGTCAGCGCGGCCGGCACGTATGCGAAGCGGCCATCGGCAATCGTCACGTCCAGCGCGCGCCAGCCGTCGGCGGTCTTCTTGACGAGGTCCACGGGCATCGCGTCGAGCACCTCGTTGCCGACGATGACGCCGTCGAACCGCTCGGGGAAGCCGTCCAGCCACGTCACCTGCGGAAAATCGCGCAGTGCTTCCTGCTGGCGGGCGCGCAGCTCGCCGGACAATTCCACGATCGCATAGCTCTCGACAGCGACGCCCAATGTGGCCAGTTCCGTCAGGATGTCCCGCGCCAGCTTGCCCGTGCCGGCGCCGAATTCCAGGATGCGCGGCGCGCTTTGGGCGATAATGGCGGCCGCGACATGGGCCACGGCCGCGCCGAACAGCGGCGACATCTCCGGCGCGGTTGTAAAATCGCCATCCTTGCCCAGCTTGGCGGCGCCGCCGCTGTAATAGCCGAGGTCCGGCGCATACAGCGCCTGTTCCATGAAGCTGGCAAAGGAGATGGCGCCGTCGTGCCGGGCGATGTCGGCGGCGATGCGGTGCTGCAGGGCGTGCGACGCGGCCAGCGCGTCGGCGGAAGGTGCGGGAAGTGACATTCCAGCATTGTAGCGAATCGCCGGGGCCCGGCAACAATGAACCTTGTGGAGCAAAGATGACGACAACTACGACCGCCCCGGTCGCACTCGTGACAGGCGCCGGCCGGCGCATCGGGCGCGCCATCGCGCTGGGCATGGCGGCCGCCGGCTGGGACGTGGCCGTGCATTACCGCGCCTCGCGTGACGATGCGCTGGACGTTGTCGGCCAGATCCAGGCGCTGGGCCGGCGCGCCGTCGCGCTGCATGCCGACCTGGCCGACGAAGCCGCCGTCAAGGGCCTGGTCCCCGCCGCGGCGGCGGCGTTGGGCCGGGTGAGCTGCGTCGTCAACAACGCCTCGCTGTTCGAGTACGACAGCGCGGCGGACTTCTCGCTGGCGCGGCTGGACGCCCATATGCACGCGAACCTGGGCGCGCCGCTGCTGCTGGCGCAGTCGCTGCACAGCCACACGGCGGCGGACGAACAGGCCGTTGTCGTCAACCTGCTGGACCAGAAGCTGTACAATCTCAATCCCGATTTTCTGTCGTACACCCTGTCGAAAGCGGCGCTGCATACGGCCACGACGATGCTGGCCCAGGCGCTCGCGCCACGGCTGCGCGTGGTCGGCGTGGCGCCCGGCATCACGATGGTGTCCGGCGACCAGAGCGCAGCGGGCTTCGCCAAGGCGCACACGCAAACGCCGCTGGGCCGCTCCAGCACCCCGGAGGATGTCGTGGCAGCCGTGCTGTATGCCGCCACCGCCCGCGCCGTGACGGGGACGACACTGCTGGTCGACGGCGGCCAGCACCTGATGCCCCTGCCGCGCGACGTGATGTTCATCGCAAAATAAGTAGTCGATTCCTTGAAAGTTTAAAACCATGCTGTCCGCCCTCACCCATCCCCGCCTGCAGGACTGCCGCCGGCTGTTCCTGCGTAACTACGAAGTGCAGATCAATATCGGCGTGCACGATTTCGAGAAGAAGGGCGAGCAGCGCGTCCTGATCAACGTCGACCTGTATATCCCGCTGGCCGTCTCGACGCCGAAGGCGGATGAACTGCATGAAGTCGTCGACTACGACTTCATGCGCGACACGATCGCCCGCCGCATGGCGCAGGGCCACGTGCAGCTGCAGGAAACGCTGTGCGACGACGTGGTCGAAGCCATGCTGACGCACCCGCGCGTGCGCGCCGTGCGCGTCTCGACGATGAAGCCGGACGTGTATCCGGATTGTGAAGGCGTGGGCGTCGAAGTCTTCCGCATCAAGGACGACGCATGAACGCCGTGATCGATACGCCAGTGAGTGACAAGACTGCCGAGAAGGTCGCCTACGAGAACAACAAGCTGCACAAGCGCCTGTGCCGCCTGGTCGGCCAGGCCATCGGCGACTTCAACATGATCGAGGATGGCGACAAGGTCATGGTCTGCCTCTCCGGCGGCAAGGACAGCTACGCGCTGCTCGACATCCTGATGACGCTGCGCGAACGCGCGCCCATCCACTTCGACATCGTCGCCGTCAACCTGGACCAGAAGCAGCCGAACTTCCCGGCCGATATCCTGCCCGCCTACCTGACGGAGCTGGGCGTGGCGTTCCATATCGAGAACCAGGACACGTACAGCATCGTCAAGCGCCTGATCCCGGAAGGGAAGACGACGTGCTCGCTGTGCTCGCGCCTGCGCCGCGGCATCCTGTACCGCGTGGCCGACGAACTGGGCGCGAACAAGATCGCCCTGGGCCACCACCGCGACGACATCCTCGAGACCTTCTTCCTGAATATGTTCTTCGGCGGGAAGCTGAAGGGCATGCCGGCCAAGCTGGTGTCGGACGACGGCAAGCACATGGTGATCCGCCCGCTGGCCTACGTGAAGGAAGAGGACACCACGCGCTACGCGGAAGTGAAAACCTTCCCCATCATCCCGTGCGACCTGTGCGGCTCGCAGGAAAACCTGCAGCGCAAGCAGATCAAGGCGATGCTGCGCGACTGGGAGAAGAAGCACCCGGGCCGCGTCGAGAGCGTGTTCTCGTCGCTGTCCACCGTGATCCCGTCGCACCTGATGGACCGCGACCTGTTCGGCTTCACGGACCTGAAGACGGATGGCGTGGCCAATCCGTTGGGCGATATCGCGTTCGACGAGGAGCCGTGCGGCACGCCGGCTGTCGGCATCATTCCGCTGCAGCCGCAATAAAGCGTCACGTCAGGCAGCGCGCGGGCCGTGCGGCCCGCGCGCTGCCCCATCTTTTTCAAAAGGCGTGGCGGATCCCCAGATCGACGGCCCGGTTGCCCGTGCCGCCTTCGATCGAGCTGCCCACCGTGTAACCCGCGCCGTTGTGGTTGACGATGTGGGCGACGACCGCGTACACGTCCGTCCGTTTCGACAGCGTGTAGCGGTAGCCCAGCGCGTACTGCTGCGCGTCCTGCGCGGCCGGGCCCCGGTCATCCTTCCTGATCGCCGACGCCATCAACGTGTGGGGACCGTAAGGCACCGTTGCGCCCAGCAGCACGTCGCGGCTGTCGCTGGATGCCGCCGGTGCCACCGCGTAGCCGTACGGGTTGGCGGTGTTGCGCAGCAGGGAGCTGTTCAGGCCCTTGTTGCGGCCGTACGCAAAGTGCGCCTTCGCCACCCCGAAATCGTAGGTTGCCGCCAGCACCGTGTTGACGGCATTGCTGGTGTTTTTCAGCACGGCCGTGTCGTTGTTGCGGTTGTGATGGCCGAGGCGCAGCTGCAGCGCGCCGGCGTTCCAGGCCAGCGCACCGCCGAACTGGCGGCCGGCGGCGCTGTCGCCGGAGACTTCGCCCGGCGCATACACCGCCTCGGCCGTCCAGCCGCGCAATACGGGCGACACGTACTTGACGGCGTTGTCCATCCGGCTGGTCCCGTTGCCGGTGGCCGCCATCAGGTTTTTCGTGTCGCCGGCAAAGCCGGAACCAAACGGATCGGCCAGCACGACTGTCAGGTATTGCGGCGTGTACTGGCGCCCCACCGTCACGGTACCGAACTGCCCCTGCAGGCCGACAAAGGCCTGGCGGCCGAACAGCAGTCCGCCCTGCCCCAGCGCGCCTGTATCGGCCTGGAAGCCGTTCTCCAGCAGGAACACCGCCGACAGGCCACCACCCAGATCCTCCGTACCCTTGAAGCCCAGCCGCGAGCCGGTGCCGATACCGCTGGTGAGCTTTGTCGCGCCGCCGGCGGCTCCGCCGGACTCGCGCACCACGCCGGCATCGACGATGCCGTAGACGGTGACGGAACTGGCGGCCGCCGCGATACCGGCGGCGCACAGCATGGTGGCCGCGGCCAGGATGGTCCTTTTCATGTGTACTCCTTGTCCGCTTCGGTCACGGCGCTCAGTTGCGGCGTGCCCTGCCCCGGCAGCGCCCCGTAGCCGCCACCGCCCGGGGTCTCGACGACGAACACGTCGCCCGGCTGCATCTCCGTCGTGGCCACGAACGACAGTTCCTCGACCGTGCCGTCGGCACGAACGACGTAGTTGCGGCCGCACTGCCCCGGCTCACCGCCGGCCATGCCGAACGGCGGCACGACGCGGTTGTTGGACAGGATCGATGCCGTCATCGGCTCCAGGAACCGCACACGACGGATGCCGCCGCTGCCGCCCCGCCAGCGCCCACGGCCACCCGCGTGAGGAGCGATCTCGTAGCTGTCGAGCCGCACCGGATAGCGCCACTCCAGCACCTCGGGGTCCGTCAGCCGCGAATTCGTCATGTGCGTCTGCACGACGTCCGTGCCGTTGAAGCCATTGCCGGCACCGGAGCCGCCAGCAATCGTTTCGTAGTACTGGTACTCGGCGTTCCCGAACGTGAAGTTGTTCATCGTGCCCGGTGCCGAAGCCAGCACGCCCAGCGCACCGTAAAGCGCATTGGTGATGCAGCTCGACGTTTCGACATTGCCCGACACGACCGCCGCCGGATAGCGGGGATTGAGCATCGAGCCCTCGGGGATAATCACGTTCAACGGTTTCAGGCAACCGGCGTTCAGCGGAATCTCGTCGTCCACGAGCGTGCGGAACACGTACAGTACGGCCGCCATGCAGATCGAGCTGGGCGCGTTGAAGTTGTTGTCGAGCTGGGGCGACGTCCCCGTGAAGTCGATGTCGGCCGTCCGGCTGGCGTGATCGACGCGGATGGCAACGCGGATGACGGCGCCGTTGTCGAGCCGGTATTCGTAGCTGCTGTCCTTCAGCGCCGTGATGACGCGCCGCACCGCCTCTTCGGCGTTGTCCTGCACGTGGCCCATGTAGGCCTGCACGACCGCAAGGCCATACTGGTCGACGATGCGCAGCAGCTCCTCGACGCCTTTCTGGTTCGCCGCGATCTGCGCCTGCAGGTCGGCGATATTCTGCGCCACGTTGCGGCACGGGTAGCGTCCCGACTGCAGCAGCGCGACCGTCTCCTGCTCGCGGAACACGCCGGCCGAGACCAGCTGGAAGTTGTTGATCAGGACCCCTTCCTCCTCGACCACGCGGCTGTTGGCCGGCATCGAGCCGGGCGCGATGCCGCCGATATCGGCATGGTGGCCGCGCGAACCGACGTAGAACAGGATATCGCGGCCATCCCGGTCGAACACCGGCGTGATCACCGTGACGTCGGGCAGGTGCGTACCGCCGTGATACGGGTCGTTCAGCATGAACACGTCGCCTGCGCGCATCCTGCCGCGGTTCTCGCGAATGATCGTGCGGATGCTTTCGCCCATCGATCCCAGGTGCACGGGAATGTGCGGCGCGTTGGCCACCAGGTTGCCCCCGGCATCGAAGATGGCGCAGGAGAAGTCCAGGCGCTCCTTGATGTTGACGGAGACCGCGGTGTTCTGCAGCCGCAGTCCCATCTGCTCCGCGATGCTCATGTACAGGTTGTTGAAGACTTCCAGCATGACGGGATCGGCATCGGTGCCGATCGCCTTGCGCTGGACGCGCGCCTCGACGCGCGTCAGCACCAGGTGATCGAGTCCCGTGACCTCGGCCGCCCATCCCGGCTCGACGACGTTGGTCGCGTTCTTCTCGACGATGACGGCCGGCCCGCGGATCACGTCGCCCGGCCGGATCGCTTCGCGCAGGTACAGCGCGCTGTCGTGCCACGTGCCGCCCGAGTAGGTGCGTACCG
>Ga0265797_10008239_pt1 | contig 13945 bp, 7 predicted proteins | sample P2T30metagenome_FD_192433 | JGI IMG/M metagenome (GOLD analysis project Ga0265797, IMG submission 192433) | Plant litter microbial communities from East Loma Ridge, Irvine, California - P2 T30 | ecosystem: Environmental > Terrestrial > Plant litter > Unclassified | place: USA: California... | reverse complement strand
CGCGATGTCAAATAGCGATTGTGGAAAGCACCGAGGCAGGCAGACAGACTGCTAGTGAGAATTCCGAAAGGTTGGTAGACGGAGCAGACGGACGAATCTAATATAAAGACACATTAAGCGAATGCGAGGAGCTGCCATGATCCCACACATTTCCCTATTTACTCCCTTCCAATGATAATCATCTCCCCCTCCGCCCCGCTATCACTAGTCACATACATTCTACCATATCCATCCTGCGCAATACTCACAGGCCTGAAACATTGCGTAGTTGAGCAGGATTCCACATCCGGATTCCAGAAGATGTCAGCCCAAGCCTGTGTACTATTCACGGACGCTTTTGGTCCGAAGCCGTTGGCGCCTGTGATGAATGGCACTTCAATGATCTTGTATCCAATCGAAGGGTTGCGGTTCCAAGATCCATGTAGGGTAATATACATGCTAGTGAAGTTCTTGTTGAAGCTCGCATCAAGGGGTGCGGAGTGCGCCGGAAGAGCAAGACGCGGTGGTATACTGCGGGTCTTACAGGTCTCGTCTGTGAAGGTCGCGTTGGGCTCTAGAACAAACTGGTCGCCTATCGTGAATGGCTTGTCTGCAATCGAATCTGGGTTGAAGACGGTGTAACAGGTCGGGTAGCCATACCAGTCTGTGTTCTCTTTGGATGGATCCCCGAGGTGGTTGATTTCATCAGCTGGATTGTCGGTATGGATGTCCACGGATACCCCGTTAATAGTGCGATGCAGCTCGTCCGAGGAATTCTCGACACCCCAAAGCATGCCGTTAGCGTCGAATGCTAAACCGACTTCGTTCCGAAGCCCGTGCCCCATATGGTAGCCACCGGTCGGGTAGTCGTAGCCATCGTCAGGAACAGTGGTCATGTCAAATACTTTAATGCAAGACCGGCCGGTTGCGATGTCTGCAGACCCGTAATCGAAGTTGTCATTCGATCCATGCGAGACGAGAAGGAGATTCGGATATGTTGGTGGGATCGCTAGCGTCCTGGTGACATGACCTCTACTGTCCATGCCTGTCAAGACTGTTGTTACGTTCTCAGATACGCTCATGGTGGTTGCATCATATGACCATGAGAATACCGAAGTCGCAGAGCTAGCGAACAGCGTCTTCCCATCATGACTGAGCACAATGCCATGGTTGAGATTTCGTTGAGCGATGACGGTTTTAGTCGAGGTGAGGCAACCGTTTGGTGCAACTTTGTGAGCTGTAATACCCATACCGTTCTGTACGACAAGAAGGTTCCCAGCGTTATCGAATATAAGCCCTCTTGGCTGGGTCAGCCCTCCTGCGACCTTCGTCGCCCTCCATCCTTTCGCTGTGTTGGCAGGAAATGCAAGTTCTGCAACGTCAGGACACGACACAGGTATTCCTGTCTGGGTTGGTTGCGTTAATTCCGAAGTGAGCGTACTCATGCTCATTGTAGTCGATATTGTGCTGATAGCCGAACTCGGTATTGGGGTGCTGCTTGATGCTGGTGGGGTACCATCGATGAGGTTCGCAGCAACCAACTCGTCAAAGTCCGCATTCTGACCTTGTGTGAGGTCAATTCGGTAGTTTCCAAAAGAATTGTGCACGTTGAAGGTAGATCTGTTGTTCGCCGGTTCAACAGGTGGTCTACTCGACAAGCCATAGGCGAACTTTTGCGCAGATGCATTCGCGTCGATGGAAACCAGATTACCGTCCACGTCATGCCATTGAGAGCAACCTCTACACCGCACAGTTAGGGTCCAGTGAGTCGCGTTGTATCCGGTTCCTTTGATGTACGAGTATTCGGCATCGGCGTAGGGCTGGGGCAAGCTCAGGCCAAAAGCCATCCTTGATGAGTAAATGGAGGTATTCGATGCACTGTTCATCCATCCGACTGTAAGTGGGACATATGGCATGGTTCCACCCCAACTGAATCCGACCCATCCATTCTTGATAGGCGACACAATTTGCAGGACGGTATCGAAAGGTGCAGCTTTTGACTGGGGTAGAGCGACACCAAAGGTGATGCCATTCGTACCAGTCCACCCGGAATAGCATATCGAGGTTCCCAAATCGCAGTACCGCTTAGTCGTTTGGCCGCATGCTGCAATAGCTTCAATTAAGTAAAGTGAAATACGTGTGTATGGGAGCAAGTACCTGTGTGGTTGACAGCAGCAAGCGTCAATAACGGCCTGCCTACCCTCATCGTCGGCGAAACACGTAGACTCTACCAGATGATGACCTTGTACCGTGGCGGAGAGCTCAATCCTGTCGAAGACGCGGCTCGTACCCGATATAAGATGTGCTCGTTTTTTGTACCAGCATCTCGAAGACTGTGCGGATAGCCGCAAGGCGCTTATAAATATGCGCCATGTCACCCTTCGTCCGATGCTGGGAGACGCAATACGCATGACACGATGGTCGTCGGCTGAGTGTGTATCGTCATCCGCTCATGCGATAAGCTTCTAGAAGGCGGTATGATGTCCGACAGTACGAACGGCGGTACTTTCTGTTGAGAGTTGGGTCCGCTTCCACGTTGATAGTATATTGCTGCTGCATCCCGCTTGCGGCAAAATGCTTCACGCTCATAATGGCTGTTAGCATTGCGTGATGGCGTATCTTCGTGTGTTCTCTACAAAATCCTCGGAAAGCGCAGATGTGTAGTTGCCCAAGCCCCCGTTCCTGTTTTTTGAGCCTCAATTCAACCCAGGATTGATCAAGCGTAACCAATCCGTCCCTTGTGGTACTGGATGAACAATCAACAAACACAACTGGGGTTAAAGTAGCCTGATTCAGTCAGCTTCACGTTGTTGTGTTGATCATCCTGGTGTTGATCCAAATTGAATGGAGATCGCCAGGGCCTGATAGATGAATCGACGCATTTAGCCTTTGACGGCGAGCGGCAGATAGATACATTCTACCATTATACAAATACACTTGTATATACTGATATCAAAGATCATCGATGGCCTGATGTGCACATTTTCTCGGTCCGGTCTCCGCAGAGACAAGTAGGGTTCTGAAGATAGCGCGCGACCGACCCCCATGCGCTCGGTGGACGTACTTTGTTCGTCGCAACGGTTTTGTCAGCGTGAGCGACCGGTCTGCGATACCTGAGAGAATTGGTAAAATACGAAGTAACGAGGCGTGTTTTGGGATGCAATGAGGCGAAGGGAAGGTGGAGTGAGATGAAGCGAAAGGAAGTCGCGATGGGATGACGCACGGATCCATGACGAGATGAGGCACGCTCACGCGAAATGTGGAAGGAGCCAGCTACCCAACAAGGAGACAATTCCAAGACATGATCAGTAAATCAGTCTAGACTGATATCGATAATCACCAATCGCTTCGCTTTCGCATACATACACCTCAGACTAGAGCCATAGAACACAATAATTCTAAATCTTCGCCTTCGCAGGCGCAGTAACCCTCTTCCCATGCACATAGCAAATCCCCCTAATCCTCTCCGCCGCCTCCCCCCAAAGCTCATTCCTCAACACACTATAAACACCCATCTTAGCCCTTCCCTGCACATCCCTCGCCTTCTTCAGCGCAACCTCAAGCATAACCTCGGGGTCCGCAATCTCATCCACAATACCATCCTCGTATGCCTCCTTACCCGTCCAGCGATGCGCCTCAAGCAGCATCTTCCTTGCAACCTGCGGCCGGAGCTTAAGACGCGGCAGGAACCCGATGCCAGGGAAATGCAAACCGAGATTTACGGGCGGCATAGAGAAGAAGCCGCGCGAGGAGTTCATGATGCGGTAGTCGTGTGCGAGGGCGAAGGGGCAGGCGCCGCCGAATGTATGGCCCGTCAGCAACGCGATAGTGGGGAATGGGTAGTCGAGCAAGGTGGCTAGGAGAGGGAAGAACCCATCGCTGTTGGCGAAAGGGTTTCTGTCGCTCTCGTCTAGCTCGAGTCCTGTGCACCAGAACTTCTCGTCGTTTCCTCGTGTTATTACGCAGCCTTCTGTGTCGGCGCCTAGTTCGCGCTCGATGTCGCGGAGTGCGCGTATTATTTCTTGCGCGAAGGCGACGTTTATGCGGTTTTCGGGGGCTTTGGCGAGGGTGATGACGAAGACGCGGTCGTGGCGGTCGACGCGTAGGTTTGTGTATTGGCCTAGTGCCATTGTGTGGAAGGGTTTAGGTATTGCGACTACGACGTCGAGGGCGATGCGAGGCTACCTGGGTCAAAGTAAATTGTTTGGTAGAGTCTACAATGTCAGTTCTCGTGATTTCATGAAGCTACGCATCGCTTTGCGTGCTCAAGCTGCCAAACTTCATGGTGTTGAAGCCTCGGCAGCCAGATGCGGGGAAGGACCCTGGCTGCACTCGCGCGTTGCAGTGCGTGTTTTCCGTGTCATTTGCTGACTCGACAGACAGATAGAGACTACTCTCCTCGAATGATGTTCGACCAAAGCAACAGCCGTCGTGGTGGGTGTAGACAACATGGGGGATGGAGACGTAAGGGGTCGAGGCTTGCAGCGCGTAGCAGTTGTGGAGCCCGCCTTGGCCAATTTTTAGATCCTCCCGTCTTTCCACCCGTCGCTACATCATCAGGACCATGACTCTATTGTTCCCACACCTCAGGCTCGAGACGCCCTTGCGCTTCTCATCACGATTCACGCATGCGATCCGTACCGTATAGGGTAATGATAGGTCGTACGACGGCAGATGCTGTCATGTATATTGAAAGCTAAGCTAGCCAAAAGATGAGAAGCGAGAAATGGAAAGTAAGAGAAGATATCGACATCTAAGAAAGGTACAAATTGAGCCGTCTGCTACAAAAGGATCGGCCGACGTTATTCTTCTATCCGTATTGCTGGTTTGGATACTGTCCTTGCTGCCACTCTGCTCCTCCCATCGATGATCTTGAACCAGCTTCGTACTGACGACTATATCCTACATCGGATGGCGGTTGCTCATATGCTACTGGCGTGGTAGGCTTGGGCATGTGTCTCGGAGGTTCCATAGGGTTTGCGCGTTCATGCTGAGCGGTTGGTGCAGCATAGTAGCCGGGAGGTCCAGGACGATGCGGCGGTGCATACGAAGGGTGTCCATAAGGGCTACTCGGTATAGCTACGCTAGAACGTTGATCAAAACCGTTATATCGTTCATTGCGCTCGTGGGCGAGACTACTGTCATCCCCGTCCAGGGTGGCGATTCTGAAGCTATCGTACAGCTTGGTCGTTTGGGCAACATCATCGAAATGCATCTTTCGGAGCTGCTTCTGCATGCCGGGGTTTTTCTCGCCATCAAGGTGCGCTAGCGAAGCAGCGATGAGGAATGCGTTTCGAATCTGTCTGCCATTCCATCGGCCTACGCCAGACTTGGCTGTCTCATCGAAATGGGTCAGCGCAAATTCGTTGATCTCGCTCTCAATGATGTATAAGCGATCGGCTGCATCCTGGCGTTGAAGTTCGATGTTCTTGAGTCGATTAATGTTGTGCTTGAAGATTTCCGTTGTTTGTTGTCTGTTGAGCTGGTCATATCGCAGATGGAGGTGAACTCGAGACTTGATAGCCTCATCAAGAACCCCGACTCGATTGGTCGTGAGGAACAACACGCCGTTGTAATACTCGAGCATTCGGAGAAATACTAACCATAATGTGAGTATAAGTGTTCTTGTTTGCAGTGTGATGACAGCTTACCCGATACCAGCGCATTCCTTTGAAGATCATTCCTATCTCTTTGCGAAATAAAGACCTCGGCTTCATCGAGTAACAGAATACAGTCCCAAAGATGGGCCAAGCGAAAGAATTCTTTCAACGACTTCTCCACACCTTCCGGAGTAAAACCAAGGTCACCGCAGGTGATGGGAAACAGCGGCTTCTCGTATTTCTGGGCGACAGCCTCAGCTGTGGCGGTCTTTCCAACGCCAGGTTCACCATGCAGGAGGATCACAATACCTCGGCCTTTTCCTCGGATGAGATCTTGCGAGAGAACTTCAGTCCCTTCCGATTCTTCCTGCTTCTTCCTGAAGTGCGATTTCAGAAGCGATTCGATGAGTCGTTTGTTTGTGTTCTCAATCTGAAGGTCCGCAAATGCTTCGCCCTCTTTGCCTTGCTGTTTTACGGGCTTAAGATAGCGGGAGTCGATATGCACAAATTTGCGGTCCCCTACAGCGTACGCGAACATGCGCCGTGGTAGAAGAGCCAGGTCGTCTTCCGTAGGAGGCACTTCGTTATGCTGCTTTGCGAGAAAGGCATCGCGCTTGATATACGCATTGTACTCCATGGACTCGAACAAACTATCATCCATGAGACTGTCATGGCTTTCCCGAAGAAGATCTTTGCGGTCAGAGCCCTTCCATGTTATGATGGATGTGTCATCGCTAACCGGTGTCAGGTTGCATGTCTCTTCTTCTAGTGTGGTAAGCTCGGGTTTCCACCTTGGGTATACGTTGGAAGCTTCGGTGAAGTCCACCAAGACGTCGCTGTCGATATGCTCTGGACTCTTGATTATGTCCCCTTTTGTGTCTTCAATGTCGTCCCCGGCGGGGCTTTTGATGACCGACCATCCGTTATAATAGCCGTATCGTTTAGCGATGTTTTCCACGAATCTGGACCCGTCACTCTTGGCGTGTTTCAGCTTCGTTTCTCGATCCTCAACGAATCGGAGTGGGTAGCATGGCAGCTCAGTGATAAGCTTTTTCCCCGCAAATGGTTCGAAAGGGATTGGAGTCATAACACAACCGTATCCCTCACCATCGTAGTCTAGATAGTATGACTGGATTGAGGTAAACTTCTGTACCTTGCAGATGGAGCAACCGCAGCCGGTCAACTCTTTGTTGTAGCCGACGTGGACCTGAAATACTCTGCGGATTTCCTGCGTGGTTGAGTTTGCGCTAGGCCCTTGTTGGCCAGACTTTGGGACATACACAAGATCGCCGGGCTCGAAGAGATAGCTCAGGTCTTCGTAGCCAACTTTAGGCACCCCTGGAGCGATCGGATCACGGAATTGCTGGCGCAGAGGTAGCAGGTGCTCTTCCACAAAGTTGACATAGCACTGGACCTCTTCAAGCGTTTCTCTCTTCAGATACAACGCTTCCAGATCGTCTGGATCTTGCTCTTTCTTATTGTTCGTGTCTTCATCATCGGCAACGGAAGCAGGCGCTACATCCATCGGCTTGATCTCATCCAGCGAGGCTCCATTTGTTTCTGGTGGTGCTGATGAGCCTACAACCTTTGTCTCGATGATCTGAAGCTCCTTCTTCATCTTCTCGTGGAAGTGAATGAGAAGTCGAAAAGGCTGCAGAAACGTATGTGGCTTCCCTTCCCAGGCTTTGTTGGCATCACTGAACTTCCCAAGCATCTTCATGACGGCTTTGGAGTTGATTCGGACCTGATGAATCCAGCTACCTCTGCGTACTGCGCTGTGCACTAGACCGTGTTTCGTGATCGGGGTGGGGTCCTCAGAATCAGGTGGGACTTCAGGCTTTCGTCCAGGAATGCGCGCCCTTCTGGCATCCTCATCTTCCATTTGACGTGGAAATGATCCACTGGTAATCAGTACCTCCAAAGCGAAGACTTCTTCACCTCCGTCATCCCTGTTCTTGAACTGTTCCCAATTGCAATTTCGCACTTGAGGAACGACCTTTTCCGAGAACACCACGCCATTTGTCTCTTCTTCGGTGATTACGTCCCCGTCAACTTTAGTGGCTACCTTCTGGTCTTCCGAACTCTTTGCATTAGGTTCGTCAGACTTCGCTGTCGGTGCCTGTTCTGTTCTGGAAGTGACTAGCTCTTTGATCGAACTCGTGAGCTCACAGATACTCCGGTTGATTTGATCAAGCAAAACAGATCCAGATTCTAGCTGCGCAACGATGGCATCGCCCTCTCTGGAATCTTTGTTCGGGACCTCTTTCGGCGTCGCCAGATCACATTCGGCAGGGTCCGATACTTGGCATACAGTATCCAAGGCTGGCTGTTTGAGTTCTTGCTCTACGCTCGCAGCCCTAGGAGACGCCACCTCCATCGTGTTGTTTGGCGCAAATGAAGTGAAGGTCGATTTTTCACAGTGTGGAAAGGTGAAAAAGGTCTTAGATGGGAGGTAAAGTATGCGCTAGCAAAGAATTGCAAGAATCTGACGACCAGCTTGGTGACGGAATGGGACGAAAGACGTCGAGACTCTGCTGGGAAGGTCGCGAGGCTCCCTCGTAGTACTGTAGGCTAAAGGCGGTCACCTACAACCCAAAGCGCCGAGCTTGCAGGATATAGGTCGGCTGCGCGTGTGCTACAGACGCTTCTCACCCGTAGCGATCATCGCCGATATATAAGTGTGGTTGCTTGGGGGCCAGATTATCACAGCAAGTTCCCCGTAAATTCCGGTCAAACCGGGGGCTGGTAGGGGTCCGGTGCAGACCTCGAGATACCGCGGCTGATTCAATAAGCCAACTGCTGCATGGAGACGCTGAGTGAGAAAAATCAGGATCGATGTGCATTGGAGGTAGTGCGGGGAAAATCGGTGATTGGCTCAGGCGTATACCTGTAGGCTGGGTATTGCAGTTGCTGCCGTTCGTCAGGCTAAGCGAGTAGAGCAGCTGTGAGGTGTTCCTTGGAAAGACGGTCTTACACACCCTCGGAAATGAACCTGCAATGCCGATCAGTTGATGAGCTTCGCGAAAATAAGCCCTTGGCGTTTGCCTTGTCGGGAGTTTTGGCCCCCAGCTGCCTTTTCCTGTATCGAACCTTGTCGGTGTTAGCCTTGGGTCAGCACGCTTCTCTCAAAGGCTTCCAGATCCAGCGCTTGCACGGTCCAACTGCTGAAAACCGAGCTGATAACGGTATTGCTCTGATTGGCTCTGCAGCAGTCTCTCGGCCCCCATCTCGCGCATTGAGACATAATGATCTCATTTGGCCTCAAGCCTTCGGATGGGATTTCCCCATCCACCGCTGACATAGCAAATGCGATATTTGCGTTATTATTTGCGTTCTACCGGAGGTCGACAAGCGATGTTGGGGTAGCTGCAAGAAGGTTGCTTTGGTGGCGCATATTGCGATGGGGCTGAGCAAGTTGGTGTGCTACCTTCTGAAGCTCTGCGACCTCCAGCTGGCAGCAGACTGAAGAAGAGAATTCGACAACCCTGAGTTTCAAGCCCCTACACCCGCAGTATTCAGATCCACAATGAATAAACTTTCCAAAAATCCTTTGCCTCCAAAAGATGTGAAGGAAGTAATGAACGACGAGCACGAAATTAGAAGGTTTCAGCTGTTCAGGACAACCACCGGCGGTGCTTTGCGCTCGACACTGTCTGTGCCCACCCAATACAACAGTCAACGTGGTGAACTCAGGACCATACCGAGCAAGTAAGTGTCCCAAGTGCAGCACCCTACCGCTCAAAGAACGAGGAACTCATGCTGGGAAAGCGAGCTTGAAGCTGTTCTCAGCGAGGCCAGTACATTGTTCCCTGGATGCAAATCCGAGAATTGTACCTGGGACGATGTCTTCAAGCAGATCGATGCTGCGAACGCGGCGTACGAAGCCAAAGCTCCAAAAGGTTCCTTTCGAAATTTCATTCGGGGCGGCAAGGCTGATGCCAGGACACTCGACTCTCTTTGCTCCATAATCCCAGAAGAACAAGGCCTTGGTATCTTACGCGGAGGATTGTCGTTCATCTTCCAGGTATCATTGCTCCATATGTTGAGTTTTTATATTAGCTGACCGTTTGTCCAGGCCTGGGAACAACGCATCGAGAATCGAGAGAAGATACTAGAGCTACTCGCAGACGTTGTTGACACTCTCAAGACGACAGCCGAGATGTATAAGGTATTTCGAGATGGTGAACTGAAGGCGAAGACGTACGATCTTTACGGTATTATCGTTGATTCCCTGAAATTGCTTATCGAGATGCTGCTTCGATGTCGCAAGGAAGAGTCGCGTAAGTTTTGCCCCATCCGATATAAACCGTCAAGCCCTCAGCTTCGATAGTCTGGCGCCGTATGAAGACACGACTGCCGGAATACGAAGCAGTCGTGTTGGAGGGACTCGATCATAACATCCAAAACGCCAAGGCTGGGGTGACAATGAGAGTCGACATTCTCAGCGCACAAAGCCTGGAGCAAATTCGCAAGACGACTTCCGCGATCGATACCGAGTTGCACGAAACGCGTGCTCAAGTTCATAAAGTATCGCAGGGAGTCAGGCTTCTCGATGGGGAGACAAAGACTCTCAACCGAGGCATCAGCGAAGTCTTGGAACAAGGCACTTGTCTTGATGGAAAAGTTGATGTTCTGGATGAGCATCTCACATTGGTGCAGGATAACGTGATGAAGACATGTAAAGAGATGAAAGAAGACAACAAGCAAGGATTCCTGAGGATAAGCGACTGCATGTCGACGATGGTTTCCAAGAATGAGGTTGCTGCTATGATTCAGACTGAGCTGTACAAGTTATTAGCCTCGGAAACGGTGTATCGATCAAGTAAGTCGAGCCCGAATTTATGGACCCAGTCACAAGCTCACCTATCTCTAGGGCAGCCTGTCCAGCAAGCTGTTAGAGCCGAGGTCGTCGCGAAGGAGCGACGTCTTACCCAACGGACATTTTCAGTGACAATAGAAGAGCTTCTATGGACACTCCACGTGGACCTCGGATACTTGAGCGGCGAAACGGAGCACATCTTGAGGCAGAGCAACTCTTTACGACCCAAGGGCCTCGGCAAGGCGCGATGGCTGCTCACGACTGCGCAGTTCAAGAATTGGCTTAGTCAGCCGTTCTCTGGGATTCTGCTGGTTGATGGGTATTGCAAAGACGATGGTATCGGAAAGATATCTCCGTTGTCCGTCTTGTGTGCTTCTTTGGCAACCACGCTCGTCCAGACAAGCTCTAATATAGTCCTGCGCTTCTTCTGCAGCAGTCATACCAGGGTTGAGCAAGACACGATCAGCGGACCATCAGGACTTATACGCAGCCTCATCACTCAGCTGATCCTTTATCCCGACACGCCGGACATAGACCTAGATCCAATGGAGCAAGGTCTCTACGACGCAGTGTCGCAATGCAACGTGCCAGCATTGGTATCTCTGTTCGGGTCGATCGTGTGCAACATGGACAAATCAATAACGATCATTTGCGTCATAGACGGAATATCCGATTTCGAAACTCCGCTTCGTGGTTGGGACAGGGAAATTCTTGGTGTCGTCGATCAGCTTCAAAACCTGGTATACAATCAGCGATCTGGTCCAACGCTAAAGCTACTCATGACTAGTGCAAACAAAGCGCTGAATATTGGGTCGCTGGTGCGTCGCGATCGTGGGGAGTATGTGTCTTTGCGGTCGGGCAATATCAGCGATAAGCCTGTGCGTGGGTTCGGTTTCGACCGAGACGTCGGGAGGATGTTGATGCCATCATCGCAGGAAAGTAACTTTTTAGAACCTGGAGGCTGGGGTGCACAAAGAGCGTCGCAGCGTGAATTCGCGTATGTAGGGCGACCACGCTCCTCAGGAAGCAACGTTCCGGGTGGTTGATGGGCGTTCTCAGTTGCTGTGTACAGGCCATCGAGTGTTGTCGTGGTAGTGTATCTTATCTAGCGAATCACCAGTATGCTCAAACAGAAATATCGCAATGCACACGATGGGAGGATAACATCGGCATGGTGTTCCGCTCATCACTCAATGACGCACAAGCGGGCTTCGGCGAAACGTGTTTCCGAAGCGGTCCGGGCGCCGGGCCGCGCGCAATGCAGCAACGCTGTGCCAGCCGTCTCAGCTTCGGGCAGCTGATAACGACCTGCACCATTACTTTCACCCTGAAAGCACCTTTTTGTGTTCGCGCTTGTCTCAGAATGATTCGATTGTGATGACTTTCGGTGGTACTTTGCGCCCAGCCTGACAGCGGCCTGGCTGGTCTGTCTCCCCACGACGACCCGAAGCGCGATCGACCACTCTGCTTCTCCCCTGTCACGACCTCGCATCATGGACGACGCTTAGCTCAGCACTTCAATTTTATCAGGCGAAAATTTCTGTGCCCAGATATGTCATACGCAGACCCGGCTTCTCACTGACTACACAGAGTCGTTGTGTTCAACAAAACCAGAAACTGGATCTAGCCAGACTGCATTTCGCGGCACGCGCCTCCTTCTATTTCCACAGCGAAGAGCACAATGCACGATGCCTATTGAACACCCGCACCGAGCCGCTAGACGAGACAACAACATGGACGAATAGCAAGGACGGCAAATCCATGGTCCTGCTGAGCGGCATGGTGGGCACGGGAAAGTCTACGATAGCGCAGACGGTCGCTCAGTCGAGAGCAGCTCGGTGCGAGGTTCTTCTTCAAGAAAGGCGATGGCAAGCGCGGCAACGCCTCACGGCTTTTCGAAACTTTTTCCCTGTGCCGCTGCGGAGTACATCATTCGACCAAAACGGCAGCCGTTGCGGTTGGCGTAGACAACATGTGGTATAGAGAGGTAAGGAGTCGAGGCTTGCAGGGCGTGGCGACTGTGGAGCCGCATTACTACATCATCAGACCAAAGGGATATCTCAAACCTGCCTTTTTCGTGCCTCAGTCTTGGGTCACCCTTGCGCCCACAATTACCCACTCATGCGAACCGTCGCGTATCGGGTACTGGCATGTTGTACAACGGCAGATGCTGCGATGCGAACTGATCGTCGACGATAGTCCTTTTCCTCATTCGTTCCTAGCCTATGGCGACGTACGCTCTACGCCTTTAAATGTTTAGCCTGGTCTGATTACTATCGCGCTAGATCTAGACCTTGCAGGCCGTATCGTGGATATGGGGGAACACCATACTCAACGCCTAACAGGATTCCACCACGCAGTTGGAGCAACGCCCCACAAAGCCCTGCCGTGTGTCACTCAATAGTGGCCTACCCTTTCAGCCACGCTCTACGCGAACTGAGGGCAAAGGGCAAATGGCACAAGGCTACAGTAACGGTATGCGCGATCGATGTAATTCCGCGGCATCCTTCGCACACATCGGTACAATCAATACGTATTGCATGCAGTTGACCGCACATCACCACCCATAGCTGGGCCCCTTACGCTCCCACGAGAAGTTGGCACGCATCCGCGGAGGACTCGACATCAACTCATGTCAATTGTAGACAGCCAGTGTGTATCTAGCATTGGATTCATTGGAGAGGCTGAGTATCGGGCTTCACATCACCATCAGCAGGGCGCCCCTTTATTACCCACCAATGGGTGTTGCACGGCATGTTCAACATCACCGTCGAGGTGACCTCAATTCCCGACCGCTCTCTTCAAGTATAAGCTGCAAACGGAGCTGTACCTCACATCACGTACCAAACCCATCCCTCACTTACTCGCGTAGGTAATAGTGTCAATGGACGACTGTTGAGTACTCTCACTACACCGATAATGGATATCAAGGATTCCGTTGCGATCGATGATAGCAACACACCCTCATAGCCAACAATGACCGAACAAAAGACCATCGCCCTCATCGGCTCCACAGGCTTCCTAGGCCCCTACATCACCGCCTCTCTCCTCCAACAGCATCCCCACACCACCATCCTCTGCCTAAACCGCAGCAAAGACGCACAACAACGCACCACCTCGTCTCTCACCCGCATCAACAACGAAGACCTCACCCGCCTCACCTTCCTAACAACCGACATTACACTCCCGCACCTCGGCCTAACCCCCACCCAATACACACACTTCACAACCAGCGTCTCGGAAATCGTTTTCAACGCGTGGAATGCAAACTGGGCGACGCCACTCATCGGTTACTTACCTCTTCTGAACGCTGTTCAACATGTCATTACCGCTGGTATCGCCAGTTCCCTAAACCCGCGTATCGTCTTTGTGTCGTCGAATACCTCGATAATGAACCACCCAACCCAACATCCTTCCACACCGCTCATCCCCGAAGTCCCCGCTTGGGACTTTTCCAGTGCAGCGAATACGGGATATGGTCAGAGTAAATGTCTCGCGGAGCAACTTCTTTCCCGAGCAGGTCAACAGCACGGGTTACGCGTGGCTA
>Ga0265797_10008238_pt1 | contig 13947 bp, 6 predicted proteins | sample P2T30metagenome_FD_192433 | JGI IMG/M metagenome (GOLD analysis project Ga0265797, IMG submission 192433) | Plant litter microbial communities from East Loma Ridge, Irvine, California - P2 T30 | ecosystem: Environmental > Terrestrial > Plant litter > Unclassified | place: USA: California... | reverse complement strand
CAATCAAATCAAATCAAATCAACACTCACCCAAACATACCCTTTTTCTTCTTCTTCTCGCCCGAATCCCCCAGGATGGAATCGAAAGTCTTGCTCGCGTCGACGTTGTGCGAGCTCTGCCTGCGCTCTTTCGAAGGCAAGCCGTCGGGAGTCACACCCGAGGGCAGAGGCAGAGCTTCCAGACCGACGCTGATGAACGACGCGCGCTTGTTGCCGCTGCTCATTGGGCTGGCGCTGCGGCTGCCTGGTGCGCGCAGACCTGGGCCCGGCGATGGGGCGCGTAGGTTGGTAGCGGGGGGTGGGATGTTGCTGTCGTCGTCCATGGATGAGATGGGGATGTTGAGGACAGGCGGGCCTTCGTTCTGCGCGGCGGCGGTGTTGTTGGCGGCTTCGTGCTCGTGGAGGGCGGAGTTGAGGATGGGGTTGGACAGAGTCCATTGCTCTGCCATCTGCCAGCAGTGGCTTCGGCGGTAGATGCCTTCGACGCCGTGTTCGACGACGTCCGAGGGCAGGCTGACGACTCCGCCGGCGTCACCTACGGCATACCAGTTGCGGCGTGCTGGAGCTGCTTTCTCGGGATCGGCCCACGGGACACCGGAGCGAGGCGGTTCGCAAAGGAAGTATTCAACGCCCTTTGTGTGCTTGAGGCCAGGAGCGTCGCAAGCAAGCATGGGAAGAGCTTGGATGACGGCGTACAAGAAGATCCATTGGCCGATGCGGAGGTCGACCAGCTCTCCGATAGTGCAGCCGTGTGCCGCTTTGCGTTCCATATCGCGGAAGGCGTTGACGAATGGAGTTGCACGGGCGTCACCATTCCAGCATGCACGGAAGATCTGAACCAACTCGTCGTCCTTGATCTTTTTGCCGAGAGCCTTCAGGTCCTTCTTCTTATCGCCAGTTCCAAAGTCGGAACGGGTAGTTTTGAGTGACGGCAAGAGCGGGAGGTCGAATGGGATTGGAGGTTTGACTGGCGGTGATGAACGGTCGTATTCGGATAGTGCTGAGCGAAGACCGCTGACAGTAGGTTCCTCTTTCGGTCCGCCAAGGTCGATGCCGTCGACCGTTCGCGACGTGAGCTGTGTTCGGTCTACAAGGAGATCGTAAACGGAGCACAGATCGTGATAAAGATCCTTCAACACGACTCTTTGCAGACCGCTTGTCTCGAGGTTGTTCTTCTTGCTTGTAGCTTTGGGCGGCCAGTTGCCGTATCGCTGTTTGAGTGTGGCCAGGGTCCATTTGCGCATGTGCATGAAAGAATCCCTCCACGCGTCGAAGCGTACACCTTCCTTGCGCTCGCCTGCCATCTTGGAACTCATGATACCTGAGAAGATGGACGGGAAGTCGAAATCTGTGCAGATTATCGATACCGATCTAAGTCGCTGCTCCAAGTCCATCGAGGCGCGTGTAAGGCGGTTCTTTGTGATTGCAGAAATGAGTTCAAACTTTTGACTCTTGAGGGCGGTCAGGTCCTCTAACTTGCCCGCAGCGTGTGTGAAAGCTTCGTTGTAAAGCAATACACTCTTCATGCGCTCTCCAAGAACGATACCCTCGATGGTCTTCTCTCGGCTCATGCGCACGTCTGCCAACCCGAGCTCTTCCACGTATCCATCGAAGCTGGTACTTGCAACTTCACCGTAAGTCGAACCGTCAGCGTTTGAGAACTCGTTGCCTCTCAGCAGGGATGCGATGGTCATAAAAATGTGGAAGAACGACCCTCGCTTTTCGGTGGCGATCAAAGCTTGTCCACAAAGGCAGGCGAAGAAGTTGCGGAAGTCGACCAACATTTGCAGATCGTCCAGCTTCGATTTCTCGTCCTGTGCTCCCTTGAGGCCCAGCTCGAAATAGATATGCGATTCAGGTGAAGGGTTGGAGAAGTTTGACAAATTGCCTCTGGAGCCTGCAGAAGAGCCAGAGCCGTTGGTCGGATTGCGATGAGGCGTATCAGGTGGAGTGTATGGGTCTTTCATCGAGAGATTATGCATCCGGGAGTCGAGAGGCATGTGCCGTCTGTCGTCTGACTCTGACGTAGGTTGCCTAACCGCATCGCCGAATGCCATTTGGGTCAAGACGGGTGATGAAGCAAGAATGGCCGAATCAATCTTGAAGGATGGACCTTTGCCCGAGTCCTTCGGGAACAAGTGGACGTAACAATTGCCATCCATATCATCCCAGAGCTCTGGCACTCTCTGGCCGTTCAACAGACCCTCCGCATCGAATGGTAGGCGTTGTGGGTGTCCAGCTATCCATGCCATAGGCCCGCGAGGCTCCTCAATACTCTTCTTCTTGCTTCCTCCAAACCAACTGCTCTTCCTCTTCTCCGTTTTATTGGGCGAAGGTGGTCTTGATCCAACTCTCGAGCCCGGCAGAACCAAAGTTGGTGTGGAAGGCCTGCTGCCTCCAGATCCACCAATCACTGATCCAGACGAGGTATTCGGTCTTGAGCCATCTCTCGAAGAAGGTCTCGAGAAGTTTTGGCTGAAAGATGGTGGAGGCAAGACTGGTGGAGCTGCATCGTTGCCGTGGACGAACTGCTGTTGTAGGTCTTGCAAAGTTGGTTGTGAGGGATCTAAGAATGGTCCAGAAGTCGCTCGTGGGTGATTTGGTTGGACTTTCTGGAGCTTGCCAGGGCCGGGAGAGCGAGCCCGCGGATTGTCGGGAGGCGATGGCTCTCTGGATATAGCTGGTGAGGATGAATGTCGAGGCATGGCAGGTCGATCCGGGCGATCCGAGTTGGTGGAAAAGAGAGAGGACAGCCTCTTTGCGGCCATGGTGAAAGGATCAAAGGTAATGTAAATGTAACTGCAGGGCTGCAGCCGGGGCTGTGACGACGACGTAGGCGGGGTAATGCAACAAAGAACTTGGAAGTGATGTGCGTTTTCGTGGAACGAGAGGCTGGGAATGGAAGTAGAAGAAGGAAAAGAGTAGGAGATGGAGAGGGAATACCGTAATACTAGAGGAGGACTCGAGGGAGTGTTTCAGGGCACGCGGTGGAGGTGGAGGAGTCGGTCTCGTTGTTTGGGCCAGGGCCCAAGCACCGCACGACAACCCTGCAGTGCCAAAAAAGAGTTAACGAGTATACACCACCTACGTACAACGCGTATTATAGCGTGCGTGGCATCCACTACAACATTCGAGTCGCCCGTATTCCGGCCAATCGTGGCTCGATTTTGGGGAGACAAAGAGCGGTAGCCGCGTGATCCGGGCTGGTGGGCGTACTGCCTCGTGGACTTGGGGACGAATACTGTACTGTAGCCGGAAATAGACAGAAATGACATAAAAAGACATAAAAAGACGGGATGAGCAAGTACAGCCACGTGAAGAGTCGAGTCCTACGCCAAAGGGACACCTCTCCGCAAACACGCCGTTGACTTCCATCGCAAAGCTCAGTCCTCCTGGTCAGTGCTGTCTGGTGCGCGCTTGCCTCGCCTCCTGCAAAACCACTGGCGGTGACCTTCTTATTCCCAGGCATCGTTGCAATATACATTTAGTCTAACCAACATCCGTACATATACATACAATGCTTCAACTACTAAAGGAAATGTCAAGAGAATTTTCCAAGACACGCCCACTGTCACGCACGCCTCCCGCTTATTGCATATGACCGGGTCACACCCGTGAACCGCATCACGCAATGCCTTGAAAGCACCATCTTGCAAGGAAGCACCCTCTCACAAAGCCCTGGCATGATCAAACTGGACAAACAGCCTAGTGTTAAACGCCAGCTACTACGGGCAGTCATAAGCCACGGCGCTGCTATTGAGCATCTGGACGCCTGTTCCATCTCATCTCTAAATATTGCAATTTCCGACCAACTACCTCAACTACAGCCACAACGTGTGCTCAGCAGCGGCCAGCCTCGCCATGAACCTCAGGCCATCTGTGCATTTGCCTAGAACAATATTGGCGAAGGTGCATGCATGAACAGTAACTCCTTCAGCCCTACGACCGGTCAATACCATAGGATCCTAGAGTGCCTTCGCCGATGGTAGCAGTCGATACGCCTCAGCATGCACGATGCACACTGTACTTTCTGCTGGGACGCATCGACCGAGCATTGTCAGCTGAATAATCAGGCAGGCCGGCAGGCGTTCAACCTTGACGGTCGTCTTCTCCTGGGCCGCCAGAGATCCTTCCAAGTCGTCGAACAGCCAACTGTGTTAGCTGAACACTGCCCATCGGATTTCTATCTAGTTGCGGGATTACAGCACACCGGTTCGATGGCGGAGTGGACCAAATCATGGCGTCTCCATGCTGAAGGATTGCATGCATGAGTGATCAAACTCGCCATTTGCATTTACCATTGAAAGCCAGAACCTCTTCAATATACCCACGTAAGTCGATGCATCCGGTTTAACATCAAAGTTCTCCAAGTCGAGTCTCGGAACATTCGACTGCTAACGTGAGCTGTGATCACGAGCAATTGGCAAACCAACCGAGGGTTTTCATAGGCGGTGTAAATGCATCTGTCGAGTCATTAACAGCCGTACGAGTGCACACATCATATCCTCTGGCCGGTGAATATTACGAGCTGTGTTGGCACCTTGGAGTTCGAAGCATACTACATGCTGCTAGTGCGAGTGCCTTACAGCATCCCATGAGGTCGGGCTGTTGTTTGTAGGATGTGGGCGCAGAGGAGAAGATCGATTGCTTATTTGGCTTGATGACCTATGGTCACACAAAGTGTTGTTGCAAGGCTGAGGAAGCCGGTGTGTACCGAATCAGCGCCGTGAGGCTGAGTGCACAGCACAGCCTACTGGAACAAGGGCTAGGCTGTGCAAAACGTTGACCACTACTTCTCTCACACCATCAATTGGGAAGTATACTCTTCCGACCATGTCCAACTACCCAACTGACCAGAGGCAGTGCCATCACACATGTTCTACAGCCGAGGGCGGTGTAAACCACTCTGTGAAGAGCAAACGAGGTAGGTGAGGTATAAAGATTGAAGACAACGCCATCTGCAGAGGCGTACTGTTCACATCACTCCAACAACAAAGACAACAAGAGGTCATCTTCACATTTCTAGACTTCGCAAAAGCCGCGGTTCTGCTTGCACAGCCCAAACACTCTCCATCACTGCCAATATTCCCTTTGCCGTGCCTTCCGTAGACAGCATACAACAATGAGCGCAGTCGCCACTCTCGACATGTCCACACTCACAAACCCACTACCCTTGCAAGCACATCACAGAACATCAACTATGGAACGACGTCAAAGCAAAAGCCTCTTCGGCTCACTGAGGCACTCACTATCCAAGAACAAGCAGTCTGCCAGCAACAGTAGTACACCCCAGCCTTCACAACCGCAAGCAAAGTATACCGCGCAGCCAACCAGACGACCAGGTAAGCCTCGAAATCCTAGCACCATCATATTCACGAGAACATCGCCTAACAACCCTCCAGCAGCACCAATGACTCCCTTCTCCAACCCCTCATCCGAAGCACCCCCAGCATACACAGCAGCGCCAAATGCAGCACCCCAACCCACCGCATCAAGCAGCACCCCCGTCGCCGACGACGCCTACGCATTCCTCGACACCTTCGACACGATCTTCGTAATCGACGACTCCGGCTCCATGGCCGGCGGCCTCTGGCGCCAAACCGCCGACGCCCTCATGACCATCACCCCGATCTGCACCGCCCACGACGCCGACGGAATCGACATCCACTTCCTCAACCACCCCCCAACCCCGGCCCACCGCAACATCACCAGCGCCAGCACGGTGCGCGAAATCTTCCAAACCGTGCGCCCCGGCGGCGCGACCCCGATCGGCCGCACGCTCAACGACATCTTCACCCGCTACCTCGCCGACTACCAAGCGAAGCCCAGCGCCACAAAGCCAATCAACATCATCTGCATCACCGACGGCGTACCCACGGACGACCTCGAAGGCCCGCTGATCCAGGCCGCGAAGAAGCTCGACCGCCTCGAGGCGCCGGCGTGGCAGGTCGGGGTGCAGTTCTTCCAGGTCGGGAGCGATCCCGAGGCGACCAAGCACTTGAAGGAGCTGGACGACGATCTGGCTGATATTGCTAATGACCGTGATATGCGGGATATTGTCGACACGGTGCCGTTTTTGGGGGAGAGCGGGGGCGCTTTGAGCGGCGCGGGGATTCTGAAGGTTGTGCTTGGGGCTGTGACGAGGAGGCTGGATCGCAAGTCGAAGGAGCTTCATCGATGAGGATTTGCGGGATTTCTTGAGGTGTTTGTTTGGGTTCTTGTCGCCTTTCCTTCTTGTTTCCTATTCTTTGCGATCGTTGTGGTGTGCTGGACAGCACTCGCTCGAACTGGTCGGCCGCGAGTGTGATGGTTCCTCTTCCGTGGCCTTTGCACCAGAAGGTGCTTGACTGGCTCGCTGCCTGGATTTCGTTCCTTTTCGGTCCATGTCATAGACGGGCTTTCCGTTGCTTTCTTTGCCCACGACCACATTATGGACGGGCCATGCACTTTAAAAACCTGTGGATAAACTCACTGTAATTGGCAGAACTATAGCTCAACGCCATCAATTGGGTTGATGAGGCAATACGCCAGGTACAAAGTCTGTTCCAAAGACATTGCAGCAGTCTTCATTCATAAACACCTGCCAAGAAAAATGCACGCCTTGAGACGAAAATGGGATACAGCCAAAGGCAGGCAGTACAGTACATATATACATATACATATATACAAACAAGAAAGAGAAAAACACGTGCGTCTATTTTCTCACATCACTTGGAAACACCCGAAGAACCTTTCCACCCACTCGGATTCAACCCCCCCCTCACCAACAGCTCCCCGCCCTCCACCCCCTCCTTGATCACCCCATCGTCCCCAAACTTGTCCCTCCAGCTCCCAATCCCCTCCCGCCACCTAACATCGACCGAAACCCCACTCCTGCCACCAGCCTTATAAACAACCTTAGCCCCATCAATACACAACCTCTTATCCACCGCCTTGCACATATCAACAACCGTAAGCGCCGCGCCCTGCACAGCAACCAGCGCCTCCATCTCCACGCCCGTAGGGCCCACGCACTCAACCCTGGCCTGCAAAGCTACAAGGCGGCCCTGCGCGGAGCCCCAGACGTTGCATCTGTACCCGGGCGGCACGAGGTAGACGTCGACTTCTGCTTTGGTGATTGCCAGCGGGTGGCAGAGCGGGATGAGGTCCGAGGTGCGCTTGGCGGCCATGATGCCTGCCGTGCGCGCGATGCCGAGCACGTCGCCCTTTGCGTTGCTGTTGGCTTCGATTTGTTGGTAGACTTCGGGGCCGACGCGGATGTGGGCGATGGCGATGGCGGTGCGTTTGGTGGGGGGTTTGGCGCCGACGTCGACCATGTGGGCCTCGCCGGTTGGGCGGACGTGGGTGAGCTGGGGCGGGCTGGGGGGCGATGAGGTGGTGCTTGTGGTGGTGGGTTTGGAGGAGCGTGAGCCGGCGGCGACTGAGGGGGCTGTGGTCACTTCGTCTGCTTGGGAGAGACCCCATGCACTTTCGTTTGGTTGAGGTTCAGCAGCGTCTTTGGGAGAGGATGCCCTGCGGGCCTTTCTGGAGACTGGATTAGGGGGAGCAGTCTTCCTGGCCTTTTTCACAGAGGTTTCCGCTCGCCTGGTAGTTGGGTTGAGCCTTCTCTCACGCATCGTAGGTGATCGAGCCCGAGACTCAGCTTCCTGCTGTCTCTTGAGAGCTTTCTCCTGTCCCTTGAGATGAGCGGCCCATTCTTCTTCAGTCCATTTCACGTCCTTTTCAATCCTCCGTACCAGTGGTGCTTTCACGGTAGGCTGACGAGCTTGATCCAATGAACTTGAAGCATCATCAACAGGCCCACCAACATGCTCTGACGGCGCATACCTCTCCGGCGCAACAGACCCAAAAAACGACACCTCAGGCTCTTTTTCTTTCTGCGAAACCTCAGGCTCACTAGCAGCCATCTGCTCCTGCGCCTTCAACATCTCCTCCTCCTCCGCCCTCCTCTCCCGCGGCCGACTATACCTCCCAGACGCGGGCTGCGCAGGGAACAAAGAGCCCAAACTCTGGAAACCGAAGCCGCCATCGGCGGGATCGTCTTTGCTGTCCGACGAGTATGCTCTAGTTTGGCCGAGAGTGCCCATGGAAGGCATGCTTAGCATATGTGTTGGTATCCGTGACCATGGAGTGGTTGATGATGATGATGATGATGATGATGATGACGGTGATACGACCTTGCGCTGTGTCGACGCGGGTCTGTGTGTTCTCTCGTTCGTCCGTCGTCGGTCACCTGCACAGAAATCAGCATGGATGGTTCAACAAAGTTATGGAAAAGGCGCCTCTCCTGCCACGGCTGGCCGGGGCGAGAGAGACCGACGAAAGGCACGAAAAGCACAGTAGACACAACGCACAAATCTCGTGAAAGAAAACAAAAAGCCCACAATATAGGTAGATCATACGCTTATCATTTCTTTCGTTTGAGTCGAAGAAGAGAAATCCTCTTTATACACAAGAGTAGTGCTTTCTGTTTTGCGGGTCGTGTTTGCAGTTTTTTTCGTGACGTGTCATCAATCTCTCTACGCCCCAGATGTCGCCAAAGTAGCAGAAGAAAGGAAACCGAAGGGACCTACCCACCGATGAGAATCATTGGCCTGTTCTTCATGTTTTCCAACTGGCCGATGCCTGCGTGTTTGGCCTTTTTGCGTTTTACGGCGGCGCCGATCAGGTCGAGCAGGTGTTGCTCTTTGCTCATCCAGCCTTCCTCACCGTCGAAGCGGAGGCTGCCGTCTCTTCTGCGGTCGAGCTCGAGTTGGCGGACTGCTTCAAAGGCTCCCTCGTCCATGGGCTCGCCACCGTGATCCTTGCGGAGCAGGTCGCGTAGGCTGACTTCTGTCTCGCCATGAAGGCATACTTTGAGATTGCCGTCGGAGGTGATCCGTAGGCGGTTGCAAGAACCGCAGAAGTTGTGCGTCATGCTGGTGATGAATCCAACACGGCCAACATGGCCAGGCACCTGCCAGGTTTTGCTGGTGTCGTTCTTGGCATCTTTCAAGCGGCCAATATCCGGGTATTTGACACGGATCGCGTCCAGCATGTCCTCATAGCTCATCATCTTGTTCTTGTTCCATTTGTTGCCGCCAAATGGCATGTACTCGATGAAGCGCACTTCCACGTCCTGATCCTGTGTCATGTCGACAAAAGGCAGGATCTGGTGGTCGTTCAAACCGCGCATGACAACGCAGTTGATCTTCAACTTGATTTTTGCGCCCAGTTTGTTCATCTCTTTTACGCGGTCAATGCTCTTCATTACAGCACTGAACCCTTGCCTTCGTGTAAGCAGTTGAAATTGGAAAGGGTCGAGAGTGTCCAGGGAAATGTTCACGCCCGTCAAGCCTGCTTCAACCATGTCGTCCAGCTTGCGGTGTAGCGAAATCCCATTCGTTGTCAGAGCAAGCTCTTTCAACCCATTACTGCGGAGGCTTCCAATCTGGCGCATGAGCGGGATGATGTCTTTCCTGACTGTAGGCTCGCCGCCCGTAAGGCGGATCTTGTTGACGCCTTGGTTGACGAAAAGTGCGCTCAGGTAGTGAACCTCGGCGGTGGTAAGGATGTCCCTGTTCGGAGACAGCTCGATGCCCTCCTCTGGCATGCAATACAAACATCTCAAGTTGCAACGCTCGGTAAGGGAGATGCGCAAGTAGTCGTGTTGGCGGTCGAAGTTGTCTGTGAGGAAGTCTGAGAAGGGTTTCGCCTGGCGGATCTTGTCTTGTCGGCTTGTGTGTTGGTTGTGCTGCTCATCCGATCGGGGAGCATTTGAGTTGCCATACTCAGTCGCCGTCGCCACAGATGCAAGTTGGCGGCACTGCCATTGTCTTAGCCGAAGAGCGTGAGGCCGGAGTACTCTTGGACTGAGGGTGCGAGGCAGTGCGCGCGCAGGGAACGCGGCAGAGGTCATATTATCTGTGAAGTAAGTAGGGAAGCATCGCAAGTCACAAAACAGCACACAAAAGGTAAAGCAGCACAGCAGGCGATAGTTAGTAACTGTGACCGGCCTGCTTACTGTACAATGAGGGTGGTATCGTAAGAAGTGGAGATGCTCAGGACGTCTCGCGGCGATCTACCCTTTCCGGAGTCGGCCGCTCTGACATCTCCGCTTGGAGGGCCGCGATAGCGAGGTCTCAATTGTTTCGATGACTTTGACTAACATGTGAATACAAACCATCAACAAATCATGAGCAAACATAGTCAGAATCCACTACGAGGCTGCCAATTCAGTCGAGACTTTGGGAGATAAAAAGACATCATTCTAACTTTCTCAATCCATTTGATGGTTTAGGTACTTCTGGGTCCTCCACTACTCCACGCTTCAAGAACGAAGCCTTCCAAAAACAAAAATGCCGCGCCTCAAAATGCCAACATGCCAGTTGTTCGCCGCCGCACTGTGGCGGATCGAAATGAAGAGAGCAGTACCTCTCTGGTGACTGCCCGGGTATTCATGAATCTCGTATCCCTCGGGAAAGGAAGAAAGAAAAAGCAAAAAGCAAAAACGCCTCAAAATGTAACTCTTTCCCCAGAGTATTGACAGCAAAAGGGAAGAAAGGAAAACGCCGGTTCGTTGATGTATGCTTGCTTGATGCGCCTCGTCAAGAGGACTATCAATCAGTGGGTAGTGAAGTAGTACGCGATAGTCGCGCAGAAGTTGCTGCGGTGGTCCGCATCCCTGACAACACCCACGTCGTCGTCGACGATCATGTTGACCGCGGCCTTTGTGCTGACGGCATACATGTCGACTTGAGAGTTCTGGATGTGGATCATGTTCTCCTGGCAGTTGCCTTTGGGGGTGCAGTCCTGCTTGTAGTTATTGAAGAAGCTGTACATGCCGGTCGAGTAGATGAGCATCTCCTTGGAGTTCCAGACGCGCATGCCCCAGGCGTCGCGGCAGGGGACGCTGCTGTCGCCTTTGCAGACAGTGAACTGAGGGTCGTCGTAATCGTTGTTGATCTCGAAGGGCGCCGGTGCAAGAGGGACGGGCTGCATATAGGGAGTCTCAGTCTGCATGAAGCCACCGAAGAAGGCACTGGTGTCTTTGAACTGGTAGTTGTAGAAGATGGAGTGCTCAGAGGCGGTGCCCCAGAACCAGGTAGGACCGGGAGACTCGACAAGAACACCACGACCGCTGTAGACGGAGATTTGCCTGGGCGAGTTGGTGTCGAGGTCGTGGTCGGCAACCCAGAACCATGTGTTTTCAAGGTAAATGCCCTTGGAGGAGCTTGTGGCGTGGAACATGAGGAAGACACCCTGGCATTCGGGCTTGGGGTTCGCCTGCTGAGATGTAGGGCAAACGATCGAGTCAAGCTTGGTGCCCAGAGAGCCACCGATGCGGACGTGAGCGTCCCACATGCCAGACTTGCCCTGATCAGAAGCCAAGTTCCACTCAATCATGATGGCACCGCCGTTGGGACCCTTACTCTGGAAGATGATGTCGCTAATCTCAACACCGCCCTTGTCGCCAGGCTGTCCAACTTGGAAGACTGCCTTTGGCTTCTTGGGATCGGTGAAACCCTCGGCGACAAACAATGACCAGATCTCGCCAACGATTTTGCAGTTCTTGGGCACCTTGACGGTGTTCTTGATGATGTATGCACCGTGGTCAATGTAGGCGATTTCGTCACCAGCCAGACTGTCAAGGTATCTCTGGACACACGAAGTGTCGTCAGTCTCTCCGTCACCCTTGCAGCCGAAAGCTTTGATAGACTTGAACTTGGAGACTGGAACGTTCTCGTATTGTGGCTTGGAGCGACCGAAGATTGCCTTGTTGGAATCGAGGAGAGACTGGGCCTTTGTTGGGCTCGTGATGGGGCCAGCGGCACGCTTCTTGTCGAGGCGGTTGTTGCCATTGTTGATGTAACCGTCGCCAGTGGCCCAAGACTTGATCACCTCACCAGTGCGCTGCAGGAGATCCTGACCGCTTGAGTGTTGGACTGGGTGCTCAACACCGCTAGTCATGTCGACGTTGTCCAAGATGAGGTTGCTGCCGGAGGCCGGTTCGATCTGCTCGGCCCATGAGATGTTGACGCCGACAGGTGTGCCGCTGATCTTGCTGTCTGAGAAGACGACAGAGCCGACGGTCTGGTTGGAAGGGTTGTTCGCCATGTCAAGACCAACATCACAGTTGTCGATGGTGACGTTGGACATGGTCCAGCCCCAGTCCCAGTTGAGGTAGATTCCAGTGTTCTGGCCGGAGAACTTGAAGTTGCGAATGGTGAATTGCTGGCTGCCCAGGAAGGCACCAATGTCACCGCCGACAAATTCGAGGTCGGACGCCCAGCCACCGCTGCCGTTGTCCATGAAGATTCCGAGCTGCTTGTTCTTGGGCGACTTGGGCTTCATGGTGAACTTCATGTTCTGCAGGGAGGTTGCTTGAGCGACTTGCCAGTGGATGCCAGCGCCTGCGGTCTCGGGCATGCGGGTCAGATCGATTTCGAAGTTGCGAACTTGGCGGAAGAAGTTGTTTTGGTTGGTCCACCAGTTGCCACCAGTGTTGTTGTACGGGTCCGCATCCAGCACGGCCATACCAGTGAATTCAGGTGCAGCCGCGATGACCGGGCGGTTGAGAGCGTCGCCGATAACTTGGGTGTAGTAGTACATCTGGATGGGCTTGGAGACCACGTAGGTGCCCTTGGGGAAGTAAACAATGGCAGGAGCGACGGTGGTCGAGTCGCACCAAGGGTCATGGCCGCAACGCTTAATGGCGGCACCCTCAGCGTCGCTGATGGCACGGTTGATAGCTTCGGTGTCGTCGGTGGATCCGTCGCCCTTTGCGTTGTATGGGGCATCCTTGACGTTGCGGAAGATTTTGTAGTTGTCGTTTCCCCAGACCGTGCCCTTGCGTTCGATAGTCTCCATCCAGAAGGACGAAGAATCTTGACGAACAGCGAGGGAGGTGGGAGCTGCAGAGACAAGAGGTGTTGATGTGATCAGGGCGCACAGCGCCGTGGTGAGAGCGCCGATGGCGCGAAGAGACGGCATGTTGATGCGATTGCTTGTGGATTGTGGTCGTGCTGTTGAATGGCAGTGTCAGTCAGCGGCCGGCGCTGGGAAAAGGAATGGCGATTGGTGAGGGTATTGTAAAGGTGAAGGATCGAAAGTGCAGAAAGGACAAAATGATTGTTTTGAAAAGAGGAAGGTGCCGTGTTGACCGTGGTTGCCCGGCTTGGAGTCGTCGACAAGCTGCTGCAGTAAAGAGTGACTGTGGCGCACGGACAATGATGGTATTGTCGACGAACAACAATAGGGAATGGAAATGTTGTCGTGTGAAGGGGAAGGGTGCAGGTACAGTGACTTATGAATGAAAAAAAGTAGATGTAGCATGAGCAGGGGGAGGACATACCGCGTCTTCACGTTCCGCCTATCGTCGTACAAGCCAGTCGTCCCAGATCCGTCGAAGTGTTTCAGAAGCGTGTTCGGTAACCGCGCCGTTGGGAGGGTTGCGGCGGCGAGGGAGTACTGTAGTGCAAGGTGAGGTAATGTGAGAGAGTGATTCTTCCTTGCCTGGATGGAGAGCGCATTGCCGGGTATCTTATAATTCCTGCCGGCCACATTACACCTCTGATCCAGCGTGACGCTGCACGCTGGGGAATTGTGCTGGTCAGTCAGTACAACCACCTTTGACGCCATATTTTTGTAGGTTGGAGTCAGTCCGGCCAGCCTCATGAGAGTATGTCTCGCACGGGGTGTCGCGCGGGCCGCCTACTCTGCCTATTCTGCTTCTGTCGCCGTCGCCTACTCGAACCTAGTAGAGGCTTGATTCAACATGACTTGGCCATCCAAGACACGAGGACACCTATCTGCCGGGCCAAGACTATAGTGAAGTGTTCCGTTTCACACTCAGCACACTCAGTCCACAGCCCATAGATCGTGTTACATGCTGCTATTCGCCCTGGGTGGGAAATTGGGAAAAGGATCTCCAGGAGACGAGACCCTCCAGGCGCTTGGCTTTTGAAAC
>Ga0265797_10008237_pt1 | contig 13950 bp, 12 predicted proteins | sample P2T30metagenome_FD_192433 | JGI IMG/M metagenome (GOLD analysis project Ga0265797, IMG submission 192433) | Plant litter microbial communities from East Loma Ridge, Irvine, California - P2 T30 | ecosystem: Environmental > Terrestrial > Plant litter > Unclassified | place: USA: California... | reverse complement strand
ACGCAGCATCAAAAGCGCTGTTGGTCCGAAATGTCTTTCGAACGCTCAACCCCATCTATGGCAGAGAAGTGGCCTACTGTTGCAAGCCGCCTCTCTTACTCACAGTCCCGACGTGAAAGGCACCATTGATTCTCGAAAAGAACATTCAACAGTAAGTGCTGTTCGAATACATTATGTACAACTCAACCACTACGCATACACTGGTCCAGGTTTACCAGGCCCTTGCGCTGGCAGCTCTGCTACCTCCCGCCCACTCCCTAACTCGGAGATCTGCGTTTGCTGGCCCTCAACCTCGTGCGGCGCCATCGCAGGCTTGCCTAGGTACGGCACGCCGTGCTCGTTCGCATCGTGATAGTGCGGCAGAGGGGTGTTCGGAGCTTGCGACATGGCTTTGTTTGATGGACTCTGCTTTCGCCTCCGCATGAAGAACCACATCAGACCTCCGACTATGGCCAATCCTGCGATCGCGCCGACGACGATGCCGGCGATGGCACCTCCTGATATTGCTGGGCTATCATCGGCCTCCGCCGGAGCAGATGGCGAAGACGAAGAACCACTCGAGTTTGCGGGCAGGGCTTTGAGTGTGCTGGACCAGGAGCTTTCCCAGTTTGGTGGATTTCTTGCTGGCGTAAGAGTAGTATCGGCGTATCCGATCTTCTGGATACTGGAACTCAGGAAGTCTGGTCCAGGAGCTTGGGCGAGGAAGAATTTGTTCTGCTCCCAGTTCTGGGCGAGGAAAGCGGATTGCAGGAATGCGTTGCCGAGAGTGTAGCCGGTGGAATTTGGCGTCCAAGGCTTGCAGGGGAAATACTGCGTGGCTGTGCTGACGATGGGCGATGTGAGAGTGAGGTTCAGGAGGGCGAAAGGCACGCTGATAGTGCTTTCGTTTCCGTTGTCTGATGCGAAGGTAAAGGCAAGGTAATGTGGTGAGGACACGATGTCTTTGTAAGCTTGTTTCTCGGTATCCCAGAGATAGAGGTTGAACTCCGAGCTGTAAGTCACGGGCAGGTGCGAGGCGATGGCGTCGCAAGTGTCTTTCGGAAGATACAGATGAGGCACACCTGGTCTTGGGTGCACCGGGATATTGTTCACAGCACTTCCGTTGGCTCGCAAGAGATCGGGGACGTATGCTGAGTCGGTGTTGAGGTATGCATAACCTCCACTGGAAACATTCAGAGCAATGCTGCGCAGCTGGACTGTGTCAAAGCTGGAGACGATCGGGTCTGTGAGGCAGCGAGAGCTGTCGTAACCGCCCAGGACAAGGCTTCCGGTAACATTTGGCTCCACGGAGCCTACATGAAGTCCATACGATAGCGATGGAATCGCGCCATCTTTATAAGTTTGAACCAGGGTGATATTTCCACTGACATCGGCGCCGTTAGCACCCTCCCATTCTTCGGTCTCGTGAGCGCCGTTGAGGGAGAACTGAAGAAGTCAGCTTCGTAAATTTAGAACGTCACTGCTCTACTCGGCGACAAAAGTACTCACAAAGCCCGCATTCATGGTATAGTCAGCATTGTCCGAGTATTCAACTGTATAGTTCGCAGAAATGCTCATAGCATGGCCTAGGAAGACAGGGTCCGCAAAGTCGCCATTGCGGTGTAAAGTCATCCGATCTTTGAAATGTCTTCCCGAGCCGCTCATATCGAGCAGAGCAGCGTAGTCTTGATCCCATGATGCCGCGTCGACCAAGGTACTCTGTGTCTCCGGGCCCTTGTCAACTTGGTAAGCGCCGCTAGTTGTCCACATGTTCGGTAGTGGAAGCGGACATGATGCTTGCTGGCTGCGGCAAGCGCTGTCGTTCACGGTAAGGGATGTTTGTGCTATCGAGGGCAGCATGGGCAGGTATTGGTCTCTAGAGGTTTGTGTTAGTCGGATGGCCCTTGTGGTGGGAGTTGAGAGATCACTTACGGATAGTCTACTGCCTGAGAGATGTACCACCAGGGCCCTATTCATCAGATTAGCAAGTTGACTTACAGCAATCAAGAGTAAACACAAGTATACATACCATCAGAGCCTATAGAGGCGTTATTGACCATGGCGATAACATAAGGCTCGGCATCGTGGTTTATGGCGCCAGCAACCGCCGTGAGTTGCAAAGCCAATAGTATAGGGCTTTGGGTCGACCACATCTTCTGAAAGAAAGATGCGCGCAACCGTCGCAGAAGAAGACGTCCAGGAGAAATGCGCAAACGATGCCAGAGAATGTACCGTAGACGACGAAAGATCACCCGCGCGCTCGCCAGCCTCTAAAGAGAAATCGGCATCCTGTCCCACAGGCACGACACACGTGCTATCTAATATTGATTAGAACGCATACTGCGAAAGACGGAAGGATTCTGAGCGCAACGCTAGCAACACCGGAATAGATTGGTGTGCATCGCAGCCGCACGCCAGCGAGGTGTGGCTGAGTGGTGTTGTCCGCCGATCGTGACACTGATGGCTTTCGAACAAAGACACGTTCATCGAGTTTCGATCAAGTCTTTTTCTCTTGACCGTATCTTTGCATGTGCACATGTATTTCCAGGCTGTTGATGCAAATCATTAGCCTGTCTAGCCTGTAGCATGTAAACCCGTTTGTTTCGTGACAACGAGCAAGTCAGCAACCCGGATTTCAACGCGACTCAGCCCGGGGCTGTGAGATTACATACATCTTAAGCTCCACTTCCTTGGTTCGTGCAGCCCAGGGCCGTTCAGCTCTGCGCCGATCACTTTATATTGTGCAGGCAAACGCCGACAGTCCCACGTGTGATGGCGTAGACATACATATAACGCGAAAGTGCCAGAACGAAAGCGAATAGCGAATTGCTTCATGGTTGTTTCCACAAATACGTAACAACGTGTCAGCGCCCAATAAATGTCGGTACATTATTAATACAGCATGTACAGTATGAACGTCGATCTACACTATGAACCAGTAAAGCCTATGTTGGCACGATTGTCGTCGATGACACGACCATACCTGCAAGCGACAAAGTCAGTATCAGAACATCAAAAACTCCGAGATCAGGGATCAGACAACTTACTCAAGCAACAAGCGGAAGAACCACACCTCAAAATCATCGTTCCTCAAAGCCTTCTTTGCCCAGTCTCTTCCGGCCTCAGCCATCCGCACTCCTTGAGACTTTCCCTCTTCTTCTCCAGCGAAGTATCTCACAGCCTCGAGGCCGTCTTCTCCGCGAAGCGAGAGAGGGATGTAATGTACCCACGGCTTAATCCATTCTTCGTGCCATTCCCTGAACACTGCCATCTTGAACGTCAGGCTGTGCGATTCGAGAAAAGCGTAGAAGCGGCCCGAGAAAGCGTTGCCGTCGATGTCAAGAAGATACTTGTAACGCCAGGCGTCTTGCTGATCCGCTGGATCGACAATCTCGAAGAATTCGCGCTGGGCATCGCAGTCGCCAGGATCACACTGTCCAATATGCGAGAAGTGGACGTCCATGATGTCTTTGTAGTCTTGACGGAGAACTTCGCGCGTTTGCCAGTCAGGAACTGCAGAAGCCGAGTCTTTATTGATATTCGTCAAGATTTTGGCGTGGTCAGGCGCGTTCATGGTTTGCACGAAATGTTGGCGATGCTGTCTGCGCCACCCACCATCGCGACTGAAGCCACCAGTAGTGCTTCCACGCCACCAGAGCTTGCTTTCTTTCTCCTTCCAGTCCATGTCGCGTTTCTCGTCATATGAGACCTTGCCATACCAGTACCAGGGGCTGGGGTAGAGAATATCCTGGAAGCTACTCATCTTGCTTTGACTGAAAATAGGAATGAGCTCGTGCACTACGTTGAAAGCGTTCGGTCGATCGAAGAAGCCATGTGTTGAGGAGAAAGAAGGTGAGTTGCAAACATCGGAGAAGGCGGTCTGGTTGTACACAAAGCCTAGATCGCCTACAGCATATGCAGTGAGGTTGTCGTAGGATTTGGAGTCATCCGTGACTGCACGTGCCGGGCTATCTGGAGAGCAGGATAGGCGCGACGGAATCCACACTGGCTGGTGTGCAAAGACGTTGAAGCGCGTAGTCTTCACCTCCGCGATGCGTTTGCCACTGCTCATGTCTTTGGGACGCGACGAGAAGGCATTGTTGAGTGTGTTGCTGGCGAAGGCTGCGGGCATGTTCTCGGTTTTGGCGATCTGGATGAATTTAGAAAGCGCATCATGAGGCACGACAACTCTGGGCTCGTCGTGGATGTTGAAAGCCAGATCCATGTCCGGTAAGTACTCTATGAATTTCTTCATCATACCAATTGTGGCTTCCTGCTGCCACTCTTGCCCATTCTCGATGTGCGCGGCTGTGCCATCTCTAACAAGCAGACCTATGAGATTATTGCCACCAAAGCCGAGGGCTTCTCTCACGCGGCTGCGAATGGTAGCTGGCGACAGCGCCCAGAAGGGCAGGAGCGAGTGATAGATGGAGTCATATTCATCGATAAGCTGCACGTTCCTTTCTTTGGCGAAAGCGAACCACTTGTCGAAATTGGGTGGAGGTGGAATTTGGTAACGGCGTCTGTATTCGGCGACTGCGGCTTCCAAGGTCTTAGATTGAGAGTCGAGTGTCCGGATCCAGGACTGTTCCGACGACCGGATCAGCTGATCTACTGGGTGAGACTTCGTGTCTGTATATTGCAATGGCTGTAGAGGCTTCGTTGCGGGACCCATAGGTGGTGCGTCTGCGGGCCTACCATTCAGGCTTGGAAGGCTGGTATGCGCAGGAATTGAAGAAGGTTGTTTCATGCGCAAGATAGCCAAGACGATGAAAGACAGCACCGTAACAAGCGTGAGAAGTTTCGATACTCGAATCATCTTTCGTGATCCAAAAGTATCAGTTTCATCCATGAACACGAAAGCAGAGGCTGCAGCTAAAGCGGCAAACCATAGTCGAGCGACAGAGAAGGCTAGGATGAGCTGCGAGGAGACAGCGGCCGCCAGAGGGACAAGAGTGGTGATGAAGGCGCCCTGCCTGGTAATCTGTGAGGCGAGAGTGTCAGTGTGCGCAAAGGGTCGAAATGTCACGAGAGAGGGAAGGTGCGCTAGCCGGAGCGACGTGGAGCAGTCGAGCTGCTGAAGTGCGAAGGGAGTGCACCAACGAAGGACTTGACATACCATCAAAAGAAAACACCGGTACACGAGCATATGCACCGCCAGGATGGCCAGAGTGATCACAAAGCCAGCATAGCTATTGCGCGCCACCCAGTTACCGACAGGGAGGCGATGCAGCAACCCGCCAATGTGCCAGCGCTCGAGGGTGACAGACGCCACAAGCGTTGCCAGGCCAGCTGCAGCACACACATCGCGCACTACATCGGACGGGCTATTGCTGCTGCCACTGCCATCACTACGCTCTGCATCTTCAGGTTGCGCAAGGAAGCCGTTGGCAGAATAAATCACGTTGCTGCGCGAGCTCTGCGCCAGCCATGTGGCACGCTGGACAAGCAAGATGCCAGCCGCGCTGACGAGCGCATACGACAGGCCGAGGGCAACGGTGGCATTCGAGCCGGTAGACGTAGAAGTAGCAGTTAAGGCTGTCGCAGCCAAAAGCACCAGGGATGTCTTGGAGCCTGCCACAGGAACAGCAGCAGACGACTTGTTCGCGCCCGAGTGCTCACTGGTCCCAGTCTCGCTCGTCAACGAGACTGGACCGGCGGCGGCGTACACAACTACGGGAAGAAGAGCCTATATAGAGTCTCAGCCTACGTCCTATTCCCAAGAACCACCCGTGTGTAATATGACCTTTGCCCACCAAATCGCCCGTCCATCAGCAGCCTTGTCGCACACCTGCGCGAGCGCGAACAGCAGTCCTGCCGTCCATGCTGTCTTTCTAGCATCGGTCGCCTCCAACAGACTGCGCGCACTGCCTTTCGAGTAACACGAGGCGCATACTGCTAGCCATGCGACAGCACTAGTGAGGAGCGAGTTCTTGGTCGGGGTGAAGACGTTGGCGACAAGGGATGCGAGGAAAAGAAGCGCCGGGAGTGCTAAGCTGGAATGAGACGATGCATCAGGCTGGAAGCGCGATAGCGGCGAGGGCATGTTATCGCTGGAGCATTGTACGGCGGTCAAGACCTCCTATGCAGAGTAGTAACGTAGAGTCTCAAGAAGTTGGATGCCTTGGCTCGTGTATGCTTGATACCGGGTGTATGTGTGAGAATGGTCCTTCCAGGTTCCAATTCCTCGGAGCGTTTTCCAGTACCCTAAGTAACGCGACCAAGTACCGAAAACATGCAGTAGATTCACGTTAATAATACCACTCAGAGTTGCGAACGGTGGTCTAGAAGGTAGCATTGTCATTAAGAGAAACGGCTGCTCACACAATGCTCTTCTATGTTCAGTCCACCCAAACCCGGGAGGTAAACCCAAGATTCGATATTGATACCTTCGAATGCTTCATTGGTTCGCATCGTCTATGTCTGCTACCTGCGTGATATCGAGCATCACTATGTACGGGATAGTCGTCTACAAATTTATAGAGATATACCACACAGCAGTCCTGAACCATCCCGAGCTCAGCACACATACGTCTCTTGCGTTTCTGTCTTGAGGGCGGCATGACATTCCATCATGCATTCAGTCATGGGAGAGTGATTCCTCCTTCTTACTCGAATTCACCCCGGCTTATCCCGGAGGATTCCAAGCACGATACACAAGTTGTTCACTGACGTGGGTCCTTGCCGATGCCATGAGCAAACGCATCTCGTCAGAGCACCGGCACTTTTGGCTTGGAACACGAATAGTCTCGGTTGCGGGTCATTCAGATGAAGGATAGTGCAGCACATCCTTCTTCATGTCGTAGGACAAGACGAGAAGACTGAGCGGCTGCCAATTCCCCAAACCGGAGTTTTCCGAATTAAATGGCACTTCGGGCTCCTTCTTTCAACCACAGTGTTTTCGTATGCATCGATTCGAACGGATTTCTTGGTCCACTGTGTAAGGACAGATATCTAGTAGCTGCCAGCAGTCAGCGAGTGAGAATCTATTGCGATTGGTGCTTTGTTATCATTCTGCTCCTCAATCGCGACGAGTACGACGATCCTCTCTTGATCGATCGCGTCTTTCACGGTGTCCTCCCTCTCCCTTCTCTCGCCTGTGTTCTCGGTCGTCCCTTCTTCGGCCGTGTTCGTCGCCGGGGGAATGATAGCGTTCTGACCTCTGGCGGCCATTTGAACGATCGTGATCGTCTACATCTCTCCGTGCGCGGTGCTTGTCGCTGTCTCCATCACCATCTTCAGGTCGTCGCAATCGGTGTTTCTCACTTCGCCTATCGTCTTTCTCTTCGTGTCGCCTGGATCGATGTTTCTCTCTTCTCCTCTCTTCGTCTTCGTCGTCAGAGCCGTGTCGCCGTGACCTGTGATGCCTGCGCTTCCTCTCGTCTCCACGGTCTTTGCCCTTCCCGTCTTTCTTCGACACCTCAAGCCTCTTGAGCGCCTCAGCTACCTCATCCTTCTTCTCTTGCACTAAAAAGTTCTTCATCGGATCGTCCTCGTCATGCTCTCTGAGCAGCTTCGCCAGTTCCGCCTCTTCCTTAAGCACAGGTCTCCGATCTTCCTCGTCGCTCTCACTCTCACTCTTACTCCGTCTACGCTTCTTCCTCCTCGCATCTCCCTCGCGATCCGTGTCATCACCAGCATCGTCCGCGACATCCTCATCCGGAATGCCCTCCACCTCCCCCTCTTTTAACTGATACCGACAATGATCCACCCCAAGCACCCTCCCCAAAACCCCAGCTCCACTCAAATTGTCCACCGCCAGATCACAGCTCCTTTGATCCTCGTACTTCAAGAAAGCAAATCCTCTGCTCTTGCCCGTTTCTTTGTCGCGCGCGAGGTTCAGATGCACGGGGTTTCCGTACTGTGAGAAGATGGTGAGGATGTCGCCTTCGCTGAGCTCGAATGGCAAGCCGCCGATGTGGATGTAGGCTGTGTCGCGGTAGTCTGTGTGCCAGGACGCGTTGGGCGGGACGCATTTTTGGAGCTCGAGGTCGTTCAGGCGGGCGATTTGCCGGACGGACTGCATGTTGGATGCCTTTGCTGTTCCAAGCAGGTGTTGCGTAGAGCCGGAGAGTCTGCTGGAAAGTTGGACAACGTTGTTTGTGAGGAAATGTAGTTCAAGGTAGGTAGCTAGTTTAAAGGCTTCACATGCCAATGAATTGCACTTCGGGCGCACGGACTTGGGCTTCCTCAAGTAAGTCGCGCGCATTGTAACCAGATACACCATCACGATTCACACATGCCCTCTATAACACACTCAAGCATAGACACAACCCTGCTTCAACTCCGACGTATCTCTACTCAACAAGGTCGCCAGTCACCATAACCATTGCGCGCGCTCTCCAAACCCTATCAACCCAACCAAACCCAACAACAGGAACAATGGCCAACCCGCCCAAGATCCCCGTCTCCAGCGCCTCCACAACAAGCACCAACCCCCAAACCGCGCGCGACCTCCAAGACCAAATCACGCTCGCCCTACTCGCCAACGGCGGCATTGCGCGGATCCAGACCGCGTTGCGTCAGCGCCTAGACGAAGCCGGCTGGAGCGAGAACCTGCGCGAGTACGTGCTGCAGCTGTTTCGAACCGGCGAATGCACGAGCTATTTCGAGGCAATGGAGAAGGTGAAAGCTAGAGTGAGGCTTGAGGGACGCGACGACGAGAATGGGCATGCGAATGGACACGAGGGCAGCTTGGTCGTGCCTGTTGCGGCGGCAGAGGGTGGCGTGGAGGCTGTTAGGAAAGAGCTGGAGGGCATCTGTGAGATGAGGAAGAAGGATGCTTGAGTGGGGATGACTGTATATTCGGTTATACAAAAAGAATGGGAATGGGCATGGAAGCGTGACGCGAAGGCGTACTTTGCGCGCGCCAGGAAGAATGTTCTACTCGAGACGCGTGCAGTGCGCTCGCAGAAAGCGACGTGTTGTGCCGGGAGATGCTTGGGCTACATTTTTTTCGCGGCATGTCACATCTCCAAGTGCCGGCGACACTACGAGCTCGCTCACGGCTGTGCCTGGAAGAGAAACTTGGAGAGACACATACTCTGAAGAGCCAGGTCTGGAGCTCACACGGAAGCTCATGGCCATGTCACAACATCTTGACGCAAACAGGAAGATAATGCCATCGCGTCCAACGCACGGAGCGAAGTTGCCGACAAGCTTGATGGAGAACGACATGTGACGGTGGGAGCGCCAGTCCTCTATCACATTGAGCGGCGTATTCTCGAAATGCCTGCATATTGCAACAGGAGGGCTTTCCAGGATGGCTGAGAAGTGGTCGGGCACTCTCCTGGCATGAAAGCTGATCACATCAACTACTCAGAAATTTGGACGACATGGGGAAGACAATTCGATAGTCTCCTAATCAGTTCAGGTGCTGGTATGATGCTTCCTAGTACCACGGGACATGGAACGGGAAATCCTTGCTCGATCTCATTCAAGGCCACGCGTGCTTCATGTGTTAGAAAGTGATACATTGTGCAACTTCCGAGACGCTAGAGACAAGAGCCTCGTGGTGAGACAAGGCGTCTGCAAGGAGAGCGGGTGACATTGTAGTCTGACCTTGCAGGATGATGCGAATGCGTGCAGAGAGAAGTCAATTATATTGCCAGTAGTCCAAGTTGTCAAGCCGGAGAATTACCATAACACATTGAAGCATATTCGTATTGATCCATCTCTTAGGCGGGTTCCTGAATTAAGCGAACGATAAGCATTAATCAACTACGGAGCCAAGGTCCGATGTCGAACGGGGCTAATCCGCGGACTGGTGGACTCGTCGTAAGCTTCTCTGCAAGGTCCAACGCCGATCTTCACAAAGGCTACATCCACACGAAACACCCTTGACACCGTCTCCGAGAGCCACTCAGATAGCATCATCAGCCCACACTCGGCCCCTCGCCATGATGGTGTCCGCCGCCGCTCCTCGCGCTCGACCAGGTGCCATACTCAACCGAGTCAACCTTGCTCCTTGTCCTTGTCTGACGATCAGGCCAACGGGCACGTGTACTTGACATGCTTCTCTTAATCGTACAGTGGACCGGTAACGTGCTCAATCTTTCCTTCTGCTTTTGATGCTGTATCCTCTCCAATCACCCGTCACTCTTTCCCTATCTCATCTCTCTATTTACACCTCACTTTCTTGCTGTAGCGAAAGCTACTTCTCGAAGTCACTCGTTTCGATGGACAACTAGTCTTTCTCTCATTCCACCCACTTCCGTCGAACTACTCTCTTCTTGTAGCGAAAGCTGCTTCTCGAAATCTCTCGATTTCGATGGACAACTAGTCTTTCCTTTATATTCACCCACTTCCTCGAACTACTCTCTTGCCTCATCGCACTTCGCGCTTCTACACGATGAAAGGCTTAGGTTCCACCACGGCGTCGCGGGCGACGCCAAAGGCTCTGATCTTGATGGTGATCGGAATGACTTTACTACTGGCCGTTGATCTGTGTTACACATACCCCTCGCTGGCGAGCTGGAAAATCCCAACAACAATGGGAACAGAAGCACCACCAAATGTCACAAGTACACCTCCCGTGAAGGATGAGCTGCCATGTCAAAAACTTGAAGGCGGCGAGGACGTGCTTGTCGTTATGCGAACAGGCGCCACCGAGATCAAAGACAAGCTCCCAGCACACTTGAACACAACTTTGCAATGCTACAACAACTACATCATCTTCTCGGACTACGAAGAAGACTTCGAAGGACACCACGTGCACGACCTGCTGGCCGATGTCGAGGACGACGTCAAAGAAAACCACCCAGACTTTGCGCTCTGGCGCAGACTCCGCGCCCATGGAAGAGAGTCCTTGGACGATGCTGAACTCAGCGGCGCCGTCAGTCAGGATAGTGGAGCAACAGGCAAGACTGAAAACCATGGGTGGAAGCTCGACAAGTGGAAGTTCCTGCCTATGGCCCTACGAACGCTAGACCTGCATCCCGACTTCGCATGGTATACGTTCGTGGAGCCTGACACCTACATCGTATGGTCCAATCTACTCGACTGGCTGCATCAACTCGATCCCACGGAGCCTCTCTACTTCGGGAGCGAAGTGCAAATTGGCCCAGACGTCTTCGCCCACGGCGGCTCCAGCTTCGTCATCTCCAACCCTGCTCTTCGAAAAGTCGCAAGCCTCTACCAGGAGAATGCTGCTGACTGGCACGTTCTGACATCTACCCACTGGGCCGGCGACTGTATTCTCGGAAAAGCACTGGCCGAGTCAGGGACGCCACTTACATGGTCCTGGCCTATGTTCCAGGGTGGCAACCCTCACACGATGGACTTCAAAGAATCAAAACCAGATGGTAGGGACCTCTGGTGCGCGCCTGCGATTTCCTACCACCACCTTTCGCCCTCGGAAATAGAGAGCATGTTCGCTTTCGAACAAGAGTGGCTCCGCGCGACACAGAGACACAAGGAAAATTCGAGTGTAAAATCTGGATATATTTCCTGGCGCCAGACCGAGCGCATGCGTATCCACCACCAAGACGTCTTCCGGTCCTACGTGCTCCCCAGCACCACAGCAGGAGATCGGAGTGATTGGTCGAATCTGTCACCCGAGCTGCGAGCAGGTACTCAGAACAGCACACTCGAAGAGTGTCGAGCCATGTGCGAAGCTTCGCGCGGCTGCGTGCAGTACTCGGTTGCAGAGATGGGCTGCTTCTTCTCGCAAGAAGGCAAAATGGGTCAGGCCGCCGAGGGTGTGCAGGCAGGATGGATTGAAGATCGCATGAGAGCCTCGGCTGACGCTCACGGGGTGTGCGAGAGGAAAGTGATGGGTTGGACTGTGACCTGAATGGGGACGAAAGCCAGATCCATTGAATAAGGGTGGCGAGGCCCGAGATCTGCAACACTGTACTTTATATTTGTAGGAGAAGAGATGATACCCACATGAGGCAGCCATTAGTAGCGCCCGGATTAAGATAGAATAGAAGCATACAGCAGAAACCCCTGTTCGGAAAAGAATGTCAATTGTCATGAACCTACATGTTGGCAGGGCACAGATCGTCAACCTCAACCACGACTGGGAGGAGACGACCGCACTGTGGAGTCTACTTCTTCAACAGGGAGCGATCAAGTGACAAGACCGAAGACTCAATACCCTCCGCGAACACTACCTAGCTCAAGATACAACAAGAGCTGCAGCGTATCATCTTTTCGGCTTGTAAATGAGAGACCCATCGAAAAGCCATGCGAGAGCGAGTCCATGTACTCAAAAACACTTCTTTCTAAATGTCTATCCTGCCCATGACTAAATCCCCTTCAACAACCCACCCAAACCAATCCTCAAATCCTCAAAATCCCCGGTACCTCAACCCATTAATCTCCACAACCGCCATCCCAAACACACGCCTCCCATGTCCAAAACTCGTCAAAATCTGGCGCCGCACACCCCCTCTGAACCACGGTATTCTGACATCTGCAGCAACCCACTAGCTTCCGTCCTGAGCATCCAACGAAACTGGCGTAATAGCGAACGCAAGGTCCCTCAGACTCCACCTGGCGACACGCCTCACAGATGAAGCACCCATGGGACGAAGATGGGACTTGTGCAGATTGCAATCTCGACTCCACGCGCCAGCGAAAGCTTGAAAAGTGAATGGACGGATTTCTGCAAGACTGGACCCAGAGCGACCGAGGCGGCTCTGCCGTCAGCGAGAATTGCAGAGAGGGCACACGGCGAGCGCCACACTGCTGCGGGGACGCCTGCCTGAGTCTGGGAACATGAGTGCGATTAAATAGGCGTCCAAGGCCTCGTCTCTTGGATCGAATACAATGCAGGTATTAACGACTGGATCTAGAACGTGCAGCCAGACCGCCATGCCCAGCGCATGTACAAGTGGATGGCCTCGCTACCGCAATAACGACCAACAATGCGTGCAAGCGCAACCATTATCGCCAGCCCATGACCACAACATGCGATCAAAAAAACGTCACCAACCCAGGCGACTCGAACGCCACAAAAACCACAGCCATGGTACCTGAACATCACGCACGGCAGACAAGAATAGCGCTGGTTCCATGTGTCATCAGGTTCTTCACGGGAAGGTAAGGGACGGGCAACTTTAACGGCTGCTCTCCCTGCGCTGCAAATCGTTCTTGCACCAGCGCGCGGGATCGCACACTCATCAAAGAAATTCGTTAGTGTACCGTACATGTACCTCCTACCAGTGTCGAGACTATTGGATCAGCAGCGGCATAGCGAATATCTCTCGAACACCATGATTCCCAATGCGATACTCGACTGCTTATTTGTACACCACGGTATCGAAGCCTCGGTAGACTCCTGAGTCTCGAACGCCAGCAACCGGAAAGGCTCCAAAGACGGGAAGCTTCCAGAGGCAATTGCCAGAGGAACGGAAACAACGAACACCCTTGTTGTTTTACTATTGAAGGTTCCAAAGAGACCCTTCCGCGCTCGAAACCGCGTTTTAGTAAGCTGAGCCACCTCGTCATTGATCAGATATAGACGAGAGTCATCGGACATGGCGAAATCAGGTTAACATGGATAGCCATGACATGAAGACTCCGAAAGTGCTTTCACACGAAAGAACACAACACCACTGAGAGGACGACAAGAAACAAAGAATTGATCAGCCATCAGAAACCGTATCATTGTGATTTGCAAATACCAGTATAGCAACCGATTGCAAACCCCTATCTTGGTATAGTGAAACCAGCAGAACTAGCAAGAAAAAAAAAACCATAGAAACGCTTTACACATGTTTTCGCTTCGCCTTCGCTGCCACATCCCCATCAGAAAGCAAGATAAAATGGTATAGTGCTATGCAAAGCCATGTTCTCTTCGCCGTCAAGCAGAAGCTGAATCAAAAACCCCACAGGAAAAGAACCCCCACGTCGTCCGTCCGCCTGAATCGAATCCAGAGTTAAGCAGAAGCCGAAGCCAGGTCCCTGTCACCAGCAATCGTAATATAAGCTGTTATCGCGATGATATTCGACCTGAAAACAAAA
>Ga0265797_10008235_pt1 | contig 13950 bp, 13 predicted proteins | sample P2T30metagenome_FD_192433 | JGI IMG/M metagenome (GOLD analysis project Ga0265797, IMG submission 192433) | Plant litter microbial communities from East Loma Ridge, Irvine, California - P2 T30 | ecosystem: Environmental > Terrestrial > Plant litter > Unclassified | place: USA: California... | reverse complement strand
TTTTCCACTCCGCAATGTACTCTTCCTCAAATAAAACCAAAAGACTCCCTAGTAACTCTCTGCAAACCATGCATACTAGGGCACTCCTCACTGTCCCTTCGCCTTAGCAGCCTTGGCCGCTCTCTTCCTATTGCTCCTAACCATCACCACGCTCAAGAAGCTTCCGACCACCGCGCCGCCGAGAAGAAGGAGGATGACCGGGATGCGAATGGCCCAGACGCGGGGCGGGAAGAGGGATTGGATGAAGTGCGAGTCGTCGACAAAGGGCTGTTTTGAATGTTAGTCTATGTCATGGTGTTCCCGAGTCCTTGTTCCTCCTCATTGCGGTATGCAAGGCTTTCGTGCCGAGCGAAGTTGAAGACAGCAGATCATACCATAAGAAGAGTCCAGACAGTGTAGTAGGCGAAGACGGTGCTGGCGATAATAAGCATTGCGAGGCCTACGAGACGGTCGAGCTGGTGGGGGTGCGTTGTTAGCTTGTGTACTATGGCGCATGGTGGTAGTGAACGGGTTGTTCGTACAGGGTTGCTGGCGCCCATTTTTGACGTAGGGTTTTATTTTGTGTTGTTGTTGTTCAGAGTGTTTCTTAAGGTGTTCAATTGTTTCGGTTTTGGTGTTTGGTCAATTGTAAGGTTAATAACTCGCATCTCGCATCTCGCATCTCGCATCCCCGCAAGTCAGGGACCCAGACCAGCGACCAGCTGGCAGTGAAGCCGGCGACCTTGGCATCGCCTGGCTTTCCATGTGATAGTTCGCCATCCGTATACATCACATCACATAAGCCGCTATCGCCCACCAACCCATCTCCCTTTGCACTCCACCTACCACAAAAACACCCTCAGCGACACTCGCTCGCTCCGTACCACCGACAACAGACAAATCCGAGGAACCTACAGCACAAGATGTGGATCGTTGACTGGTGTATGTTGATGCCCTTCCACCACCCATATACCCATACCCGCACCCTCTGCCCGGCCAGGCGCATACCTCAGATACTCCAAACGGACAACAAGAAACACTCGCTGATACATCCTCTTCCACACAGTCTGGGACATGCTCGCCCAGCTTGGGCTTGCAAACAAGCACGCTAAGCTGCTCTTCCTTGGTCTCGACAACGCCGGCAAGACCACTGTACGCCTACCCTCTGCCAACCTTCCGCCCTCCGCCGCCCTACTAATGACACCCTCCAGCTCCTCCACATGCTCAAGAACGACCGCGTCGCAATCCTCCAGCCCACCCTCCACCCGACATCCGAAGAGCTCTCCATCGGCAGCTGCCGCTTCACCACCTTCGATCTCGGCGGCCACCAGCAGGCCCGCCGCCTGTGGAAGGACTACTTCCCCGAGGTCAGCGGCATCGTCTTCCTCGTCGACGCCAAGGACCCCGAGCGCTTCGCCGAGAGCAAGGCCGAGCTCGATGCGCTGCTCAGCATGGAGGACCTGAGCAAGACTCCCTTCCTCGTGTTGGGCAACAAGATCGACCACCCCAACGCTGTCAGCGAGGACCAGCTTAGGCATGAGCTTGGCCTTTACCAGACTAGTAAGTTTGCGGGAGAAGGATTGTGTTCAGCGCAGGGAATGTGTATACTGACTGGGATTCTTTTCACAGCTGGCAAGGGCAAGGTTCCTCTCGAGGGCATTCGCCCCGTCGAGATCTTCATGTGCTCCGTCGTCATGCGCCAGGGCTACGGCGAGGGTATCCGCTGGCTCTCGCAGTACGTGTAAGCGACACGTGACATGGAAAACGAAAGCTCGGATGAAGTCTGTGAGTCCGGTATCTACACAATGCGCGAAGCAAGACTCGACTCGATTTGAAACAAGGAGACCGAGAAAACCCAATGACCTGTCCGAGGACGGAGGAGATAGAGTCTCACAGTGATAAAACGGGACACAAAGAAATGGAGTTAGCAGTCGAAGGGCGCAGGGAGGATTCTGTCGCGGTGGATTATTACCTGTTCCTTCTTTCGAGTAAAACTTTACGCAGCGTTGTTACGATTGAGATGTTTTATTTGACAAGACGTTTCCGTGGTGCGAGCATTAATGGAGAGGCTTGCTGTGTCTTCCTGTATGTTGTACTGCCAAAACATACTCTCTGCGATCCGAGTTGATGTCAGGAAGAACAACGTGCGTTTGTTTGCAGCAGATTGAGTGTGATGCATACATTATGGTAATGCGTTGTGCTGAGACTCCCAAGAATTCCACCCAAATTCCATGTAGTTACCACCTTGAGTTGAAGATCTTCGAATCGACCATACATTGACATAAATCTATCTTCATCCCAGTAACACACGTATCCCTTGATGACTTCTTGTAATTTACCGTCTCTTGCGTGACGTGTGAATCGGGAGAAAGAAACACTGCTCACGCTGATGCAGCCAGCCAGCCAGCTGCCCAAAACCACAACCACAAACGTCGACTTCAAGGGTTAACCCCTCAGCCACCACGATCGCAACTTCGAAACACCAGCACCAGCTTCATATACACGCACAGGATAGGCCATCATGGCCGAGCCACTACAAACGACAGATATCACATCCGATGCACCATCAAGCATTCCTACCAATACCACCGCGCCACCCGAAAAGGCAAGCGCGGTCTGGACACGCCGCTTCATCATCTTCGCTTTCTGGGCTGTGGTAGCAACGCTCGGCTTGCCACATTGGATATGGACGACTTCGATCCACCGCGAAGAACTACCTGTTGGGGAAATGGCGAGGTGGGCGGAGGGGAACGTAAGTTGTTATTTTTGTGTATTGCTGGAGACACTACGTATACCATATGCTGACCTCTCTCGGCTAGGCGTGTGAACTTCAGTATCCTATTCGGGTGGTATTGGACGCTCCGAAGAAGCCGGCTGAGCAGTTGCAGAGTTTGGCTGGAGAGGTGCAGGATGCGCTGAGGCGAGAAGGGGGGAGGGATGTGTATGATTTTGAGGTATCTGCTCAGGGTGCTGGGCTGGATGGCACAGGGGAGCCTGCGATCACAGTCGTCTTGAAGGAAGATGACACGACGACAAATTCAGTGGCTAACCTGCTCTCGATGACTCCGACTCTGGAGATTACACATGAATCTGCGGGAAGCGATGATGTTTGCGCCTTCTTGGTGCAAGAAGTGAGGCGAATCTTCCAGGATGAACAAGCATCTATTGCATATCTCCTCCAGGGCAGCTCATTCAGCAAAGCAGGCAAAGACTTCCAGCTGGACCATGTGACAACACAGGCAATTGAGAAGCGAACTACACGCGCCTTCAAGTACGCTTCGACATATCATGTCACATTCTCACTCTTTGCGGCATCAGCATCCCCCTCGGCCTGGGACATCGAGGAAGCCGTCCAGCAATACATCAACCCACTCCTGCGCCAACTTGCCACTGTCAGCGACTTCCACGTCGACACCCAGGTCCAGCTCTTTGCTTCATTCTCCCCATCAATCGCTGTCCCTCAGCTGGACGAGGCAAGCAACACCTACAAGCTCTTGCACTCCGATCTCAGCGGCTTCATCAACGCTGCAGAATGGCCTTTGAGCCCAAGCATCGGCTCCGGACCGACTATAAACATGGTCCTCTACGTACCATCCCCCTCACAGAGCCCTCTTCTCCTTGAGAACGGCGGCAACAGCTGGACCATTCCCCAATGGGGCGGCGTACTGATCCTCAACCCAAACAATACGCAAACAGCCCGCCTGACAACCTCCGACCTTGAGCCAGCCATGCTCACCTTCGCCGACCAACTCATGTCCCTCCTCGGCGTACCTTCAACACCACACTCTCTCGCCCTGCGCATCTCACGCCTCAAACGCGAACGCACAACAAGTCTCATCCTCTCTGCCTCCTCTACCCTCGGCGCTTTAGTCCGGCTAACCAACAAACTCGAAAGCATCGCCATCCCAGCTTCCGTCGCCACCTCTGTCGACCTCACTCTGCACCACCTCGAAGCCACCTGCAGCAGTCTCCGACAGGGAGAATACCAGCTTGCGCTTGAGAATGCGCGTGTCGCTGAAGCGGAGGCTGAGAAGGCATTCTTTGAGCCTTCGATGGTGGGACAGGTGTATTTCCCGGATGAGCACAAGGTTGCGGTGTATGTGCCACTGTTGGGACCGATGGCTGTGCCGCTTGTTATGAGTGCGCTGAAGGAATTGAAGGGGTGGAGGCAGGCGAAGAAGGTCAAGACTTTGTGAGGTGTCTTGTAGAAGGCATGAATGGTCCAGCTGTACGTATTTCTACATTCTCAAGCTGACTACATGTTGCTATGGTTTATTGTGACAGTGCCTTCCAAAAAGAAAAATTCGTTCGTGACAGCAACAATAGAGCAACACCAGGCCAAACATAAAAATGCATCAATCTTCAACACTACGAGCTCAGAACAAGAGATGCTCTATTCATGTTCCTCCCGACATTGCATATCGAGATCTGCAAGAGCTACGCGTAGTTATGGAAGTTTATGCTCTTGCGGTCTCACCGGCATCTCTCGTTTTACCCCACTGTAACTCAGATCCACAATTGGACAGTCGTGCGCGGGTAACCAAGGGATGCATCGCGACATCGTCGCCATCTCGAACCTGGTCTTGCAGACGACACGTAGACCGCATGCCCGCCAGCTCGAAAATGAGAATCAGCCTGCACACCGCTAGGGATCCCAAATACCGCACAACAATGACCGTCGCGTCCGTCGTCATCGTGAACATCAGCGAAGAGTAGATCAGGATCCCAACCAGGATGTGCACGAAGCCCAGCGCCGTCGACACCCAGTGCCAAAACACCGTCCACGCATCTTCCTCCACCGCCGACGCCGCTATCGCGCTCTGCCGCAGGCACAGTTGCCACTCGAGCTTCACCACCGGCGCACTTTTGTGGCCCTTGGGTCGCTTCCTCGCGACTCTGATGTTCAGCGCCACCGCAGCCGGCAGCAGCACCAGGCCCGGCACACAAGTCCATATCACAGGCATGTACGAGCTCTGGCACACGAAGTTCAGCCCCGATGCCAGGCCCAGGCCTCACGACGCCCAGAAGACATTCGCCACCGCCAGCGCGGCCTGCACGTATGTACTCTAGCCCGCTCGCACGCGCGCTCATGCGGCGACGTTCGAGGAGCCGGCGCGCCGGCTTTGTCCTTCTTTCCAGCTGAGTCTGGTGCCTCTTCTAGGATGCGTTTTGTCTCTGCTTCATAATTTCAATGTCTGGGGTCATCTCCATCCAATAGCATTGGTGGTTTAGTGGTAAAATTGGCCGTTGCCATCAGAAGATCTTCTTCTGACAATATCGGCCAGCCCCGGGTTCGATTCCCGGCCGATGCATTGAAAACAGCTCTAGCGAGCGTATCCTTTTGCCCTTTCTATCGTTCCTGTGGTTTGAGAGGTTGGCAACTCTTTTTGTAAACATTGGATTGAAAACGCTGAGGCACAATTCTCCGTGGGTGTCGGGTTTGTTTTTGTTCTGTAGTGGGCGACGACAACGTGCCTTGGTTGAGACACTCCGGTCCCATGTATACGTTTGGACTATGGAGTTGACCATGTCGCTTCTCACGCTGTCAATGATACATCATCCGAGCCATGAAAGACAGAAATAGTAATCGAGAATGTTCATCATGTGTTTGCAACGATGGTTTTGGTAAGTATGTACGACGAGACGTAGAGCTAAGCAAGTCATCAGAAAACCGGCACCGTCAAGATAGCTCGTTCCGGCAAATCAAGATATCGTTCACTCTAGAGCAACAGCTTTGTTGGCAGTAGCCCACAACCTCTCCTGCTCGCTTCCAAAGGAGGCGGATCCATGCCCTGAATCCTCCACAATCTACGCTCTGTCTCGTCGACGTGGAATTCCTCGTCGTAGCCCATGTCTGCAATGTACGGTTTCAGGATTTGGCTGATTTTGGTTGTGACTCGATGGTGAGCTTCGTCCGTGTTGGGCTGCGTGATCTCGATGTGATTGATAACGATTCGGATGAAACGTTTCTCTGTATTCGAACGGCCGCCTATATAGACGTCGTTACCAGTCAATTTAATGAAGTTCACAACGACATAAAATGCTGGAAGACCTCTGTCGGTGTACATGGCTGTGATGTCGCGAGACAGAGCTTGTTTGATGGTATCGTCTTCGAACGCGCCGGTGGGGTGGTAGATTAACCAGAGAGGCATTTCGCGATATATGATTGCAGTGTGGCTTTGCTGGGAATGTTGTAGTTGCGTGATGGCGACGTTGTCGATATGAAGTCTTATGGTCAGCCTTTGCCGGATGTTCTCGGTCGTTATATAAACTTTGATGGTCACACAAAAGTGCAAGCCTCGGAGACCCCAATGATCAGTAATTGTCTCAACTCATGATGCTCTCGTGTATCAAAAATAATAATCGTGACTAAACCATTGCAGGAAGTACTCTGTTTGATTGCACGTCAGCTATTCTGCACGGTAATATGCTTACGAAGAATCGATCCATGTGTCGTTTTCACTGCCCACGTTTGCCTTCTCGACGTAGTGTAACAGCAACTCTGTCATCAGCTTCACTTCTGGCCGTGGCGGTATGTGTTTGGAACATTCGATCAAATCGACGATGGTTTCTTCCGTACAAGTTCTTCAGAGCTGTTTCTCGCTTCGACCCAAACGCTGTAACGCTATGCTCGCAGCCTAAGCTTCATGCGCCATATAAACATAGAGTACATGAGCAGCCAGTGAATTGTATCTTTTCCTCGAAAGACGGCCCTTGAAGGCTTGCGTCATGATATCATCATGCATTGCTGTGTTCTGGCGTACTGTCCTGAGACTCGTAGTTCTCCAAGATGGACTCAATGGCTGAGGTTCTGCCGGAGACGGCCGCCTTGATTGATATGCCATGGCGAAGTATCTGGGCAATGTCATTTTTACATGCATGTGCTATACACACGCATCATAGCAGTGTTGTCGTAGACGTTATCAGGCGCGCCATGACTGCGACCGCCCAGACACATGGGTTAGCAGTAGGAGACGAGGTGTGTATTGTGCTGGGCGATAAGAGTATCAGCTCGAGAGACGAGATGAAGACTATTCTTATCGGCCAAACTGCTCTCGATGATGTCTGATGTCTTGGTGCTCAGTTTCACGTCGCTGGCATCAGCAAAGTACCATGGCGCCGAGACGATCAAGACAAGATGTGAGGCACGTGATTGGTCCAGGGCCGCAACCGCGGACCACTTCCAACTTTGTTTGCGCCGCCGAGAGCTCATCCTCTGGGCATGCCACGACATCCTGAACCCTATGCCAGCCTTAGAGGATTCGGTACGTGAATACCAAGATATGATGATGCCGTGGCTTGTAAAATGGTAGGTATATTGATTCCTTTCGATTTCGCGCATTGCGCCGCCTCAGTCTGGTGGTTAACATTCAATTGTGCACATTGCCATAGCAGGCATGCCCGAACACGAAACTCACCCTACAGGAGAAGCGCATTCTGGCGCGCACGATGTGTCCAGCATTGAAGTCGCGTCGGAAGAGTACAAAGTTTTGACAGACGATGAGATCGAAGCGTTCTTCCAAGATCTGGACAAGGACAAGAACGGATGTGTCGACTTCGAGGAGCTGGAGAAGAAGCTACAAGAGGTCCACAAGGAGCTGGCGCCAGACCTCAAGAAACATCACATCACACATCCCTCAAGGCGAGATCTGGAGAAGAACGAGATTCACGATCGGAAGGGAGACGGGCTACACGCCTTTCTTTGCCAGCTCCTCCCAGCATGCGATGCGAAGATTGGCAAAGAGGACTTCATTGCGCGAATGCGCAAGCTGAGGATCCCTAGTCAGAAACAGACGGACAGTGATGAGCAAGACAAAGGGGACAAGGAGAAGGAGCAGGAGCTACCAATGCGACGTCGAGTTCGCGCGTATTGGGCGGTCCATGGTCCGACAATCCTCTTCATGACATTCGTCGTAGCCTTGACACTCGGCTTCAGTCTTTGGCAGGGCCTCACATACTTTCTGGGCCAACGATATCGCGATGCGTATGGGCTGGGTGTTGGCTTTGCAAAGCTAGCGGCCGGCGCATTGTACCCTGTGCTGTTTTTCATGCTGTTGAGCATGAGCAGACACTTCTCTACCTTTTTGAGGCGGAACTACCTGATCAGTCGCTTCATCAACTGGGATTTGAGCCAGGAATTTCACATCAAAATGAGCATTGCTGGACTTACTCTTGCAACTGTCCATGCCATCGCACATCTGAGCGGGACTCTGGTGCAAGGCTCGAGCGCATCAAGACAGGATGCTGTGGCTCGTGTCCTCGGGCCAGAATCTGTCCCTCGCACCTACGGATCTTATGTGCGTAGCTTACCTGGTTGGACTGGAATCGTTGCATTGCTCTGCTTTTGGATCATCTCGCTGTTCAGCATGCCCTTTATCCGCAACAAGAGCTATGAGATCTTCCAGCTTGGCCATTTGCTCATGTTCCCAATGATCGGCATGCTGTGCGCACATGGTACTGCTATGCTCCTACAACACCCGATGCTGGGCTATTGGCTGGCCTTCCCAACGCTTTTAGTCCTCTTCGAGCGTAGCTGGCGTTTCCTCCGCGGCTTCATGAGAGTCCCTGCACGTGTGAAGATTCTCGATACCGACGCTGTGCTTCTCACTTGCAAGCACCCACAAGGCAAAGACTGGAAGTACAACGCTGGCCAGTATATCCTCCTCCAGGTTCCAGACATTTCCTTCTTCCAGTGGCATCCCTTCACTGTATCATACTGCAAAGGAGACGTCCTGCACGTACACATCAAGTTCGAAGGTGACTGGACGACTGCGCTCAAAGACTTGTCAGAAGACAGGGACATCCGCGTCGGAATTGACGGACCATTTGGTGCCCCAGCACAGCGCTTCTACGACTACTCACACAGCATCATTATCGGTGGTGGTATCGGCATTACTCCTTTCTCTGCCATCCTCGCTGATCTTGAGGATCATTTCACTGGACTTTCAGATCCCTGGGCGGAGCGCAGGCGCTCACGGTCTTTCTCGGTCAGCCGCAGTCGCAGTCAGTCAAGAGCTCAATCTAGAGTTCGCGGCAGCACCTCAAGACCTGGCTCGCGGCCTGGCTCAAAACCTAGCAGTCGCCGCGTCTCTCGTGCACGAGAAGGTAGTAGCATTACCTTTACTCCAGATGAAGAGATGCCCGGATCTCCTTCGAAACAAATCGCAGGCAAACACCCCAACCCTACCAGACGTGTTGATTTCCACTGGACGGTGCGCGAGAAGAACAACCTGCTTTGGTTTTCCGACCTTCTCAATCGCACGATAGACGGTGCCCGTCCTCTGGCGCATAATGGCGACTTGGAACTCAACATCAACACTCACATCACGGCGAAGCGCAAGAATATCTCCACTCACGTCTTCCGCTACTTGCTGGACAGCTACCGCACCGAAGCAGCGCCATACTCGGCTCTGACGGGACTGAAACAGCCAAGTCACTTCGGAAGACCAGATTTCGACGACATCCTAGAAAGACACTTCGAAGACATCCTCGAAGCGGGCATCACCGAGAAGAAAATCGGTGTCTTCGTAAGTTACACCTCCAATCCACTGACCGCTGTCACTCAGTTGCTGACTTGTCTCCTCCTAGTACTGTGGCACACCAATCGTGGGCGAGATCCTATCGGATCGTTGTCATTTGCTCACCGCGAAGGCACGCGACAAGGGCTTAAAGATCAAGTACGATTTCATGATCGAAGTTTTCGGCTGATGTTTTACCAAGTTATACCTCTGACTGCGTGCATGTATGCATGCATGCCAATGCCAATATACTTGGTCTTGTCATACGTCAGGCGTGTCTGTCCGTGCATTGTTAGCGTGTAGGGCTGATCGCGCCAGGATCGTGAAGCTGGAACTGTATAGCTGTAATGATAATACCTTTTAATTTTTGATCCCAACTACACGAACTGGGCTCTCATATCGAATGAACAATCCAATGCGTTTCCAATCAGCGACCCTACTGGCTCTCGCCACTTCCATCCTCGCACAGCTCCAACCAAACTTCACTTCCCCCGCCGGCGTCGAAATCTACAACCCCTCCTCCTTCTTCAACACAACCGGCCCATGGAGCCTAATGTCCCAAGCCGGCGACACCCTATACATCGCGGGTAGGTACACTCTTCCACCCACAATCTCCATCCCCGATTAGCACCAACACTAACCAACCAAACCCCACCCCAGGAATGCGCGGCATCTACCAACAAAACAGCACGCTCGCCCCAACCGGTCTACCGCGCATCCGCCAGGCCTACGAGAACATGCGTGACCTCGCGGCTATGGCGGGAGCGGAGCTGACTGATTGTGTGCGTTTGGTTGTTTATACGACTGATATGTTTAGGTATAGGCCGTTGTGTAATCAAGTGCAGGTTGGGCTTTGGGGGGATGATCCTGGGAGGTATCCGCCGAGGACGATTGTGGAGGTTGGGAGGCTGAATGAGGATGATATTTTGGAGGTTGAGGGGACGTTTTGGAATCCTAGGAAGAGTGGTGGTGGTGGTGGGGAGGGGCGTTGAGCGGGATGGAGAGTGGGCTTTCTGGCTGTGCTGTTTTTGATGGATCCTGTACATACATAGTATTGAACGATTTTAAAGCATTCTTCATTTCATTTTTTTGGCAAGTTGAAGGTTATGTTACACCAACTTCTTCAAGACCTGGACTCCAACACCAAGGACCTCGGCGTTCTTCGCCTTCATCAAACCAGCCTTCACGGCCTCTGCTCCTCCCTCGGCTTTCACCTTCTCCAAACCTTTCTCTCCGACGCCGCCCGGTGCGCTGACAATATTCATCACAACCACGAAGCCCCTGTGCATGATCTCCTCGCTCTCATCCTTGCACATGCCAAGCACGATTCGCACTCCCCGCTCCTTCTCTAACACCGCGCTGACAGCCGCATCCCATTCGGTCAGCATAGCAAGAGCACCACCCGCTGCGCGTCGCGTGGCAAAGTCTTCGACATCTGCAAGCGCGAGCAAGATGTGCATACGACCGCTCGCTTGCTTGGAGCCATCGGCGAACTTGGCAACACCAGCCGGCGAAGCCATCAAATTGCAGACGAGCTCGACGCTGGCGCGTTGGACAAGTGCGTTGCTGGAAAGCAAGAGCTGGTTTTCCAATGTTGGCCAGGCGGCGCGTAGGAGGAGGTTGCGTGGCGTCTCGTCTTCCATGGACGCTAGGTTGGTGAGAGCCAGCAGAGCTTCGAAAGTGGGTAGGAGATTGCGCTCTTCGCTCGCTTGGTCGAGGTCGAGGAGCTGGATGAGAGCTGAAACGGCGGAAGTTGCTGGGAGTGAAGTGCTGAAGGTGTGGGCGGGATTGATAGAAATCAACAGACGAGCTAGAGCGTGGGAAGCGGAGTGCTCGATAGAAGAGGCGTCCGGAGTAGACTTGTCTGTTTTGGCAATGCGTTCGCGAATTTGGAGCAAGAGCTTCACAGCACCTTGCTGGGCCATCTGGGCGCGGTGCTTCTGCTCCTTGGAGAGAGAAAGCAAGATGCGCACGATTAACGTAACAATGGCTGGCGAGGGGTTGTTCTTGCAACATGATACCAGTGCGGGCACAACGTTGGCGTCGAGCAATTTCTTGCAGCGTACAGTGACCTTACCATCATCGTCTAGTGGATCTTTTTCTGCCGGCTTGGAGCTGTTGGCGTAGGCTTTTAGGTCTGCCATCTTTTCTTGCTCTTGAGATTGAACAAGCCTGTAGGCAGTGAGGTTACCGAAGGTCGTCAGGCAGCCGAAAGCCACGCTTGAGCGTTCTTGGAGAGCCGCGACCAAACACTGGACTAGCTTTGCGTTTGAGGCGATCCCTTCTTTCACCTTGGGTTGAAGTGACGTGTAAGCAAGACCTTCGATGGCTTGGTCGCTTGCATCAGGCTCACTCAAGACAAGCGCAGACAGCTTGTCCGCGATGTCACTGTCCGAGGAGTCGCTTGATACTTTGGCAAGCACTAGTGATGCAAGTGCCTTGTGAGTGCCTGCACGATCTTCCGCAAGAGCCTTCAGCCAAGGTGAGCAGTAACGCTCGATTGCTTCTCGGCATGCCTTGTTGATGCAGGCTGCACTGAGCAACTCGAGCGCCGCTTGTTCCAGAGTGTTGCTCTTCCTAGGTATGATCAGTTCTTGCTCAGTTGAGATGGTTAAGATATTTCAAAATCCGCATGTCTGGCCAGTACTCACCTCTTACCTGCAGCAGCGGCCTCCGAGTTCTTCTCGAGGTTCGGCACCAGTTGTTGGACAAAACCATCGGTCATGAATAGCTTCGATACGACAGCTGGAACCATAGGGAATACAGCCGATGCAGCCGAAAAGGCCATGATAAGCTCATCATTCGTACCTTTGGCAACCCTTGTGCCGATGTATTGGGAGAATATCTCTGCACCTTCATCCCCGGTGGTCTCGAGCACTTTGGCAATAGCAAGCATCGATTGGCTGCGCAGGTTTTGCTCTTGCCTAATGTCCAAAGAGGACAGCAACACATCAAATGTGTCTTCGTCAAGCAGATCGGCAACGTTCTCTGGTGCAAGAGCAACCTGGCGAGCAACGGCTTTCATGGCCCTCTCAGGAGACTCGACACCAGCGGCGATCAAAGTAGCAATGCTGAGGCGGAAGACATCTTTCTGAGCTTCAACTTGAACTTGCTTCAACGGCCAAAGGGTATCGTCAGACGGAAGGGAAGCAAAGGCGTTGAAGGTGGCGTCGCCTTTGCCATAGACTTCGTTGTAGACATCTGTGGGATTGCTGATCAGGCGATCAGCCAGCACTTTCCTTGCTTCTTTGTGCGCAATGAGAAGTGTCGAGGTCAATTGATCGGAAAGTGGCAATCCCGGGTCTGAATGGAGTAGCAAGCCAATGGCTTCGAGGGACTCGTGCGGACCAAGTTGGCTTTCTTTGAGGTCCTGGATAGCTTTCTGGCCGATTTCTTCTTGCTGGCTACCGATGTAGTTACGGATGCTTTCGACGGCATCACGGGTGACGGACTTGGTTTGCAGCAGCTTCCAGGCGTCTTGCACCTGAGGGTTCCCAGGCTCGATGTGAGAGGCTTCTCTCAATGTCTCGGATGCTTTGGCATAGCTGCCGGCGGAGATGCTCTCATTCGCCGTTGCGAGCAAAGCAGTCACGCGTTCTGAAGCAGCTTGGGCGGCCATTGTTGGAGTGAAATGGGTGAAGTCCGCTCATCTTCAATGGCCATGTCATCAGTAGTGCGAAGGGCTGACACCTCGGAAGCCCGTGGATTTGTTCTAGCTCGAGTCGCGTGCGGAGAGATGGCCATTCTAGAACAGGGTTAGGGTTGAGATGAGCAGGCCGATGACGGAAGGAGCAGAGCTTAAGCGCGAGATGACGAGCTCTCTCCTTCTGCATCCGTCACGGCGTCAAGGTCACGCTGAGTCTCGTGCTCGTGCTGCCTGCCTGCTGCTGCTGCACGGCGGTGTATCATTCACCAACCTACTCCCACTCCTTGCTGTCGACAACGGATCACGCTGTCTCGCGGGATGTATTAAGGAAGAGCTGTGTTTCTAGTATCTTCATACTATTCATACGATGCATTCTATATAAAACACCGTCCCTACCGATCCCTGCCCGTCACCATCCTATCACACACCCAGCACCACCACCACCATGCCCTCCTCCAGCAGCCGGCCCGCCAGCCATCGCAGTGGTACACCCACCGCCACAATCGACAAGCTCGAGTACAAGCCAGGCGGTCGCCCTCTGCTGCGAGCCGACCACGACCGTAACCGCTCTCCTTCCGCCCGCCCAAGCACCACTTCGCCCAGCTACGCAGGTAGCTTCTTCGAACAGGTTGTCGAAGGCGTCATGGACAAGGACCGCTCGCGTATGACCCGCGAGGCTACGCGCTACTTCGCCTTTGCCTGGGCCATAGTCAACTGTCTATGCGCCGGCAGCATCACCGCCTACTCGCTCTACGCGCCGCTCTTCCAGAAGAGGTTGGGATACACCCAGTTGCAGGTCAATGGCGT
>Ga0265797_10008234_pt1 | contig 13951 bp, 13 predicted proteins | sample P2T30metagenome_FD_192433 | JGI IMG/M metagenome (GOLD analysis project Ga0265797, IMG submission 192433) | Plant litter microbial communities from East Loma Ridge, Irvine, California - P2 T30 | ecosystem: Environmental > Terrestrial > Plant litter > Unclassified | place: USA: California... | reverse complement strand
ACAACACATCACCACCACCACCACCGCCGCCATCAAACGGCACCAGCGGCAACCTCAACATGACCGCAGTGCAGAAACTCCGGGCCATGCTCGCAGATCCAGACAAGTTCATCACTTGTCCTGGTGTCTACGATGGGTTTACAGCGAGGATAGCATTGCAAGAGGGCGTCGACTGCTTATACATGGTGAGTTTCCCTTTTTTCCCCCCCCAAACCCGTAACGAGAAGCGAAGAGAAGAGAAGAGAAGAGAGAAAAGTACAACATCCAACCAAAAAATAATCATCATCAAAACCTGCATTAATCATACTTCAACCCTCCTCTCTAACCTCCCACAACCCCCCTCCCACAGACGGGCGCAGGAACAACAATGTCGCGCCTCGGCGTCGCCGACATGGGCCTCGCCACACAAACCGATATGCTCCAAAACGCTACAATGCTCGCCTCGCTCTCGCCCACGACGCCCCTCATCGCAGACGCGGATACGGGCTACGGCGGCCCTGTAATGGTCGGCCGCACGGTAACGGCGTACATGCGCGCCGGCGTCGCAGGACTGCACCTCGAAGACCAGCCCATCAACAAGCGCTGCGGCCACCTGCAGGGCAAGCAGCTCGTTGACCTGGACGAGTACTGTGCCCGGATCCGGGCTGCGCGGCTGGCCAGGGAGAGGGCGGGTGGCGATATCGTCATCATTGCAAGGACGGATGCGTTGCAGAGTAGGGGCTACGATGAGGCGGCTAATAGGCTCAAGGCGGCCGTCAAGGAAGGCGCCGATGTCGCCTTTCTAGAGGGCGTAACGAGTGTTGAGGATGCGAGGAGGATTTGTGTGGATCTGGCGCCTACGCCGTGTTTGTTCAATAATGTGCCGGCGGGGGTGTCGCCCGATTTTTCCGTCGAGCAGTGCAAGGAGCTGGGGTATAAGATTGCCATCTTTCCGCTGCTGGCGTGCGAGGTAGTTTATCCTGCGGTTAGGAAGGCAGTGCGGCAGATGATGCAGCTCGGTAGCGTGCAAAGCGTCGAGGAGGATGGGAAGCGTTATGGTCCGCGCGAACTATTCCAGGTCTGTGGCTTAGATGAGCTCATAGACTTTGATCTAAAGGCTGGAGGATCAAGTTACAAGAACGGTGCATGAGTAAAGGTTAAATCCGGGCATTTTGGCATTAAAGTGTATCATTAATATAGCACCTACGATGTGCCAGCCATGTGCCCATAGAGCGGTCATGTTCAAGTACCAAGCCATGTACATCTCACCCTGAATGCTTCTGCCTTTCCATCACCTATGCATCCAGTCCTGAGACTCATCTCCAGTTCAAGTGTCGATGGTGGCCAGAAGTTGCTCGTACTTGGACTTCCAGTAGCGCGTGTCACCGCCATTAGTCGCTCCATCAGTCGACTGCAAAGCCTTGGCTTCGGCGAGCTGGAGTTCCAGGCTCTTGACAACGTCGTTTTTGTTGAGAGCCTCCTGGCGATAATGCTCAGCTTGCTTAGATAGCGGAAGCAGTTCCCTGTACTCTGCGTAGGAGCGCTGATTTTGATTAGCACGTTGAACCCATTCATAAAAGGTAGTGTGTTATGTTGCTTACATGGGCAAGTTCAGTCCACTCCTCCACATTGTGCTCGAGCTCGCGAATCTTCTGGTCTTGAATACGCATCTTCTCCTCAAGGTTGGGGTTGGAGGAGCCGCTACTACCGGTTGACGTGCTACGGACGGCTTTGAGCTCATCGATGGCAGTCTTCAGTTCAACCTTCTCCGAACTGACACGCTGAAGAGTCTCGACATTGTCCTTCAACTTGCCAGCAACCATGCTGTGCTCCGCTTTCAGATCATCAATGGTCTTCTGCAGGGTCTTGTTTTCGTAGAGAGTATCTTCAACTGTCGATCGAGCCTGACGTTCTGCAACAATCGCAGCCTCCTTCTTCAAGGCGAGGGTCTCGATCTGCTCCAACAGAGTAGCCTTCGCTTGCTGCAGTTCGATGACTTCTTTCTCAAGATCAGCAAGCTTGGCCAGACGCTGCTTGAGTTCGCAATTGTCTTTCTGGAGGCGGTCGATGTTGATTTTCAAGTCCTCCATCTGCTTAGTTTGTTCATTGAGCTTCTGCGTAGCCGTTAGTCTCTGATGTACGTGGTATATTCATGCATATAGCAACATACCGTGAATGCCTTGTCGTGCTCGGCTGACTGGATGTTGTACTTGGCTTGCAGCGCTGCATTTTCTTTCTCTGCCTTATCGATGTTGAGACGGGCGGTGTTCCCAGCTTCCTTCAGTTGGAATACCATGGCGTTGAGGGCATCAATCTTATCAGTCTCTTTCGCCAACGAGTCAGCGCTTGACTTTAGCCTCGCAGAGAAGCGATCGGCGATCTCCTGCTCTGTAGCATCCTGCTTTCCATGGACGTCTTCGAGCTTCTTGCGTAGAGTGTTGACCTCATCGTTGAGCTGCTTGTTAGAGCCCACAAGCATATCAAACTCCTTCTGAACGCTCTCAGTCTCAAGGGCGTACTTGGCAATCTGGGAACGCTCTTGCTCCAGCTGCTGTAAGCATTCGTCGAGTTCGGTGCGAAGGTTGCCTTTCTCAAGGGTAAGACGTGAAGTACGGTCCTTGAGGGACTCTACATCTTTCAGTTTGCTCTCGGTCTGAGCCTTGTGGTTTTGAAACGCTTCCTGGTGCTGAAGGATCAAACTATGCTGGATGTTGACCTGCAGTGTTGCAAGTTAGCTAAACTCCCAGAAACATATGCTGATCGTGCAAGTGACCAACCTTTTTGTGCGCAATGTTCAGCTCATCCTGTGTCTCTCGGATAGTCTCGTTCATCATCGAAGCGTGGTACAGGCCCAAGTTGTCGCGCTGTTTCTCGAGGAACCCGGCAAGTGCAGTCTTTGAACGGTTCGCTGCTGCGAACAAGTCCTCCAACTCAACCCACAGAGCATCGACGGTCGCGTTGGTGGCCTCTGGACACGCTTTACGCATCAACTCAAGCAGCCGACGCGTGTTGACGACTTTGTCTGAGATGGTGCTGGAGAGTTTCGCCTCATGCTGTTCGACTTCCTTCCTGAAGATAGTATCCTGGGCGAGGGCGAGCTCTACATCGGGGTTGTGCTGGGCGATGTCGTCGGCAACCTGGGAGTTTGTGTTTGAAGCAGCGATCTGTTCCTTTGTAGCGATGACATTGTCGGCTGTAGGACTAGTGGAGGCAGTCGAAGAGCTTGCGAACGGGGCCACAAACGGGAATTTCATGGACTGCGGAGCGTACTTGGAGTAGCCAAGAGCTTTTGGGCCGCTGTACGGCTGCGCAGACGCCATCTTTGACGATGACACTAGACACGCTCTGATTAGCATACAGCAATTTACTTGCATGCTACGAGCAACATACCTTGCTGGCTCTAGGAAATATGATGATCGAAGCAGTCACTTGCGTTTGCTGTGCTGACTGCCACGACAGCACGTCACTTGTAAAGTGCAAGCGCAGCTGCATGCGCATGTTAGCTGAGCAAAAGCCCGTGCTGTCGAATGACTTACAGTCTGATGATAGAAAAAAAAACTCCAATGAAGCGAGTTTGATTGAAGGTGGATTGTGCGGTTGTGTTGTGGTGGGGTCGAGTAGGGCGAATTTTGTAGATAAATAAGGCAGTTGCGCAGCGTGTGAAGGCAACAACACACGGCCATGCCATCACTGCCCAGATAAGCCCAGCATATCCAATGAACAGTGATATCAGGATGAAATACACATATACTCACAGTGCGCCGCCGCTAACTAGAAGACTGTGCGTGCGTGGATATGCTCATGTCACGTGGTTGTGATTTTGGTGTGAGGCAACTTCACCCTCATTTTCACCCTTATAGGGGGATGGCATGCGGAACCCCAGGCTTGGTGTAAACGAGAACACCTGTTATAACGGAAAGTGATCCCCAGAGTCTTGTTAAAAGGAAAAAAAAAAGGCGAAGCAAAAGGTACAGATTGTTCATGTTCTACATGTTGAAAGTCACGGTGAGGAGAGTAAGAGTAAGAGACGGAAGCAACAGAGACAAGAGAAGATGGAGAAATGACCTTGAGCATGGAATTACTTGATAGCAATGTACGAGAGCTACTTGAGAGTTTGATGAGGGGTGAGACAGATGGCTACTTTCCTACGAATGTTGCCTTGGTAGACTACGTACATTCCTGGACGGCTGACATGGGGGAAAGCTGGCTACCGTGCTAATATTCATGTTTGTGATAGTGATGAGGAGAAGCAGGCGGGTTAGGTCAAAAGAGAAGAAACATGCTGCTTTTGTGTGCTGATCTTAGCATCAAACAGCCTCGTATTCAAACGTCGTCTCCGCAACGCACAAGCCACTTTGGTTGGACGTGGGTAGGGAGAAATGCATATGTTGAATGGGCAGATTTTGGTTGAGGATGCATCCAAAAGGAAGAATTCAATCAAGCTGCGGGGGGATGGGGAGGAGGCAGGCTGAGTGGCAAGGCGAGGCTTGAGCGGCAAAGGGTTTGGCCAAGGGACGAAAAAGCAATGGGGAACGCCATGTCGGTCTCGCGTGCCAAACCAGGAGGACGGGACCAATTCCCATTCGGCAACTGGGTGACATGTCTCACGCCGCGTGCATATCCGTCGTGGCAGGCGTGTAGGAGGAGACACAGTTGGGCGTTGATGCAGTGGAGGCTGAGGTGGCAGCTGGTGGTGGTGCATGGTGCGGGCTCCCGAGCGTGGCCTAGCCAGCTCTGCAGCGGGCAGCACGGACGAGGCGACGATAGGATGATCCCATCTCGGGGCGGGTCCAGGTCACGACAGTTGCGTGTCTGAGCGCGATGAGTTCTGACGCTCGTGGAATGAGTTCCAGCGCGTCATTTTAGGGGGGTTGCGTTGGACCCAGCTATACGGGCCTTTTTATTTTCTTTACCCACGTTCGAACATGGGGGTCAATCCGCACGGATGGCAGCTTGGACGTTGCAAGTGGGGGAGCGGGCTGAGGATGCTACGTTGGAGATGGGTCAGGGCAAGATGAGGAGGCTCAAGGGGAGTGGGTGATTAGCTAAGGGGAAGCATGAATAATGGTAAGAGGAAGAATAATAATAATAATGGGCAGCAGAGCGCAGGAGGCAGCGATTGCGTCGTCTGCTGAGCCCCACTTTCGGAGGTATGGGCAGCGGAAAGGGCCGCCATGTGCTCCTGCCAGGACAACTCGCTGAAACGCCAACCTAACCCCAACCGAGGCACTGGGAATATGCCATGTTGTTTGCCAGACAGGCGTTGCACTGGCAGTGTTGAGCATCAGGCGATGCAGCAGCAGCAGCAGCAGCAGCAGTAGGCAAAATAGGTGTCGGTGTCGGTGTTTGTAGTGCAGAGCACGACCCGGCCAAAGCGGCCAAGTCATGTTGTACTCGGCTGGTTGCAGCAAGGAACCGATGGGTACAACAGACGAGGGGCGGGGGGCGTGGGCGATAGATGAAGGAGAGACATGACGTCCTGCATCTACGATGGATTACTGGATGCGTATCGCTACGGCCCGGGGTCGGTCGGAATGGCGAAATGGGGGTTGCACGCTTAACCTGCCCTTGGCTGTCGAGCATGGTGCCGTGGGACGGGGCAGGTAATAAGACGACGCCGAACGGCTGGGTGGACAGACTGTGCGAGAGAGCAAGGACAGCGACGGCGACGGCGACGGCGACGGCGAAGGCTGCAGATCAGGCATTTCATCGGGAGGGGGCAAGGTGCACGTTGTCCAGTATATCGCGCCTCTCTCCCGTGGTTCTTCTTGTCAGTGTCAGTGTCAGTCAGTCAGTCAGTCAGTCAGTCAGTCAGTCTTGTGTTGTGTGCCCCGTGTGTTCTTTTGCTCTTTTTTTGGCCGCTGCTGCTGATCGATCGAGTTGCGCTGGGCACTTGCTTTTTGGGTCCCTTGTTCCGCGTTCGTTAGACTCCTGGCTTCTGGCTTCTGGCTCTTCCTGGCTCCTCCTGGCTCCTCCTGGCTCGTCCCTTTTCCTCGCTAGCAGCAACCAAGTAAGCAGTACGGTAAGCAAAGTCCTTCCTTACTCGGCCGCCAGTAACCTCTCCGGCACTCTCCTCCCGCCGTGCACCCCTCCGCGCTGACCGGTAGCGTCTCCCTCTGTCATTTATTACGCGAGTCACGACCAAAGGAGCCCGCAACTGACGCACTTGTAGCCAACAGCCCGTAAGCTCGGTGCTGCATGCCTGCCTGCACTGTAGCGTGTGCACCGCGTGTCGCGACTTCTTCCCGCCCCAGCTGCTAACAGCTGCCTATACCCACCACCAACGCCCGCAAACTCGCTGCATGGCATCTGCAATCATGTGTTTCGGACGCAAACCCTCGGCTGCAGACCCGGAGGCGAGGAAGAATGCCGAGATTGAAAAGAACCTCCGCGTCGACCGCAAGAAGGCCGAGCGCGAGGTGAAGCTGCTGCTGCTCGGTATGCGCCCGCTGCAAGCTTGCAAGTCCAATGCGAACACACCCTGACTAAGACTCCGTTGCAGGTGCCGGTGAGAGTGGCAAGTCCACCGTCCTCAAGCAGATGCGCATCATCAACGCTGGTGGCTTCCAGAGCATGGAACGCAAGACCTGGCGAGCCACCATCTTCAACAACCTCGTCTCCGCCTTCCAGACCATCTACGCCGCCATGCAGGAGGACGACACCGACTTTGAAGACGAAGACAACATTGTATGTTCCCCCCCCCCCTTTGCCACGTTTTTTGCATTGCCCTCCGCATGCTAATCTTCTTCACAGCGCTATTCCGAGATGGTCAACGCTGCTCCTGACATTGGCACCGAGGAGCCCATGCCCGAGGAGTTTCTCACGGCCTTCAATTGCCTATGGGCAGACAAGGGCGTCCAGCTCACCATCCTCAAGGGCAACCAATATGCTCTGCACGACAACTTGAACTAGTACGCCATTTCCTCCGCACTTGTCCCCCTGCTGTCTCCATTCCTACTAACCAACCAACCACCCACTCCAGCTTCTTCCAAGACATCGACCGCCTGTTTCAAAAGGACTTCCTACCTACAGATCAAGACATCCTCCGCACCCGCTTACGGACAACCGGCATCTCCGAGACCATCTTCGAACTCGGAAATCTGACCTACAAGATGGTCGATGTGGGTGGCCAACGCTCCGAGCGAAAGAAGTGGATCCACGTCTTCGACAACGTCCAGGTCGTGTTGTTCCTAGTCGCCATCAGCGGTTACGACCACGTGCTAGTAGAAGACCGGAATGGAGTAAGCAGTGTCTTGCTAGCCTCAATTCAAACTGGCCCACTAACACACACGCACTAGAACCAAATGCACGAAGCGCTAATGCTGTTCGAATCCATCTCAAACTCAAAGTACTTTGAAAAGTCCGCCCTCATCCTCTTCCTCAACAAGATCGACCTCTTCGCCGAGAAGATTGCAGGAGGCATGAGCCCAATCAGCAAGGTTTTCCCAGACTACACCGGCGCACCCACAGATTTCGAGGCCGGCAAGGACTTCTTCGCAAACAAGTTCCGCAACCTGGTCCGACAGCCAAAGAAAGAGGTCTACGTCCATTACACAAACGCGACCGACACCAACTTGCTCAAAATCACCATGGCATCGGTACAGGACATGATTGTTCAGCGCAACCTCAACGCCCTGATACTATAATAACTAGCGGTCGCTACGCGTAAAGCGAATTTTGCGGCCACCTCCAATATTCCAGTTACAGGCTGAAACGCTTGCCGAAGCGAAAGCAAACCAAGTGCGTACGCCAGCTATTGATCGACGCCTATCCAGAAGAGGCCCGGGGAGCAGGACAGGCATAGCAACGGACTTTTTTAGTGGATGTGAAGAAGACGACTTCCACGGCCCTTTTCTATTTTATACCCTCGATATCCCCTTCACCTTCTCCTCCCCCCCTTCTTTTTCTTTTCTTCTTCTTCTGTTGGCCGTTGTTCTATAACGATCTGACGACATAATTTCTCCTTTTGTCAGATAGGGCAAGCGTATCTGCATCTGTAGATTGGCAGCATGCAAGTTCGGATACAGACACGCCCCGTCCGCAAGCGGGTAACCGAGTGACAAATTCTGCACCTCGCTTCCCAGAATGGGCATTAGTTTGCAATTTTGTATGCATGAGCGTTTTGAGGGTGGTATTTGCCTTGGTATTCTTTTTTTTCCACCAAAGCTTAGCGAAAGGGTACAGAATGCGGATTCTCCCACTGACAGGGCGGTGATGACGAAGGCCGGTAACAGCGTAACATTGCGGTTGATTGAAGCTAGCTACGAGCAAAAAATAGTGTTAATACGTTCAGGATACGCAATACTGTTATTGTTGGGTACAAATATAAAAAGAAGGCATTCGGCCCCTCACCGGCTTCCGCGGGTCAGTACAGCAGAGGCAGCATACATGTAGCCAATACCGATCAGCATATACCAGTGTTTCACATGCCCCTCACTTCACCTTTTACTTGTGAGCTATTTACCCACCTTGGTCCCCGTGCGAACGGACGGTGCAAGATGTCATATTAAGGCTTAGCCCCCAAGTCTGCATGCGCGGTTGCGGCGTGGCTGGCAAGGCTGGTTGCGCTCCCGGCAGCGGACTTACGGCACGAACCGAACGCGGAGCGCTACATGGAGTTTTTAGGAAAGGGACATGATTGGGTAACCGGGTAGATGGCGGCATAAGTACAGTATTGGGAGGATGCATAGCCACTGTCCGTCCATGTCGGAGTAGACTGCTACAGGGTCGGCAACGCGTGATCGGCCGGGAGCACAGAGAGGGCGGGGTCAGCAGGTCGGGAGGGAGCTGAGAAAGCAAAGCATGCGGGCAGTGCGAGCTGAAAGAACCTTTGGGCGGAGGGGGGAACTTGTGCATTATACACTAGTCAAGCAACTTGGCCGCGTGAAGTATATCGCCTCGTCTCGTCCAAAGCCGGGCTTCCGATCTGGACTCGTGACTTGTGCTAGCGCCACTCGGGGAAACGTCGGCGCGTACCGAGTTGCGGCGGCAAGTCCTGACTGATAGCCGCCTTGAGCCTCATCAACGACCGTCATACCGTCATATCGTCATTCCGTCATATCTGCCTCTCTAGCGAGCCATGTTCTCGCCGGCCGTTGGTAGAGTCGCTCGCTCTGCAAACACACTTCCCACAGCGGCCTTTACCCGATGCGCGCTGAACGCATGCGCCCGCTCAGCGCTCACTTCCACTGCGCCGCAGCAACCCCTCCACCAACGGCGCTACTCATCCTCGAAGCCCTTGACACCGCCGAATAGCAAGAAGAAGCTCGCCGGACTGGATCAGAATGCTACTGCCGAGTTGCAAGGAGCGGGGAAGAGATCCAAGGAGCTGGAGCGGTTGAAGCAGCCGTCCACCGCAACCATAGGCAACAACGTGCCCTTTGTACCACCTACAAACCACCTGCGGGAAGATGGTACGATCTACTGTGCATGGGCATGGGATTGTTTGGTTGCAAAGCTGACATGAACAGACGTCAAACTATCCGCCTTCTTCGGACTGCACCGCCCCATATCCATTTCACGCTCGTTTCCAAACGCAGTTTCACCTGCGGAATTCGATGCCTTCTTCGACGCAGATGGGGCCAGTAGCATCAATAGAATGCAAGCAACCCAACAGGTCCTGGGTGGCTTTTTGAAGCGCGTGCACGAAGAGATAGACATGCAGGAGGAGCAGCGAGCGGACGCTGCACAGTCGGAGCAGGCGGTATACCACCTCGACGGCCAGCTCACACAAGAACGCGTAGAGGACTTGACGGCTCACCTTCGTCCTTTTCAACCACCACCAGCACCCGAGCCGTACAACACAGTTGCAAACGCGCCAGTGTCAGAGCCAGAGTCATATTCTGCCGAGCGTCTCTCCGCCACCATCAACGAGCGCGTAACCCAAGTTCCCCTGCCTTCGGATGAGAGTATCCCGAGGACGTTTCGCGAACATGTTGGGCAGCGCCGGTACGGCATGTACATGATCAGCGTCAAGAGGCAAAGAAAGCTCAAGATGAAGAAGCACAAGTACAAGAAGCTGATGAAGAGGACGAGGCTGTTGCGGAGGAAATTGGATAGGACATAGTGAATACATTTCGACGGCGTTTAATGGGTACTGGTTCGTTCGCCTTATCGAGGAGAGCGGCTCGTTCGGACTGACGTTCATGCGAGCGGCGTTCCGAAATAGCGCGCGCTACCCTACGACTCGGTATTCGGAAGGCATTAGGAACAAACTCGACTTATCATCTGCTGAACATTGCGCAATCCTCGGTGTTCATGACCTTTGTTTCGCGGAACACGGCCGCGTCCTCTCTCCTAACTAATTGTAGTAACAAATGACCTCACGCCCTACTTTTCTTCCTTGCTTGCATTGTGTTCAAGTCTCGCTGTTTACTTATGCGTTGCAATACTACAGACCTTTACATTTCGAATCGAAGCCAAGCCGAAACCGCATTGGTCATATCCGCTGTCAAGCGAGGTGTCGTCGGGCGCCCATCAGGCGTAGCTCCGTGTCGCAAAGTCACATGAAACTCCACCGCGACTCCGCATGTCGCAACAACTACAACATTAGGCACCGGCTAGTAGCAGCCTCAGCCCCGCACCCTTGTTGTCGATGCCAGTTAGGACCGCTCGTAAGCCTCAATCGGACTTCCTAAGGCGAAGCGAAGTCACAGTCTGACAATCATACGTTCCAGCACGCCCAACTACGCATGACGCCTCGGCAGGAACCTCCCTTGAGTCATCTTTCCCGCTGGTTTCCAACACCCCGCGATGTTCTGGACAGCGGATGGAAGGGTGGAAGGCAGGTGTCGATGCATGAATGAGACAAGTGATTGATCCTTCCGCCTTGCTTCCTTGACAGGGCGCCTATCTTCAGGAACACAAGCCGTCATTGTACAAGGCCACGCCTGTATATAAGACTTGTACACCTCCGCCCAATATTGAAGGCCATCAACTTCGACATCAGCAAGTCAACAGTCGCATCCTGCACTTTCTTCCTTTCGCTTTTTTTTAAAGCACTTTTCATTCATTCGCCCAGGTCGGCTCTTACTTCTGTTCACTACTACTCTTACATCCTTGTCTTCAAGAGCTAGTCTCTCGCTTTCCCCCGAATCTATAAACTTATTTTCTTCCATATCAAAAACAACCCCACTTCGCAAACATGGTTTCCAAGACTTTCATCCTCATGGCCGTCATCGCCTATGTCGAGGCCCGTTTCGGTCAAGAGCAAGTGCCCATTGCCGCCATCCAAGCCGTCCAAGGTGGCAACCCTGGTGAAGCTGCTACCATCGCCGGAGCTGCCATCTCCGACCTGCTCGGTGCTGCCAGCTCTTGCGCCAAGCTCACCCGTGCCGACGAGATCTTCACCAAGCTTGGTGGTGGCGCTGATGCCCTCGCTGCTGCCATTGGCATGGTGACTGCGGAGAAGAACACCAACCCCTCTGCCAACGGCAACGCTCAGAACGTCTGCGGCGATGCTTCTCTTCCCGTCACTCCCGAGCTCCGTGGCATCACCCCCTTGATCGACCCTGCTGTCGATGTCGACGGCAAGGCTGCGGCCCTCAGCAAGAGCAGTGCTGCTACTCCTCTCCAGGCTGATGGCATGAGTGTCTTTGATCTCATGTCTCAGAACGGTCTTGGTGATCTTGTCAAGAGCCAGGCTGCTGCCGGTGGTGCCGCCGCTGCCGGTGGTGGTGCCGCTGCTGGTAACGCCGCCTCCAACAACGCCGCTGGTGGCAATGCCAACGCTGGTAACGCCGCTGCTGGTAACACCGCTGCCTCTGATAATGCTGCGGCTGCCGGCGGTGCTGCCGCTGGAGGTAACATGACTGGCGGCGCTGCTGCCAACGCTACTGCCCCTGCTGCTGGCAAGGGTAAGGCTAATGGCAAGGCTAACGGCAAGGCCAACGGCAACAAGGCTGCGAAGGCAAAGGCTAACAAGGAGAAGGAGGCTGCTGCTGCTGCCGCCAACGCCTGTGCCAACGCCCCTGCTGCTGTTGCCGATCCTGCCGCTGCTGCTGCCGCTGCTACCAACGGTACTGCTGTTGCTGCTCCTGCTGCTGGAGCTGAAGCTGGAGCTGCTAATGGCAACATGGGCAAGGCCAACAAGGGCAAGGCAAACAAAGGCAAGGCAAACAAGGGCAATGCTGCTGCTGGTAACGCCGCTGCTGGTAATGCTGCCTCCAACAACGCTGCTGCTGGAAACGCCAACACTGGTAATGGCAACGCTGATGCTGGCAATGCTGCCTCTGGCAACGCTGATGCTGGAAATGCTAACGCTGGAAACGCCAACGCTGGTAACGGCAATGCTGCCTCTGGCAACGCTGATGCTGGAAATGCTAACGCTGGCAACGCCGGTGCTGGAAATGCCAACGCTGGTAACGCCAACGCTGATGCTGGAAATGCTAACGCTGGCAACGCCGGTGCTGGAAATGCCAACGCTGGTAACGCCAACGCTGATGCTGGAAATGCTAATGCTGGCAACGCCGCTGCTGGTAATGCTGCCGCCGGAAACGCTGCCACCGGTGACGCAGCTACAGGCGGAGCCGCCGCTGGAGCCGCCGGCGGAGACTTTGGTACCTGCACCCCAACCATCACCTTCCAAGGCGGCGAAGGCAACCGCGCCGCCACCGAGTTCACCTTCCAGATTGCCGACAAAGTCGCGCGCGGCGGCCAAGGCGAGGCCCTCAACCCAGACATCATCACCAACGCCCTCTGCAACCAGCTCACAAACGTCTGCAATGCCTCAGCCGCCGGTGTCGCAAAGTGCAAGAGCGCTCAGGCGGCTGTCAAGGGTGGTCCTCGCAACAAGAGCACCGCTGATAAGTTCAACACGTTGATCGGCTTCCCCGGTGCTGTTACCAACCCTGATGGCGGCCCTGCTGATGTTCCTGCTGCTGCCGGTGCTGCGAAGAGGAGCATGCGCCGTGGTGTCCGCGCCTAGATGGTGGAAGTTTATCAGGATGCTACTGTGCACCAATGCTGATCTATCTTAAGGATATGATGATATTTTCCTATTTCTTTTCCCTTTTCTCTCTCTCTGAGACGCGAATATCCTAGTTGTTATGTTGTATGATTAGTTGGCTAGAGTCTGTTTATAAATATATATACACACACATGTATACATGATACGAATGAAATCTTGCATTTCACTTTTTCCCCCTCACTCTAAGAATCTGGATTTGTTTGCTCACTTTAGCGTGATGTAAGTGTGGATTGGACTGCGACTGATGTGTATGTGGGTGGGGGTCTATATACAAGTTTGACTATTACGAAAAGCTATCAAGTCGATGGCTTTTGGTCTTGTATCGCAGACCTTTTATAGCTGTGGGTGAACTCCAAAGTACCGCGTCAGTGCCAGACATTGACAGAGAAAGCGAAGATGAAGATGATGATGGCTTACTTTTCCAGCGCTGCAGTTTTGTTTATACTTGTCAGCTACTATGTAAAGGGATAAATGAGAAGAAGAAGAAGAAGAAGAAGAAGAAGAAGAAGAAGAAGAAGAAGAAGAAGAAGAAGAAGAAGAAGAAGAAAGACAGCAAAGCGGTTGAATTCAAACGTCTATTGTGGTTACGTTTGATACCAGGCTTTTTCCTTCTCTTTTGTTACTTTGAGCTTTTCTTAATTAATAAAAGAAAGATTGATTGATAAACGGCCACTGACACAAGTATAACGTTCATTACAAGGTATCCCCTCTCTGCCTCTTTTTTTTTCTCTAAACAAAACAACTATATCAACCAGATTTTCCATCATGCAAATTGCTGCGCCCCCTGATCCCATCAAATTTTCGCCCATGTCCATACCCGCGTAGATTTCATCGTCGCCGCAAGGCCACCATCTTCTCTTAGAACCTATCGTAGAAGTGAACAGATGGCGTGTATGGTGAGAGTTGGTCAGGATAAACGCGACGGGCGATAGCGGAGCCAACTACGTGCTTTTCCTCCCCCTTTAGTATTAGAGACTAACATGCCAGGAGAACGGTAGCTGTAAG
>Ga0265797_10008233_pt1 | contig 13952 bp, 11 predicted proteins | sample P2T30metagenome_FD_192433 | JGI IMG/M metagenome (GOLD analysis project Ga0265797, IMG submission 192433) | Plant litter microbial communities from East Loma Ridge, Irvine, California - P2 T30 | ecosystem: Environmental > Terrestrial > Plant litter > Unclassified | place: USA: California... | reverse complement strand
GCCGGCGCGGTTGGTCTCGTCGCGCTTGCGCGCTTCGACCGACAGGTTCAGGTAGCCGCCGTCGGCGCCGAGTGCGAAGCCGCGGTTGGCGCTGGCCGAATAGGTGTCGCCGTCGCCTTCGTCGGTGGTGCCGGCGCTGGCGCTGATGCTGCCGTTGCCGGCGCCCTTCTTGAGGATGATGTTGATGACGCCCGCGATCGCGTCCGAGCCGTACTGCGCCGCGGCGCCGTCGCGCAGCACCTCGATCGACTGGATCGCCGACAGCGGGATCGCATTGATGTCGGTGCCGGCCGAGCCGCGTCCGATCGTCTGCTGCACATTGACCAGCGCCTGCTGATGGCGGCGCTTGCCGTTGATCAGGACCAGCAACTGGTCCGGCCCCAGGCCGCGCAGGGTGGCGGGACGGATGATGTCGGTGCCGTCGCTGACAAAGGTGGTGGTGAAGTTGAACGACGGGTCGAGGTCTTGCAGCACCTTGCCCAGTTCGAGCGTGCCGGCGGACTGGATATCCTTGCTACTGATGAGACCCACCGGGACGGCGGTATCGAGTGCGGTCTTGGCCTGGGTGCGCGAGCCGAGCACCACGACCTGCGACATGCCGGTATCGGTCTCCTGGGCCCCCGCCGGCGCCAGCGCCGCCATCAGGGCGGACGCCAGCAATGCGCGTTGCGGCAGTGTTTTCTTCGTCATCCTCACTCCTCTGTGATTTTTCATGGCCCCTGTTAATCGGGTGCCATTTGATCTTAGCAATGAGAGGTGGAAATAAACTACGAAGTTATTTGAATAAGTAAATACAATTGTGTCCACATGGAAAGTTCGTCTCGCAAAACAGACAATTTGACGTGTTAAACGACAATTTCATGAGTCTTGGGTAAGCCATTGAACATAAAGAGTTTTTCTAAGGAAACGTTGACTTTCGATGCAGGCGCGCTTGTTACGTTCTTTAACAAGATTTCCAGCCGTGTGCGTACGGATGGGCGCTAGGATAGGCAACATGCACATCGCAAGCAGCCACATCATGATCCAGCGACGAACCGACGAGCAATCCGCACTCGCCACGGAATATGCGTTGTTCCTGGCCGAGACGCGGGGCGTAAGTGCCGGGCTGGTGTACCTCGAGAGCTGCCATGTCTCACAGGCGATCCTGCTGCGCGCCATGCAGGATCCCGCCGCCCGCCGCACTAGCGAGCGGCGCAAATGGCAACGGAACGATTAGATGAATATCACCCAGCTTTGTAAACGCTACGGCCTTGAACATTACGGAAGTCTTGAAAGTACCTGGGACGCCCATGGGCCGACCGGCATCGTGCTAATGCAGTTATGGCACGCTCCCAACCAGAAAGTGCAAGACCATCCGCTGCTTGGCGCCCAGCTGAGAGTGCGATGCGTCGATGGCGCCCATCCGGCACCGGCCGAAGAAGACGCGCGCGACGCACGTCTGCGCAGCATCTCGGCGGTAGAGAAGGGCGCGCGCGGCTACGCGGCGATGTCGATCCCGCCCAGCAAATCGCGCGGCACGGGCGCCTGGGCCAAGTACGCCAATCTGGATCGCGTGTTCCCGGTGCTGGCGCTTGAGCGCGAGTCGTGCGGCTCGGTGTTCGCGGTGCTCGGCGCACCGGTGCCGGCGTCCGAGCTGGGCGTAGCCTGCGCATCGGCGGGCGAGCTTACGCGTGGTCGCGCATCCACTCTTTCAAGCCATTGACCCAGTCCTTGGCCGGCAGGTTCAGGCGCCGCTTGATGTCGCCGGCGCGCTCGTAGAGTACCGAGAAATCCATCTGCGGCGCATCCTTGAATGCGACCACCACCACGTTGGCATCGTGCACCTCGGGTAGCCAGACGACGGCGTCGAACACCTGCTCCATGTTCAGGAAGTTCTTGTCGTAGTTGTTGAAGTCGCCGAACACATTGGCGGTCAATACCCCGCCCGGCGCCAGGCAATCCAGGCAGCCCTGATAGAACTCGACGGAGTCGAGCACCGGACCCCGCGCATCCTGGTCGTACAGGTCGACCTGCAGCACATCGACCTTGCCGTGGTTGGCCGGGTCGAGCACGAAGTCGAGCGCGTTCTGCTCGCGCACGTCCAGGCGCGCGTCGTTGTCCGGCAAGCCGAACAGGGTGCGGCAGATCGCGATCACGTTCGGATTGAGTTCGACCGCCGTGACGCGCGCGTCCGGGAAGCGCTGGTAGGTGAACTTGGTCAGCGCGGCGCTGCCCAGCCCGAGCTGGACGATGTGGCGCGGCGCGTCCTGGAACAGCGTCCACATCATCATCATCTGCACGTATTCGAGTTCGATCGTGTCGGGCTTGGCAATGCGCATCGCTCCCTGCACCCAGGAGGTGCCGAGGTGCAGGAAACGTAAACCTGCGAATTCGTCGATGGTGGCGGGCGGATGGCCGGGTTGGGCGAAGCGCGGATCGATATCGTTGTACGGCATGGTCGGAAAGGAAGAAGATCAGCGCCGATCTTACCAGAGGCTGCGCATCGGCCCTGGCTTCAAGGCACGCCGTTGCCGCACCAGGAGTTGAAACCGGGACGCTCGGCCAGGCGCGCATACCAGGCGGCCACGTTCGCATAGCTGGGCCGCTCCATCGGCGTCATCAGCCAGCGGTTGACTGACAGGCCGAGCACGATGTCGGCCAGCGAGAAGTCCGCACCCGCCGCATAGGGGCCATGCGCGCCAAGGTGGGTATCGAGCAGGCCAACGTGGCGGTTCCAGGCGGCGACGCCGGCCGCGACCTGCGCCGGATCCTGGTGGGCCGCGCTGCCCCGCACCAGCGCCATGAAGGCGTAGCGCCAGGCAGTATTCAATTCGGTCGCCTGCCAATCCATCCACTGGTTCACGCGTGCGCGCGCCTTGGGTTCGACCGGCAGCAGCGCAGCGCCGCCATGTGCGTCGCACAGGTAGCGGCAGATGCTGTTCGACTCCCACAGCACGAATCCATCGTCCACCAGCACCGGCACCATGCGATTCGGGTTCAGCGCCGCATGGCTGTCCTGCCAGTCTTCGCGCATGAAGGGCAATCCCAGCGCATCGCACGTCCACAGCACCTTGCGGACGTTGATCGACGTCGCCTTGCCTATGATGGTCAGCATGATGTCCTTGGGTTCAGGTGGGCGGCGTTCCTGGAAGCGCCGGAAGGAACAGCGTCACGGCCAGGCCGCCGCCGTCACGATTGGCCAGTGTAATACGGCCGCCATGGGCTTCGGCAATTTCGCGCGCCAGGGCCAGCCCGAGGCCAGTGCCGCTGCGCTTGGTCGAGTAGAAGGGCACCAGGGCCTGGGTCAGCACGGCGTCGCTCATGCCGGCGCCGCGATCGAGCACGTCGATGCGCAGCTGATCCTGCACGCGCCGCACCTGCAACCTGACATCGTCCGGCCCAGATCCCGATTCATGCGCATTCTTGAGCAGGTTGAGCAGCGCCTGTTCGAGCTGGGCGGCGTCGATCCAGGCGGGATCGGAAGGCAGTTCTCCTTCCACCTCAAAAGCTACCTGGCTGGCCAGCCGTGTGGCCAGGTCGTCCCAGCGGCAGGCCTCGAGCCGCGGCGTGGGCAGCTTGGCAAAGCGCGCATAGCCGAGGATGAAGCTCTCCAGGTGGCGGGTACGTTCGCCGATCGTCTGCAGGATCTGCGGCAGGCGCTCGAGCTGGCTGCGCCGTACCAGCTCGGCGCCGGAATGCGCCAGCGACGCCAGCGGCGCCAGCGAGTTGTTCAGTTCATGGCTGATCACGCGGATCACCTTCTTCCAGGTCTGCACTTCCTGGCGCCGCAGCTCGACCGTCAGAAGGCGCAGCAGCAGCAGCTCGTGGCGGCGCCCGTTCAGGCTGAAGGTGCTGCGCGCCAGGTGGTGGACTTCTTCGTCCTCGCCCTCGCCGGCGGTGAACAGGCCGTCGCCGCCGCGCGCCAGCGCTTCCTTCAGGGCTGGCGTGGCGTCTTCCAGCACGTCGGCCAGTGCATGGCCTTCCAGCTTGCGGCCGTGCGCCAGCAACTGGCGCGCCGCCACATTGGCGTACACGATGACGCCGGCATTGGCATGCGAGTCGGCCACCAGCAGCATCGCCACCGGGGTGTTCTGCACCATCGAGTCGAGCAGCAGTTCGCGCTGCGCCAACCCCAGGCGCTGTTCGCGCAAGACGCTTCCCAGCTTGTTGTGGGCCACGATCAGGTCGCTCAACTCGTCGTTGTGCGGCCAGTACAGGCTGAACGAAAAGTCGCCGTCGCGGTAGCTGTCGACCGTGCTCTCGAGCGCGCGAAACAGCGACAGGATCGGCTGCACCTGGGAGCGCACGGTAATGATCGAGATCGGCACCAGGCCAAGCAGGCAGATGCCCGCCAACAGCAGCGGCCGGCCCGGGAACAGGCTGTCGAGGCCCAGCGCCGCCAGGATGCCGAGGGCCAGCAGGGTACCGACCAGCGCCGACAGGCGCGTGACCAGCGAGAACCTGGACTTGGCGGGCGCGTCGCTCATGGGCGCGCGCTCATTGACGTGCGATCGCCAGCCGCTCCATGCGGCGGTACAGCGCCTGGCGCGACAGGCCCAGCTCTTGCGCCGCCTGGGCCACCACGCCGCCGGCGCGCGCCAGCGCCTGCACGATGGCGTCGCGGTCGGGCTCCGCTTCCTGCGCCGGAACGCTGGCGGTGACCGGCAGGCCGAGGTCGGGCACCTGGATGATGTCGCCAGTGGAGAGCAGGCTGGCGCGCGCCATCACGTTCTTCAGCTCGCGCACATTGCCGGGCCAGGCATGCGCCATCAGTGCGCTTTCTGCGGATGGATGCAGGGTCTTGCCGTGTCCCAGGAAAGCCTGCGCCAGCGGCAGGATGTCGCCCGGGCGAGACGCCAACGGCGGCAGGCGCAGCTCGATCACGTTCAGGCGGTAGAACAGGTCTTCGCGGAAGGTCCCGGCGCGGATCATCGCGGGCAGGTCCGCATTGGTGGCGCTGATCACGCGCACCTTGACCTGGCGTTCGCGGTTCGATCCGAGCCGCTCGAAGCGGCCGGTTTCCAGCACGCGCAGCAGCTTGATCTGGCCGGCCAGCGGCAGGTTGCCGATCTCGTCGAGAAATAGCGTGCCGCCATCGGCCGCTTCGAACTTGCCTTCGCGCGCCCTGGAGGCGCCGGTATAGGCCCCGGCGTCGGCGCCGAACAGCTCGGCCTCGATCAGCTCGGACGGCAGGGCGCCGCAATTGAGCACCACGAAGGGACCGCTCGCCACCGGCGAATTGGCCTGGATGATCTCGGCGATGCGCTCCTTGCCGGTGCCGTTCGGGCCCGTGATCAGGACCGGCACGAAGGCAGCAGCCACCTGGCAGGCCAGGTGCAGCACGCGCTCGGTGGCCGGGTCTTGCCACACCATGCCGCGCAGGTCGAAGTGCTGTTCCAGCTCGCGCTTGGCCTTGCGTTCGCGCTGCAGGCGGCTGCCCAGCGCGCGGTTGGCCTGGCCCAGTTCGATCAGGTTGCTGACCGTGGCCAGCAGGCGCTCGTCGTTCCACGGCTTGGGCAGGTAGTCGGCAGCGCCGGCCTTGACCAGGTCGACTGCCGCATCCAGGTGGGTCCAGGCGGTCAGCAGGATTACCGGCAAGTCGGGGTGGCGCAGGCGGATCTCGCGAAACAGCGCCACGCCTTCTTCGCCCGACGTGGTGTCGGCGGTGAAGTTCATGTCCTGGATCACCAGGTCGATCGGCTCGCGCGCCAGGATTGCCAGGCCTTCTTCGGGCGAGAGCGCACGCAAGGCTGCGATGTCGTGCAGCGAGAACAGCACGTCGAGCGCCATGGCGACGGCGGCGTTGTCGTCAATGATGAGAACTGTGGGCATGGCCGCCAGCATAGCATTCCCCATCCGCGATTAGGTGCTGCGGGTGGCCAGCGCCGGCGAGGTGCTCGCCGCCCGCCATGCCGGTCCATAAACGGCCAGGATGCCGATCACCCAGAACATCGCGGCGCCGCCGGCCAGGTAGGGCAGCGGCAGGCGTGACATCTCGAGCCGGCTCACCAGCAGTGCGTTGAGCCCCACGCCCAGCAGCACGCCGCCGAACACCCCGCTGCTGGTGATCAGGACGTTCTCGAGGATGAAGTAGCGCAGGATATCGATCTTGCGCGCTCCCAGTGCGCGTCGCACACCGATCTGCTTGCGGCGCTGGGTCACCCATAGGCTGGCCATGCCGACGATGCCGCTGCTGGTCACCAGCAGCAGCAGCGCGCTGACCGTCACCAGCATCCAGGACAGCGCCATGTCGGCGCGGTAGCGGTTCTTGCGGTCGTCCTCGACGGTCCTGGCGCTCAGAATCATGGGGCTGGCCGATGCCCGGCGCAGCGCCTGCTCGGCCTCTTGCATCACGCGGTCGCGCTGGCCCGGCTCGGTACGCACCGCGTACAGGGCGCCGCTCGCGCCGTACAGGCGGGCCGGCATGATCATCGAATACTCCCCCAGGTCGCCGACCTGGGCATGCGCCGTTTGCAAGCGCTCGACCACGCCCACGACGCGCGCGCCCGGCACTTCGCCGGTGCCGAAATACAGGGTCTTGCCGATCGCGGAGGCGCCTGGCCACATCCTGTCGGCCAGCGCCCTGGAGATGATCATGGTGTCGGGAGGGATCCGCAGCTCGCCCTCATTGATGTCGACCAGCTCGGCGGGAAGGAAGTCACGCCCCGCGACCAGTTGCAGGCCGAAGGTCCTGACCAGCGAATCGCCCGACACATACATGCCCACCGACGTGGTCTGTCCCTGTGGATTGCGGTCGAGCGAGAAGCTGCTGGTGCTGCCGCTGTTCGACAGCGGCATCTGCGACACGTATGCCGCCGATGCCACGCCTGGCACCGCGCGCAACAGATCGCTCTGGCGCTTGATGGTGGCCAGCATCTGCTCGGCTGTGTCGTTGTTCAGGTTGCGCACCTCGAAGTAGAAGGTCGCGGCCTCGTCGAGCAGGCCCGATGGGCGTGCGGCGACACTGCGTCGTTCGCTGACGATGTGCAGCGCATTGGCCAGGATGGCAAGGCTGAGCGCGACCTGCAGCGCGACCAGGACAGGGCCGGTCTTGTTGCGCAGCAGGGCGGACAGGATAGGACGGATTTCCATGCGGTTCTCCCGGGGTTATTGTGATTTGAGCTGGATCGCGGGCGTGACCTGGCAGGCGCGCCAGGTCGGCAGGAAGCCGGCCACCAGCGCCGAGGCGACCGACATCAGGAAAGTCAGTGCCAGCATCGTCCAATCCATTTGCGCGATGTTCGCCATGCCCTTGCTCTGCATGCCGATCAGCGCCAGCGCGCCGAACGCGAGCACCAGGCCAAGCACCCCGCCGGCGAGCCCGATCACGCCGGTTTCAATCATGAATTGCCGGAAGATGTCGCTGCGCGAGGCACCCAGCGCGCGGCGGATGCCGACTTCGCTCGCGCGCACCGAAAACTTGGCCAGCAGCAGCCCGATCGTATTGACCAGGCACAGCGCCAGGAACCCGAACGCCAGCCAGGCCGACAGCTTGCTGTCGTTGGCCACCACCTTGAGCTTGTCCATCCATTCGATCACGTCGTACAGCATGTTTGGCGCGGCCCGCTTCAAGCGGCCCAGCTTGCGTTGTTCGCTGGCGTAGTTATCGATGAACGCTTGCAGGTCGGCGCGTCCGGCGTCCGATCGGGTCTCGAACCAGAACTGGATCCAGGTGCATTCGGAGGCAAGCAGGGCGGCATGGCCGCTGTCGCGGTTGTCGCTGCAGCTCATGCTGCCTGCATGCGGTACTTCGTGCCCGATCGCGCTGGCGAAGGGAATGAAGAAATCCTCGCCCTCGCCGAAACGACTGGCGCCGATCAGTTTGTAAAAGCGCGGCAATGGGGCCCAGCGGGCGATCACGCCAACCACGGTGTAGGGATGACCTGCCAGCACCAGGCGCTGGCCGACCGGACTGGTTTGTCCAAACAGCTTGTCGGCCATGGCGCGGCCCAGCACGATGACGTCGGCACCGCGCGCATCGTCCGATTCGCTCCATGCCTGCCCGTGCACGAAAGGCACGTCGAACATGGCGAAGAAATCGCGTGTGGAAGCCAGGCCGCTGGCATTGAAGGCGGGAAGGTCCTTGCGTGTCGGCTCCACGGGCAGCTGGATGTTATACATGGCGACGCGGCGCTCGCCCTGGCCACTGCGCAGCAAGTTGGCGGCATCCTGGTAGGTCATCTGCATGTCGTCCGGGTCGGCTCCGGGTACATATCCGTCGAGCTTGCCGTTGTCGAACTGCGGTACCAACAGGCGCGCGCTCTTCGTGGGAATCGGGTCGCCCGACATGACATGCAGGATCGTGAGCGTCGAGACGCTGGCCGCCACCCCGATCGCCAGGGTCAGCACCATCAGCGCGGTGAGCAGCGGATTGCGGCGCAGGCTGCGCACGCCAAGCTTGAAGTAATAGCTGAACATGGCGGTTCCTCAGGCGGGTACGCCGGCAGTCACATCGGCTTGCATCAGGGAGGGGCTGCGCCGCACCAGGTCCGACACCTGGCCGTCGATGATGTGCACGTTGCGCTGGCTGCGCACCGCCAGTTCGGGATCGTGGGTCACCATCAGGATCGTGGTGCCGGCGGCGTTGATTTCTTCGAGCAGCGCCATCACGCCGCGCGCCATCTGCGTGTCGAGGTTACCGGTCGGTTCATCGGCCAGCAACAGCTTGGGCGAGCCGGCCAGCGCGCGCGCGATCGCCACGCGCTGCTGCTGGCCGCCGGACAGTTCGGCCGGGTAGTGCTTCATGCGCGAGGCCAGGCCGACCTTGGCCAGGGCATCCTCGATGCGCTCCTTGCGTTCGCGCGCATTGAAGCCGCGGTAGCGCAGCGGCACGTCGACGTTGTCGAACAGGTTCAGGTCGGGGATCAGGTTGAAGCCCTGGAAGATGAAGCCGAGTTTTTCGTTGCGCAGGCGCGAGCGGGCATCGTCGTCCAGGCCTTTCACGTTGACGCCGTCGAGGACGTATTCGCCCGAGCTGAATTCTTCGAGCAGGCCGGCGATGTTCAAGAAGCTGGTCTTGCCGGAGCCTGACGGCCCGGTAACGGTCACGAATTCGCCTTGCGCGACGTGGATCTCGAAGCCGCGCAGCGCGTGGGTTTCGATCATGTGGGTGCGGTACACCTTGCTCAGGTTGGTCATGCGCAGCATGGCTTGCTCCTTGTTCTGGTTGAGTTCTTAACGGTTGATCGAAACGCGTGCGGCATTGTTGAAGGCATCGGTGCCGGCCACCACCACCTGGTCACCGGCTTTCAGGCCCGAGACGATTTCCACCGCCGAGATGCTGGTGGCACCGACCTGGATCGGGGTGCGCACCGCCACCCCATCCTGCATCACATAGGCGTGGCGGCCGCCCTCGTTCTCGACGAACGGGCCGCGCTGCACCATCAGGACGTTCGGCTTCTCTTCGATCAGCAGGCGTGCGCTGACGCGCTGGCTCTGGCGCAGGCCTTTCGGCTGTTCACCGTCGAAGCGCACCCGCGCCAGCACCTGGTTCTTGACCACCTCGGGCGACAGCGCCGACAGCTTGCCGGTGGCGCGGCCGGTCGGCAGCGTGATCTCGGCGCTCATGCCCAGGCCCAGGTCGCCGGCATAGGTCTCGGGCACCTCGACTTCGACTTCGAGCTTGGACAGGTCGACCAGCGTCATCAGGGGCGCGTTGGTGATGACCACCATGCGGTTCTGGACGTTCAGGGTGCCGATGAAGCCGTCGACCGGCGCACGCACGGTCAATTCGTCGACGCGGCGCTGGGCATTGGCCATCGACAGGCGCGCCCGTTCCATCTCGTTGGTCTTGGTCTTGATTGCCAGCTGGACGTCGTCGCCCTCCAAGTTGGCCGCCTGCGCCGCATGTTTGGCGCGGATGCCGGCCGAGTTCACCGCGTCCTGGGCTTTCTGATAGTCGATCTTGGCGATGATGCCGACCACGCCCACGCTGTCATAGCGCTCCAGCGTGCGCTGGGCCGACAGGCGCTCGATCTCGGCGGTGTCGGCTTCGCGCTTGGCCAGCAGCTGCTGCTTGCGCGCCAGGATCTGCTGGCGCGCCACTTCGGCCTTGAGCTGCTCGTAGGTCGAGACTTCGCGCTTGAGGGCGTCGGTCAGGTCGGGCGACTCGAGCACCGCCAGCACATCGCCTTTCTTGACGGTGTCGCCGGCGGCGACCTTCAGGTTGACGGTGGCGGGGGCAGTGGCATACAGGGTCGGGCTGACGGCAGCGACCACGCGGCCATTGACGGCGGCGTCGCGCACCAGGGTACCGCGCCCGACTTCGGCGATGCGCACCCGGCTGGCCGAGACGGAGTGTTCGCTGTTGTTCCAGGCGGCGTACAGCGCGCCGCTGACGACGATCAGGGCGGCGGCAGCGCCAAGCACCAAGGCGCGGCGTTTCAACGTATGCCCCTTGGGGGCGGCCAGGACGGCGTCCTGTTGGGAGGTATCGCGGATCATGAAAAGTCCAGTAACGACGGTTGCCTGTCGTTATTGCACGTTTCGTGCCAGCGCTTAAGTCATTGATTTAATGAGGGCCGGCTGGGCGGACACCGCTGTCCGCAGTGTCCGTCCGGCCGTGGGCGGTCGCCCGCGGACAGGACTGTCCGCGCCGTGGGCCGCGCAGGATTACTTCTGCGGCTGCTGCTTCTGGGCGTATTTGCCGACGATCTCGCCCTTGGCCAGCACATGGCCTTTCATCGCCGCCAGTAACTGGTCGCGGTCGGCGCCGAACGGCACGTCGAGCATCTTGTCGAGCGCATAGACCTGGAAGTGGTAGCGGTGCGCCGGCTCGCCGACCGGCGGCCTTGGCCCGTAGTAGCCCGGCGCGCCGCGCGTGGTGCGGCCCTGCAGCACGCCGTCCGGATCGGACAGGCGCGGCTGCTCCTGCACGCCTTCCGGCACGCTGGTGATATGGGCCGGGATGTTCCACATGGTCCAGTGGACGAATGGGGTGACCGGCTTGGCGTCCGGGTCTTCCATGATGACCGCGTACGATTTCGCGCCCGCGACGGCCTTCCACGCCAGTGCCGGCGAGACGCCGTCGGCGTACTCGGTGTAGCGGTCATCCAGCATGCCATTGGCGGCAAAGCTCGGGGAGCTCACGCTCAACTGGCCCTTGGCGTCGGTCTCGGCGCGCTTGTTCGCCAGCGGGACGTTGTTGCCCTTGTTGGCTTGCTCCTGCATCGGGCCGGCTGGGGCCTTCGCTGGTGTGGCTGCTGCCGCCTTGCCGCCGGTGTAGGCCACACGGTAGATCACGCCGTTGGCGTCGTCCGCCATCAGGAGCGAGCCGTCCTTGGCCAGCGCCAGGCCGACCGGACGTGCGATATGGGTCTTGCCGCCATCGGTAAGGAAGCCGGTGACGAACGGCTCGACCGACTTGGCCTGGCCATTCTCGTAGCGCACGCGCACGATCTCGTAGCCAGAGGCAGGCACCCGGTTCCACGAGCCGCGCATGGTGACGAAGGCGTCGCCCTGGTACTCGGCCGGGAAGGCGCTGCCGGCGCCCCACACCCATTGCATCGGCGCGGCGTGGGCGGTGTAGCCGACCACCATCGGCGTGCTGCGCGCCTTCCACTGTTCCTTGGTGATCTCGCCCACGGGCGTGCTTTGCGGGTAGATCTCGCCGGCGCCGTACACGTGCGGCCAACCGTACTGTCTACCCAGTTCGATCTTGTTGACTTCTTCGGACTGGACGTCGTCGCCCAGGAAGTCGATGCCATGGTCGAAGCCCCACAGCTCGCCCGTGGTCGGATGCCAGCCGAAGCCGATCGTGTTGCGCAGGCCGCTGGCGAAGATGGTGCGGCTCTTGCCGTCCGGCGCAATGCGCAGCATCGTCGCGTTTTCCACATTGCTTTCGTTGCAGACGTTACAGGTGCTGCCCACGCTCAGGTACAGCATGCCGTCCGGGCCGAAGGCCATGGTGCGGTTCGGGTGCTGGCCCGAATCGGGCAGGTCGCCGATCAGCATGGTCAATTCGCCCAGGCGGCCGTCGGGCTTGATGTCGGCGACGAACAGTTCCTTGACGGTGACGAGATACAGCTTGTTGTCGCGGATCGCCAGGCCGTGGGCGCCGGCGCGGTTGGCCACCGCGATTGGCGCGCCGTCGGCGCGGCCGTCACCGTTGGCGTCGCGCAGCAGCAGCACGTCGCCCTGATCGCGCCGGCTTACATAGACGTCGCCATTGGGCGCCACCGCGAGGATGCGCGCGTTCTTCAGGCCGGTCGCGAAGGCGCTGACCGTGAAGCCCGGCGGCGCTTTCAAGGCCTTGATGCGTTCGGGCGTGGCCTCCATCTTGTTCGGCTTCCAGACATTGATATTGGTGGAGAAGGTGGTGCCGTCGCCCTGCTGGGCGGTGGCGGAGCCGAATACGAGGCATAGCGCGGCTGCAATCGAGGCGCGTTTCATGGGTGGTCTACCTTTCCTGGTCGTTGTTATAGCTAGGGAGCCTGCTGCAGGCATCGTGCCAGTCAACGACAGCGCAGTATGTTGGGAAACGTACATTGTCGGAATCAAGATCACATATGCGTCAAGGGTAATTTCTATTCGAAAATGTTTTCGATCTTGCAAGGTGGCGATGCCATCCGCATGTTGGTCTGGCACCCGGCGTCGCCGGTTCCCCTCAAGGACAGATTTTGTCGTTGTTCGAGCACCTGAAAGACCTGTGGCACAGTCTTTCGCCAGGCACCCCACCACCGCCGCACCACTTTTTCACCCCGGACGAAGTCGCCACCCTGCACCGGCAGGACGCCGACACTGCTACCAGCATCGACGACCAGAGCTGGGCCGACCTGCTGCTCGCATCCTATGAGGAAAAGCTGGCGCCACACGCCAGCATCTTCGGACGCCAGCTGCTGCACAAGCGCCTGCGTGCAGGCGTCAAGGACGAGGAGTGCGCCACACTGCGCGTACGCCTGCACACCCTGATGGACGATCCGGCCCGCCTGGATGCGATCGATACGAGCCTGCGCACCTTGCGCCATGCAGATGCCGACGTGGCCGGGCTGCTGTTTGAAAGTGCGGCGCCGGGCGTGCCATCCTGGGCGCGCGTGCTCTGGCTGCTGCCGGTTGCCTTGTTCGTCTCGCTCGCTGCGCTGGTCACCCTGCCGTTCGGCTGGGCCCTGATCTTGGCCGCGCTGGCGCCGCTGATGGCGCTGCAGATTCGCTATCACAGCCAGGTCGAAGCGTGGACGGCCAGCATCCGGTCACTGCATGCGCTGCTGCGCACCACCACGTTATTGGGCCAGCAGGGCGGTCCGCTGCTGGAATCGTTCACGGATGCGCGCACCAAAGCCGAACGCCTGCACATACGCCTGGCGCGTTCGCCGGCCTTGCGCATGATCCCGTTCGCGAAGCAGTATGCCGACTGGTTCGCGGCGGACAACGTTGCGCACTACTTCAAGTCAGCGCGCATCGTGCAGGCCGAGCGGACGTTCCTGCGCGAGTGCTACCTGGCGTGCGCGACGCTCGAGGCTGACGTGGCGCTGGCACGCCACCTGGCGTTGACCGAACGCTGGTGCTGGGCCGAGCGTGGCGATAACCGTTCGCTGGTGCTGAACGGCGGCGTGCATCCCTTGATGGCGCAGCCGGCGCCGCTGTCGGTGGCGCTGGAAGGACGTGGCGCCTTCATCTCGGGCCAGAATGCCTCGGGCAAGAGCACCTTCCTGCGCATGGTGGGCCTGAATGCGATCGCGGCGCGCGCCTTCGGCTTCTGCTATGCGACGCGGGCGCGCCTGCCGGCGCTGCCGGTCCGCGCCAGCATGCAGAACGAGGATTCGCTACTCGGCGGCGAAAGCCTGTACATGGCGGAGCTGCGGCGTGCGCGCGAGCTCCTTGACGCGGCCGGCCAGCCGCCGGGAATCTGCCTGATCGATGAAGTCTTCCGCGGCACCAATCACCTGGAGTCGGTGTCGGCCGCCTGCGCCGTGCTGGAACAGCTGGCCACGCGCGACCTGGTGCTGGTGTCGTCGCACAACCTGGTGCTGGCGCCC
>Ga0265797_10008232_pt1 | contig 13953 bp, 13 predicted proteins | sample P2T30metagenome_FD_192433 | JGI IMG/M metagenome (GOLD analysis project Ga0265797, IMG submission 192433) | Plant litter microbial communities from East Loma Ridge, Irvine, California - P2 T30 | ecosystem: Environmental > Terrestrial > Plant litter > Unclassified | place: USA: California... | reverse complement strand
AAGGGCTATCGGCTTAGTATAAGCTCCTGTTGCAATCTTTCCGTTCTGCGCAAGGTCTTAAGTAATGAAAATCTCTAGGTCCTTGTTCTCCGCTGAGTTGTACTGGCGACCAGTAAGTAACTTAATATTTCGTTTAAGTGACGAGAGGCGGTTTCGAACGGTAGTATCCGTGATGTTCTCCTCTAGCTGACCAGTCCTAGTTTCGGCGAGCCAGCGAAGGAACAGCTGGATACGATACACACTCGGTGCTTGTCTGAACGTAGAATGCGCGGGTTCGTTGAGGATGGATTCAGTGAACCTGATCTGTTAGTGATACGTTCAGACATGTGTTAACTCTTAACTTACTCTGCCCAAAGAGCCATAGTGTACTCGTATGACTTGTAACTTGAGGGGATTAACAACGCCTTAACATCCTCGTTTGTAAGCGGAGCTGGTTCTTTTTCTAGCTGAACTAGGGCGCGCAAGTGCGAAAGATCAACTTTGCTTCTCTTCTTAGGCGCCATAGTGAGTGGGATAATTTGAATGGGTCGTAAAATGACTTTGTTGAAGAGAGAAGGGAGGAGATACGAAAGTGAACAGGTGGCAAGGAGTACCTGAGCTAGAGGCAGCCATGTTAAAACAGCGCGCTTCGAGTGCAGTGGGCGTAACCGGAAAACTGATTGTAGGATGATGAATGACTGTTAATGGTCGTTTGGGGCTGTGGTAGTGGGGGCGCGACAACAGAGTCGCGACGACTGAAAAGGGTAACCGGGAAAGAACAACAGTTAATCGACCTCAGCCCAGCACCGCGAGTTTTGACGGGTGGGACGAGAGAACTAATTTTCAGTGTCCTATGGTCGTATGTATTATTATTAGTGGTTATCCTACTTCTATACCAGATGATAGTCGCTTGTGAAGTAGAGTAGAGTTTAATGTTAGTACTGGTCATCACCGCAGACTGCAAAGATGTCGATTGGCTCACTACCCTTCCATGAGCTCCTGTGTCCAGGAGCGCGTCTCTCCTAGGACCTTGCCCATCCTTGCTACGATGACCATGTGGCAACCCAGGTGTTGGGGCGTTGCGTAATCGAACGAGTGGAAACTTTTGTGGCCTTGGGGAACTTTTGAAGAAGTTGGTCGATTCCAGAATGTTCACAAGGTATGACGCCCACACACACATCTGTTTCCAAGTATTCAAGTGGAGTTGGGCTTCGGATAGCGACTAGCAACTATGGAACAAAAACACTCCCGTCTCTTGATATAGCAATTAACCAATGATGGTTCCGCTGTCTCGTTTCTGGTAATTACCAGCTTTGTTGTCCTTTGTCGTTTTTAGCATGATCCAGATGAGCTGATTGAGTTGGCTATATATGGGATGCCTTGCGAAGCTTGTAGTGAAATTTGAGTCGTTACCAAATAGAGGGGTGCGGATGGCTAAGATCTGCCATGAGAAGATGTTGTTGCAACGAGGTCTGTGACGGGGCTACCTAAGAAACAGGTTCCGACGACGTTACGGCCATGGGGAAGTGAGTACACAGTGCTCCGCTGATCGCAATGATGAGATATACATAGCCTGCCTTGCCCTAGTCGTTCCAACCTTGGTTCTCACGAGTGCGCAACCGAAATTGACTAAGAGGCGTCTAGTCAGTACCGCAGTCAGACTTTGACTATCGATTGTGAGCGACCCTTGAGCGGCATAGATGATGGTGGTAAAGTTAATGCAAGCAATACACGGACAAGGGCGATAAATTATGTGGGGAAGAGGCATAAATAGCCACGCCGTCGCGAAATGAAGCCTGAGGCATCCACATCTAGCAGCTCGCACCCAATTCGGCACACGATAGCGTCCTAATCTGCGAGAGTAGAGGCGTGATTGGCCTGTGCCTGTCGACATTCGGCGGTGGAACGGGGCGCTAGTCAGCTGCACCCAATTTCAGGGTCTCGTTAGAGTCTTGTCCGGTGTTGATCAGGGATCATGGCGGCTGGAGACTGGGAGGCGACCGAATGTGCCGGGGATGGTGATGACAGTTTAATGTGTAGGGACATGTCAAATGCCCGGCTATGTAGCAAACAAAGTATTGTTTGACATGGTGCGTAGTGTTTGCATGAGTGGCGGCTTCGCTGTGGCCTTGTTATCGCGAGCGGTCGCGACTGCCCCAGATGTTCGATAGCGGCAATCTCGGCGGCAGGTACCAACGTCGCGGCCCCTCCCTCTCGAGTCGCAGAACAGCAGCATCGTGAGCTTTCTCATGCACCGCTCCGACTCTCGCAGCTCCAACACGCCGCATCTCGCACGCAGTCTGTCGCTCATACCTGTCGCTGAGCAGTTTGACCGCCGCTGGCCAGTCACGGCGCGCAAAAGGTGAGTTTCCGGCGGCTGAAACGCTGCAAGGTCCATCGTGCGTTCAGCGCCCAGAACAACACGAGCACCGCGCTATCCCCCTGCGCTCCTTAGCTCCACCTCGGCCTCTCCAGTCCATAGTCTTGAGCGCAGACTATGTATACTCGCAGACCGCCGTCATGACTGCCGCAAATCCTTCCTCGCCGCCTGATGTGAATGAAGATCTGCATCACGACGATCTTGTCCAACGCCTAAAGTCCATGTCCACTGTGAGCCCGACACCGCCTCAAGGCCCGAACAAGACACCGACTCCTACCAAAGCGCCTATACAAGACACACCACGCTCAAGCTCAAGCTCGAGCTCAAGCCAGCCCTCTGCCGACACCATGGGAGAAAGCAGCACCCTCGCCCGCCAGCTTAGCAACACCTCCGACGACAGCATGACTTCGCGCAGGCCCTCTACACCACGCTCGCAGACGGACCCCCAGCCCGACACTCTCACCTCCCTCACCACTCGGCCACGGAATCGCTCGCCCTACTCTCGCTCTCATCTTCGCTCCCAGAGCGGGTCAGCGTTGCCGAGCGCGCCGCCCATGACACGGGCCCATTCGTTGCCTACTGTCATGCAACCGTCTGGCAACCTCAGGCTCTCGCCTACCCCGATGGAGCTTGCCCTCCCGGCTTCTCCTCTACGCTCGCCCAAGCGGACCCGCAGCCCGCGAGCACTGGAGCCACGGCCGCATACAGTAGGGGCCCCAGAGCGGTACGGCTCGGGTATCCGTCCGGCCTCTATCGGCTCCTTCGAGGGCGCTCCGAGTGTGTGCGATATCTCAGAAGATGCCGAGCTGGAACTCACGCCACGCGTTGGCACCACCGTGTCGAGTCTGTACAGCAGCACAGGCTCGCTCTCAAGGCGGCGTCGACCAGCTTCACCGCTCTATCAAGTCTCGGTGTCCTTCGGCGCACCGCCTACCAGTACCCCGTCGGTCAGCACTCCAACATCAACTGCCTCCTCGCCGCTCCTCGCACCATCCAGGTTCAACGAGAACTACCCCATGTCACATGCTTCATCGTCTGTACCCTCTACACCAACCTCGATGCGCTCCCGCAGTCCTTCCATTTCTTCCCTCGAGACTATCGAAGACAGTCCAGACGCAGAAGAAGAGGCTATAGAGGCCGACCGCATACGGCGCCTGAAGGCTGCCGCTGATCGTGAGGATGGTGGAGAGGCCAGAAGGTCCAGCTTAGATGTGCCAGAAGGCCGTGGGCGCAGTCTAGGTTTCGGCAAGCGAGACTCGAGGAAGAGGTGGAGTGTCTGCGGAGCGGAACGACGCGGCGACCTGGATCTGGAGACCATCTGGGAAGATTGATTCTCAACACTGATCTGTCAGCGTGACTGCATCTTTCGAGTGCGCGGCTTTGAGCGTACGGAGTTTTGGGGTTTGTTTTTGGCGAATGGTTGGTCTTGCACTTTTTTGTTTTCACATTATGATCGTCACCCAACGCGGCTCGGACCAGCGTTCATGGATGGAACGAGGATGCGCTTTTGTTTTACGCATATGGTATGATACATTTCAACGATACGACACGACACGTCGTCGCAGCATGATACCCTCCTTCAGGAGCTTTAGTTTTGAGGCTGTCTTACAGTCTGACCTGCATTTAGTAACCTGCAATACAATACCGATTGATCTGGAAAAATCACGCTCTCTATCGTTGACCCATTGCCTACAGAAACACGAGAGACTAGTGTCTAGTTTTGCCTACTACTGCCGGTTTGGGAAGTCCGAACAGTCGGCCAATGACATCACACTAAGACCTGGAGCTTGAAGCTTCCTAGTGGGGTTGAACGCGACTGCCCCTCGACGCGAACGACATATATATCAGGCGTCTCGTCTTCTCCATTCGCACTCAATCACTTTAACCACCGGAACAATAACACCGCCAATATGATTAACCTCGCGATCATCGGAACCAACTGGATCACCCATTCTTTTGTTGAAGCCGCACACGCGACTGGGAAATACAACCTGTCCGCAGTCTACTCACGAAAGGAAGAGACTGCCAAAGAGTTTGCATCCAAGTACGAGGGCAAGCAAATCACCACATACACCGACCTCAATGCCCTAGCACAAGACAAGATTGACACAATCTATATCGCCAGCCCGAACATCCTACACTACGAGCAAGCCAAACTGTTTCTCAATGCAGGCAAGAATGTCATCTTGGAGAAGCCCTCATGCAGCACAGTCGAGGAGTTGGATGATCTGTTCAAGCTAGCCAAACAGAAGAAGGTCGTTCTTGTCGAGGCGTTCCGCCACATCCAAGAAGCAAATTTCAAACTCCTCAAGGAAAAGATCTCCGACCTTGGTCCCCTGTATGGCGCCTCTATCACCTTCGCCCAGTACTCTTCACGCTACGAGAAGGTCCTGCAAGGCGAAGTACCAAACATCTTCAACCTCGAGATGGGCGGTGGCGCTCTCGTCGACTTGGGGGTATACTGTGTGGCTGCAGCCGTCGATCTCTTTGGCGCACCCACCTCTTCGCAGTACTACCCTGTCAAGATCGCAACGGGAGCTGACGGTGCCGGTCGCTTGATTCTCCACTACCCCAACTTTACTGTACACCTCTGCCATTCCAAGATCTACAACTCTGATGCACCATCTGAGATCTATGGCGAGAAGGGCACCTTGATTGTACCAACCATCACCGACATCGACAAGATCACTTTCTGGGATCCTAAGAAGAAGTCACGGGAAGAAGTACAAGGAGTCAAGACGCCTGAGAAGCTGAACTTGATTGAAGAGGCAAGAGAGTTTGCGAGATGCATTGAAGATAAGGACGAGGCTGCGCTAGGGAGACTGGAGCAGCATAGCAGGGATACTTTGGCGATCATGCAGAAGGTCAGGCACGACAATGGCCTTGTCTTCCCAGGAGGAAAGTAAAAGCCTGGTTTTGTAGTCGATAATAACAACATCCTCGGATGAAGATTGTTTCAAGTCACTTTATCGTAGGCTGCATGCTTCCGTCGGTTAACATTACCCAAGTCGTGCGATACTAAGCAATACGTCAAATCCAAGAGGGTACTAACGCTGCAGATCGTATCCGTCTACACTAGAGGTTGGTGTATGGACGTAGGTAGCCGTGGTAGTCACTTCATGCATATCGGGGCTGATTGATCACGACATATGACCATGCATATTGCATCAAGAGAACTCTGTCATTGTTTCGCCCAATTCGGCTACGAAACCATTGTTCCATGCCTCGCAATAGGCGTAATTCGCCCCAAGCCCTTTCAGATACATCTCTCATAATAGGCCAGACTCTAGCAAGTCGATCTTCACTCTCCAAGAATTGAATGAAGCCCTTTCAAACCAAATCTCGTACAATGAGTTAAACTCTAGCAAGTCACTCTCCGTCACCAAAGAATTGAATCAAGTCCTCTGTCTCCTACGATTCCTTCCAAGCTGAAGTCGCGGCAAAGTATCGTATCGTACACGTGTGGGTATTCTGCTTTCCTCCTGCTCGACTCGACTGATGGCGTCGACGTCGTTTTCACTCCTCCACTCGATGTGGTTATGACTTTGAAGGTAGTGGAGGGAGGGGCCGGTTTGGTGGTGGGCCTGGGCAGGGTGGGAGTGTTGTCCAGCCTTTTGATGGCATATTGTTGATTTGTGGTTGTAGTTGTGATTGACTCAGGAGCATATGGTATCCCAGTGGTTGTGATATGCCTTGCCGCTGTAGTGACGAAGCGATGTGTGGTAAGATCGGTCTGTAATACCAAGTAAGATGTATTTTGTATAAAAGATGTTCGATTGGATAAGCTGATGCAGCTGATGGAATTGATGGTTGGATAGTGACTCTATACAAGGAGACATACCCTCCATATATACATCCCACCCCTACGCTCGCCCAACACCAATCAAGGGGTTAAACTCACCCCCTCCAAAAGAATAGTGGATAGTCACAATCAGCGAACGATGAGAAAAGCACCGCCGATCGCCCACGTCGATCAAGAGCAGTACTCCACCGTGGTTCAACAAAGCAATGCGTCCATATTGGGATTGGCCCTACACCGCAAACGTTAGCCAGGTTCAGGGTGTCTGCTTCCGCGGAAACCAGACTATGCCTGCTCGGTACCTCAGAAAAGATGTGACGACAGGGAAACAAGGTTCAAGACCCTACTTCCCCCTCGGGGCGACTAACAAGCTGCTTTTTTGCGAGCTAATAGTCTGGTAGAGGCGCAAAGTGGCGGCAGGTGGCTAGGGATTGCTTTTTCGTGTCTTGGCGTGATATCGTCGAATGGAGAGAGCAAGAGACAGCAGAAAACGGGAATAACATGCGCGGTGTCAGTGCGAGAGTGTCTCGACTGGACTTTTACCACGTGCGTTTATGCTGTGTCGGCTCGTAGATGGCGTAGAGCGTCGAGAGCTGTCTCTTCACCGTGATACTGCATCTCAGCCTCCTCAGCGCCTTTTCCAAAAGGAAACGCAACACCCTTTACAACGCAAAGGTGTTTCGATGGGCGACACACAACAGCGGTCCAGACGTTCTTCCTACACAGGGCGTCTGCAGTGGGCGAGTGGCATGTCGTTGGTACCGAGCTGGACTCAACGTACTCGTGGCCTGTGGCTAAATCTCCGCCTTGATGCCAGATGCCAACAAACGTCTCAGCTTGTCTTCCTTCTTGGTGATCAGGCCATCATCGATGACAGACAGAGCTCGCTTCGCTTAGGTTCTTGTCGCGAAACTCTCAGCTTTGCTCCCCTCCTTACACGCCGAACCTTCCTCAGACAATGAGTCCCTGCGTCTCTTTGTGTGATTATCGTATCATGTCCCCTCTTTCGTCGGTCACCCCGAAATGTTGCTGTGTTAGTCTTCGTCCTTGGCGTATTACCCAGGATGACCAGGCCCGTCACATTGGTATGCGTCGTTCGTGCTAGAGAGATTATGCGAGCAGCATACTGGTGGAAGTCACACAAGCGCGTTTAGCACCCGTACCCTTCTTTAGTACTTAAATTGGCCTCACGCGCCGTCTGAGCCGTTGGACGTGGGCGGGTGAGAGTATAAACGTGGTGGAGCATGGTGGATCCGTGATACCCAGGCTGAAAGAGACGAGATGAGGCTTAGTGTATTGTAAGTGTACCAAAGACATGCGCCGGGTCGAACACCCTTGGCCAATCAACCGTTCTCAGACTAGCAGGTTAGTTGAGGTCCGTCTCCCGCGGATCTGGCATTTCTGACATCTGACGTGCCCGCGCATGTCACGTCTATATTGGCGCATGTGAAGAATTGCCCATGTGCACTGGCCATGTGGGTTGGTAATCGCCACTTGGGCCTCAAGATAGACTGTCAGCCCTTTTTAGTTCTAGAACTAGGTGTAAGCGACCTCGATCCGCGGGGTACACGTGGGTTGCCTGTCACAGATGCCGCCGTTCGATGCCCCTTTCGGGAGTGAATTGACGGTTGCGATGTAGTGGTGAGGAAGCCGATGGTACGAAAGCCGATACTGCCGCGGCGGCCGATACTACGTAACTCAGAAAATTCGGAAGTTCATCATATCGTGAGACAGCATTCCGAATCTAGGGGTTTTTACCCCCTCCCTCCGAGGGCCCTCACGCTTAGCCTCAGCACGATCAAAGGCAAGCAGTTTTTCAGCCCGTCATCTGCAGATGAACACAATCCAACCCCCCGTTAGCTCTACAGGCTCTCCTGGTAAGAGTAGACCTTACACTCTGCGTAGTGCCAGCCACTCATGGAAGTTGCGGTGGCTCATGGTGGAAGTTGCGGTGAGCTTACACCACTTGGACGACGTGATAATTAGAGTCTGGAGCATGCAAGTGTGGTGGCTGATTGCTGTCGATGTCGACGTTGGGACCGCAAGTGCTAGTTCGTTTCAGCTGCTACAATTACCAGATTGCACTACTCTGTGATTCGCCAGTCACAATAGCAGCTCATTGGTGGCTTTCGCAGATAAGCTGTCTTGTTGGCATGGAATGCTAGTTGGGTACGTCTGCATATTGGCTGACCAAGCGTGCTGTTACCAAGGTTGAACAGAACGCAAGTTCGAGCCTGGGGAGCCTGTCGTTTCACGGATCCACTTAGCTTGGCATAGGGCAAAGCCATTGAAGAGCTTGGTAGAAGTCGTCCAGATACAAACCAACGGCGCGACTTTCTAGGGATATCGATCTTATCCATAGTGTTGGTATTGGTGGTGTTCGGCTGCTTGTAACCAAGAAGCCAACACTACAATTATAATCGGGGTTGCAAAACGGACCGATAGGGAGAATTCATCTCGCGGTGGTTCGCATGAGAATAACCACTGGCGCAAATCGATGCCCAAACACAGGCTTGATGTCATCCATCTCTTACATTTAGTTGACTCAATGTGTTTGCTGGCTTGGCAGAAGATTCCAGCTGTCCGAAGCTTCGAAGTATAGACTGCGATCAAAGTTGAGGTAGTACAGTATTCAATAGTCGTCTGACACCTTCAACGTTGGTAGAAAACTGTACCATATTGTAACGCTATCCCATGAGGTACCGATCCACGATCGAAGAATAGGAGTGGGCTGCAGAAGTTGGACTTAGCAGCGTAGCGTCGTTGTTCAGTGCAAGCACTTGAGTTATGGCGTAGCTCGACCATACTTCGCAGGAAAGACGATAACCGTTGCCTCCACTTATCGCTAGGGATTGTCAGCAACAGCAGCCAAACACAGTTTGTACAGTCTCAGCAAGTGTTGTGTAGGAAGATGGTGACGTGTAATCAGACGATCTACGGTACTATCAGCCTACCTGAAGAAAATTTGGAATGTCAGATCTCGTGGCTACTAGCCCCCGCGATGTTAGGGGGTGGACACTAACCTAGTTAAACGGGATGTGTATGCTCCGTATCAACTCATATCGACTCCACTTTGTATTCCCGGAGCACGTGTTGATTGCGTTTCTCGCAGGTAATACCCAAGTGGGTATAGCGTTTCCCAGATACCGGGTAGATCACATGGCCAACCGTCGAGGGCCGTCGTACGTTCAGCCTCGTCGTCAGCGTTGCCAAGCGTTGCGGACCAAGGTGGCAGCGGGCCGCAATTACCATACCAAAAGCGTATGTTAGGATCTGAACCTGGAAACCACATGCAATCGCCGGATGTATCTACCAGTCGCTCGACAATACAGGTCAATACCGATGCCTCAGACGAGGGGGATGACTGAGGGCAGGTGTTCTTGTAAGTTCCGGGAATATGACCTCCTGCATGCAGGATATACACTGGAGTAATACATAGTAACGGTAGCCTTCCAGAGCAGTGTCCACACTTTGACAATGTTTGCAGTCGTGGTGTCGCCTGACTTGGCAAAACTGGCAGCGGTACCTCCCTCGTTTTTGTTCCTGTTGGTGAATATCACACAAGATACCTTATGCGATATAGTCCATCCAGAGAAGACATGGCGATCTTCCTTGCAATTGCCTCATTGTCCGGGCGATTTTGTTAAGATGATCGTGGGTAGAGTCGTACCATGGTACTTGCAGATCCGGCTCGGTCCAGCGACCACATCGCGTTAGAAGCCCTCGAAACAAGTCATGGGAAAGTAAAAGCCCAATCCCTATGGATCGAGCCCCATATTCTGTATTCGGAAGACGATATGCATGTTGGAGTTGTCGTAGGAGTTGTACCATGCGCCACATAGTGGAGATGCCCCTTTGTCTCGCCTCCTCATCAACACCACTTGCACTGTGGTACTGAGCACTATCAACGCGATAATTCGGTCGGTGGCTGCTGACGGAGAAGTTGTGCTACTTTCATACTTCCTGAGACCCAGTCGTTAAACAGAGGTGGGTAAGGCGCTGACCATAGGGTGTGGAAACTGCGACACCGGACCTATCGGTATTTCTAGTCGTTGAAGGATTTCAGTCGATATCGGAGCTTCATCACATGGAAGCGTATGCGGTAGGGGCGGATGAAGAGAATCATTTGTGTTTTGTTCAGGAGTTCGCAGGAGGTTCGTCCTGCGGAGACCGTGGGCAGAGGTACGAAGGCCCACGTGCCGCATCCGCAATCGCTCGCTCAACGCGGCTCCGACGATTTCGGCTAGCGATAACGCTAACGGCCATCGTCAACTATAGGCGGCGGTTGCGTTCTACTGCTTTTACAATTTTGGGAATCACCACTTGATAATCGACAACATCAAAACGGTTCTGAGAAATGCCAACACGCCGGGCAATCGTTGGTCGCTATCGAATGCGGCTTGCGATTTCGTCTTGGCGTCATGGTAAAGTGCGCCTTCCGCAAGAGCGGGTTCGGACGGTCCACATCCTCATGTATGCCACTATCGCATCCAGCAATCTGCGCTACTCGATATTACTACTCGGAACAGTTGCATATCATGTCTCGATGACGATGACGATGTCGCGCAAATATGACTTCCTTCACATTGGCGAGGTGATATACGTTCATGTAAAGCGCGTGTATAAGTACCGAGCCTTGCTGCCATCATTAGAGCTACGAGGTGAACTGTCATCTGGTCTCCTCCCTCGAACGTAACATTAAGCGGAAATATGATGTGGGGCTGTTGCGGTAGCAGCCAAAGACATATCCCGCACGATGATCGAGAGTGAGCAAGCAGCCCAAGACGCCACGGACTAGGATCAACTCCTTCACTTTGATACATCTTATTGTGGATCTGGGCTGAATACCTTAACCTAAACCTTCGAAACTACTGCTTAACAAAGACATTACCATCATCATCTTCCTAGCGTCCCACGCTTTACAGTTCTTACATCTGTCACACAAGCTCAGTACTCACAATCACAAATTGTCTGTCTCTGAGTATGTATAAAGGTGCCTATATGGATTCTCTCAACTCAACATCAGCACTTCACTCTCATTGCCTCAAGCTACCTTGCTAGCATCTCATCGATATGTTCACCAACAATGTTCTTCTTACCCTTGGCCTTGCTGCTTGTTCGGATGCGTTTTTTCGCATGTCTTGCCCCGGAAGAAATGTCCGAGAGCGACTTGATCCTATCGTCAGTCCCGGGGCCGTTTCTGGTCACGTCCATACAATCTCCGGTGGCGCAGGTTTCAAAGCCTCTATGACTTACGCAGACACCCAAGCTTCGAAGTGCTCATCATGCACAATCAAGGAGGATATGTCTAACTACTGGACACCTCAACTTTATGTCAAATACAAAGATGGATCTGGCTTCGCTCCAGTTCCTGTCATGGGCGGTAAATGTTACTGCACAAGCTACATGTGAGAAACATACTAAGTTCGTACGCCTGTATTTAGACCCAAGCGACACCAACGGCGGCATGACCGTTTACTATCTCCAACGTCGTGGAGACAATCAGACAGAGAAACTGCATGCATTTCCACAAGGCTTCCGCATGGTCGCTGGTGACCCGTTCACCCGCACCTATGATGGTAGTCTTGCCGCTCAGGGCATCTCATTCAACTGTCTTGGTGCGAACAAACCTGAAACTAACGGTTTTCCTGATATTCCATGTCCAGGCGGACTGCGAGCCCAGGTTTACTTTCCCCAGTGTTGGGATGGAGTCAACCTCGATTCTGTGGACCACAAGAGTCATATGAGCTACCCAGACGGCAATGTATACAACGGTGGCAACTGTCCGTCTTCTCATCCTGTCCACACGGTGTCGATCTTCTTCGAGCTTCTCTATGATACGGCCCTGTTCAGCGATCAATGGGTTGATGGACAGATTCCATTTGTCTTCGCCCAAGGAGATGCAACTGGCTTCGGATTCCACGGTGACTTCTTCAACGGCTGGGACGTTGAAGTACTCCAGGAGGCGATTGATACCTGCACGGACGACTCAGGTCGGGTTGAGGATTGCGCCGTGGTCACTATGTTCACTGACCAAGAATGCAATGACTGCAAGCTACCAACGTCTGTCAACGAGCCAACGAGTGGAAAGCTTGCCGCACTCCCTGGCTGCAACTCCGTCACCTATGGTCCAGAGCGCGCCACATCAGGAACCTGCTCTGGAACTTCACCAACACTTGGTTCCGGCGGCTCTACCAACTACATCGACCTCACTGCGATCCAGAAATGGGAGTATCTTGGATGTGGCACGGACAACGTGAGCGATAGAGCCATGAATGGTTCGTGGACGTACAACGACTACATGACGGTGGAGATTTGCGTCGACTACTGCAATAATCGTGGCTTCGCCTACGCAGCGCCTGAAAATGGCAACGAATGTTTCTGCAACAACAACCTCAATCCCAAGTACGCACCCAAAGATGGTATCATGGGCTCCTGCTCCAAGCCTTATGTGGGCAATGCCAACGAGATCTGCGGCAATGCGAATGCCATGAACATCTATCACAAGTGCTCTGCCACGTCATGCAAGAACAACGACATTGGAGGAATTGCGCCGGCGCAGAGTCAAGCGGTGGTTGCCAGATCTATCAGTCCTTCTGCCATGACTACAGTTGTCATACCGGCTATCACTACAGCTATTTAACTGGCGTATATGGGCATGTAGACGCAACACTGACGGCAAAAGTCATGCAATTCCACCTGCAGCTTGGCGAGTGATGGGCTATCGACGGACAGTAGCTTTCTATTATTTTGATCTGTAACAGCTTCGGCGTGTTTCCTTTGATGGCTTTTTGGAATTCTATAGGCGTGCTTTGTCATTGAATGACAATAGTAAAACATTAGGTTGAGTTTCGCTGTTTTTCCGCGTTACGTGATGAGAACAATAATCTGTGAGTCTTTCGATGTTCTTTTAATTGACAGATTCGCTTGGGATGCCCGATGCTGGCGCGAGCGGATGTAAGGTACCCGCCGGCTAGCTTGAAATGGCCCACGTGGTTTTGCTCTGAACTGAATAGCATTAACGCACTGGGCTAGGTCGAAGACATAAGTGGCTACACAGTCCGGCCTGCGTAACTCAAATCACATAGCAATCACAGCTCGAAAGATTCGGAGTACAGAGTCAGGGTACCGAGCCCCCGACAGACGTGACGTAATATTGCTGAGAGCATCGCATAAAAACGGCCGAGGCAGAGGCTTAGAAACGTAGCGCTGCGTTTGGCCTACGCAGTCACATCCATCTTGTACAAGCATCTGTGTAGAGTTCGTACAGATTCTATACTTGAGGCTTTTAGCCTAGCGCTGCATTGGAGAGAAGATGAATGCGCTCTACTTGCAACTGAATCATGCGCCAGCAAATTTCTGTATCTGTTAACACTAGAATAATCGCGCATTACACAAGATCAAGACAGCATGCAGGCTAGAAGTTCAGTTTTGGCAGAGTCGATGCCGACTTGCGCTCGGCATTTCATTCTCGGTCTACGTACAGAGACAATGGGCGTATTTCATCCCAGGTCTCTGACATCTTGTCGCTACGTAAACCTTCCAGTATTGCGAAACAAGTCTCTACCTCTTGCAATCCCTTGTACCGGTAGCAGCCCTGTTGGCTTAGATCTGGAGGCGCTCGACCTTATCCTTGAGGGTGCGGATCTGTCCCATGAGATCGGAAGCTTCGTTGGTCGTGATGCTGGCAGCGATAACGGGCCTGGCGACACCACAAGCGCGGCCGAGAGCCATCTTGGATGGGACGTAGACGTACGGGACGTTCTTGTCCTCGCAAAGGAGGGGCAAGTGCAAA
>Ga0265797_10008231_pt1 | contig 13954 bp, 17 predicted proteins | sample P2T30metagenome_FD_192433 | JGI IMG/M metagenome (GOLD analysis project Ga0265797, IMG submission 192433) | Plant litter microbial communities from East Loma Ridge, Irvine, California - P2 T30 | ecosystem: Environmental > Terrestrial > Plant litter > Unclassified | place: USA: California... | reverse complement strand
AGGACCCAGAATTCACGACACGCATGCGGCGGGATCTACGAACCGGTGCTCAGGACACGTTGTGCCAAAAGTAGTCTCCACCAGGGCCCCTCGCTGACCTTGTTCCTTTCCCCCCCCCTCCCCCCCTTCATCCTGGGGGTCCTTGCATGTGAGCCCACCCTTGGCCCATACTCGATGTGCGACTGGGTGCGGGCCGAGCAGCTACCATGCAGACCTCGGTGCCTTTACACATCGCCAATGCCGCCATGGTAGCTCGTGTGCCGACACCGACGCCCCTCGTACACCACATGCGGCTCATGTGGCTTGCCAGCGGCCTTCAAGGCGCCCTGCAGCCTCTCGTAAGTCACAGTACCTCTGGCCACGGAGCCCCACATGTCTCGCTCACCCCTCCCCCTTCAAAAAAAAAAGTGCTCAGGCCCGCCACGGAGCGAGAAATTTCCGTCCGGAGGGTTGCTACTATACAATCATTGCGAGGAAGCCGTTTACCGAGATATGAAATGTGACGACGTGCATCTACCCGACTGCAGCAATGCAATAGCCTGCCCAGGCTGCGCCGCTCCGAAAGCCTGCCACGCCGCAGCCGTTGGCCACGCCTTTGACTTGTTCAGGCCGGTGATCTTCATTGGAAATGCTCAGAGAGTTTGGCCGCGAGATTGCCTCGTCCCCTTTGGGGCGCGTCGAATATCAAAAAGCCGTTGAGACGCAAACATGGTCTGCTGCTGTACCTGGGTAACGCGAAACCCAGGCTGAACCCGTGGGTGGTAGTGCAGCCTCCGGTGAAAGATGGCCTCGTTGTTTGGCCTTGGATGCAGCCATTGGCATGGCACACGTCAAATCTGTGTGTGTGTGTGTGACCCTGAGGAAAAGCAACTGTGGCGGCTTCTAGAAGGCCGTCGGGCACGCCGCAGCTGCTGCTTGTCCGTTGCATTGCAGCAGGATTATCAATTGATTGATGTCTTGCGGCGTTGGCGCTAAACGGGGACTGGTCTGCACCCTTACATTGCAAGGGAGTGGAGAAGAAGGTCCCGCGAAGAAATCTCCTCGAGGGATGACGTGCGTCAAGGCCCCCTATCCCTGCCCTCGGACCTTAACCTGATGGTCTGAATTTGGACCGTTCACCCAATATACGCCGACTTATGCGCGGTCGCCTGTCACTGTCAACACGTACCTACCCAACCTTGCTTTGGATAGACGCCGGGAACTCTATCGTGCAAAAATTGATTGCGCATGCACAAGGTTTTCCACCATACTTTGCTTGATCCAACGGCATCTCCCCGTCCCGAACAAATGCTCGACAACCTTGATTCTCGTCGACCACGACGATGCGCAAGCAAAAGAACAATGCCACTATCGACTTGATCGCGGCCCATCAAATGCTCGCCCATTGCTGTAGCTGCCCGATAAACTTTCGCCAACCCGCACAAATGTGGCACAGCAAAGCAATGACATTCCTCCAACGCCAGCTGTTACACCCACACCCGACAAGGGGGTTGCAGGCCCTGAAGAAGGAATCATCGCCTGACCATGCGGGTCATAACGGCCTTTCTTCGCGCAAAATCCCAATCTTGGGCCAATTAGTATATTCCATGCTTTCTTTTGCACTCGCCACCCACAATACTCGTCAAATCGGAATCTAGGCGGCGCCTCGGTCCGCCAGAGCACAGGGTGCTGCGGAAGTAAGTAACCACACCACACCACACCACCATACACTACACACACACACACACACTTTCAATGTCAAACTACCCAGTCGCTTCATGTTACCAGCCAAAACAAATTTGCTTCTTGGTTCTATCTAGGCAATCAAAACTTCCGCTTCTTCGATGGCCGCGCATTCTTCGCTTGACGCTGTTCCTTGACCTTGCGATTCTTCCGCACTGCGTCCACGTCTCGAAGTTCGTTCTTGGCTCCACCATCCTTGAATGCACCGATGCGCTTCTCCTTGGCCTCAGCCACCCGCTTCTTCTGGACATGATAATCATCGCGGTACCGATCAGCCTGCTTCGGAGCCTTCTCCGCCTTGTGCTTGTAACGCGGGGCGTTATTGAAGGATGCAGCAGACCGGTTGGGTGCCTCTATTTCACCCACCCGTGGCATCTTGACCTTGTTGGCCTTGCGCCAGTCGTCGAAGCGGCCACTGCGGAAGCTGGCCGCAATCTTCTGTCCACTTTCTCCTCGAATCATCTTGGTTCCCTTGGATCCATCCTCATCGTTGGTGCGATTGACGTACTTCTTCGACTTTTTGTCCCATCGCATCTTCGATTTAGCTGCATCGGCAAATCCTTGAATCTCGTCGTTCACAAGAGACATTTCTGCGGCCCTTGCTGCAGACACAAAGTTTGTGTTGCCAGCATCTCCGCCACTCACTCCGTATGCCTTCTCTTCTGCCATGTTCTCCTTGGGGAGATACGACATGAAATAGTCGTCGTTCCGCCAGCTGTCTTGTTTGGACTTCTTGGAGCTTGGTTGGGAGACTGACACCTCAAGCTCGTCTGAATCAGATTCGTACGTGCCATTTGCAACTTCAACTTCGTCCTCTTCTGATTCTACTACGTCGTCCTTTGACTTCCTTGGAGGCTCCGAGCTTGTATCCAAGTCGGCTTCAGACATCTTGTTGGCCGCCTGCTTGGCTTTTTGCCGTCCGACCTGCTCTCGTCTTTTGCGCATAATCTCGGCGGTTTCGCTACCGGTTCCACGCCTACCAATCTCGAATACGGTTTCCGCGGGCCTAAAGGATTGAATCCTGGCAAGCATGTTCTCCTTCTCTCTTTGAGCTTTGTGTGCATCGTCGCTGAAGAGCATGTGCGTCTCTGCAAAGTTCGGAGATGCTACTAGCTCCTTGGCCCTCCCTACACTCTGTGCGCTTGCTTGATTACGTGTTCGTTGATATTGACGCTCACCCTTTTCGGCCACGCTCAACAGAAGCGCCAGGTCCTCGTCCTCGGCGAGCTGCTTGTTCACTAGTTCAACGGAAGATTCCAATTGCCATGGCGCTAAGCTTCCGACAACGAAATCTTCTGCGTAGTTCGGTTCCTCGCTAGATCTTCCGATTAGTAGTCGCTTGCCAAGGAAAAGCTGTAAATCTATGAGGTACGGCAGATCGACATGTCTGCAAAGACTGTACGCCCATCCCTTTCTTCCAGCTCGAGCTGTGCGTCCGACTCGATGCACGAATATCTTAGGCTGCGAAGGGAAGTCGTAGTTGATCACATGGTTGATATGCGGCATGTCCACACCACGGGCAGCGACATCTGTGACGACAAGTATGCGCGTCAATCCGGTGCGGAAGTCTTGTATCTGCTCTTTGCGAGCAGTCTGATCGAGATTTCCATATACTAGTAGAGTTAGTAGAGAGACGATGAGATAAGACTCAATGACATACCATATGATACTGCATATCCCGCGTTGCGGAGCAGGTTGGACAGATATTCCACTCTGTGTTTCGTTGCAGCAAAGATGATTGTGGACTCGGCAATTGGCACATCTTTCACAAAACCTTCGCTACGCTTGCGCTTTTTGCTGTTGCTAGCTTTCGCAGCGTCTTCCTTGGCCTTTTTTGATGCGTCAGTCTCGCCCACTGGCACCTTGATGACATTATCGAGAAGATGGAGCAGGGCACCGTCTCGATCTCCTGATTTGATTGTGAAGTAAGCACTCTTAAGATCAGGCGAAATCTTGCTCTCGGCATCCAGACGAATCAACTTCGGCTCTTGAAGACCTGCTCTTGCAAACTCGACAAGTGACTTTGGGAGTGTAGCACTGAACAACAATGTTTGCCTTGAGGCCGGTAGGGCATGCAAAATCTCGGATAATTGTGCTGCGAAACCCATTTCGAACAAACGATCAGCCTCGTCGAAGACAATGTACCTGACAGAAGACAAATCAAGGCCCATCTCGACTTTCAAGTGTAAGAAACGGCCAGGCGTGGCAATGATGATGTCGGGGTTGGTAGTCATAGAGCTGAATTCTGCCAAAATATATTAGTGTGGATCTCAGCATGTCTGTTCCCTACTGCACATACGTTCTTCGAGACTGTCACCGCCAACAAGTAGGATGGTCCTCAAATCTGTGCCACGACCTAGTTCTTTGACTACCTTGAGTGTCTGCAGAGCCAGCTCGCGAGAGGGAGACATGATGATGCCGCGGGCGCCTACTTTGGCAGAATGTGTCTTGAGCTTCTGAATCATAGGTATGACAAAGGCAGCCGTCTTTCCAGACCCGGTCCTAGCCATACCAACCACATCCTCACCCTGTAGCATCAATGGAACTGCTTTCCGCTGGATCGGAGTGGGTATCTTGAAGCCCTTTTGTGCAATAGCCTTGAGCAGCGCTGCGTTCAAGCCCATTGCCTGAAAACCTCCGCCTTTTTTGACCGATTTTCCTACGTTGGAAGCTTTGCGGTTCGACGCAGCCTGTTTGGCGGCGATAAACGCCTCGTCGTCAGAGCCATCATCCCCATCAATGTTGAGATCCAAGCCCAGATGCGCGTCCAAACCGGTCTCTTGCTGTTCTTGATCGCCGCCAGCAAGGGCATCGAATATGTCGAATTCGGTTTCGGAGAGCGCCGGAGAGCTCGCACGGGGAGCCATGGCCGATGAGTCGTTTGCGGGACTGTGAGGCGTGATTCGACTCTGGCCGATGCCTGAGGGGTCGCGCCTGCCTTTGCCTTTGCGATTTGGAAAATTTCGGGCACGGGCCATATGAAATCTTGGCGACAGGGTTCCTGACCGACAAGCTCCCACGTGCCCCGCGATGAGGCAGGCGCGTCCGACGCGTTTTGCCCTCGCCAGTCTTGTGCACCGCGCTGCCCAACTGTACGCAACCGAGGATGAGTATGAATGCCAGCCCTGAGTGCTTTTCAATCTTCAAAACTAACCTATGTAGACTACAATAGCTACGAAACCTCGTATACCTCGTACGGCGCCGGCGGTGGTGCTGGCGGAGGCGGCTTCATACCAGGAGAGGGTGGCAGCACACAAAGCCCTGGCGGCCGACGAGACTACACTCAAGACTCGCTGCGTCCAGTCACCATCAAGCAAATCCTCGAGGCTCAAGGAGAGGCTGGTAGCGGTAGCGATCAGACTCTCAAGATCGATGGCGCCGTACTCAGCCAGGTATGCCATAGCTTCAGCTTCTTTCTAGTCCACATGCACGTGCTAAGCCCTCTGCCAGCTCACAGTCGTCGGCCAAATACGCAACATATCCAATCAGACCACAAACACCACCTACAGACTCGACGACGGCACCGGAAGTATAGAGGCCAAGGTCTGGGCCGATACCGACTCCTCTGAACAGCCCAACCCAACCAAAGCCAAACTCGCTGAAGGTGTATACTGCAGAGTATGGGGCAAATTAAAGATTTTCAATGACCGGAGATCTATCGCAGCGACCGTCATCCGTCCGATTGAAGACATGAATGAGGTTTCCTTCCACCTGCTTGAAGCGACCGCTGTACACCTACACTTCACACGCGGGCCACCTGGTGGCGCCCAGACTGGTGCTACCAATGCGAATAGTGCCCCAGCACAACCAGCAGCAGCCAGTGGTAAATATGGCGGCTACGATCTTAGTGCTTACGGCCAGGTAGAGAAGAGGGTGTTCCAGTATCTAAGCGAAGTACCGCAGTCGAACGAGGGTCTGAATCAGCATGAGATTGCTTCAAAGCTCGGTATCGATGTGGCCGATGTTGCAAGGGCTGGAGACGAGCTTCTGTCTGGAGGTCTCATCTATACCACTATTGACGACCAGACCTGGGCAATCCTCGAGGTCGACTAAGCGCAATGCGGGGATCTGGTGGTAATTGTATCGCCAACCATAACGATTAGAGGAAAAAGTGGGTCATGCTGCGTATGCCATCTACAAGGCACCTGATCTCTCTTCAAGAGCATATACTACTTCTCTGCGTTCGTAGAGATGAATAAGATACATGTAGCAACGATGGCACCCGACACCACGGTGAAGACAACTTGCGTCTTCCATCCGGTCTGCACAATTGCCTGCCGTTGACTATACCGCGACACCGTATTGATGTAATTCGATAGCCCGGACAGCATGCACGCCATGGCCAGCAACCAGAAGATAATTCCTAATGGCAACGCGAATCGTTTCTCTGCAACCTAGGTGAGCAAATTGCATAGCAGAAGCACATATCTGGCTAGTCACCGTACCAAGTGGTGTTGGTTCCAACTTTAGGTGGAATGAAAGTACAATAGCCACGGATACGATGGCCATGTACACGCTTAGTTTGAGCCATGAGAGAAATGCTATACCACTTGTCAGCCTAACAAAGTCCCGTTCCTGGTCTATTCAGGCCTACTTCGTTCGTTGGCCGCATGGTCCCTCGCATCCGAAGAAACGTTGTCAAACAGCAACACGCCCAGCCACGGCCTCTCTCTAAAAGCTACCCGATCATACTCATTACTCCTATCCCCAAGCATCAGCAGTCTAGTCACGGGGTGTAAGAGAGAGAAACAAACTGTTTGATCAAGATGGGTGCCCCGCCGAAGATCTTATAGAATGGTCGGTATGGTTCACGGAGGATAGACTCATCGCTCGCGTCCATGCGCTCGGATTCTCTGAAATCCATTTCGCTCTACTATCAGTGTTTTTGTCGCAGTTCAGGATGTGGAACTGTTTGATTGATCTATTCTGTGTTGAGGAGAGAGACTGGTAGGGTAAGCTTGATGTTTCCAGAGGGTGCATGTGGTCGGTATTACCCGCACGGACTTCGGGATTACCGGAAAGTGAGGTCACGTTACGTTCAAGTGCTTGGATGATTTTCTATTTGACTGCATACGAGCTGGCGTGGTGTCATCAACTCCTTTTTCATCACGAGCAATTGATAAAATGGGAAACGAAAAAGAGCTTGTGCTGTTTGGAGGTGACAAGCAAGTAAGGTCTAATGTACGATGCCTACGGATTGCTAACGCGTGTTTCGTGTAGGGGCTGGAATGCTTCAGATTGGACAGCGAGCGACGACCGGGTCCGCGGAGGAAAGTCGCAGGTAGTTTTATTCCTAGTCGCTTTGCGTTCGCCCGGGAGACCCTAACATTTATGCGACAGTCTTACCTTGATATCGAAGGTTGTACGGCGCATTTTCACGGTAATCTCGACATCACGGCTCTCGGTGGCGCCGGCTTCGCCAGCCAACGTACGACAGGGGACGACCGCTCATGGAATCTATCAGGCTATGATGGCATCCATCTCAACCTAGGAGCGCACGACGGTAAGAAATATACGTTGACGCTTAAAGACGAGATTTTGCCACTCTTGGAAGATGGCCGTGAACAATCTTCGCTCAGCTACGAGTACGATTTCGATTCCAAGGATGAGATGGATATTTTCGTGCCATGGCAAGAGATGAAGGCAACGTATCGCGGAACGGAGCAGAAAGATGCAAGACCTTTGGACGTGGAGAGTGTCAAGAGGATGAGTCTCATGATGAGAAGGTACGAGTGCACGCTGCCAGATCAATGGAAGCCGAGTATCTGATATTGGACAGTTTCTTCGGTACCCAGGAAGGCAATTTCAGTCTCACCGTTAATTCTATCGGGGCTATCTCGCAACCCAGCGATGTCGAGAAGGGTTTCAGTTACCGCCCAAGAGGCGTCGTTATCGGTGTAAGACTGAGTAAACTAGTGTTTTGGGTGACAACTAACCTCATGGCAGGATCAGGAAGCTTGGTCGTGGAAGAACTCCAACCTTGTTGGGTTGGCACTCATTCTAGGATCAGCTTGGGCTATTTCTACCGGATATTGTTGGTTCAAGGGCTATGACATGAGCTTCATGAGGTTTAAGAGGTGGTGGTCCGTTGTAAAGAAGTAAGATTGTCAACGGCGAGTTTGTGTGAATAATACTTCCAGATGACATGCTACTTTGGATGCTGAGAACTAAACACTGTATACTCTTGCCAGCGATAAAGTACACACAGATACCAGTGCGCAAGCTCAGCTTCATGCCCGTTGTTTGCTCATCAAGTACCCGTGATGGAAGTATCATATCTGACATTGAAGGTACGTACCGTACCACATCTATCAAATATATCTGTCTATGTTTCCTATAGTGTTCAACATGTCTTTCACATACGACCATAGAACACTGAAATCACGGCTTCCCGTCCGCTCAGCCTTAGTTAACCAGTGTATCGGCGGATTAGTAGTCAGGTGGGTGACCACTGGCGAATCCCCGCTGTTGTATGTTTTTTTCTTCCTTCTTATAAACCTATCGGTCTTTTTTTGGAGCGCTGTGAACGGAGCGTTCTATGCTTTTCGTGGTGATGTTTATTCAATACCTGATATTTCCATTTGGTGGTTAAGGCTGCACTCTAACATGTGTCATAAGTAACCAGCTGTAAGGTAAAAGAGAGTAACAACATAAATGTGATATGAAAAATTGAGCATTGTACATTAACCTTGGCCATGCTATATATGATACAGTGAATATATGGTGCGCTCAGCTACATGGAATTCGAATTCTCCTCTCCAACCAGCCACCTAACACTAAAACCGTCGCACATACAATCTCTAGTAATTAGACTTTGCATAACAACACAGTTTATACTACCATCCATCTCATTGACATTATCAACAAGTTCACTGAACCACTTAACGTCCAAAGCTTATCGTTCTTGTGAGCGTTGAACTCGACAACCGCAAAACCACCCCTGACTAAGTCGTACGCAAAAACGTTAAATGGCACGGTCACCACCTACCAGCCTAGCAACACAAGCAAGTTAAAATCGCGCTATGCTGTGCGGAAAATCCCCTGAAAAAGCAAAAGAAGATAATAAAAAAACGTTCGATTGCCTCATTTCTCCCATACCTGGTACCTTCTTTTCGGCAGAAGTTTGCCCGAGTTTGTTTACGTCAAGCTTTCAACCATTCCTCGTAGTTGGTCTTGGCTCAATTCCTCCCTCCCTCCCCATATCAGCGCTAAGATGCTTAGCGTACCAAAAAAGCAGCAACCATGTAGCGTATTGTGCCGCACTTGCGGTCGGCAGCGACTGCCTAGTCTTGGCTAGCTGACGGGCGAGCACTACGGAGCTGGGCTCAGGGGATTGCGGCTGCTTGGTATCGCATGGCCCAAAAAAAAGTATGGCACCGAGGCACAACCGGAGGGCAAGAAGGTCTCGCGGATCTAGTTTGTTTCATTCAGGCCAGGGGTTGAGTTGAAGAGGAGTGAGAATGTTTCTAGCATACATTGTCTTGTTTAGGCATATTGAGGGGGGTGCATGGTTTCCGGATGTGATTTCCCCGCCGAAAAAAAAAGGATAACAGTAAGCGGCAGGTATAGAGCATCGCAGTCGGTTAGTCTCATGCATATGTGGGTAATAGGGGATTGTGAGAAACGGTTCGGTTCGGTTCGGGTTGTTTTGGTGATGACGATAATGATGTATGTGCCGGTCACATGTGACAAGTAAAAAAGTTAAAAGTATGTGTGATGAAACATCACACACTCGGCATACGGTACAACTTTCCCTTTGCACTAAGACGAGGCGCAGGCCAAAACTTTGTTCATAGTTTCTCCGCCCTTGACAAACAGCGGAACCGGTCGTGTTGTCCGGCACGGGATGTAGTAGTAGTAGGCGTGTAAAATAGGTCCTGGAGGAACCGCGTTTGTACATTATTTTCTATGCAAAGCCGTTATGCATGATCTAATGCAAATAAGCGCAACGCTCCTGCCCAGGAACGCGTACGAAAAGAGAGATAAGAAGCAAAGAAGATTGTCGCGGAGTGGCAATAGCAGCAGCCATGCGAGGAAAAAACACTGATCGTCCGGGTGCTGTAGCCGTTGCCTTTTTGTTTCTGTTGCTCGGTGTTTCTTTTGCCTTTGCTTGCCGCTTTTCTTGCATGCTATTGCCCGTCTACAGCCATCAATCTCCTTCCGAAACAAACAAACCTTGCCTTTCCCGTATATGTCAAACCGTCTCCCTCGGCGCACCTTCCGGCCCGTAGCTATACCACGGAACCCAGTCCGATAATACGGATACGCTCGGACTCGGATGAGAATGAAGCTCCTGTAATAGTTTGGTACTGTTGAGTCAACGTAGAAGAGAATCAGCAAGAAGACGCGATAGGATGGGCGCTGTGAGTTGCTTATTCTGGGCGCTGGTTGAAACATGGAATGCAGGGGGTCAGGGGCTGCATCATGCGAATCGAGTCGGACGGGGAGAAGAAACCATAGTGCGCGATAACGTCACGGTGAGGAACGGGTGAGATGGGGCAAGTGTGATGGCGTGTCGGCTAGGAACAGTTTTTCGTTGCTCTTTCCTATGGCTTGCGGAATCTTCCGATTGAGAGGGGTTGCATGACAGATGCTTGCTGGGAGAAAAGACCATGGAGCATGGAATAGGATCATGGAAGATGCCGCGCATGGTCTTTGCTGTTGTGGCGGCTAGCTGACGGCTTCACCTCGGATGGATGGTAGAAAACATAAACAACGGGCATTTGGTGGAGGTTGATCATACCGAGAACATGGGAAAAGCATAATAGAGAATGTCTTGTCTAGGAGAGACAGATAATTTTGATTTGGAAGTCTGCATATGCGCATCCTTCCAGATTCCACCGAGGTCCTGCGATTCATTGTTCCGATACTCCGCTTCACTATTTCCAATGGAGTCAAGACATCCAAGGCATGAATGTGTACATGACAAGCCCAATAGTCTATGTTTCCTTTGAGTGTTGGAAGGAAAATTGTGGAGATATGATAGATGAGGATAATGAGGTTTCGTAAACCCGCCGCTGCGCCCCAAAAAAAGGAATCCTGATCAAATACAACAACGCTTTTAACTCCATAACAACAGAGCCAGCGCCGAATCGTGATACCCAAGACCGTACCGTATTAAGATTATGCCAAAAGGCCTCATGTGTGCCTGTGATGTAGAAAGATGGACAAGGTAAGAGGAATATATGGTGTACCAGCTTGCCATCGTAGAGAGGTAGAAATAAGAACATCAAGAAAAAGAATATTCCGGGTATAGTTAAGAATGTATTGGGAAACACAGTAGCAGCCATGAATGTACGGCGCAAACATCAAAAAACTCTGCTACTGGCCCCCAAAATCGCCTGGCCCTTGGTTGGCGAAGATGTAACTCTTCGGCTGTGGTTCAGTTGGCCGCCGTAGTAGGTTTCCATGCGAATCAGTGCCCTGGGGTGGGGTGTACTGATGTACTAAGAAATCTGGCACCGTTGAGAGCTGAGGAGCGAACGGGACGTTGTGGTGAATACCACTCAGAGAGACCTCGTCGTAATTCATAGCTCCAGGCTGTATATAGTGCATGTTACTTTCGTCCTGTGTCTGAGCCGTGTCAGGAAGTGATGGTCTTCTGAAATGTGACGGCTTGGGTTGTTGTATGGTAAGATCAGTAGTTGAGTGAAAGCCAGGTCGCATTTGAGTGTGGTGCATATATGGAGTCCGTTGGAAGTTTTGCTGTGTTGCCGGTGCTGATTGTGGAGGTGTATCTCGATACAAAGCGTCGTTGATGAAGCGTGATTGAAGATCCATTGATGGAGGGGAAGTACTCTTCGCAATGATATTTCCAGCCTGGTCTGAAGACCAATTCGTGTGCATGCTCTCTGGACTGTTGTGATCTGGCATGGCCGAATGGGGCCTAATCACGGCAACACCACCCCAGTAGTTTCCAAAATCTTGCGGGGTCAATGGGGTTGGTGGCGCCAGGCTGCCACCTTGGTTGATTGTAGTGGTACTCGAAGAGGAGAAAGTGCGCGAAAACTTTGGCGACGCAGCAGCATCCGAGAAGCTCATGGCCATTGGCGAGCGCTGCGCCGAGCCTGGTTGCGACTTTTGCACACGGCCGCCGGCATTTGCGATGCCACTTGAGCGAATCCTGCGGATTACTTTGTCGTTGTTGCCACCTGGTGACGGCATGGGAGCTGAGTAGGATGCGCTCCGCATTGCGCTCGAGCTGAGATTGACGGGGCGCTTCTGTCTCCTTGCTGCAATGCTCGATGATTGATCGGAATGATGGAATTCATCTGGTGTACCGTTCCGAATGTGTATCGCATCCATATTGGTCGCCAGATTGCTTGTTGAGGAGTTCCTTCGGGCATATGCATCATCACGGAAGTGGATTGGGATCTCAAGATCAGAAGGCGTTCCACTAAGCTTTCGCGTTTGCTCTGGTGTGGTGAGAATGGCGTGTGCAGATGCGTTTTGTTGCTGGTAGAAGTTGGACTGTGGGTACATTTGGCTTGACGCATCCTGGGGCCAAAACGGCAGCGTCTGCTCTGAGGACGTCTGGGAGACGTTGTATGGCGCAAACTGATCCTCGGGCTCATCGGTCTGCTTGAGCTGGGCTAGCTGAGTGGGATCCTCCGTCCAGCCAGTGTAGACAGAGTTCAGCGAGGCAATAGAAGGCGGGGTCGGACCATTCGGTGACTGTGTAGTACCAGAAGACTGAGTGCCATTGTAGGGTGAAGCCTCGGATGAAATGGATCCTGTGCTTTGCTGGGGTTCAGCAGCTGTTGAGCCGCTGGTGTTAGTAGCAGTAAGTGCCGAGTAGTCTATTTGGAAATCCGCAAAGTTGTCAAACTCGGGATGAGACGGTGCTGCATCACTTGGCATGGGCGCGGGGACGGTGAAGGAAAGATCACTGGAGTATGCGTTGGGCAGTCCATCGAAGGGAAACTCGGGCTCCTGCGGGTTGTGCATGTAAGCACCGTTGGTTGCAGCCATGATGGAGTGCATGAGGTCGTTTGGGCGATAAGCTGCAGACCGGTCGGCCTCGGGGAGGGGGCCGAGGGCATGCTGCATGTCGTATTGGTGATGTTGTTGTTGTTGCTGCTGCTGATGGTGTTGGGGTTGCTGCAGGAAGAGGTGGGGCCCTAGGTCGAGCGCTGACGGACCCTCACCGGCCTGGACAGGCAGGCTCGCAGGACTGATGTCAGCAGTCTGGTAAAAGTCCGGTTGCATGAGCATGTGAGGGTGTTGCTGCTCCTGGGGATGTGCATAGTGGTTGGGCATGACGGGCACGTGCGAATGACCAAAGGGATGCGTCAGGGACATGTTATACTGGTTCATGAGCTTCTTGCGGTCTTGCTTGACTTTGGCTCTGCGGTTCTGGAACCAGTTCTATGACAGTGTTAGCCTTGCCTGCTTGCGGCTACGAACGGTCTACTTGCGTTGATCTTGTCCAGCGGCACGCCCAGCCGTGTCGCAAACTCCTTCTTCACGTTGGTGCTCGGCTTGTGCTGGGCCAAAAAATGCTGCTCGAGGATGTCGTGCTGGTCCTTGGTCAGGCGCGGCTTGACATCGCTGCCAGGCTGCTTGGCCACGGGCGGTGCGGTCGTCGAGGCGCCGGTGGAGTCCATGGCGCCGCGCGCAGCGACGGTAGAAATTGAAGGGGGGGTCGGATGGGCCGCGAGCGCGCGTGAGTGTGTAGTGACAGACAGGCAGATAGGCAGGCAGACAAACAGGCAGGCAGAGGCAGCTGGAGACGGCGATGGTGCTGGGCGGTAGGCAGTAATGCGTAGAGCGGGCACGGATACGCGGGATGCACCGAGAGCAGGGCGGCGCTGTGCCTATTATGTCTGGGCTGGAGACGTGAGTGGTGTGGAGGTAGCGAGCGACAGTTTGAGGCTGGAGCAAAACACAGCGGCGGCGGACGATATCTACAGCAAGGAAACGAGGGTATTCAGCGCGACGGCGCGGTAGGGTGGGATTAGGATAGCAGAGGCACGAAGCGAGAGACCGAGAGACGGGGAAGGAGAGCGAGCCATCAGGTTGTTGGCATGGCGGCCGCTTGGTTGGTCGGACGTGCTAAGGTGCTAAGCCACTGCACCCCCCTCCCACCCCCCTCCCACCCCCCAGCGGCGTGCATTATGCCCTCCCACTCCGGCACAAAAATAACCTGCATTTGGTGACACTCGTCGCTCCGCTCAGCAGACGTCTGGCCTCGACGTAGCCGACGGTGATTCGAGGCTTTCTTTCCCCCCCC
>Ga0265797_10008230_pt1 | contig 13955 bp, 15 predicted proteins | sample P2T30metagenome_FD_192433 | JGI IMG/M metagenome (GOLD analysis project Ga0265797, IMG submission 192433) | Plant litter microbial communities from East Loma Ridge, Irvine, California - P2 T30 | ecosystem: Environmental > Terrestrial > Plant litter > Unclassified | place: USA: California... | reverse complement strand
CTTCTTTGGCTTCTGTCTTTCGCTTCGCTTGTTGCTGCACCCAGTCGATACGAGCTTTGTTGCGAGCGGACTCGCTGCCATCTGCGCGCTCCTTGCCTTTGCCCTTGTCTGTTTGTGCTGCTGCTTGTGCTCGCTCTTCTTCCTCCCGCCTCTCCCTGGCCCGGGCTATGCGCTCTGCTTTCTCTCTTGCTTCGCGTCTTAGCCGCTCGGCTTCTAGGCGGGCACCGCGCTCTGATAGGAGAGCTTGGACTTGCTCTGGTGAATGTGAGGATGTGGGGTCTGCGGGTGTAAAGGCGGCTCCTTCACTGGTAGCATCTTCTACTGGCGCAGTAGCAGGAGCAGGTGTGGTTGTAGTCTGTTGTTGCGATTGTGCTGGTGCCTCGACATTACCACCCTCGGCGTCGACTCCGCATGCCTTGAGTAAGCGTTGCTCCCATTCCGAGTATTCTAGGCTGCCCTCAAGCTTGTCGACGACGGTGCCGTTGTGGATAATGACAAGAGTAGGAGCTGCGTCGATCGGGCAGAATGCGCCGAGGAAGCTCGCTTCTTGGGTGCCGTAGTCCAGGCGTAAGAGGACAGTCTTGGACTTGAGGACGGTCGGGATGTTGGCTGTAGGTTCAATGTCGGAGGCATTCTCGTGAGTTCCGGCGAGCCACTCGTTCTCCCACGTTGTGGATGTTTCGTCGTCGTCTATAGACCTTTCGTCAGTATGCTGTCTTATACCATGTCTGCTATGGGAAGCTGATGTTACCTTGACGGATGAAGCAAGCTACGAGCTTCTGTTGCTGGATGGCTGCGCTGATGCCGCTTTGCAGGTCGCCTTCGTGGAACATGGCAGTCGAGTATGGTGTGATGTCGATAATTGTCAAGTATCCAGGAGTTTTGTACGGAAAAGGTAATGTACATGTACATGCAATAGTGTTGTCTTTAAGGTAGCGGATCGTCATTGTAGCGAGACCCTTGCTTTCCCCAGACACTCGGCAGCAGCAGCAGCTTCACTTGAACTCTCGCCGCTCAAATGCGACAACTTCACCCAATCCTCTCTTCCCTTCTGGGAACAAATACACCACCATGGACCGCTCAAAACTTCTCTGGAGGGTTTTTTCCACCACCGCCCCCAAGCGGTCAATATCCACCGCACCACAACGCCCATCGTGGGTCTGCACATCCTGCATGCGCCAGCAACTAAAGCCCTCCAACATCTTCCGCCAACAGCGCCGCAAGCAATCCTCCCAACCCGGCGACGACCCGCTCTTCAGATCCATAGTCGACAACCCTCCCCAGCTCATCCGCTCCGGAAAGAAACACAACAAACTCGGTCTCTTCATCCTGGCCGCGATCCCCGTGACGGCTTTCGCGCTTGGGTGCTGGCAGGTGCAGAGGCTGGGATGGAAATCAGAGTTGATAGCGCGGTTCGAAGACCGTTTGATCAAGGATCCGCTGCCGCTGCCTCCGCAGGTTGATCCGAATGCGATTAAGGACTTTGATTATAGGCGTGTGCTAGCGAGGGGTGTGTTACGGCACGATCAGGAGATGCTCATTGGGCCTAGAATGCATGACGGCGTAGACGGATACCAGGTCGTTACACCGCTAGACCGGTCGGCAGAGTTTGAGGGCTTCAAGGGAAATACTACTGTGTTGATCAACCGTGGCTGGATACCCAAGGACAAGGCGGACCACAGGCTGAGACCGGATGGACTTCCCAGAGGCACGGTTGTGGTGGAGGGACTACTGAGAGAGCCGTGGAAGAAGAACATGTTCACGCCCGAGAACAAGCCTGCAGAGGGCAAGTTCTACTTCCCGGACGTGTACGAGATGGCGGCGTTTACCAATTCGCAGCCTGTGTGGGTTGAGGAGACTATGAGGCCGGATTTGCTCGAGTCTTATGCTCGTGAAGATAAGGGAGTGCCTATTGGTCGTCCGCCGGAGGTTAACTTGAGGAACAACCATGGACAGGTGAGTTCTTCTGTATCTATAATTTCTGAGACGCGCATCATGCTAACACAATCGCTAGTACATTTTCACATGGTTCAGCTTGAGCGCCGCCACGACCGTCATGATGTGGATGCTGTTGAAGAGGCCCACCAGCGGTACCAGTCGCAGAGTTCGTCAGAACAAGTCGTGGTAAACCATCGTTTAATTCGACGGTATGTATTTTCTTGTACCAACCGCAGCCTCGCATCGCCTGCTATGTATATTTGTACGCTACATGTAACATATCCCTCGCTGTTTGCAAGGCTCTATCATAGTCATCATTTCCTAGGTGAATTATTTTGGCTGTGCAAAGCATTTACAATTCTTGATCAAGACCAATTGAAAGGCCCGCATACTGAGTTAAATTATGCTTACTCCTCGCGTGTCTTCATATACGAATCTGTTCCTGGAATTCGCCCTCTTCATGCACCCCAGCCCCGACATGAGCTGAGCTGCAGGCGCGGCGCCACAGCCGAACAGCAGCACTACCTCGACTGATGACTGCCCAAAGCCGACCGTACTTCCAGTCTTGCGCAGCTTTTCCACTTGGTTTCCATGCCTTGGACTGCGTGCGATGTCTCAAACCATATCGTGGTATGGCGCAGACAAGATACGACCATGTGTCTGCTGGAGAATATGCTCGTCAGCACAACGGCAACGTCACCAACAGTACGCATTACTGCAGCCCTTCTCCAGTCCAGTGTACTAATTCCAGCCAACAGACTACCGATACAACTATGGCCTTCGCACACGACGATCAGACGAAACGCTTAGGGAAGATCAACGCAACAACCTTCTGTTGCGAGCGGCTGCGGAGGGCCAGCTGCCCCGTATCCAGCACTTACTTCGTCTCGGGACCGATATCGACTTTTCGGATGAAGATGGGTTGATGGCCCTTCATCACGCGGTGCTGAGTGGATTTGAAGACTGTGTACAAGAGTTGATAAACTGCGGCTCGGATGTGAACGCCATGACAGAGCACGGTGTGCCTTTGAATCTTGCGGCGCAGAAAGAGCGGGAGCATGTCATTTCCATATTAGTAGGCGCAAGAGCGGATAAGGTGAGGGCGGTCGATTTTGCTGTGGCGCGTGGGCAGGGTGTTGAGAATTTGCGCTCGCTGTTGGGCTTGCCCGTCACAGGGACAACAGCAGAATCATTGCCTGTGTTGAGTGTGGAAGGCGTTGATTCATTGAGAGAACGTGCTCTCGCTGCTGCAGAGCTTGGCGCCAAAGTAGCGAGTGACTCTGATCACTTGCATCACGCCACGAACAGAGGGAGCATTACTGAGAACGATAAATCGCGTCTTCCTGCCCTGCAACACGATTATTCTGCACGACGCAACGAAAGTCATAGTTCAGACCAAGCCATCTTCGCAGGAAACAAAGTAGAGGACGCTGGCCGTGAAAGTGCATCTGAAGATCTCTCGGAAAACACATATGCTTCACACTTATCCCAATCAGGAAAACAGTCTCAGAAAGCTGCCTCAAACCCACACAAAAATCTATGGCGAAAAAGAGGAGTCACCGATTTGGAGGACCTGAGCGTCTTGACGCCCAGACAATGGCGGCCATCCGACCATGACCACAAGGACGACGAAACGTCGCGAGCGCACCAGCGAGCGCATGCAATCTTCGACCAAGAGGTTACAGGCGATCTGATACCCTGCGAGCAACCTCAGCAGTTACCTTCGCCCGTACTTGTTGAGCATTACGAAGGACAGCGACTTGGTTTGGAATTTTGCCAAAGTTGTGACCCTGATCTCGACGATGAGGAGGACTTTGACCTAGATGTAAGGTTTAGGCGCATGCACGACCGGCTTGTGCACGACTGGGTCATGCAGCAGTCGCCAGTAATGCTGGACTTCCTGCCTCAGACCGATCTTTCGTCAGATGAGGAACCCAAGGTCCATTTCCCCGCCATTGTCCGCGTCCCCGTATCTGCACGTTCGAATGTGGAGTCGGGTTCTAGAAAAACAGATATTGCGACGAAACAGCGTCCAGGTCCTCTTGGTTGGACATTGCCAGGGCGAGACTACGAAAGCGCGTGACGAGCAGCACATTATGGCGCCGATCCGCAGTCATGCTTCCGAGGAGCAAAGTCTGCGCAAAGCTATGAGAAGCCAATCCGACAAAACGAGAGAACTGAGATTGCAAGTCCGGGTCACGGAGAGAGCAATTTCAGCATCAGGCGACAAGGAGAAATCGCACCGTTTAGGGAACGGTAGACTCACTTCCGACGCAGCGACTTCGAACACACCCATAGGCCATTGCAAGCAAATTGGAACCCTGAACAACCACTCCCCAACAGGGTCGCTGGAGAATATGCTCACGCGAATGCTAATCGAGATAAAGCCATTAATGTGGGCTAAACGGCAGGGACGAGTCTTCGGTGATCTTTAAGCGACAATTCAGTGACCTTGGTGAAAGCAGCAGCGTCACACCAAGAGTGGTCCCGAACCACGACGGTAACGGCGAGAGTACACGTGATACGGCTACTAGGATTGTACCTCACTTGGCGAGTGAGGTCTGAAGAGCGTGATTCATCATCTGGCGTGAGTCAGTGTACGAGTCACATGCCCGCGCAATGACTAAGCGAATAAACGAACATTAACTGCCCGAGTTCTGTTACAGGCGTAGTCGATGATTGCAACGCGGCCAAACCAAAGCTTCACATTGCACTATCTGTGTTCACCCCGTCCACTTCGGGTAGCATGGCCACGACTCGACCTGCCCCTCTGATCTGGATAAACGCTTTCCCCGGCACAGGCAAATACACCATAGCCTCGATCCTGGCCAACAAGTTGATGGAAGGCCAATGCACGCTCGTCCACAATCATGACCTGATCGATGCGGTGAAACTGCCTCGCGACCATCCCGTGTATAGGACGTTGCGGAAAGAAGAACGGACGAAGGCTTTTGCGAAACATGTGCTTGCGCCGGAGACGAAAGGGAGATTTGTGATCTTTACAGGTATGACGAAGTGAAACCTAAGGAGAGGGATGTCAGAATCTAATCGTTTCATAGACTCTCAATGCAACAGCGAGCTCGACGCGGCTGTCCCAGCAGAGTACCGTGATGCTGCTGCGACGGCAGGGAGGCCGTTTATTCCTGTTTATCTGCGATTGAGTAGGGAAGAGAATGCACGGAGGATCGCTTCGTCATCTAGGAGTATGTCGGGGACTGGGAAGCTCGTTGATGCGAGTGTTCTCTTGTCGATTAGGGATAGCTGTGATTTGTTCAAGTTCGGCGATGTGGAAGGATTGCACTTGGATGTTACTGAGATTGATGCTGAGGAGGCTGCACGGAGGATATATCGGCACGTAACATCGGTTCATATAGCGACGTCTATGGTAGCGATGTCGTTTGAACAGGATGAGGAAGTCGCAGAGCAAGGAGAGGTTTGAAACGATATCGAGTCGGCAAAACAAGCCTCCGAGGTCCGGCCCGCGAGCGAAAGAGTTGACTTCAACTTCGATGCAAAGGAGAAGACCAAGGCGGTCAGCCTACTCTACTCTTCCAACCACAACAAAAGTTACTGTCTCTAAGAATGAAATGGCTAGATTTTTTTCACAAGATGCAAAGAATTGGGGCTGCCGGCGGATACACTGGCATGCGATGATGACAGTCGCCCCTGTTTTAGCACTTGAATAAGATGTGCGACATTCGCCGATTCCAGAAAGCCGTGAGAATCTCCAAGATAGGTAACGTGGCCGGCCGACAACTCGCTTTATCAGCCATCTCAAAAACAGTAAGACCAAACCTGTCTGCATGGCGGCATATGCAAGCCACTTCTGCACTAGCACTCGCTTGTGCGACGGCGGCTAATGCAACCTCAGCCGCAGCATACGGGCATATTTCAACTCGTGGCATCGGATTCCCCTGCTTATACCACTGTCCATATCATGAGATGAATTTTGAACAGTTAACGTAGAGAGTTGCCACGCCAGGCTGTCCATCGCTATGTCGTCGCTCAAACGAAGATACACCGACGGACCTACCGAGTCCCAGAAGCTCTACGGCTCGGATTTGCCCCCTTCTCTCCGATGGGGCGCTGCCAGGAAACATACTGGATCCCATGGACTGGGCGCTGTCTCTCGGCCAGAAGGCTACTCGAATGCCGCAGTAGAGGGGTTTTCACCGATTGCGGGTTATGCAACGTCGACAGGATCTGGCGCATACCGTGGTCGATCTGACAGGCTAGCAGCGGATCTGGCCGATGAGCTCACCGAGATGCGCCTGGAGCGACGCTTGCATTCGCGCAGTCGTGGTCGCGGCGATGCCGGCTCCTACGCTGGCGAGGGCCGTGGCCGCAGCCGTGGCCGTAGTGAGCCACATAGGCATGACCTAGGCCGCAGGTATTACTATCTTTCTGATGCTCGAAGTATTGAGAGAGAGAGAAGACCTTACGCCCGTTGGACATCCACAGACAAGCCTTTTCTACTCCGCGATTCTGCAGAGGGAACTAGCTCTGACGAACAGACAGACGCAGATGAAAACCTCAGTCATGCCTCGGGATTGCTTGGAAAACCAGAGACTGGAAGTATCGACGGAGAGGAACGTGCATCAGCAATAACTGGTCCCGACAATGTATATGGGTCGGAACACCTCAGATCCCACGGCGTCGCGGATGACGTGGAGAGAAACTCGGGAAGCCGCAAGAGACTCTCTGCCGAAGGGGGAGCAGAAAAGTACGAATACCACTCGGACAGTGATCGTATCAAGCACCGACATGACCACTCTGGGTGGGAAGGACGGACATCATCTTCTCGACCCAGACCGCGAAGGCGAGCGATTGATGTTTCAGAGCACTCAACACGCAGCAGACGACGGCGTTCTCGACCATATCGGTCAGAGAGCAGCTCTTCAGGAAACTCATATTCGACATGGGTATCTCGCGATTCCAAGTCATGGTTCTTTCAAAGCTGGAGCGTTCAACCCGCAAAGGGCTTCATCACACAAGACCTTGGCTCGGATCAGACGTCACCACTATCACCAGGAATCGTAACCGAACTATCCGACGAATCTCGGCCAAAAGTTGAAGCCGCGCCCACAATGCCTTCTCCATTCCAAAGAGTCTTGTCTTGGAGATACAATCAAGTTATTCCCACAGTTGAAACGACCTTGAAGCGCATAGTTCATGCGACTTATGGGGACTTGCTCCAAAGCGAAGCCTCCAAAGGTACGAATCCTCCTGGTTTTATCGCTGTGCCGCAATCTTGCAGCTCTCAAGGTGACACGCTCTATCATATATTGTGGGTCCGATCAGCACGAATCAGATGATTGAAACGCATCTGACCTGCATAGGAATCTCCAACAGAACCATCTGGACTTTGAAGCGTTTAAGGTAGGAATGAATCTGAGGCATCTTACGGCTTGCATCTGCTGACAGTGAAACTTCCCAGAATACTGTGGTGAACCTACCCGAGCTTTGCAAGGTTCATGATAGTTTGAATGCCCATTTTGACAAGGCACAACGACTTTACGAACAGCAGACGCATAACGGAGATGCTACGCGGAGTATGAAAGGGTTTTGTCATCACACCGAAGCAAGTGCAGGGCAAGCCAGTATGACTCTGATAGGCTTACCTTTCGTCCAGCTCAAAGAACACAATCATCGCACTGAAGCAGAGTTGAAGTCATTTGCCACCATTAACAGGCTACTAGGCCACTCGCGTGGCAGTTTGACGAACATGGATCAAGTTGTTGCTCGCCCGGACACCGCTCATGCGCCACGTACTTTGTTCCAGTATCTGAATCCTAGAGACAACAGTCGAAGAGACTTGAAGCAGGTAGTTTGCCATATGCTTGGATCTCGTGACAAGCGATATTTGTGTGTATCACAAATATGGATCTTCGTTGCAAACGAAGGTGAGTGCCACGTCTTCATTACAACCGGCCGGTTCTAACTATAGGACAGAGCTCATCGTTACAAGCTCGACTCTGTCCGAGGCGGATCTATGCGGTGATCTGCTTTTGCCTCTGACAGCCCAGGCTACACTCCCCAAACGAAGCCTTGTCAACGTACACGTTTTGTCCGATGATGGTCGACACTGGCTTCTAAGACCAGCTGACTGTCTTACATACATCGTGAGTGGATACCATTGCAGCCACATTGGCATACACTGATATGACAACCATGGAAGGATTTTGCGGCAAACTTCTCGGATATCACACATCAATTTGCCGAAGACTTCACAGTCTATCATGACGGCCAAGAGATTAGGGCGAGTGAATGGGCGCAGAAGATGCATCAGGCTTCTACAACCACAATGCGTCTACGACTCCGACGCGTGAAGCCTTGGAACTTTGCAACAAGGTATCATCGCATCTGGTCTTATCAGTCTGGACGCTTCAGGTCGAAGTGGATACCGGAGTCGAGAGCTATCACTGAAAGAATAATTCTCATGACAAATAGCTCTCCTGTGAGCGTTCTCGCATCTTATGGCCGAGAGGAATCTTCCGAGTCTCGCAGACCGTTTCGGAATTTCGTCGCAAAAGTTCGACTGTATCAAAATGAAATAGAAAGAACCCACGATGGTGCAGGAACCGGATCCACTGGTAACAGTCATGATGACGCGAAGCCTCCAATGAACGGACCTCTAGAAGACAGAAAAAGTGACGCAGAATGGTCGGATCCCGAGGGCGTACGGCAAAGCGAGGATAACTCGAGTCGCTCCGAATCTGACTCTGAATATGCGGGCCCCAGAGGAGCTTCGAGCAATGATCAGAAGAGACGACGTTCAAGATCGGATCTGATTATCTTCATCCCGAAAGCTGTTACAACAGCAAAGGCTTTATCATTCCTCGGCATTGCTTTCACCGAGCAAGCAAACGACTTTGCTGTTGCTGGAGGTCTTGACAGATCGCAACTATTCGATGTGATGCAAATGACAAGAAAGCTACATAACCTGGAGGGCCTCCGGAAGATCACTTGTGAGTATCTCCTTCGCACTCCAACAAGTGATCTTGAAAGCCCACACCTGGAGTCGGATGCTCCAAAGCAAACAGATGCGGAAACAGGTGGACGACCCAGCTCTACGCACAGTCGCGCGACAGTCAATATGTTCGACGAAAACATCATGTACAAGACCTGTCCTGGTATGGCGAGAGCGGTCTTCCATGACAAGCTAAAAAGATGGATGGCCGCCCCGCTCCCTGACACGTCAGCCCACCCAGATCGTGTCGTGAGTATACCTTCTCGGGACTCGAATCCATGGGGCCTCCGCTATCTGCTTGGTTGGTCACCACGGCAGCACATGAATGTGGCAACCGGCCAAATCATGGACGTAGACACATCAAGGTTTGCATTGTTCCAAAATCTTCTGGACGTGCTCTGGCTCGCGCTGAACACGTCGAGGCTCTCCAAGCCCCTCTCCGAGCTCAAAGCAGCAGAAGAGAAGCTTCCAAGCGCTATTCTCGCCCTCGTTACAACGATCCATGAGTCCATGGAGCGTGCTGAAGAACTTCCTTACCGCGTGTTCTATTACAGCGTGTCGGAAAGTTTTGCCCGCTTGTTTGGGGTCATGAATGTCTTGGAGATGCACGCACTTACCATCGAGACAGTTCATGAGACTGGGAAATCAACTAGCTCTCGTGCTAAGTATCCTGTCGCTTTGAGGCACATGACTATCGCTTTGCTACTGGCAGCGAAAACTCTGACAGAGTTGGAAGACCAGACCGATGTACTTGAAGCGGAGGAACTACGTAGGAAAGAAGCCCTCGCGAAAGTCTCGTCCACAGTGGACAGTTCAGCGGATTATGGTCACGTGGAAGAGTGCTTCAGCAAAATCTTTGGAGTGCGCATGGAAGCTCGCAGGAGAAAGCGATTCCAGGAGAATGTCAATCATCTCGAAAGTTTGGGATGGAACAGACATGCTGCTCGTACCATTCTCCTGCACGAGTGCCGACGAAGGCGAATCACTCACCACGCCGATCTCGCGGCGCGAATGCTGGAAGATAGCTTTCTGAAGGCATTAACACCGGATCCTTCGAGAAAAATTCGGTGGAAGGCTGCGGCGCTCCCAACTGACCTCGTTGCTCTGCTCATCACTCAAGTACTAGAGAGACCTGTCTTGGATGGCCAGGATGCGCTGAACATGTACATGCGATATATCACTGATTTAGTAAGACTTATTCCGACCGAGGCGTGAGGCAAATATGCTAACCTCTGTCAAGGAATCCAACATCCTTACCGGCGAACCAAGCCGCGAACCACTCGATCGTATACGCTATCTCCGCCATGAGCTGAACGCTTTCTCGCAGTTACAGCAGGAGCAGATCGATGTCCTGGAGCAGGTCACCTCTGCTCTGCTTTCCTCGGACGACACGCAAGTCTATGCACCTGATGATCCTCACCCAAGGCGGACTGTATTTGCTGCATTGCCCAAGGGCATCCAGATCCAAAAGGACATCATCCAAAGTTTGAGCGACATGTTAGACGATCTGCAGAGCGAGGTATGCCTTACCACCGACCGTATCCCCGATTCCCAACCTCCAAATCTAACAAGCAAACAGGCCCGAGCCCAAATCCTCGGCGTGCAAGACTGGCGTGACAACGCCGCCGTGGTCTTCACCATCATCACTGTCATCTTCCTCCCACTGTCTTTCGTCGCAAGTGTTTTCGGCATGAACACCTCCGACGTCCGCGACATGGAATTGACCCAGTGGGTGTTCTGGACGTGCGCCATTATCTTCACCGTCATTGTCGTCTTGATCACTGTCTACTTCGTCGACGTCCCACCGCTTTGGCGATGGCTCGAGCGAAAAGGTGGCGACAGATTTGCAGATAAGGTGCCTCCGCAGCCTGCTCAGCGTAGCAGAAGCCATTTCTTCGCAGGCCTCGCGCGTCACAGTGGCGGCGTTGCGGCTGCGGATGATTCAATGGGCTTGCATGCACGTCAGGATCAAGCAACTAAGGGTGAGGATCTGATCACGGACTCCACGGAGGAGAGCTCGTCGTCAGACGATGATGAAGCACAACGCAGACCCAGTGTTAGCAGGTAGACGTAATGCGCGGATTGAATCTGTTTCGGTTCCTCAGGAATCGACAGCGGACACTCTGCCCCTGTTGACTTATCGAAGGAGGTGTGCTGAGATCACAAAACCTATCGAGGGATTCACACAAAGAGATGCTCGTGACCACTCCATGTTCAAAGCAAAATATAGTTGCACATACATGTTTGAATGGTCTCCCGATAATGCTCGCACGCAACGTCACATCCCCAGCTGCCCCTCCTCCTCAGCCCAAACCATCCTCTTCACCCCCAGCCCGACCGGGACACCAACTACCACCGCCCCAATAGCAATCAACCACTTCACAACTCCTCTCGCTTCAGCGCGGTGTTCCTCACTCATCGTTTGACCTTCGACGCGGAGATGCTCCATTCCTTCTTTCGTGGACGAAAGTTCAGAGATAAGGTGGCCAAACGAAGCGTTTCCTAGAGATGGTTTGTGTTGAGCGTTGGCCCAGGAAGACTCATCGATTGGACGGCGTTTTTTCTTCGTAGTGTAGAGACGTGACGTGGAGCTTATTGAACGATGGAATTGATGTTGGAAGGGATGGTGTTTGATGAGAGCGAGACGGGAGTTGGACATTAGGGTGGAGCATTGGCGTTGCATTTTTATCGATCCGTGAAGCATCACTCTTAGAGAAGTGTATCGATTCTTGATGCTTTCTTGTTGCGTTACGATGTCTTACTGGCTTGTACCCAGAAAATAAGTATTTGTAGATATAGGAGGTAGCGATTCAATGGTTTGATGAAAATGCCCTGGGTTTGGATGGACATCGAGAACGATGACGATAACTTCGGAAGCCTCGCCCGAGAAATCAGCGAGCGACGCCCTACTGCAATGCTATAGTCATCCTTATCGCCGTACGGTCCTACATAACATTCACATACAAAAGACATATATATAAACCTCAGGACGATTTCCAACACCCCAGGCCTACTTTTCACTCGCTACATGCTCACCACCTGTTCCTTACTCCGGCCCAACTTCGCCTCCAAACTCACCAACCTCAAAACCACCAACCCACTCAGAAAAATGTCCACCACAACCACAACCCCCAACAACAATGACACTCCACGCAAACTCCGCATCCTCATGCTCCACGGCTACACCCAATCCGGCCCGCTCTTCCACGCCAAAACCAAAGCCCTCGAGAAATCTCTCGCCAAAGCCTTCCCCGCCGCCCCAGCCCAAGGGCACCTCGCCACACACCCCGGCGGAATCTCCCTGCACTACCCAACAGCGCCCATCAAACTCTCCTACGCCGACATCCCCGGCGTGAACGTCGATGGCGCAGACTCCAACGCCGACGACCAGCCTGAAGCGTACGGCTGGTGGCGGCGCAAGGGCGATGGCGAACCGTTCACGTATGAGGGGATAGAGCAGGGTCTCGCTACGGTTGCGGAGACGATGAGTCGCGAAGGTCCTTTCGACGGCGTGATCGGATTTTCGCAAGGTGGTGCCGCAGCAGGAATGGTCGCTTCTCTCCTCGAAGACGGACGTCGCGCAGCGTTCGAAACCGCACAATCAAAAGGCGGAATCCGCTTCCCAGACTCCTTCGCCAAAGACTCAGGGTACATCGAAGAGAGCGTGCAAGCACCGCTGAAATTCGCAGTATCGTATTCCGGTTTTGGCGCGAGCACGAATGCGCTGTATCAAGCATTTTACGAGCCGAAGATTCAGACGCCGATGATGCATTTCCTGGGGTCGTTGGATACGGTGGTGTCTGAGGAGAGGTCATTGCGGTTGGTGGAAGCGTGCGAGAATGGGAAGGGGAAGGATGGGGGTGTGCAGAGGGTGGTGTATCATCCTGGCGGGCACTTTTTGCCGAGTAGTCAGAAGCAGTATGTTGCTGCGCTGGTGGCGTTTATCCGTGAGGTGATGAGCGAGCAGGTTGTGTCGGGGAGCAAGAAGGAGGAGGAGGAGAGCGTGGAGGACATGGAGTTGCCGTTTTGAGGCATGGTGAAAGAATGTGAATTTATCTAGACTAGCATAGCGTGGTGTGTTTGTTAGAAAGACAACATGTAGATATAGATGATAGATCGGAACGACAGCCATCATGACTATACACCATGACTTCGTAGATATAAAGGATCAATTCGAAGAGAACAAGCCATTTGCAGACATTAGAATTATCGTTGCTAATTACAAAAGACCCCGAGGACTTTTAAGTGTACAAGTATGTGCATATTAATAAATCCGCTCATCGAGTGGGCAGCTGCTTCATCTCCACATTGTTTGTACCGTTCCGCTCCTCCTTGACGCTGTATTTGCCCTTGTGCTCAGCCCTCCTCTCTGCTTTAGTCCTGGTGTAACCCAGTCTCAAGTCTCCCTCCTCATATGGTGCCTTGAACTTCATGTACGTAGGTCGGCGCGGGCGAATGAGAGTGAGGTACCAGTTCTTCAGCCAAGAGTTGAGGGCGAAGGGTCGGTAGCGGTCTTTCTTGGCGAATTTGTTGCTGTTTACGTACTCTCTGGTTGTTTCGCCGCGAGCCATGAGGAAGACATGGTAGCCGACTAGACAGATCGGGAAGAGTATCGCCAGAACGCCGTAGGCGATCATAGCTAGCGCAACGCGTGCGTCTGTTCTGGCGTCTGTGCTGGCATCTGTGGAGTTGAGCGGATCGTTCGCTGCATTGATTGCAGTTCCAAGAGCGGAAGGTTGGAAATTCCATGCATCGTCCCCTCTCAACTGTCCAGCGCGGCGCGCAAGATGAAGTAAAGAAAAGATGATAAGAAGCACGCACATCAAACAAGCCTCGACGATGAAGGAAAAGAAGTACAGGTAATTGCGGCGTCCAACACAGTTGTTGAGCCAACCGCAGTGGTGATCGTGCGTTTCAACACAGCCATCACAGTCCCTACAGTGATGGGTTCGAAGTGGGCGCCATATTTTACATGAATCGCAGAACTTCCTGGGCACTTCCAAGGCGCCTGTATGCTGGAGGCCCTCAGGATCGCTGGCGGCTGGTA
>Ga0265797_10008229_pt1 | contig 13956 bp, 14 predicted proteins | sample P2T30metagenome_FD_192433 | JGI IMG/M metagenome (GOLD analysis project Ga0265797, IMG submission 192433) | Plant litter microbial communities from East Loma Ridge, Irvine, California - P2 T30 | ecosystem: Environmental > Terrestrial > Plant litter > Unclassified | place: USA: California... | reverse complement strand
CCACGCTCCGCACCTCAACATCTTCGGCCCCCTCTACGAGCCCCAAAACGCCGGCCTCCTCTTCCGCGAGCGCGAACGTCTGGGCAGATTGGCCAGCGACCCAACGACGCCAGATACCCTCGCCGACAAAACGGCGCGTGTGTCGCGGTACACGACGCTGCTCGAACGTCTGATGGCCTTGGTCCCGGATCTCAAATCGCAGGATGTCCTGGCAGCAGTGCAAGAAGCGGCCAAAGCCGAAATACGATCTGCATACCAAGCTGCTGTTGCTAGTCACTCTTCGTCTGCTGCGCGCAGGAAGAGCAGCGTCGAGACTATCACTTCTCCTGCATCGGTGGTATCTGATTCACCCGATATACCTGCCAAGTCAGCAAAACGCCAATCCACCTCTTCTTCGCGACGTAGTCCCAGGAGGCAGTCGAATCGCTCGAGCGCCTTCTCTGAGGTTATGGAGACGAGTCTGCTGTCGCCGTTTCCTGCAGAGGAGGAGAGCGGCGGCGGGGTCGGCGGCGGCAAAGAAAGGAGTTTGTCGAAACAGGTTGAGCAGGTGCTGAAGGCTGAGCTGCCGTTGAGTGTGGAGATGGTGGCTTTTGTGGCGAGGATGGTGGTTGTGGCGTGGTGTGTTAGTGTGGAGACTGTGGCTTGGAGCGATGGAGAAGCTGGGTTCAGGATACCAGATGTGGAGGCAATGGGCAAGTTTGTCATGGCATGATTCATGGTACGTACCGATGGATTGAGCATGTTGCATGTACAAACATTGGAGATGAGAGAGAGAGAGAGAGAGAGATGAGCTAGAGGCGTTTTTTTTTCTTTGCGATTTGGCTTTGGCATTTGGGACATGTTAACGAGATACCATTCACATTGTTTTTTCCCAAGTCTAGTAGAGATACCAATATTTGTTGTATAGCAACCTTAATCTTTGGTCTGTATACATGTTTCCATGTTGTCGATGCACAGCGATTCAAACATGCGACAAAAGCACAAGTTACCTCAACAGATCCGAGTGGTTCCGCCATTTCGTCCCTCTCAATCCGCCCGCCGCGTGCATCTCGAACCGCGAGATCGCGGACCTGCCACGATCACGAGATACATGTCTTGCCATCGTCATCATAAATCATCAGTCCTATTGAAGGAATGATGTTCCCAAGACACGACGAGGGCTATTTGCGAAATGGCGCCCGGAAACGGCAACGGCTAACATCCGGACATCCGGGGTGGTTGGGCTAGAAATGATCTGCATACTGCAAGGAAGCGACCGCCGAGAGAAGTCTTCCTCCGAATCGAACGCGCGGACCCGCGCGGGACCCGAATTGAGCGAAGCAAAGGGGGAAACGGGAAGAAGAATGTCGCCGGCTTTCTAACTAACGATGCAGGCCCTGACTCCCCGTTTTTAACATGGGCCTTTTTCCGATATGGGTTTTTGCCGAACTTACTTACCTTCTCGGGAACCATGCTTCAAAATTTGGCTTTAGACAGGAAGATGAAGAGTAAAAGTCTGGATATTAACCATATCTCTATCTGAGAAAGTTGGGAAAGAAAGGAACAAGTGATAACAATCCATCTATCCCGTCCCCAAGTTCATCTCCAGTCTCTATGTATGCCCAAGTTCCGTACGTTAGAGTCCCCATTGTATGCATAACAAAAAATCAGTAAGTAGCCAAAGGAAGAAGAAGAAAAGAGTCTACAATAAAAATCATAACCATGAACCTTACTTTCACTCCTGCGGCCCCATAATCTCCAACCCCCGACAAACCCCCACCCACCCCTCCCTCATCCCTTCCCACACCCTCTCCATATTCTCCTCCTCCAACCCATCTCTCCTCCGCTCTTTCCTCTCCATCTTATCCCCCGTCCCATCCGCCATCATGGCACTCACTCTATCCCTTTTCCTATCCTTATTGTCCAACAATGTAGAATTAGTTTTAAGCCCTTTCCCATCCAACTCCCCTTTAACCTCCCACCCTTTACGCACAGGCCCATGAATCGTCGCAGGAGAGATGAGCGTAGAATCCAGTAAGGCGTTCCATCTCGAAAGATACATACCGGGGCCATGTGTCGTCCCTGCACTTGGTTTACTCTGGGAAGACGACGACGACGACGATGAGGGCCGCATGATACTTTCCAACCTCGTCTGACTAGTAGATTTCAGCGTCTGAAGATGCTCTTCATGCTGATCCAAAAGCCCCTTCAACTCTTCCTGTTTCTCCTTACCCAGCGTCTCAAACAACGAGTGTAGCGGCGCCGTCATATTTCCTGCGCCGCCCTCACCCTTCTCCTCTTGCTTCGCAGCAGCCTCATCAACGCGGAATTCAGAAAAGATGCGTTTAGCGTAAACGAGGTAATCCTGCGCGAGTTGGGGCGCATTCTTGGTGACGTGGTGCAAGAATTTGTGCATCGAGGGTGCATGTTTCTTTAGTAATGTAACAAAGTCCTCGACAGTGGGTGCATCGCTCGCTCCTTCATCCAAGATACTCGCCGGGTCGGCCGACGGAGAACTAGGTCTCGACTTGCTCGTCTCGCGGCTCTTGGTGCCCGTCGTCTTCTTCTTTGGCTTGGCCGTCTTGATGAGATCGGTGATGAAGGCTTCGGCGTCGGTGACGGTACCGCTGAGGTCGACGGCGTTGTGGATGTCGCGGATGACGGGGTCCATGGCTGCGACGGCGTCTCGGATGGTTGAGGTGAGGACGTCTGGGTTGGATTTGCACAGGACTTTTGTGAGTTCTTCGCGGTCGCGGATGGAGAGGTAGGTGCTGAGGTACTCCATGGCGACGCTGTGTTGGTGTTCGTTGAGCGTGTCGGCGTCGACCTTGTAAGGCGGGTACGAGGTTTCGAGGATGACGGCTGCGATGGATTTTTGCTCAGAGACGGACTGGCTGCGGGCTGCTTCGTGCTTGTCGCGCGAGGCGTAGACGTACGTCTTGATTGCCTTGAAAACCTTCTTGTCGGGGGCGTTGCGTGAGGATTCGAGCTTGGTTGCTCGCTTCTGGAACTCGGTTGTGTCCCATGCCAGGATGGTGGATATGATTTGCTGCAAGAGGTTCATGCCGTCGTTGGTGTTATTGGTCAGGCCGATCCAGTTGGTCATGGCTGTGACGGAGAGCTTGGCCAGGACGAGTCTGACCATGCCGTTGATCATGGTGGCTGCGTTGCCTACGCGCAATGTCTGTCTGATGACGGTGTATGGGATGAGGCGGTGCAGGTTCTCGACGAGGCGGACGAGGTATTGGCCGTCGGGCGACATGACGAAGACGTGGTGGAGGAAGGATGCGGCATTCAACAGCATATACTCGTGGGCTGCCTGCAGACTGCTGGAATGGTCCTCGAGCCGCGGGGTCGCCTTGACCTTTTCGTACAGGTCGTCGAGAGCATTTCCGTATATGGCGTCCTTGACCAGCTCCTCGAAGCCTTGTATGACGTCTTCGGGCTTGCTCGTGTCGTATTCCTTCTTACTCTCCTTCTTCTTGGCCGCTGGATACCCGCCCAGCATGCCTCTGGCGACATACTCGGCAATGCTACTCGCCGCCGTCGCCAGCGCTTTGCGGCTCCCAATGGCGCCCTTGTCGTAACTCTCGCTCAGTTCGGCCTCGGCCATCCTCGCAACCAGCGTCTGGATCTTGTCGGACCACCAGCTCTCGCCAAAGTTGCGTATGGCGGGGTTGCAGAGGGCGAACTTGTTGAGCATGTTCTGGAGCAGCGGGCTCGTCGACTGCACGCCATCAACCTTGCGGAAGGGGTAGCCATAGTGGTCGATGGTCGAGGGGTACTTGAAGGCTTCGATTTCGGCGTAGACTTGGTGGTGGATCAGTATGTCAAAGAGGGCGTGTGTCTGCGCGGGAGTAAGCGGTTGCGTCGTCGACATGGTTGGCGAGGGCGAAGAGAATCAAGTCAAGTCTCGAGTCCATGGTTGGCCGTGGTTGATGGTGGACGCGGCGGATGCGCCTGCGACGCGGGGTACGTCATCGCGCCCAAGCCTTGGCAGATTAGCGACTTGATCGCCCCCACATGGCACCGCTGCATTCGGATCACGGCATGCGTCGTGCAGAAATCACTCTTGGTTGAAAGCGTTACTTCAATACTTCTACTCACGTCTCCTTTGGCACATCGCTGCCCCAAGGATAAGCCTCGGGCATAGCCTTCCAATTCTTCAAGTCATCGTAGTTCCTCGTGGTGCTCTTGCCCTGCAACACCTGTTGTACAAAAGGTAGAATGTCTGCGTACCCACTCATATCACAATGCCCACCAGACGGTATACTCATGCCCAGCTGCTTACCCACACCCAGCCAGCTGTACACAACCTTGGCCGCAGGAAACGTGACCTGAGCAGTGCCTTTAGAATCGGTGAACTGATCGTTGGCGTTCTGCGAGAGGATGACTGCGCGTGGAGCGATGGCTGCGACAATAGTATGCGCGTCATAGGGTAGCTGGGTGGACTTGCCGACGAACTGGGAGATGCCGGAGGAGGTCCACCATCCAGCTCCAGATTTCTTGAAAACTTGTCAGTACGCCAGTTTCTTGACAGTCGCTGCGAGTTTATGGAGGCGAGTACTCACGGCGTTTTCCAAATTCTCTCCTTGTCCGCTCAAGCTGTAGCGGTAGGGTCCTGCGCCTTGAACGCCAGAGCACATGGGCATAGTGACAGCGATACGCTTATCAAACAGGCCAGCTGCCAAAGCAGCCTTGCCCAGACGGGAACAGCCCGTAACTCCAGACTTGGTCGCGTCAATCTCTGGCACCTTGAGTTCGATGCCGTCCAGGACGCGGTGGAAGCCCCATGCCCACGCAGTCAGAACCCCTGTGATAGCTGTAAGCATGCAGTAGAAGAGAGCAAACACATCACACACCAATATCCTTGCCGTTGTACAACGTCCAAAAGGAACCACTCTTACTGTTGCTGTCTGCTGCAACCTTGGTATAATCAAACGTCACGACTGCAATGCCCGCATTCGTGTAACTCTTTGTATCCATGCCTCCAATCGATATGACCACAGGATATGGTCCGCTTCCGCTTGGCAAATTCAACGACGCGGCGATGCTAGCCGTCTTTCCGCCTGCAGCGATGCTGACAGTCAAGGTATTGCCGCTGCGTGTTGCCGAGACCGTCTCCTGTGAATGGTCTGGATAGTAGCCATATTGGTATTCCTGAAGGAGCTTGAGGATCTCGGGTTGGCGGCATTGCAGCCACTCGTCTTTGCTCTGAACGCGACTTTTACCATCGAGGTAGAGGAAGGGATCAGGCATGGTCTTTACGGAGGGGAAGGCGGCTGCTTTGGGCATGGGGTTTGGCGTTGTTGGACATGTTATGTTTGTCTGACGGGGAAGGATGTCTAGGAGGTGTTCGACGTTGTTCGCCAGAGGTGTACCGCCACCTGTGATTGACAAAGTCAAAACTGTAAAGAAAGTGGTGCGCATTTCGGTGCCTATCGTCGTGATGAGACTGCAAGATATCTGTGATGAAATGACTGGACGACGCTTTTGACGAGCTTAAGAGGGACTAAAGGCTGAGTCTTTCGGATCAAAGGCTATGAGTTGAGTCGATACGAGTTGACGTGATCTCGTGATCTAAACCACCCGCAAATAATGTAGGTAACAATCCTTTTCATATGAAGTCTGGCGTTCGAATGATCTGACCTTTCGCTAAGAAGAACCACTGCCGCGCTGCAATAGCACTTTGTACCAGTCGAGTTGTTCCAATCCGTCCGATCATCTCGTTTCTTGATGTCAAAAGATCATGCAGCTCCACGCTAGCTGTGGGGCTTCCATATAGCCATGCCTTCGGATAAAGGGATCTCCAATATGTAGCTGGGGCCGTACACGCGAGATGCACCGAAAGAACACATGCTCGGCACAATTTCTCGCGGATAAATCCAAGCGTCTTAGCGAGCAGTAGATGACACATGACCGACCTCGACATCCTGACTTTCTTGTAAAAGTCGACTGATGGACGAAACGAGAGAGTCGCGGGGGAAATTACTCTCTCTCGATGATTCCATCCATGACGACCTTGGCGATGCATTCTTGTTGTCTGATACCATAGATGACAACCTTTGTGATGTTTTCTTGTTGTCTTTCCGATCGTACACGAAAACTCCGGAGTACCGAAATCGACCGTCGTCACCAATATATGGCCACACTTCGAAGCTGCGCAAATCTTGAGGGGACTGCCGGGGAAAACTTTTTGGAATCGGAAGTCCGAGATTAGGCGCATCTGTGTAAGGATCACTACCCGATGACATGCGCAGTACTGGCTCCTCATGAGCTTCCACGGAACCGGCTTCTGCACCGTTACCTCGTGTGCAGAGAACACTGCTAAAACTGCGTGCTATTTCGAGAAGTATCGCAAAGGGAAACGCAATGTCCCATGTTTGTGCATCTCGACTGTAGCTTACTGAGCAGCCATGTGTACTCTGCGGTACCATGTCGCGTGATTTACCAAGTTCGTATATCGGCTTTCCTAATTGAATGTCGCAATCGTTGTGATACGTTATAAACCCATTGACGGTGTCTTCGGCGCGATAGCAAGTTCCCGGCAAGATGGTCACGTAGACATTTCCGAAATATAACGGGCAGAGTGATTGTAAGTTTATATGGAGTGCCATAGGATCGCCGCTCCCAATCTCTTTATTGGAAGATGTCAATGCAATCTTTCCACTGGCGTATCGACGGGCGGTTGACAAGGAGAGAGTTCCGAATGATTGCTTGTCTATACCTGCTGGATTTGGCTCTGCGAGGTGCAGCACCCTGTCGAGCAGCCTGATGGCGCAGAGGCAGAAGGAGTTTCTGCATGCTTTCAAGACTTGTTTAGCCAAGTCGTCATATGAGATGTCGTAGTCGACTTCAAGGTCTGAACCCTCGCCACACAAGGCCAGTAAAGAATAGATGCGATCACGGCGATCACGGCATTCCTTGTATAGGAAGATCTGAGCTATGTAGGTAAGACTCCTGCCCCTCCATGGATGTGAATAGTGTTCGACGTATACTGAGTTGGTATATCCCATAGCGTCGCTGGCTTTCTCTTCTAGCGGCTGCCAGCGGTCGGCTTCCTCGTTTGCTGCCATGAAGGTGATTAAGCGCGCCAGACCGACTTCTTGGGTTATCCACGCACGGGTCCAATATTTACTTTCGAAGAACTCTGCACAACCAAGGCGGCTAGTCGCCGAGTATACCACGTCCATTCTGACGGGTTGATAGCTTTCGCGAAGAAATTGTGCAATTCGTTCATCGTCACCAAGCCAGGAGATCACTTTGACCGCACGACTGAATATGTGCCCCATCTGCTGCACTTGGTGTGACCGCTCAGAGTTGTTCGACTGGTCAATACAAAGCGCATCAATCCAGAGCCATTTAGTGCAAATATGCGGCTTCTTTCTCGCTGATCCCAGGAAGGCATGCAAGTTTTGATGGACATGGAAGAGTCGTCCGCCTAATCTGATGCAGCGGAGGGTTTTTTCTTCGCCCCATACATATGAAAGACAGTCATAGGCGCTGTCTATTGAGGCATGGCGGATTTCCAATTGTATGTGTCCGTCGAAGGATGGATCTGGAAGGATACGCACTAGTCGGATGGAACGCGCGTTGAGGTCCAGACGAGAATGTTCAAAGAGGAGCTGACCATTCAGTGGTGGGAGTTTGTTTCGCGGAAGGTCATGTTCATCACCTCGTAGCTCACGAAGATGTTCCATGATCCTCAGCAGGTTGGAGTTGAGCATGATGGGCGGGTTCATTCTAGTGGCTGTACCTCCAGATGCATGAGAGAGTTGTGCGGTCGCTATGTCCGCCTTATGGACTTGTTTTACTCGCGCTAGCAATGCCATTGCAAGTTGAGAATGTTTTGTGTCATTCAACAGTGTTCGAAGGATGAAGTGAACAGATAAGGGTGCTCGAGGTTGCGAGGCTTTGCTACTGGACTGAATGTGCGGGGCAGTGCAAGGCTGACACAAAAGCCACCCGAAGTCTCTTCGCTTCGCACGAATGCCTTGAATTTCGCATTCAACGCATGCATCGTGGTCGAAATATCCCTGGGTCTATGTCGGAGGCTGTTGCTTGTAGTTATTATTAGTAGTCCAAGGATGGTTCTGTTGCACCACTACAGGCGGCAGAAAAGCTCAAGTACACACAAACCATCCCGAAGTGTATGAAGCTTAGGCTGCGATGCGCGACGCGATGACAGGAAGGATGAGTCTGGGGCAAGTCTCGTCCGCGTGTCGAATTGGTGTCCGTACTGGCAGATTGCTCGCACGTGGTAGCGCGTCGACGCGTACGCTGCTCACAACATCGATGTTAGCTAGAATACAAAGAGCGTCCACGGATCAGAAGGGCGACGACGATGCGAAGGTTGCGACAAATGCAGGTATCGTGCTAGAGTGTAAGAAGTTAGGAGGATGCACGACAATGATGTCAACCCGGCCCAAGCTCTTATCCGCGCGGGGAGTGCGTCGCGCAGCTAGGCATCCACATATGGATGTAGACTTCACCATGTAGTTTCTCCAAGCTTCAAACACCAACATGGTGCTACTGGTTTCTCTTCTGTTTGCTGCTTTGGCCGCTGCCAAATGTTTCGAACCTGACATTGCGCATCCGCCGCCTGAGTACAATGTCCACGATCCTCTGCTCCAAGAAGCATTCGAATCCATCAACACAGCACTTACGGCAGCTGTGGCAGCGCCAATACATGCTCGAAGCTCGTTCTCTGTAGAGGTAACTTCATCGGAGGAAACCCTATGGTCGTATCATCACACGGCGCGCGAACGCAATGCCTCTCGCCCAGATATCCCCGAAGTCAACGGCGACGCGTTGTATCGTATCGCCAGCATAACAAAGACCTTCACCGTCCTCGGCATATTGTACCAGCACGCAGCTGGCAACTTGAGTTTAGATGCAACTGTGAATACGTATCTCAAAGAACTGGGAGAGAAGTCGGATGGTGGCATACCATGGAAGGACATCACCTTGCGTAGTTTGGCCAGCCAGCTGAGCGGCCTTCCGCGGGAATGTAAGCTGCCAATTGACAAGAAGCACAATCTGTTTGATGGTTGCCAGACAGAAGAAGGTACGCATGCTGATTCCTTCCGTTAGGGGCTCAAGGCGACTTGATCAATCAAAACTACGAAAAGCTGAATCCGAGTTACTTAGGCCTACCGCCTGATGTCTCACGGAAAGGGTTGCCACATTGTGACGAGTACTCACCAAATTTCGAGACGCCTTGCACGGCCAGAGGTTCGCGTCTGATGGTCTGATCGTCGAGACCGAATGCTGACTGCAGAATGCCTAGATTTGTTCAAGCAGGTCAACAAGCTCGCGCCGCTTTTCGCGCCCAACCAGAAATCTTCCTACTCTAATCTCGCGTTCGAGCTGCTCGGTCTCGTTCTCTCGCGAGTATCGAATCGTACCTACGAAGCTTACATCGATGAAGCCATATTCAAGCCTCTGAACATGTCGACTAGCACCCTTTCGAAACCCGCCGACTCTGCTGGCGTCATTCCGGCGGGCCCACAGTTCTGGGACGTGCAAGAGGGTGTTCAGAATCCCACGGGCGGAATCTATAGTTCCTCGAGTGACCTGTCCAAGTACCTTCGCTATGTCTTGACTCATTTCAATGCCATTACCCACGCGATCAATTGGCTGCACCCTGTCTCCCATTCCCACGGGTCCAGTAGTTTCTATGGTATGCCCTGGGAGATCTTTACAACAGACCGGATACTCCCAGACTCCAATCGCACAGTACGCGTCGTGTCCAAGAGCGGGGGATTACCAGGCTACACTTCCATCATTATGTCAGTTCCAGAATACGACCTAGGGATCACCATTCTGATCGCCGGCCCTAACAAGATCTTTGCCAAAATCCAAAGTATTGTTTTGACGACCATGATACAAGTAGCCGAGAAGATTGCCATCCGGCAGTTGAGTGATCGCTATGCCGGCACGTATAGCGCTGCAGATCCAAAACTGAATTCTACGGTGAGACTGACAGCCGACCACCGCGGTCTTGTTGTCACAACCTGGATATCGAATGGAACGGATGTTTTCGAATCACCCATTGTCAAAGATGGCGCGCCGGAGCACTACTACGCACAACTCAGCCCCACACTCCTCTACCGCAATGAACAGACACAGCGAGGCGAAGAGTGGCGTGCGATGTTCGTCGAGGAGCGTGGAGATGGGCCGCCAGATGACTTCTGCATCGATGATTGGGACATGTCCTCTTATGCGGGTATACCTTTGAATGCAGTCGCATTCTGGGATGAGCAAGAAGATGGTAATTTCGGGACGCTGGAATTGTCGGCCTTCAGGGTGAATCTCACAAGAGTGGACGAGAAGGGAGGAAAGAATAGGGAGTATGATCAACAAGAAGCGATGGAGCTCTGATGCCTGACACTACAGACTCGCATGGCGGCCTGATTGTAATCGCGTGTAGTACGCGATTCATGACTGAACGATCCTATGTAAGCCACTGCAGCTAGAACCAGGTGACTAGATTATATAGAGTTCAAAGTTCCCCTAGAGCACTGTGCAAAGACAGGTTCGCGAAGACTCGCCTATCCTTCTGTCAACGGCGCTTGCATTTGCCGCGACCAAAAAGAGTCGGTTCTATCGCAGCGACTGTGGTCGGCAGACTGCACTAGTGTTTCTGGACGTGATTAAAGTCTGTGCTAAGGCAGATCTACATGCGGAGCTAAACTCTAATTTTAGTATGCAGGGAGGGACCCACGTTTTGCGCAAACACGATTGCCATCATCAAGCCACAAGATACCGTTCTTCACCGGGTTCATATACCTCCGGTCATGTTCGGTCTTACTGCAGGTCGAGGATTTCTCCGCTAGCTAAGCCACTGGGTTGAAGCCGTCATGTGTAGTGAGCGCGAGTCCCGTGGCGACATGAGAGATGCAAGAGGGATCGTCACGTCTAAGCAACGGATCAGGTTCGCCTTAAATTCAATCCCTCGTGATGCCTAACAGAGCGACAGCCATGACTACTGTGAATATGTGTGAATACACACATACCGATCTCGAGAATCCTACTTCGTGCACGTCATCTCCAAACGCCCTTTCCCACACTCGACTGTACGAAGTACCTCATCTTCAGAGTATGTCAATCTATACGACACATTCAACGTATCAAGTCATGGCAAGAGGCAAAAGTCGGAGGGTTTGTCCCTCGTTGGGCGCAAGCTCCACGTGGATTTTGCCGTAGAAGCGGCACACGACTGCGAACTAAATTCAGGGCACAGTCTGGCTCGTAGACTGCCGATTGCGCCCGAACAATGCCAACAGTGCGTGGTACGCCTCATGGAGTCTGCTCCGTGACCAAGTCGGCAGCTCCACTGCTATGAGCTTGTAACATACTAACGGCGCCTTGATTTGCGCGCGGAGACTAGGAGTTTTGACAGTGCTGTGCTACTGATTGCCGCGGATAGTAGCATTCAGCCCCCCTGTTTATAACATATCCCGGTCCATATGGGATTATGAAGGGCCCATGTTCACATGCGAACTGCTTTCGCTTATCGTGTTTCCTTGCTCCTCCTTCCTCTTTCGCATCCGAGGTAGACTGTACTGCCTCTTCTTGGAAAGCGCCTTGTCTTAATACGGTCGACTGGAAAACGGTACGCGGAGTACGGCGTCTTCTCATGCGGTTTTCGATATGAAGTTCTTCTCGGCATTGTTGTTCCTCGTCTTTGCGCCACTGCTGTCGTTTGCGCAAAGTCAGAATGGAACTGACGTCCTCGCCCTTGCAGTCAAGAACCTGCCTCCATGCGCGGTATGCCAATCGATTCAACATACTGGAATTCAAAACTGATAAGATGTAGCTAAAATGCACATTGACAATCGTCACGGCGTCACCATGCGAGCTCACAGACTTCTCTTGTATCAAAGCCAACGAGACGCTTCTAGATGACCTCACCAAATGCGTATTAGCTGGCTGTAAGCCAAAAGAAGCACTGAGTGAGTTCTTCCTCGTTCTCTTGTTTCCAGGTATTCGCTAACCCAATAACTAGCGGCAAAGAGGTTTCTCGCAGACATGATGAACACGCCAATTCGTAACAAGACGATACAAGGAACGATAACCACATTGGTCGCTGGAATAGCAGCCTTGGTGGCCTACATTCTACGCGTTATTGCACGTCTTCCTTGGTTTGGAGGAAATTGGGGGTTGGACGATTGGGTGATGACTGTCGCTATCATACTCATCGTGCCACTCTCCGTGTGCGCATACATTCTGAACCAAATCGGCTTGGGACAGGATATGTGGTATGTGTCTTTTGACAACATCACAAAGATCCTCGAGGTATGTTATTGAAGTATTCGAATGCTGAGATTTGGAGCTGACGAAAGTGCGATTTAGATCTTTTATTACACTGAACTGCTATACCTGGTGTCGGTGGCGTTGACGAAGATAGCTATCCTCCTCTTCTACCTCCGCATATTTCCTCATCAGGGCCTTCGACGCTGGATCTATGTCACAATAGTTGTTTGCATCATGTACATCATCGCTTTCGGCACAGCGACCGCGCTGCAATGTCTCCCAATCCGCATCGCCTGGGAACACTGGGATGGCGAGCACCACGGAAAATGCATTAACCTCAACGCCGACGCCTGGGCATCGGCCGCAGTCAACATCATCCTCGATCTGGTCGTCATTACTATACCCATGCGGGAACTCAGCCAGCTCAAAATGAGCCGCCGTCGTAAGTTCGGCATCATGCTCATGTTCCTCGGCGGAGGCTTGTATGTTCAATCCCTTCCGTACTTCACCTTGAGCGTGTGCTAACAAATACTTAGTGTGACCATTGTCAGCATCGTCCGACTAAAATTCATGATTCAGTTTGCCCAAACGACCAATGTCACCTGGGACTACCTACCAATCGGATACTGGTCTGCGGTTGAAGCTCAAGTCGGTGCCATCATCGCTTGCCTACCCGCTATCCGCCAACTGGAACGCTCGATCCGCGAACGCATCTGGCCGAAGCAGAAGAAGAACAACTACTACTACGAAGAGAACTCTGGAAACAGCAGTAAAAAGTCCAAGCAAACCGATGGCAGCAATGGCAGCAACATCAAATCCCGCATCTGGCTACCGAAAACCGATCGCTCTCAACTGAGCACCTTTAGGACGAGTCGAGCCGACAAGGAAGACTTTGTCCGGCTAGACGAGTATGAGATGGGCGTCACCAAGGGAGCGAAGGAAGGTATTGTAGAGACTGGGAATGGTATTCCAACACGAAGTTCGTCGGACGGATCGCTGGATCGGTCGTTCAAGTCGAATGAGGATATCCAACCGCTGGCGGCTGGGCCGTCGCCCGTTGTAGGGTCGCCGTTGGGGGGTATCATGGTGCAGAGCGAGTATAGCGTTGACCGGGGGAGTCCGCATCCGTCGGAGATACAAGCCTTGCCACCGTATCATCCCAAAGAGGGGACGTTGATGGATACGCGAAGGTGGCTTTGATTAGAATGCGAGTTTTCATGATCTACGAAATACGGAATACCCAATATTACTTTACTTTTAATGGATGGAATAGCACCATGGCTTTTGAGATAAGTGGTAGCACTTGTGAGACGCTCTTACTTCTTGTACTTGAATGCTTCTTGTTTGAGAGCTTCTCTTAGGCACAAAGATTAAAAAGATTTTATAAGTCATAACTAGCTCATCAATTGCATATCATCGGAACATCAGGGTATTGCTTCGCGATTGCGAGCACACAGCAACTGAACGCGATGCTCCCACCATTTGCGCATCCTACAAAACACTTCTTGGCAAGCGACCACTCTCGATACGAGACACAGTACTCAGTAACCCCTCGCGAAATGTAGATTAGAACTGCTCCGCGGTGTAGAAGCCAAGGGGCCAAGAAAGTGGCGACAGCAGGCCATCCGACACCCGCGCACCGGCGTGTTCTCGCCCACTTGCCGCACTACTACTATCCGGAAATGTTGGCCGCGGTAGATAATGAATCGCAGTACTACA
>Ga0265797_10008228_pt1 | contig 13958 bp, 18 predicted proteins | sample P2T30metagenome_FD_192433 | JGI IMG/M metagenome (GOLD analysis project Ga0265797, IMG submission 192433) | Plant litter microbial communities from East Loma Ridge, Irvine, California - P2 T30 | ecosystem: Environmental > Terrestrial > Plant litter > Unclassified | place: USA: California... | reverse complement strand
AGGGCTCATGGGAGCGCCGGGTGCGCAGTACCCAGCCTGAGAGAGAAGAGGGTCCATAACCATGCTGAGGTCGACCTTCTTAGGTAGCTTACGGCGTGCATCAGAAAGAAGGCGGTGACGGAACACGGCCGAGGCTTCGTGATCAGTCTTGTCGTTCAGGTAGTCGAGGTGGTAGAAGTCTAATCAAGGTTCGAACGTCAGTCGATGCAAATAATGATGCGCAACATGCTTGCAGCGTGCGTCGAGACCACACCGCCAGTATGCAAGATGACTTACAGTGGATCATATGCTCGATGGCTTCCTCGTCATCGTCGCTCAGGTCGATGACGCCAGTGTCAGCCTCGCGAAAACGATTGCTGCATGCACCGTCGAAGAATCCGCTGCGGGAGCACAGAATGACTTTGTGGACGAACCATTGGCGTTCGTTGCAGGTGATGGTCAGATCAGAGTACTTTCCACCGAGGTGCAGTCTGTTGCGCATGTAAGTACGGCCCATGATGGGGAATGGATGAATTCCGCTGTCTGATAGGTATCGACAAGTGAAAAGCGCGGGAGGATACTGACGTCGATAGAGCACTCATCAACTCGTTATGAGGGTTGTTGCGTGCAGTGGAGGCCATTGCGCCGGCGGACTCACGCGCGCACTTTGGCAGTGGAGAGCCGAAGGTGCAGGAGCGATCGGTAGGAATAGCCGGATGGACGGAGGCCGGCGATCGTCAGACGTGTAACGGTGTGTGGAGGGCGCCGCAACAGGGATGCGTATGCGGAGAGGCTAAATGGTATTGTTGATGGGAGAGGAGTGGTTGTCTGTGTCGACAGAGGAGGGCGAGTGTTGGTATGGCATCCAACGCAAACGAAAGCTCTGCGACCAGCGGCGGCCGGCCCAAGTGATATAGGATCAGCAGGCCCTGGGGCAGCGTGACGAAGAGAGGCCCCGAGCGCCCCGACCAACGCCTACACAGCAGGCTAGGCCTGCAGGTTCAAGCGTGCCCTTGAAACGGAGGACCCCAGCACCCAGCAGGGCGAAGACGGCGTCGACCGTACGGGGACCGACCTTACAGCCGCGTCAGTGCGCTTGGCGCTAGAAGGCGCAAACAGCACGTGGATCCGGCCCGCCTGGCGAGATGCTTGTCGGCAGGCTGAGTGGGTGGTGGCACGGTGGCACAGATGGCGATCGAGAGATTGCCGACGCCCTGGGCTGAAGAGAGTCTAGAGGGCAGTGGCCGCGCTGGGGAAGCGAGCTGGGCGACGCCTCGCGCTCTGTTACCGATCTAGTATGGCAGGCGAGCTGTGTCGTGACTGTGACTTTCCGGAAGAACTCTCCTTGTGCCTAGTCCAGATGCATGCGGCCAGCCGAACGCCAGCAGTACGGTGGCACAGTACAGCACAAAGGGGACAGGACAGCGTGCTGCGAAATTGGGCGCCTAGGGGAGACTGAGATACTCAGATACAAGATAGGAGCGATCGGTGGAAGCACCGCGGGTGCAGATCCGGCAAAGCCTGCGAGTCAAGCTCTGAAAAGAAATTTGTGCTGATTGCGATGCTCCGCTCTAATGTCGGAAACGAGTCGCTTCTCTTATACCAGATCCGAGAGGGGGCGGACGTCCACTAGTACACTACTACTACACACGCACAGTCAAGCACTCGCCCCTGTCATCGTAGTCGTAAGATGGCCCTCCTATGCACGAGGTATGGCCGCCTCGTCGTGCCTTTGTCCTGGTGGATAACCTACCACAGCACCGGAAAAGCCATACCGCCGCCGTAGACAAACAACGTACACGCGGGTGATGAGAAACATGCCGAAACTTACAGAGACCCCGCGAGAGCATCGACACCGAAGATCCGGCTGACATTGTGGCTTTGGGTTGGCAAGGCGGTTGCTCTGAGACACCACACAAGTCCCTATACGCTATGGGAAAGCGTTTCGTAGCGGCCATTGGGCGGCGCATGCTGCGCCTCAGGGACGGTGTACACTCAATCATCTGAACCCCACGGTTCTGGGAGCCCGTTGCTGTTGTGGCGGCTACCTCGGACGCGCGTGTTGACAAAAGTTGGACCGTGGTTGCTACTGTTCGACATGCATCTCTGTGATCTCGTGCCCTTTCACACGCAGCCTGCTGCTGCGACGGGCTGCAAGCGTCTTTAACGCCTCGTGCTATCAACACTAACCTTCGTAGACCGCGGGGCTCATGCTGGGGATCGAGCAGCTAGCAGCCGTGTCGCGGCCTTATTCCATCATCACACAGCAGTAGTCTGACTCTGCTACAGAAGAACGGTCAGAACCCCAGGAAAACCCTGGCGAATCTTCGCTGTATCCTGGGATTCCAACTGACACAAGCGCCGGGAGCAGCGCTCGAAGGCACGCCGAAAGTCGGTATCCGACTGTCCGACTCTCCGTCTTAAGTGAAACCAACAATACGTCAATTAAGAGTACGTGGACATACCAAGCTGCCGTCGTGGTGTTTGTGAGCACGCTTCGAACAGTTGGACATTGCTATCTGCAACGTGCGAGCCATACGTAACAACGCCGCAGCGTGGGCATACGTACGACATCGCTTGCCTGCATCCATCTTGGCACTTTTCGCTTTAACGGAACTCACCTGGATCCAAGCCACGCGAGCAAAGCCGTTGCCAATAGAATAAATTTTGTGTATTGTTGAAACCAGATCGTTCGACCAAACCGTACCCGATGCGTAGCCAAGACCAGCGCAAGGCGTCGTTTAAGGCGTCGTGGACTTTGGGGCACATGTGGTCGAGACGAGATTGGACATTATTCTGGTCTCCAGCCTCTGCCTGATCCATCCCACGCAAGCGCATGTATACTGCCACCGTATCCCAGCACTCAGGCCTGCAAGGTCTTGGTCTTCCTTCGTCTCATTCGCGCGACCTCAGGCTTCCAGCCGCGACGCCCGTCATCTCCAGCTGCAACTTCCAATTTGCCAATGCCCGCGGGCCATGGGTGCAATGCAGGATCATTGTTCTTGACACCGAGTCCTAAGCTGACAGCCGCATTTTTGCAGGTGTGTGCGCGTTTGAGGACAAACCTCTCGGTGCAACACGAGAGTGGCCTGTCAGATGGCGCCCGTGGCGTTGTGTAAGCACTCCCGTAGACCTGGACCGCATGGCGCAACATCCTTGTTGCAATCTCCCGTGCCAATGTTCGGCTTGGATTTGCAGATGGGCCGTGAGCTTGATGCTAGCTTTCTCTTTGTTCCTGCGGCTGGCTTTGCAGTCAGATTCTTGAAAGGTGGATTCTCAGCTAGCCTGGCGCAAACAGTCTTTCCAATATCCGCCCGGTTGAAAATATACGGGCGCTTGCCTCGAGTGGGTGTTGCTGGCCCGTGATGAGAATTCTGGTCGACAGCCCTAGCATCTTGACCACCACCAGACTCGCAACCTCCCGATTGGGCGCCATTGCACCTGCAGACGAACCACAATCCCCTGACGTACGCATTTTGAGGTCCACGTCACTGTATGCATCTCGACCGAGTAGCAGTCGTGGCAGTGTGGTGAAACAGACGGGGAAGCACCGGGGACGGTTCAAAATCCGCGGTGTTGCGATTGTTATCGCGGTCGATGCAGGGACTTACTTGCAGGATGGCGATGTTGCACCGCGTATACGGTGGCCGCGAACCTCGAACATCGCGCACGCTTCCCCAATTCACTGTTGAGAGGAAACTTGTCGTGCTTTTTCCCAGACTGGGACGTCTAGAACGTTGATGAGGCTGCGCAGGATTTCAACCGGAGATAAAGCAATTCGTACGCTGCAAGGCGAGAAATTGAGCCGCATCTCTATTTATGTATGCCAAGCTAACGGTATACGGCCGCAAGCAGTACAATGTCACATTCGTAGACCGGATTTTATGAAATATTGATGTCAAGCGGACATTAAGGTAGGTTTCGATCGATTGCGGTGGCATCGTTCGGACGCTCCGAACAAGGTGGCGTGTCGTGAATGCTGCTGAGGAGGCCTAAGCAATGAAACGAACATGCAATGTGAAATAACAAGTCGATACGTGAACTTCATGTTCAGATCCAGTTGTATACAAGTATGCAATGCGTACTGAGAGAAACATTTACATCCGCGAGGTAAAGGTATACCTTACGAGCCTCAGGCAGCAATCTGTAGCGGAGACGTGGGGCAAGTGCAGGCGAGTGACGTGGTGAAGTGTTGGTGTGCACTTCACCACCATCAAACACGTCGAAAGGCGACATCACAATTTGCTTGCTTTGACAAACCAGCTCGAAAAACGCTTGCAAACTCTTACTACCCGAAATCTACATCATCCTCCAACAGAGTTCCTGTCGCTCACCGCCCTTGCCATGGCAAGCGAATTCAAGCTCTCCGCAACATTGCGTGGCCACGAGGAAGATGTAAGTATCTTGTCATGTGACTTCCTCATCTCTCGATCCTCATGGTTCTATTCCTACAGTATGGGCTTCACCGCTGACTGACTTGCATAGGTGCGCGCAGTTGCTTTCCCTTCCAAGCAAACCATCCTCTCAGCATCGAGAGACAGCACAGTGCGGCAATGGTCGTTGACTTCGCCACAACCACCCTCGTACGATGACACAATTTCGGTGCAGGCCTCGGACTGGTTCAATGCCCTCGCTTTTGCTCAACCTTCTGAGAAGCATCCTAACGGTCTGATCGCCGCGGGTGGCAAGGAAACCATTGTCTACGTCAAGGAGCCGGGAACTACCTCAGACTCAGACCCGTACCGTATTCTCCCCAGACATGCACACACAATCAGCTCCCTTGCCTTCAGCGAAGATGGTAGTAAACTGATCTCTGGAGGATGGGATAGTCAGGTGTTCGTGTGGGACGTCGAAGCAGGTGATGTGGTTGCCGAGCTCACCGGACACACCATGACTGTCTGGGGAATTTTGATCTACGACCACAAATTTGTGTTCACCGCGTGCGCCGACAAGAACATCAGAATGTTTGACATCAACGGCAAGCTACTGCGCACCATCGAAGGTCACACTGATGTTCCTCGATGCTTCTGTAAGATCCCACAAGGTCATTGGTCTGGCGCTGCATTTGCTTCGGCTGGCAACGATGAGATCATTCGTCTTTGGTCGCTAGATGGCGCTCCTATGGGCGAGCTTCATGGTCACGAAGCATACATCTACAGTATTGCGATCTTGCCCAATGGCGACATTGTAAGTTCGGGCGAGGACAGAACTGTGCGCGTGTTCCGTGATGGACAGTGCATTCAAACCATTACACACCCGGCTATCAGCATCTGGAGTGTGGCGGCATGCCCAGAGACAGGTGATATCGTCAGCGGTGCATCGGACAAGACCATCAGAGTGTTCAGCCGAGACCCGGAGAGACACGCCGATGTAGAGGTACGTCTGATTTCTAAGAATACGGAGACATCTAAAGCTAATTTCCATCCGCAGACCATCAAATCTTTCGACGAGAGCATTAGGATGTATGCCATTCCAGCCGAGACAGCGAGTCAAAACATGCCTTTCAAGAAGGAAGACCTACCTGGTCCTGGTAAGTTGATCCTCCCTGGGAGAAATGATATGCCTTTTCGGTTCTTGAATGGAGCTATGTTTTTGCAGACTTTCGGGGCACAAGCTGACTTGGAATTACTTCAGAGGCGCTACAGACGAAGACTGGTGAGCGAGATGGCCAACAACTGTTCATTCGTGAAAACGACAACAGCGTGACCGCCCATCTGTGGTCAAGCGCAAGAGGCCAGTGGGATCTTGTAAGCAATGTAATGCCCAGAAACTTGAAGATCATTTTCTAATCTATTTGAACAGATTGGCACCGTAGTCTCAGGAGAAGGCTCAGGATCCGCCAAGAAGGAGCTCAACGGAAAGGAATACGACTACGTCTTCGACATCGATATCGAAGAAGGAAAGCCGCCGCTCAAGCTTCCCTACAACCTCACCGAATCTCCCTGGGATGCTGCCCGCAAATTCCTGGAGGCGAACAAGCTGCCAATGACATACTACGAGCAAGTGTCGAACTGGATTTCCGACAACACCAAGGGCGCCAGTATTGGGCAGAGTTCGGCCCCGACCCAACAGACACAGGCGTCGGATCCATGGGGAATGGAGCGCAGGTATCGCCCAGGCGATGTGTCTTCCGGAGCCGGAGGCCGCAAGCTACCACAGCGTAGCTTTGTCTCCGTTGTTGAGGGAAACCCTGCGAACGCTATCAAGATCATCGTCGAGAAGGCGCAATCATCTGGTGATCTTACTCCTGACGAGATCACTGCGCTGCAGAAGCTCCCCGACCAGCTTCAGAACAAGAACGACCCGCACCCTACGACCGAACAGACCGAAGCTTTGCTGAAGGTTGCCACAACATGGCCACAGAAGGCTCGCGTACCAGCCGTGGGCGTCCTTGCGGTGCTTGCTGTTTCACCAGCCTTCGTCTCGACTACATCTTCTGGCGATGGAGACATCACCACTACGCTTTCCCAGGCAGGCATCGTTTCTCCTAAACAAGAGTCTGCAAACAATGTGGTCCACGGCATTCGCTTGCTTGCCAACCTCTTCAAGACTGAGTCTGGCCGTTTGATCGCGGATGGTACTTTCGACCAGACACTGCAGCTTGTCAGGCCGTTTGCGTCTGATCCTGAATCCGCTGCCCAAGCCAAGGCACTTGCCACTCTTTACCTCAACTACGCTGTTCAGCTCGTCGCTCAGGCGCCCTCTGGAGAATCACAGACCCGCGAAGCTCGCGCCGAAGTGCTCATGCGAGACATCGCCTTTATGCTCGAGTCCGACAGCCAACATGCCGCAGACGCGGATGCTCTGCACCGTACTCTGGCGGCACTCGGCACGCTCATCACACTCGGTGACAGCTTCAGGGCAAAGATGAAGATGGGGATTTCTGGCACCCTGCATCTTGCTGGTTCCAAGCCCGGGGCTCAGAGGCAAGACACTAAGGATCTCATTGCTGAGATTCGCGATGAGCTGCGTTAGAAGTAGATTGTGTCGGTTGTTGCATGGATCACTTGCATAGCGAGCATCAGATGATAATCATAGATTAGAAGTCACGATCAAAAGCTTTTACAGATTTTCAATGCGTTTGAACTGGTCGATTTCAGCTGATTATTGCTTCTTTCCTTATACATTAATGTCGTGTTATATTAAGCAAGGCTCGAAAAGGGTGGCATGCCTACTATCCAAGAGCAGCAATTTTCGCATTCACTCGAGCATCATTCACATTCGTGCAAATGCTCATTTCGTTTACCCACAAGCGAGCCTTCAACCGCATATGGCGATGTTGCACTGTACGCCACTGCGTCTACAGCGCTTTCGCCTTCGCTCTGTAGCAGCTTCCTGCACGAATGCCCTGCTTGGCTCTTGCCTGTAACGCCCTTGCTCTTGCCCAACTTAATTCGCACACCTCTCAAGCACCGAAGAGAAGTTGTGGCACGATCAATACAGTCTCATTGTACTCCCACTAACTTGCAGGTGAACGATCAGGCACGATATTCTCTATTCTTTTCGCATCCTATAGGCGGACGCGTCAAACCCCATAAATATCGACATCCATTGCTACAGACTATATCTAGCGATGCTGTCACGCCCGGGCCTTCCTCGACATCACCGCATGCTCTTGCCAACATCTCGCCCTTGCCGTTGCCTGGCAGCCATTGCGCAACTGCCTTTTACCAGCAAAGGCTGTGTCTGCACCATGTTTCCTCTTCCTCTTCTCTTCTCTTCACAACATCCACCATCCAAAGCTGCATTTTCACACTGCATTGTCTCATCACCACCCATCTGCCCATAAATTTACCCATCCATCAGCAAACAGCCCAAATCCAACAACGTTACCACCTGCAGACATGCACGCCCAACTCATCACCGCAGCCCTGGCTCTGGCCGGATCTGCCTTTGCTGGGAAGTTGCCGAACGTTCACACCACTTCCACGGTGACTCTGTACGAACCCAAACACACCGAGTCGACCAGCACTGCAGAGCACCACTCCGCCTGCACCGTCTGCCCCAAGGACTACGACCGCAACTGGGACTCCGACAGAGTGCTCAATGACACCCGCAAGCACCACTCTAGCTTCATGCTCTTCGCCTACCCCGATGATATCTCCGATGAGGCCAGCATTCCACCTCAGGCCGGCTTTCCACTGCACGTTGTGACACACGGGAAAAGCCGCGACAACATGTGGCAACTGAAGCTCGGCAACCCGATGAACGCTGACGCCAAAAGCCAATTCGACCAGCCCAAGTGGAACCTTTACGGCAACAGCCTGCAGACTGATGGCTCCGCACCCATCAACGATATACTCTACTTCCGCCTTTACGACGGCAAGTATCCCAAGGACACCGAGAACTGGACCGGAACAGTCTTCCACCCCATTGCAACCACGATGAAGAACAAGAAGAAGTACGAAGACGAGCGCAACGCCAAACTCATCGCGGACAAGGGCTGGTCACTTGTACGTGAGGATGAGAACCCTTTCGCCTACACCTTGAAGGGCAGCAAGCCTGCGGGCAACTTCTTCGCATGCGTCAACCCGGATGCCATGAACGATGCAGTGGCGATCCCGCCGCCCAGCGTCTTTGACGACGACGAGCCTGACGTTGAGGATGTGGGTGATTTCATGAGCGGTATGATGGGTATGGCTATTAGCAAGTTCGAGCTTGTCTACTCTGAAGAGCGCCCGAAGCAAGAGTTCAGCACCGCCGGCAATAGCTTGGTTGACCCGAAGGGATGTCGCCCGGTCACCATCAAGGTATGTTGTGGTCGCCCAGCAATCACCCTTGAAGTTCGCCGATGACTGACTGAAACGTTGCAGGCTGAGGGATGGACACACCCCAAGCAGGCTTGAAGCCTCTCGATGCCTTCCTGCTGACCGACCTGCCTGCTGTGGTGTTTTGGTAGCGTCATTTCTTTTGTCGCTTTCCTCAACTTGCTCTTCCTACGATGATCCTTGGCTGTCCCTCGGTCGAACTGGCCATGTGCCTTCACGACACCGTCGATGTCAGCTTCTTCTCTTGTGGCTTGAGGTGGTTGCTTCTGCCAGCGGTGGTTTTACGCTCAGTTTTGCTTGTTTTCACTTTTGGTTGTTCGTACTTGTTTGCATGAAATGGCAATGATTCTGTTTGCTCAATCTCACTACCTGTGCCTTCTTGATGTTCCCAGCCCGACTTGCTCCCGAGGTCGTCGGCCGTGCTTCGTGATGGTGCTATGGTGTTTGCTCTCAATGCTTGCGTGCATGTCCGCATTGCTGTGTATGGTTGTCTCGCACCTCAAGCTTCAAGTGCTGTACCCCAAGCATGCGTCTCGATGTGGCATACGGACTCCATTTCCACCCAGCCATGCGTTCTGCCGATTTGAGTGCAGATTTCGAACCAGCCGCTGTGACCTGTAGACTACCAAAGCTTCCCAGACTCCAACACAGGTCGCGGATGTACCACAGATCAGGCAGATTGTATAAGATCCCTCAGAAATGCTCACAACTTCTCCTTCTTGCTCTCCCTCAACGCCTTCTCACCATCAACGAGCACACACCATCCCTCTCCACCCCGTGTCCCGTCTCCAAAGCCACCGACCGCAGCCCCAGGGAACTCCCTCTCAGCATACGCCAACTCATCGGCACCAAAGCTGCCAGGCTGCAGCCACACCGCCTTAACGCCAGCATCCCGCGCCTCCTTCAACACCTGCTTCGTCACCGCAGGCGGCGTAATAATGCTCAAGCTCGTCTTGCCCGGCTCCTGCAACTGCGACGGCGACGCAATAGTATCGAAGTCGCGCCCTTGCACGTTTATGGACGAGTTGGAAGGGTTCACGGCGATGGGCGTGATTTTGTGCGTGAGGTACCAGGCGAAGATCTGGTGGCCGAACTTGGACGGGTTCGAGGATGCGCCGGCCACGGCTATCCGTGGCGAGCTCATGAAGGTGCGGGCGGCGGTTTGCATGGTTGGGTCGCTTGTTGGCATTGCGGGTGGGTAGGACTTGGGGCACTTGCGGGTGGTTTTATCAAAGGGCTTGAACTCGTGTGCTCGGACTTGGAATACGCGAGTCTGCATGGGCTGGTGATCCTGTGAAGGCTGGATTATGATGTCAGCACTTGTGCCGAGGCAGGGTAGGGCAGCTTTCACTTCGAGCTCAAGCTGTGATCACAGCTCGGTGACCCTCCGAGGGTGCTGGCCGCGACTCTTGTATACTATTGCGCGTGCGATGTCGGTCATTGCGCGACTACAAATACATTGACTGAAGCTGCTATTGGGTATTGACATAATTTGCTAAAGATCAAGTGTTGGAACATAAGCAATATGGCCACTTTCGCGTGAGTTTGCCCTCTCATTGCTCGACATCGTTCACGGATCCGAGTCTGATCGCTCGAACCAGCAAATCAACCTTCAACGCTGCATCTTACGCAGCCTTCAGACCATCTTATCCGGCAAGCCTATACAACACAGTCCTTGGTTTCCATCGGGGAGCGAAGAAACAATGTCTGGATCTAGGCTGTGGAACTGGAATCGTGACACGGGAGCTCAGCAAGCACTTTGACAAGACCATCGGCACTGATCCCAGCTCGGTCATGATTAAAAAGGCTCGCGAAGCATCACCACCATCACAATACCCAGGCCTCGAGTTTCGAGAGGGTAGTGCTGAAGCAGGCTCTCACTTTCTCGAGGATGGATCACTAGACCTGGTTGTCGCTGGCCAAGCAGCACACTGGTTCGACTATGCAAAGCTGTGGCCCGAGATGGGGCGACTGGTGCGGAAAGGAGGCACGCTGGCTTACTGGGGCTACAAGGATCATGTATTCGTCGACTTTCCCAAAGCAACTGAGATCATGCAGGACTATGCTTACAACACTGACCCGGAACTTCTGGGCTCGTATTGGCCTCAACCCGGGCGTTCATATGTTCAGGATAAGCTACGAATCATCCAGCCGCCAAAAGAGGACTGGGAGGACGAGCAACGTATCGAGTACGAGCCTGGCACCAAGGGTGCACATACGGGCGAGGGGACTTTGTTCATGGAGACTGAAATCAATGTGTGCGCTGTGAAGGAATATGTTCGAACGTGGAGTAGCTATCATGGGTGGCAGGAGAAGCACCCTGGTCAGATTGCACGGTCAAAGGGCGGGCAGGGTGACATTATGGATGAGATGTTCGACCGCATTGCGAAGGAGGACGAGTGGTTCCGCAATGAGGAGAACTTGGTGAAGATCGAGTGGGGTTCTGCTCTGATTATGGCGAGGCGGAAGTGATGTTGATGAGAGTTGTTGAGACCGGATTGAGCAATTGTACTGTGACTAGAATTTGCACATATGATACAAAGACCGTCTAAACCAATTCACTTCATGTAGAACCAACCACTCATTCAATAAATTCACATGCATAAGTGAGAGTGGTATCTTCAAGACGATGATTAGGGTTGTCGGGCGTTACGAGGGCAACGATCCCGCTGTGCAGGCCGCTTGACGAGCCATGCGAACACATTGACGCCCGCCAGCGCCCGCCTACTGCTACTCCTCACAATTTCCCTGGCTAAGGAGTAACAACACGCCGCCAGTCCACATCTACCACTCCACTTCGAAAGCAGCATTCACCCGAGCCTCCTCGACGCGAACACTCCATATACCAAGAACAAGCAACTCCAGTACAATGGTACGTAAACATCACACCAAGACCCTGCAGCGGGCCCTCTCCACTGTGCAACCTCAAGACCGACGGTACCGGCCAAAGCCAAATCGCCCGCGCTTGTCAACATCAACACCCCTTCTCAACCGCCTTCCTCGTCCTCCCTGACATCCGGTACCGCGCAATCACAAACGCCCACAAAACGCACCCACAGTCGCAAACAGACCGCATTCAAACCAGACGCTAATCAAGCATGTCCGACCAACAGGCGCAAAGCACCAACTTCAAGGAGGCCTTCTCCCTCTTCGACAAGCGCGGCAACGGCCGTGTCGCACTCCCCGACCTGGGTGACCTCCTCAGAGCATGCGGCCAGAACCCTACCCTCGCAGAGATCAAGGACCTTGAGAGCCAGATGGGCGGCGACTGTAAGATATACCCTGCAAGATATGAGCGTATGCGACAAGATGCGGCGATGCTGACTTGGCGGTGCGACAGTCGACTTTGACAACTTCCAGCGCGTGCTCAACCGCCCCGGTGGATTCCGCGACCCTGGCGAGCCCGAAGAGTACTGCCGCGGTTTCCAAGTATTCGATAAGGAACTCACAGGGTTTATTGGCGTGGGCCAGTTCCGCTACATCCTTACGAACCTCGGCGAGAAGATGAGCGACGATGAGGTTGATGAGCTGCTCAAGGCTGTGGACACCAGCTCCGGCGAGTTGAACTACATGGGTAAGTCGCGGAGATATATTCTTGACAACGTGAGACCGACAAATGCTGATTATTTCTCGCAGACATGGTCAAGACAATCCTCGCAAACTGAAGCACAACCTTTTCTTTCGATCACGGCATGACATGAACTTTGCACGGTTACGGCGTTTTAATTTTGACTGGGTCAACAGTGGGAATACGGAGAGACTTTTGAGATTTGGGAGGCAGCGAGCGGCGCATCTGGTGTACAGGCTGAGTGCGCTCCGCTGAAGCTTTCTAGTATGCACCAGAGCATTTAGTTTCGAATTGTATACATTCAATACTTGAACGGCAACTTTCTCTTGGCTTGCGACCTTGTGTTGAGTAAATTGGCTGGAACTCCAGGTGAGCGTTCACAACAGCAAGACGGATGGCGAGGAGATTGGTATTGTGGCAGCATCGCTTGGATTTACCATACGCAAGCAGTGACAGAAGCTGTCTACATCAAATCTTACCCTCCTCCCTCGTATCCTTCTCCATCTCCTCCCTCAACCACTTCGCCTCAGCCTCCATCTCCTCCTTCCCTCTCGGCTTCCTGTCCTCGTCCTTCGCCCACTCAGCAGCCTTCCTCTCGCCCTCCACCTCCTTCTGATGTCTGCCAACATTCCCCTCCTCCCCCTCCAACCACTCATGCACCTTATCATCTCCCCCAGCATCCCCCTTCGTTCTCGGAATAATATGCACATGCACATGCGGCACGCTCTGCCCCGCCGCCTCGCCGTCCTGCACCGCTACATTGAACGCGTCCGCGCGGTAGACGCGCTTGAGAGTGCGCTGCACGCGCGTTACGGTCTGGAAGAGGTCGGCGACTTCGGCGGGCGTGAGGTCGGAGAGGTGTGGGCGCACATTCAAGGGCGAGACGAGGACGTGGCCCGGAAGTAGGGGTTTGAGGTTTACGAGCGCGAAGGAGAGAGGGGTGGTGTGGAAGACCTACCTTGTGCTCAGCTGGTGGACGGGAGGCGTGGATGTGGATGGGATTGGCGGCTACGGTACCTGCGAGGTCACGGTGAAAGGGCCGAATTTGATTAGGGAGCCGGGGAAGGGAGGCATTGTGGTGGTTTGCCCTGGGTGATTTTTATTCAAAGTAGTTGTGGTAGGATTGTCAGCGGTAGAATGAGGATCCTCGGGTCAAGTGTAGCAGCGATATGAAGACATCAACATTGCACCTGCGACGTCATGTGGATCACGGACCAGACTAGACTAGATTAATAAGAGCTTGACCATTTGACCAGCTTACACGTGCGGCGAGTTGGATAGTTGTTGCTTTGTTTACTATTATTATCTATTCACAAGGCCAGAAGGTCTCGTTGATTTCAGGCTTGATATCTGGAAGATGTAGCAAAGGTGGAAGATTAGGTACACATGGCCATCTTCCAACGGCAATCGATCGACTTGGGAGCGATGATTCGTGTGTAGATATATTGTTTAGAACAAGCAGATACTTTGCTACACCAGCTGACTGTCAAGTGAGTATACTATATAGAAAGTATCAGCGAAAAGAAGATGCTCGCTTTGATTGACACACTTCCGAGTCCATAGAAACGAAACGTGATTTCCAGCACGGTGAGGTAGATTCACCAGATATTACACGATCTGATAAGATCACTGCTTGCCTTAGG
>Ga0265797_10008227_pt1 | contig 13958 bp, 7 predicted proteins | sample P2T30metagenome_FD_192433 | JGI IMG/M metagenome (GOLD analysis project Ga0265797, IMG submission 192433) | Plant litter microbial communities from East Loma Ridge, Irvine, California - P2 T30 | ecosystem: Environmental > Terrestrial > Plant litter > Unclassified | place: USA: California... | reverse complement strand
TGGCCGAGCCGCAGCTGGCCGCGCGCACGGTCGCGGTGGCGAATACGCCGGCCTTCGGCGGGAGCGCCTCCATGCCCGTCACCAATGTCCGCACCGCCGTGACGCGCATCGGCTACCGCCGCCTGCAGGCGCTGGTCGCGAGCCTGGTGGTGCGCCAGTTCGGCAACCGCATCAAGGATCCGGGCCTGCGCGCCAAGGCCGAGCAATTGTGGGAACACACGACCCACGTGGCCTCGATCGCTCACTCGCTGGCGCGGCGCGTTACCGGCGTCAATCCGGATACCGCGCTGTTCGCCGGTATCGTGCACGAGGTCGGCGCCTTCTACCTGCTGGCGCGTGCCGATGAATTCCCTGGCCTGCTGGATGACGACCCTGAAAACTGGGGCGCCCTGTGCGAGGACGTGGTCAGCGCCGAGGTGATGAAAAAACTGGCGCTGCCGCAAGTCGTGTCGGATGCGATCGCTGACATGCGCGGCGGTTGGCTGAACATGCCGCCGGGTACTTTGCTCGACACCTTGCTACTGGCGAACCAGTATGCGCCGGTGGCGTCGCCCCTCGATAGCCGGCGTGCGTCGCTGCCGGAGCACGGCGAGAGTGCGCTCGATTTCGTGTTCGATGAATTTACCCTGCAGGACATTCTCGACGAAGCGGCCGAGACCTCGCGCGCGATGGGTGACGTGGCGCTGGTCTGAAGCGTCATATGCCTGATCACAATCCGCCGGATGGCAATCCTTACGACATGCCGGAACTGACGTTGATGACGGCGGGTGCGGCTATGCGCCGCTACCGGCCATCGATCTGATTCAGGCGCTTTCAGCCAATGCCCGTGCCTGGCCGCGATGGCGCGCCAGCATGAACGCCGCCAAACCAACGCCGCACAATGCCAACGCTGCCGCCACCCATTGCGGCGACGTGTACGCGAAGCCCATGGTCAGCGGGATCCCGCCCAGGAAGGCGCCCAGCGCATTGCCGACATTGAAGCCGGACTGGCCCAGCGAGGAGCCCAGCATCTCTGCTTCGCGCGAACGCTCCATCAGCAGCACCTGGATCGGCGGCCCGATCGCCAGGGCGTTGGCGCCGGTCAGGAAGGCCAGCACGACCATGGCCACCTTCGACTCGGCCAGCCAGCCATTGCACAGCAGCAGCACCGTCATCGAAATCAGCAGCATTACAAGCGCCGGCAGTGGGTGGGCGCGGTCGGCCAGATAGCCGCCGAACACGACGCCGACCGTCATGCCGATGCCGACCACGGTCATGATCAGGGGAATCGTGGTCGACGCAAACAGCGTGACGTCGGTCAGCAGCGGTGCGATATAGCTGAACCAGGCGAAGAAGCCGCCAGTGCCGATCGAGACGATGCCCAGAGCGAGCCACAGGTCGGCATGGCGGAAGATGCGCAGGTCCTGCATGATCCGGGTGCGTGCACGCGGCTCGATGAACGGCACCCATTGCTGCAGACTCCACATGGTGAACAGGCCGATCACGGCGACGATCAGGAACACCAGGCGCCAGTCGATCGTGTGCCCGATCCAGGTGCCTAGGGGCACGCCCAGTACATTGGCCAGGGTCAAACCGGTGAACATGCTGGCCACGGCGGCGGCGGTGCGGCCCGGATCGGCCAGGCGGCTGGCGACGACGGCGCCAACGCCGAAGAAGGCGCCATGCGGCAGGCCAGCCAGGAAACGCGACGCCATCATGGTCTCGAAGTTCGGCGCGAACGCCGACATCGCATTGAACACGGCAAACATCAGCATGAACCAGATCAGCACGGTGCGCGGCGGACGGCCGGCCATCAGGCTGACCAGCGTCGGCGCGCCGACCACGACGCCCAAGGCATAGGCGGTGATCAGGTAGCCGGCTTGCGGAATGGTGATATCCAGGCCGCCCGCGATATCGGGCAGGATGCCCATCATGACGAATTCGGTCATGCCGATGCCGAAGCCGCCAAGGGCGAGGGGAAGTAGGCTTTTCTTAATCACTTGAACTGTTTTTGTTGAGGCTGGAAATAAAAAGCCGGCCGAAGCAATTGCGCGGCCGGGATTGGGCACTATACCGGGCGCAAGCATCAGCGTCCGCTTTCGACTCGTGATGACGGGTATAGGGCGCCGGAATGGCGGGCCGTTATGCCTGCTGTTCGTCGTCGTCGGTCGGCCAGCCGATGCGGCCGTGGCCGGCATCGTCGAGGCGTGCGCGTATGCCGTCGGCGTCGCTGGCGGGCAGGCTGAACGTGAAGTGCACGTCGTCGCCATGCTCAACCGCGTCGAGGGTGGCGCCGGCGGCATCGAGTTCGCGTCGCAGCATGCCTTCCATGGCGTACGGCGCCGTGCAGCGCAGCTGGCGCAGCTTGATGATCGGCACCTTGGTCGCCGTGAGCAGGGCCTGGGCCACGCTGTCCGTATAGGCACGCACCAGTCCGCCCGCACCGAGTTTGACGCCGCCGAAGTAGCGCACCACGGTGGCCAGCACGCCTTCCAGGTCCTGATGGCGCAGCACATCGAGCATGGGGCGGCCCGCAGTGCCGCTCGGTTCGCCATCATCCACTGCCGCCGACTGGCCGCCGGCCAGCAGGGCCCAGCACACGTGCGCTGCGCCCGGATGCTGGGCCCGCAGTTCCGCCACGATCTTCTGCGCACCGGCCCGGTCCGGCATCGGCTGCACGCAGGCGATGAAACGGCTCTTCTTGATGATCAGTTCGTGGTGGACGGCGCTGGCGATCGTTTGCGGCATGGGCGCGAAGGCAGAAATGAAAACAACAACGCCAACCCGAAGGTTGGCGTTGTTGTTGAATCTTTGGTAGGCCGTGCGGGATTCGAACCTGCGACCAACGGATTAAAAGTCCGCTGCTCTACCAGCTGAGCTAACGACCCGAAGAAGACGAGATTATAGCGTTACTTCGGCGATCTTGCCAAGTGCTTTGAATCATCGTTTCGAATCTGGCTGGGGAGCTGGCCTCGGTTTGTCGTTTGACGCTTGCTTCGACTCGTCCTTTGAATCACCGATATCGCCGTGGTATTCCTGGCCGGTTTTGGCTGCGTGGCGCTTGCCTTCTTGATTGACCTCTTCGCCTTCGATTTCCCTGTCTTCCGCCTGCACATCGTGCATGGCGTGCGGCTCGAGTTCTTCGGCGCTGGTGTTCATGCGGACGAACAGGCCCCAGGTCGCGAGCAGCGCGGCGGCGGCCAAACCGATCGATGCCGCGTGCGGCAGATATTGCGGGCTGCCGTGGACGTACTGGAAGACGCCGATCAGGCATTCGACCGACAGGGATACAACGATGACGATCAGGAAGCGTGACAGGAAGCGGCGCACGCGGGTTGGCGAACTGATGGCTGCGTCACGCAGGACTTCCTCTTCCAGGACCGTCTGGCCAAGGCCCAGGGCCGCAACGGAGATGGTCAGCATGCCGATGCATTCGAGGATCAGGTCGAATCGGTCGCGTGCGGGGGTGTCGGCTGATGGGCTCAGGGCTTCCCAGATTTCGAAGCCGGCCAGTACGATCAGGCCGATACCGCAGGAGAAGAACAGGACGACAATCAGGATGTAGCCGAGTTCGAAGAATTTATGGATGGCTTTCATGGTGCGCAATGTTTGTATAATTGCAACTACTCTAGCACCAAATTCAGGGAGGGTTGTGTTCGGTTGGTTTTGATGAGGTATGGGTTGTTAAGGCGAAGCAGATGACGAGGAGTCTGACTCGCATGGCAATCTCGCAAGTCCTTCAATCGACCGTTGCAGGCATGCTGCCGATTAGCTTGCAGCCGCACTCCGTCGTGCATCCCTCGACTGCGACAGGGACCCCATTGACGGTAAGTGTGCTGTGGGCGGTAGTAATCTTGTTCACCCCATGCGGTTTGCCGCCGGGGTAGGGCATCGGACAGGCAACTTTGTCACCCAGTCGAGCGATCGCTTTTCCCCTGATGTCGTGGTCGGGTGAGCCACTGATCACTGTGCCGCCGTGGTCGGTTTTGTCTCCCACTGTAATAATCTTCAATGACATTGGCTCTCCAGTAAAATCGGTGCGCCATCCGGTGCGGTTCAACTGCATCCTGAAGTCTTGCCACGAAGATTCAGTTCAGTCAAATATTAATTCAGGCACCATAAAGATAGCTACGTCAAAATCACGCGCGTTATAGCTCACTTCAATTCCCCCCACTTGACAGGCCACGTACGAGTCCCGTGGACCTTATTGCTTGGTGAAACTCGGACCTTCTGTTTTACGAAATTTAATAAGGGATGGTATTCATCCGTCAGAGCTTTTCGACTTACCTTGTCCTACCCTTTGCTAGTGCAAGGGCCGTCTAGCCAGCGTAATATTAGCCAGTAAATCTTTTTCTCTCGTAAGTGATGAAAATCCCAAACCTCATACCATCGGACATGGATTCGGTATAGTAAGAAGTTTTGACTTAAGCACTTTCTCGCTTCTCAATCAAGCTTTCTTCCGTAAAAGCATTCAAGTCTCTATAAGTAGAATAGACAAGAATATTTCTCGCGCTAATATTGATTTTCCCTTCAATGAAATCAATCATGGCTTAGTCAATTCCATAAGCGGTCATTTTTTTTCATGCTAAGAAGATCTTTTGCCGTGCAATGATATTGCATTCCGTTATCCGGCCCATATTGGTCATTAGCTAGCGCATAAGCTTTTTGAGGCGCAAAGATCTTGTTTTAGTGTAAATTCCTGTATTTCATTCCTCGCATCTTTTTTGAAGAGGCCAGGATCTTTCGATGTTTGTCCAACTTGCGTTGCCTGATGATATCTATTAACTGATTTCTTTAATGTAGCGAGAGTAGAATCATCAGCAAAAAAAACCGCCCGGCTTCGGGCCATCGGCTGCAGGGTTACTCGGCGATAGCGTGATCATGCGTTGAATTAGTCTGCATGAGCGATCTGCAACACTCGAAGAAATTGCTCGTCGCGAGCCACAGCCCTTCTGGCATCAATATCAACGGAAATATTTCCGCAGATACAGTACCTATTATCCAAATGGATCGAGGGGAGAATGTTCCAGCAGTTAGTGCATTGATAGACGGTCAAATTCGAGGGTGATAGCGCCGCTCGGATGGCATGACTTAAATCAACGATGGCCCAATTTTTTTTGGACATAATTTATTCCTGATTGGTCACCAAAGATTTGGTTCCGCTGCTAGGGAAGCGCTGATTTATTCATGAGGGCGGACTTGGCTGCAAAAAAAGGCGCCCTGCGGTGTTGAAAAATCTTGCAATAGCTAGCTATTGCTGCGATTTCGCGCCTTGCAGGCCCCCTTTTTTGCTAGCCAATCCCACCCCTCAGAATAAATCAGCGCTTCCCTAGTTGGTATATGGGTAATAAGAGCTCTTCTTGGAGAGCCATTTCAGACTACGTGCTAACTAGCTTGTTGACGCCGTTGCATGCCCCTTGATTATTCGGGTCATTAAAAAACCGGCATCGAAATCCCAATCTTCATTTAGAAATATTTTATAGAAAACCGTGTCGACCAAATTCTCACAAACAATGTTAGCGCTGCTGACCTCATGCTAAAATTTGTAGATTAATACCTTCGGTATTCATCCCAAATTGATAGGTCTACATTGCTGCTGTTTTCAAAACTGTCACATCCAACCAAAATCGAGTTATCACAAGGGTCAAATATGCTTGCCACATATCCGCCGGGCGTCATCACCACAAAATCAAAGTGAACCCCTTGATTTCGAAGGGACATGCAATATTCAGGGAAGTCACTTACTATATTGAACTGGAAGATCGGATTATTTGCTGGATCGATCTTTACTTCTGAATACTGCAACTGGCCGCGGACACTTTCAATGTTGTTTACGAGAAACTCACTTCCGTTGATGGTGAAGCGAAGAACATCACCATAGAAGGCCTTCATCTGCCCCATCATTCCTTTTCGCACTGGAATAAATAATACAACTACCTTATCGCTTTCCATATCGTCCCTTTGATGCTGGTCGACTACTAACGGCGGCGCTACTGCGCGCCTCCTTCGTAGCACATTGATTTGATCGAAATATTTTTGTTCCCATCCTGCCGAGCGCCTTCTTTTCGGCAGCATAGAACGGACTTCTGTTGGCAGCTGAGTCGCTTCCTATATCAATGAATTCGTATCCCTCTGCTGCTCTTCCGCGAATCCAAGCGGCGTTCCCTCCGACTGCTTTTTCTTCCCACGCTTTCGATCCTAACTTATATTCAGAAGCGCCCGAATCACGTACTATGCTGTTCCAGTCCTTTTTGATTGTTCTAAATTCTTGGCAAGGGAATTTCGTACGCATTGCCGCGGCGTAAGCTTCGACCGAGGCCTGACCTTCGCCAATAACTAAATATCTGGCTAAGCCTAGAGGGTCGATAAATTCTGTCGAGTTTGGAGCATACTGATAAAAATGAATGCCACCCGCTAGCCTTATCGGGTCTCCTGACAGAAATCTTCCCAAGTGCGTGTCATAGTATCTATGTCGGTTGTAATGCAGCCCAGTTTCTTCATCGAAGTATTGTCCTTGAAACCGTAACGGATTGCGCATCCCGGCCTTATACGCAGCTTCACTGATCGCCTCCTTGGCCTGACCCCAAGCCTTGTACTGAGCCGACCACGCAACTTTGCCTGCATGGTTGGTTAATTCCTGCGGCGTACCCAGATGATCGCACTGATAGAAGGCGACCTCATCCTTATGGAACGGCTCCGCTTCCTGCTCGCACTCACCATTCCATAGCGGATCGAGCGCAAGATCATATTTGCCGTCGTTGCCCACCATCAGCGCCTTGACATCGGTGGTAGGCATGAGTCGCAGAGCCTGTCTTCGGGAGGCCTGAACCAGCGGTACGAAGCTGTCACGCTCGTACAAATAGTGCACCGTCCGTTCATCGGCTGCATAGCCCTGATGCACGCTGCTTTCCCACGCCAATGTGTCGCCATCCCAGCCGTACATGGTCCGGGTCGCCTCTAGGAAAACAGTGCCTTCAATCGTCTGGCTATGCTTGGTGATGCGCCGCCCTAGCGGATCATAGGCATAGGTGGTGACACCGCGCCAAGTCGTGGCGCGGGTCATCCGGTTGAACGCATCCCATGCATACTCGGACCGCTTGCCTTCCTTCACGCGTTCCACGAGATTGCCACGTTCGTCATAGCGGTAACTGACGCCGGCATACTCCTTGAGCAGGTTGTCCAGCAGCTTCGGCAGTGGAGGGCGGCGGGTAATGGGTTCCGGCCGCGAGCTATCAGCTGCCTGGATATTGCCAGCCGGGTCGAAAGCGAAGGTTTCATGGCCCATCGCGCTGTTCGCCGCCAGCAGCCGTCCAACCGGGTCATAGCGGTAGTCGATGTGGCCGCGCCGGCTGTCTTCGATGCTGGTCAGTTGGCCGGATGGGGCATAGCGGTAGCAGCGTTGGATCGCGGCTTGCATCCCGACTTGGACGTCGTGACGGTAGGCGTCGGGGTAAAAAGGCCGGTCCTTCCGGCTAATCTGCGCGATGGCGCCGAGCTGCTGTTCGATCAGGCGGCCGGCCGGGTCGTACTTCATCGTTTGCAGCAGGCCGTTGGCCTGGGTGCGGCTGGTTTCCTGGTACAGCGCATCGCGCTCGAAAGAGACCAGCTCTTGTCCATCGAGCAGCATGCCATGCACATGGCCCGCGCCGTAGGTCAGCCAGTCGATGCGATGGCCGTCGGGGCGGGTGGTGCCGATGCGCCCGTTGAGTTCGTCGTAGTAGTGATGCCAGACCGCAGTGCGCTTGTCTGGATGGAACGGGCCCTGGTAGTGCTGGTGCTCGCGCACCAAGTTGCCAACGGCGTCGTAGAACCATTGCAGCCTGGCGTGTTCGTTCTGCGCTTCGGTTAGTTGGCCGTTGGCGTTGTAGGCCAGGGTTTCGATTTGCTCTGGCTGGCCGGGGGCAGTGGCCCGGCGCTGCACGAGCCGGCCCATGGGGTCGAAGTCGAGCCGCGTGGTCACGCCAGCGTCGACGGTTTCGGCCAGCACGCCGCTGGCTTCGTCATAGCGATACTCAGTCGTCTTGCCATCGAAGCCCTGTTCCTGCAGCAGACGGCCGACCGGGTCATACCGAAAGCGGTAAACGCTGCCGTTTTCGTTTTCCAGCGCGGACAGGCGGCCGAGCGCGTCCCACTGATAGTGCAGGCCATGTCCAAGGGCGTCGATGCGCTGCGCGATCATTCCGGCCGCGGTGTAACGGTAGGCGGTGGTGCGCGCGAGCTGGTCGGTGTGCGCAAGCAGCCGGCCTTCGGCGTCGTGGCGCAGCTGCTCCTGGCTGCCGTCGGGGTGGATGACGGCTTCGAGCTGGCCCGGATGATTGCCGCTATCGCTGCCTTCGCTGTACGCTTGCGCCAGCGTTTCGGCGCTGAGCGGCGTGTAGCGATAACGGGTGACGTTGCCCGCGGCGTCGATGCTCTTGACCAAGCGTTTGCGGTCGTCGTATTCCCACTGGCTGGTGTGTCCGGAACAGTCCATGACGCCGGCGAGCTGGCCATCCGGGGTGTAGACAAGTTTCGTGACGCCACCCTTGGCGTCAAGGACTTCGACGGGCTGGCCGACCTTGTCGCACGCGTACTGTGTCTTGTTGCCGTGCGGGTCGATTTCTTCGACCAGGTGACCCTGGGCATTGTAGTCACGCCGCCAGGTGCCGCCTTCGCCGTCGCGAATGCCGGTGAGGCGATGCTGGGCGTCATACTCGAAGTGGACCTGGCTGCCGTCGGCGCGCGTGTGGGTGAGCAGGTTGCCATGCACATCGTAACGGTGATGCTCGCTGCTGCCGTCGGCGTCGATGTGGCGAACGACGTTCTTGGCCTCGTCACGATAGAACCATTCCTCGCGTCCGTCCGGATGCACCATGCGGTAGGTGTAGCCGGCGATGTCGTAGTAATAGCGGGTCTCGTGGCCAAGCGCATCGGTGACGTAGGTCAGGCGAATGTTCTTGTCCCACTCAAGCCGGGTGTCGTTGCTGCCGTCGTCGGCCCACTCGCGGATCGCCTTGGCATTGGCGCCGCAGTCGATGCGGGTGTCGTAGGCGAGGTTCAGGCCGCGCCCGGTACGGTCGGTATAGCGGGTGACGAGGTGGCGGTCGTACTGGTACTGCCAGGCGGCGCCGTTTTCCTCCTGGGCGCGGATCAGGTCGCCGTGCTCGTCGTAGTCATAGGCAGCGAGCTGGCGCAGCAGCTTGCCATTCCTGATTTCCCACAGCGCACGGATGCAGCCACTGTCAATGTCGATCTGGGTGCCTGCATGGGCGACGACGGTTTCGCCCTGCTTGCTGATGATGTCGCTGAGCACTTCCTCCCCTGCATTAGGGCCATTGGCGACGACGTGGTCGTAGCGCAGGCCGAGGGCGGCGCCGTCACGGGAATGCAGCGCAATCAGCCGAAAATGCTCCTTGCCCATCTGGGCTGCCTTGGCGCGCACGGTGTCGACCAGTTCATAGGTTTCGCGCCAGGCACCGGGCGCGCCCTCGGGCAGGGGCTTGCCGAAGTCGAGCGTGAGCAGGGTGGCGCTCATGCGGGTGAGCGTGATTTGCTCGACCGGATCATAGTGCCGCTGGCCGCTATCCAGCCACGGATACCGATGGCTGCGGCCGTCGGCGGCGTGATAGAGCAGGGCGGCGGGCTTGCCTTGGCCGACGACGTCGATGCGGGTGCTGTATGGGGTCAGCCAGCGCGCGCCGAGATTGCCACTGTCATAGGCGCTCAACTGGCTGCGGTAGGTGCGGCTCCAGGCGATGGCGAGCGGCGCATCCAGTACGAAGTCGGTGTGGGTAAAGGTTTCGGCGCCGGTAGCGAAGCTGATCGAGTGCGCGGTGCCGCCTTTTGCGGGGCACAGCTTGCAGGCACTGGCGTCGCCCTTCGCCGGGTGTTGCCGCCCAGTGGCGCCCAGCGCGTGGTCGGGGATGTTCTTCTTGTGATCCGCACCTTTAGCGGATGGAACCAGCGCCGGATACCGCTTCTTGTGCTTGAGAACCGCGTCGCGCAGCCGCATCAATATCCACCGGATGCTCATCTGCGCCTGCTCGTCGGCCAGGGCGGCAAGCTTGCCGCGAAACGCGGGCTTGAAGTCGGTCAGGTGGCCGATGATGTCCGTAACGCCTCCTACCGCTTTCTGCGGCAGGAGATTGGCTGCCGCAGCGACAGTGACATTCGCGGTCGTCTTGTACTGCCGGGTAATGGCGCCAAACATGCGGCGCCAGCTGCTCGTTACCTTGGGGTCGTGCAACTTGTCTTCCACTTCCACCGGGGAGGCCACCTCGAACAGCGGCTTCTTGCCAATGCATCGATTGAGGATCTCGATCAGATCGTCGGCAATGCCATCGGCGAGATTGGCGCAATCATCCAGGATGCCTGTCAGCTTGCCCAGCGCACCATCGATGAACTTGTCGATGTCGCCGGCCAGCGTGGCGTTGAGGTGCGCGATCAGCACCTCGATCAGTGCAGTGCCAAGATCCTTGACGCCCAACGCCAGCTTTTGCCGGGCCAGGTGCAGTGCCGGCCGCAAGCTCATGCGCGCCGCGCTCATTGCCGGCACCGGGATCACGCCAATCAGATTGATGCCCAGGCTGACCCAGTGCAATAAATCGGTTTCCTTCTTGTTGATGGTGTTCTGGATGACCACCACCATGTCCATGATGGTGTCGATCAGCGCCATGATGTTGCCGATCACCGGCAGGCTGCCAGCCACGGTACTCAAGCGCTCCAGGGTGACGTAGCCGCCGCTGATCTTGCGCAGCCATTTGTCGAAGGCGGCGGCGCTGGCGCCGATGTCTTCCTTGGCGATGGTGTTGAGCGGAGCAACTGCAACTTCCGGTGCGCGTTCGACGGGCTTGGACGTGGCTTGCGTGGGCTCGGTCATAGTGGCTTTTATAGGAAGGATTTCTTCAGGATCGAGGGCAGGGCTTCAGCGTTGATGCGCGGTAGCGATCCGGGCAACTCGAGGGTCGGCGCGACAGCGGCAGCAGGCTTGCCAGCAATCGACGCGACATAGGCATTCAGCGACGTCGCATCGCTCGGGAGCGTGCCCACGATATTGGCCACGCCCGCTTGTGCGACCGGGGCAAGCAATGCTTGCGCGCCGTCTTTTTGCAGCGACTGCACCGTGTTTGCCGCTTGCTCGGCGGCTTGTGCAAGCGCACCGAACTTGGCAGCTGCACCGTTGAGACCGCCTGTCGCAGCTGTGGCGCCGGCGAGCACTCCGGTAACTTGGCCCCTCAGCGCCGACGCCGGACGGTCAGACGTTGCCGCAGTCGCCACAGCGGCGCCAGCCTCGGACAGCGCCACGGTCGGCCATTCGGTTCCCTGGCCGAAATAGCTGTCTTCATCCCAAGGGTCGCGCGGATCAGCGCCGTAGCTGACCGTGGCCATCCCCATCGGCAGGCCGGCCACGCTGGCGAAGCCGTTGCCATCGAGCGTCCCTTGGTGGACGCCGCCTTCAGCGTCAACGACGGTGTAGTCGCCTTGCCGGACACTTTGCTTCTTGCCGCCTTCCGGGTTCACATATTGGTGGTACAGATCTAGCTGACCCGGCGGCAGCTGCACGGTTTGCGGCAAGCTTGGCATGCCTTCGCTCTTGCCAGGCACGAAGCTGTGCTCTGCCGCGTGTTGGCGCCACTTGCCGCTGGTGCCATGGACGATCCCCGATGCGTTCCAGCGGCTGAAGCTGGTGCCGCCATTGATCACCACCTCTTCCTTGGCTGTGATCGTGATCCGGTTGGCCGTATGGGTGATATTGAGCTTGGCCAGGATGTTGACGCTGTCCTTCAAGGCGGTGATGTCGATGTCGGCGCTGGCCGCCACCAGCTTCATGCCGGCTTTGTAGGCGAACATGCGCACTGCTTCCTTGACGCTGACGAGCAGGCTTTTACCTGCGCTCAGGCTGGCATGGCCGCCGCTGGTCAGGGCGGTGTGTTCCACACTCATTACGTGTGTGGAACCCTGTGAGCTGGTTTCAATGCCGGCGGGGCTGGCTAGTAGCAGGTGGGGAGCTTTGAATTCCGGAAACTCGCCTTGCGCCGGTGTGCCCCCTTGGCCTTTGATCGCGTCGACCTGCGCCTGCAGCGCAGCGACGACCTGGTCCTGGTCGCCGGGCTGGTGCGCCTGCGCCTGCTGCGCCGTGTGGGACAGGCTGTCGTGCAACTCCTGGCCCTGCGTCATGCGCGCCAGCGTTTCCGTCATGTCGGTGATATGGGCACGGGCGTTCGGTCGACCTTCAGTGCTGAGCAGCAGGCCCTGCTGCGCGCGCATCACGCCATGGCCGTCGGTGCGCAGCTCAAAGCCCTGGCCGCGCGCGTCCTTGCGTCCGACAGTGTCTTCGATGCGGTTGATATGGCCGAGGCTGAGCTGGCTGGCGAGATGGTCGCTCCTGAGCTGCGCCTGGATCTGTCCCTGTGAGTCATCCAGCACCAGATGGTTGCTGCGTCCACCAGGCGTATTGCCGCCCTCGGCGCTCAGTTCCCGGCTTCTGAGCCCCATCAGCGCCTGCTGTTCGGGCAGCTTCCACGGCGGCATATAGCTCTGGTTATGCACCGAGCCGGTCACGATCGGATGGTCCGGATTGCCGTCGAGCCATTGCACAATCACTTCCGAGCCAACCCGAGGATGGCTGGTCAACCCCTTCTCGCCGCCGGCCCAGTTGCTGCTTACCCGTACCCAGCAGCTGCTGCTTTCGTCCCGGTCCCAGTGAAACTTCACCTGGATGCGCCCGTACTGGTCGACGTTCAGGCTGCCCTGGCCTTTCGCGCCGACCACGATGGCGGTTTGCAGAGCCAGCAGTTTGGTGTCGCTGCTGTTGAAGCCGCGTCCCGGGCGCCAGGGCAGGGCCTTGCTTTGACAGAGCAGGCGGTTCTTGTATTCGGCGAGCGCACTTTTACCTTGCAGGTAATTGTTGCTGGCTTCGTGATGCACTTCCAGGATCAGGAATTCGCTGCTGTCGCTTTCATTGAAATGGCCGAGGAGCTGGAACCATCTGCCCGCGGCGACATGCCGGTTGTTACCCTGCGCTTCGTACAGCTTGCCCCGGGCCTCGATTTCTTCCATGCGCAATTGCGACAGCCGGAGGGCACCGGACTGATGCTTGAATCCGTAGTGACCTTCATAGCTATGCACCTCCAGCCGCGGAATATCACCCTGCTGGTTGATGGTGACGGTATCCGCATGGATCGCGCGCGGATTCTTGAAGTCGAAACCGCTCACCGCCGCTTGCCCGGAGGCCCACTGGCGCAGCGGGCTCCATTCACTGATCGCATTTTCTTCGATCGCACCACCAGCGCCATGGAAGCGGATGCCGGGCGACGGCCCGTCGATGGGCGCGGCAGTGCGCGTGTCATCGCTGACCCTGAGCGTATGGCCGTCGTCGCCGTGTTCGTACCAATAGCTGTAGCCAGCTGCCTCCCAGCGCCGGCACAGGTAGTTATGATCGGTTTCGTCCCATTGCGTAGCCATCGTCAGCTGCGGCTGTTCGCCAGCGACTTCCCATTCCCACGCGCTCAAGCCACCGTAGCCGGCGAAGATCGTCTCGGCCTGCTCGCGCAAGCTCTGCGCATGGAATAGCCGGTTGTTCTGGCGCAGGTGCAAGTAAGCCAGCCATGGCCTCAAAATGGCTTCATAAAAGGCCGCGCCGCCATCCGTTTTGACCAGCTTGAACGACGTGACATAACCGGTAAACGGACGCAGGTCGCCGTCAGTTTGTACCAGCGAGATACACAGCAGCTTGCCATGGATCGCCTCGAGCTCGATCGCGGCGTCGTCGCTCAGGAGTTCCACCTTGAATTCGAAGTCGCGCGACAGGTATTCCGTGCCCTCGAACCGGTTCACCATCAGTCTGGCTTGCGGGCCGTCTTCCCTCGGGAATGACAAGCGCAACAGGCGCGTGTTCTGGTGGCCATCCAGCAGTGCGTGCAGGTCAGTCATCGTTTTGCTCATCGGTTGAGCGGGACATTGTTGAATGCGAGATGCGCGATGTGGCGATGAGCGCGTTT